>Ga0208770_1000050_pt1 | contig 85244 bp, 93 predicted proteins | sample AntAceMetag02UK9_FD_184771 | JGI IMG/M metagenome (GOLD analysis project Ga0208770, IMG submission 184771) | Saline lake microbial communities from Ace Lake, Antarctica - Antarctic Ace Lake Metagenome 02UK9 (SPAdes) (version 2) | ecosystem: Environmental > Aquatic > Non-marine Saline and... | reverse complement strand
AAAGTAGAAAATATTTTAAATTTTCCAGATGATTTTAAGGCTCCTGTAATAAGATTAACTAAAAACTATAGATCAAATGACTCAATTTTAAGTGCTGCATCAGAAATTATTGGTCACAATAAAAATAGATTGGGTAAAAAATTAGAATGCGCAAACAAAGAAATTGAGAATAATAAAATAATTCTTCAATCTTTTTACTCTCAAGAGGAAGAGTCTCTTTGGATTGCTGATACAATATCAAATCTAATAACCCATAAAGACATCTCTTTTTCTATTCTTGTTAGAATGACTGCTCAAATGAGAAGTATTGAGGATAAATTAATTAAATATGCGCTTCCTTACGAAATAATAGGAGGACCTAGATTTTTTGAACGTAAAGAAGTTAAAGACATTATAGCTTATTTGAAGCTAGCACATTCAAATGATAGTGACCTTTCATTTGAAAGAATTATAAATTTACCAAGAAGGGGAATAGGGGAACAAACTTTAAATCTTATAATCCAAAATGCTCGAGAAAATAAGATAAGTTTCTTGGAATCCTCAAGAAAATTATTGAGTAAAAATATTTTTCCTCAAACTGTTTCGATAAAAATTACAGTTTTCCTGTCATTGATTGATAAATGTAAAGATCTTATGCATAAAACTAATTTAGAAGATCTTGGTATTTTTATTATAGAGGAATCAGGGTATATGAAAATGTTAGAAATTGAAAAAAATACTAAAAAAAAATTGGAAAATGAAACTAGAATTGAAAACTTAAAAGAGCTAGTAAATGCAATGTCAGAATTTTCTAATTTAGAAGAATTTTTAGAGCATGTAGGTTTAGTAAATGACAATATAAAAAATAGTGAAAAAAATAATATCACATTGATGACATTGCATGGAGCAAAAGGACTCGAATTTGATCATGTCTTCTTACCTGGTTGGGAGGAGGGAATCTTTCCTAGCGCTAGAGCCTTAGAGGAAAAAGGCAACAAGTCATTAGAGGAGGAGAGAAGATTGGCTTATGTTGGTATAACTCGAGCTAAATCAAATTTGTATATGTCTTATGCGACTTCTAGATATACGTATGGTGTTAATAATTTTTCTATACCTTCAAGGTTTTTATCGGAAATGAATAATAGTGCATTTAGTACCAATATTTCAAAAGAAGGTTCTTTTAAATCAAAATTAAAATACATTGAGAATGAGTCTTTATCTCCTGGTAAAAAGAGAATGTTGGAATTTTTAAAAAAACATAAATGAAAAATTATTTAATAAAAAAAATTAGATCAGATTTAGAAAAAAATAATTTAGATGGTCTTTTCATAACAAATAGCGATATCCATCTTAATGAGAACACTAATTTATTATTAAAACCAGTTTTTCAGATTATTAAATTCGATAGTACTTTTTGTTATTTAATAATTTTAAAAAAAAATATGGCTTTATTTACAGATAAAAGATATTTACTCCAAGCCAAAAAACAATTTTCTAAAAGTAATATTAGGATTTACGAATATAGTTATAAGAACATAAATTTATATTTAAATGATAATTTTCAATATGGTTCGATCTTAGGAGTGGACCCTAAAAGAATATCTTTAAATAAATTCAAAGAAATTAAAACAAATATTTTTGAATCATCTTCGACATTATTACCAATTAATAATACTTTTTTTAATTCAAATAAAAATTTAAAACCAAATTTTGATAAAAGTTTAACTTTTAGTTTGCCCAAAACTCATACACCTAGAACTCTAGATGAAAATATTAATTATATAAAATCTAGAATTAAAACTGATGCTATTTTGATATGGGATAATGCTCATATTGCTTATTTACTAAATATTAGATCTTTTGAATTAGATAATTCGACAAAGCCTTTTGCAGGACTTTTAATATTAAAAAAAGGTAAACATGTTATTATATCTGATAATCCCTTAATTAAAAAAATTACTAAGTTTAATGATAATTTTCTAATTAATTCTTATAGTAATTTTTTAAAAAAAATAAAATCATTGAAAATAAAAAAATTAGAAGTTGATTTTGATAAAATTAATTTAGATATATTCCAATCTCTTAGATTTTTATCTATTGATGTTTTTGATTCTACTGTCGATCTATCCAATTACATAAGCATCAAGACACAAAAAGAATACAAGAATATTAATAAAGCTCATTTTGAAGATGGCTTAGCTATGACAAAATTCTTATTATTTTTTAAAAATAATAATATTTCATCTTATGATGAATATTCGCTATCATTAGTTTTAGAAAATTTCAGAAAAGAAAGAGTGAATTTTTTTAGAAATTCTTTTGATTATATTTCAGCTTTCGATGGCAATGCATCCAAGATTCATTATAAACCTTTAAAAACTAAATCTCTTAAAGCTAAAAATTGCATAATTTACCTCATAGATTCAGGCGCCCATTATCTAGAGGGGACTACTGATGTGACAAGAGTAATAGGTCTTAAAAATATTTCTATTACTATTAAAAATGCTTATACAAATATTTTAAAATCCTTAATTCATATTGATTTAAAATCATTTAATTATCCTCTACCGGCAAATAAGCTTGATTTTCAAATTAGAAATAAACTGATATTAAATAAAATCACTTATGGACATGGCACTGGTCATGGCGTTGGGTATTTTAATGACGTTCATGAAAGGCCTCCTGTTATTAGTCCTTTAAGTCATGATTATATTAAAGGTAATCAATTTTTTTCAATAGAACCCGGATATTATGTTGATGACAAATTTGGACTTAGGATAGAGAATTTATATTTTTCCAAACTAAAAAATAACAAGATCGTATTAGAGAATTCAACTTTAGTTCCTTACGATCTAAAAATGATTAATGTTAACTTACTTAAATCTAAAGAAATTAAGTTTATTAATAATTATCATTATAAAATATATTATTTATATGAAGATTATTTATCCGATGTTGAAAAAAAGCATTTTATGAGTTTTTTTATTATTTAATTAATTTTATAAATTCTTTTTCCGTTAATACTTTTATTTTTAATTCATTTGCTATTTTTAATTTTGAACCTGGATTTTTCCCCACTATTAAATAATCTAATTTTTTATTAACTGCTGATAGAATTTTGAATCCATAATTTTTCGCTAATTGTTTTGCCTCATCTCTTGACAGTTCTTCTAAAGATCCCGTAAAAACAATATTTTTGTTTAAATTATTAACATGCCTTACTTCTTTTATACTTAATATTTTTATTAGTTGAATAACTTCTTTTTTTATTTTTTCCTTATTAAAATAATTAATAAATGAATTGGATGCCTTTTCTCCTAACCCATCTATTTCAATTAATTCTTCTATTGAAATACCTTTTTCAATTGATTTAATGAAATTATTCTTGTTAAGAAAATATTTAGATAATAAGAGAGCATTATTTTCACCTATATGTCTAATTCCTAATGAATAGATGAATTTATCTAACATAATATTTTTTGATTTATTTATTGATTGAATTGTATTTTCAAAAGATTTGATACCAAAACCTTCTAATTCAATAATTAGATTTTTGTAACTTTCAATTTTAAAAATATCTAATCGATTCTTAACTAAACCAAGTTCTATAAATTTTAAAATTATTTTTTTTCCAAGTCCTTCTATGTTGAATGCTTTTCTAGAAACAAAATGAATTAAATTTTCTTGAAATTGATAAATACATTTTTCTTCCCCTGAACATCTTAGAACAGACTCATTCTTATTTAATATAACTTTGTTTCCACATAAACAAAATTTAGGTATTTCATATTTTCTCAAATCATTAGTTCTTTTTTTAATTTCTACTCTATTTACATAAGGTATTACGTCCCCAGCTCTTTCTACCCAAACATAATCACCTACTCTGACATCTTTTCTTTCTAATTCTTCAAAATTATGAAGAGTCGCATTTGATACCATTACACCCCCCACATTGATTGTCTCTAGTCTGGCTACTGGTGTTAAAGCTCCAGTTCTGCCCACTTGAAAGTCTATGCTTTCTATTTTGGTTAATGCTTTATTAGAGTCAAATTTTGATGCAATAGCCCATCTAGGATATTTTGAAGTAATTCCTAATCTGTCCTGAATTTCAATTTCATTAATTTTTGTTACTATTCCATCAATATCATATTCAATTTCTATTCTTTGAGTTTCAATTTTCTTAACGTATTCATAGATATCATTTATATTTTTAAAAACTTTATAATGATTAGTTATATTAAAATTATTTCTCTTACAAAATTTTAAAAAACTTTCATAAGTTTTAAAATAATTTTTATCACTCATATACCCATATCCATGAGGAATAAAATTTAATGGTCTTGAATAGGTAATATCTTTATTTAATTGTCTAAGTGATCCTGATGCTGCGTTTCTTGGATTTGAAAACTGTTTTTTTTCATCTAAATTAGAATTTAATAATTTAAAATCTTTTTTATTGATAAATACTTCGCCTCGAATTTCAATTTCATAATTTTTGTTATCTAATAGTTTATGTGGTATTCCCTTAATTTTTAAAATATTTTCCGTAACATCTTCCCCAGTAGTCCCATCTCCTCTTGTCAATGCTTGAACTAAGTTATTATCTTTATAGTGAATAGATAGGGAGACCCCATCAATTTTTAAATCTGATATAAAAGTAAAGTGAATTGAATTATTTAAAAATTTATTAATTTTATCTTTAAAGTCTTCTAAGTCTTTTTTATTAAATGCGTTACTCAATGATAGCATTGGCAGTCTATGTCTAATCTTTGTAAATTTTTCAGATGGAACAAATCCTACAGTTAATTTATCATATTTTAATAGATCCTTGTTATTTGTAATAAGATTATTATATTTCTTTTTAAGTGCATCATATTCGCCATCCGATATATTAGATTTTGAATCCTGATAATATAATTTATCTAATTTCAATATCTTTGATTGAATGTCTTTAAATTTTGTTATTAAATTTTTATTAATCACTTTTTTAAAAGCAAATCTCTTGCAACTTTTTTACTTGCTTCTGAAATATTATCTCCAGAAAAAATATTAGCTATTTCTTCAATTCTTTGCTCTTCATTAAGTTCTATAATACTACTTTCCATTAAATTTGAATCTTTAATATTTTTTATGATTTTCCAATGTTTATCAGCTTTTGCTGCTACTTGTGGTGAGTGTGTGATTGCTAAAACTTGATTGTATTTTGAAATTTCCACTATTTTATCTGCAACAATTCCAGATACTTTTCCACTAAGTCCACTATCTACTTCATCAAAAATAATAGTTTTATTTATTTCATTTTCGGATATGTATGATTTCATAATCAGAAGTAGTCTAGATAACTCACCCCCTGATGCTACTTTTTTTATAGAACTAAAGTCTGAGTTTTTCATTGTTTTAAAACCCACATCTATATTATCTATACCATCTTTAGAATAGTCACTTTCATTTTTTTTATGAAAATCAAATTTAATTTCACCTTGTTCAATATTTACCAAAGGTAAACTTTTATTTATTTCCTTTGAAATTACTAATGCAACTTCTAGTCTTTTTTTTGTTATTTTATTTGCTTCATCTAAAAAATACTTTTTATTTTCTTCATATGTATTTTTGATTATGATCAATGTATTTTCATAATTATTAAGACTATCAATTTTATTTGAAAGACTAATAAATAGATCATTAACTTTTTCTGGCTCTATATTATTATTTTTTGCTATTGAATTATAAGCATAAATCCGATTATCTACTTCTTCTATCGTGGCGGTCTCTTCTTCGTCAATTGAAATATCATTTCTAATTTCATTTAAATTATCTATTAGTAAAGATAAGGACTCGTTAAATTTTTCATTAATTTTTTTATATTCAGTATTAATTAATAATAATTTATTGAGATTTTTAGCGATATTCACCAGAATGTCAGATGATTGTTCATAATCATCTAAAAGCCTCATTAAATCATTATTAATATTAATTAATTGTTTTCGATTTTTAAGCAGATTTTTTTTATTTATTAAATCTGTGTACTCATTTTCTTGTGGATTTAAATTTTTTATTTTTTCTAAATTTTGATTGAGATAATTTATTTCTTTATCTATCTCTTCTTTTTTATTTAGAAAGCTATCATATTCATTTTTAGATAATTTAAATTTTTCAAAGCTTACTATTAGTTTTTCCTTATTTAATTTTGCAATTTTGTCGATATATTCTAAAAAATATAAATTATTAAATAATTCTTGCTGCTCATAATTATCTTGAATCTCAATAAATATATTTGAAATTTCTCTTACCTGACTTTGAGTTGTTAATTCATTATTAATGAAAATTTTACTTTTCATTTCATGATTAATTTCTCTTTTAATAATTAAATAGTCATCCTCAATTATTATATTATTTTTTTTTAATTTTTTTGAAACATCGTCATTTATACTAAAAACTATATTAAGTACTATATTATTATCTTTTTCTATCTTTAATTCCTTAAAATTTCTACCTCCTAGAGCTAATTTTAATCCCTCTATTATTATAGATTTTCCAGCACCTGTTTCTCCTGTGAATGTATTAAATCCTTTATCAAATTCTATTTTTAGATTCTTAATAAGTAAGTAATTTTTAATCTCTAAGGATTCAAGCATGTCATTTTAAAATAATTTAAATTTTGGTTTTTTTGGTTCAAACCATTTATTTTCTTTGTCTATTTTTTCTTTTAATAATAATTTAATTGGATTGAATTTTTCATACCATTTTTTATTATTAACAGTTTCAGGAGAAGTATTTCTTAATAAGTTGTAGCTTTTTTTATACCACTTACTTTTTGAATAGTTATAACCAAGTATTGATGCGTATTTTATTGCAAGTTCTTCCTCTTCTAATTTAATATAACTTTTTATTATTAAATAAAGTGTTTCTTCAATTATTAATGTTTTCTCATAATTATCAAATATTTCCAAATAGTAATTCAATGCTGCAGAATAATTTTTTTGTTCTTCATAAAAATTACCTATAAGTACTAATTGATTTGCGAGAGAGTTGTCTATTATATTTAATTTTAAGCTTATATCTTGTTCGTATTTATTTTTTGGAAAAGCATTATTTATAAATATGAATTTATTCTTTGCTTCAATAGCATTTTTTTGATCATAATTTGGTTTCTTGATTAAAACATAGTTAGTCATAGCATCTAAATAATATGCGTAAATAATATCTTTGTTTCCTGGATAATATTTGATGAAATTCTGTGCGTCTGCTCTAGTTTTTTCATATTCCCCTTTAAGAAAATATATGTAGGAATTAACTAATCTTGCTTTTGCGGAATAGGGACTATTTGGATAAAGAATTTGTATTTTATTCATTTCTTCGATTGCATTTAATAGGTCGTTTTTTTCTATTAATTGATTACCTAAGCTAAACAATTCATAGTCTTTTTTTGTATTATTTTCATATGTATTTGAATTTTGTTCTATTTTTGTTGTTTTACTGCAGGACAAAACAAAAAAAAAACATAAAATAATTAGAATCTTGTTTTTCATAATATGAATTATAGTACTAGAAATATAAACAAAATAGTTAAATTTATAATTATTCATTACACTGGTATGAAGTCATTTAAATTAGCTTTTAATAGACTTAATGGTCTTAATTCAGAGGTTAGCTGTCATTATCTTATTTCTAGAAGTGGTAAAATTTACAATATTCTTAATCCTGAAATTAAAGCTTGGCATGCAGGTTATTCAGAATGGAAAACATATAAAAATTTAAATGATTATTCTATTGGTATAGAACTTGAAAATAAAGGTCATGAATTTGGATATACGGAGTTTACAAAACTTCAGTATAATTCATTAAATATACTACTTAATTCACTTAGTTTTCGATTCAATATTAAGCCAATTGATATTTTGGGCCATTCCGATATTTCTCCAAACAGAAAAAAAGATCCAGGAGAGTTATTTAATTGGAATTTAATTAATCAAAAAAAATATGCAAAAAATAACAATTTCCCTATATCAATAAAAGTTATGTTAAAAAAATATGGTTTTTCTTCAAATTATATCGAAAAATTTAGATCTCATTGCATATTAGCTGTAAAAAGAAAATTAGGGTATAGGGTAATAAATGACTCGATTAACCATATTTTTATTAATGATTTTAAAGATTTAATTAAGTAATTTTTAATATAAGTTCACATTGGGTAGCGTGCAATCGCTTTTAATTTATTAAAAGAGGAAAGTCTGAGCTCGTGTAGAAAGTGATAACGGATAACTTCCGTCGGGGGTAACTCTAGGGAAAGTGCAGCAGAAAAAAACCACCTTATATTTATATGAGGAAAGGGTGAAAAGGGGAGGTAAGAGCTCACCGGGCACTTAAAAAATGTCGTAATATGTAAACCCTATCACGAGTAAGATCAAATAGAGGCTAAAATTTTTTCTACAATTGGCCTGGGTTGATCGCTAGAGCTTTATAGTAATATAAAGCCAAGATAAATGATTGCAGGTTTTCTATGAAAATTACAGAACTCAGCTTATAGCTACCCATTTTAGTATTTTACTAATACCATTAAATCCCATATAATCCCAAAAAATACCATGAATATTTTCTTATCATCTTTTACAGGCACGATAGATAAGAAAAATAGAATATCCGTCCCATCACATTTTAAAAGTACTATTAAAAACTCAAAAGAAAAAATTTATATATTTAAATCTTTAAAAAATCCATGCTTAGAAATTTATTTAGAACACAAAATTAATTCAATCATATCTTCTGTAGAAGAAGAAGATTTTTTCTCAACAAAAAAAGATAATATTAGGACAGCCATTCTATCAGATTTAGAGGAAATAATAATTGATAATGATGGTAGATTTACTCTTAGGGAAGATCATAAAAAATTCTCTAAAATTACAACAGAAATAATTTTTATAGGAAAAGGTAATTACTTTGAAATTTGGGACTTGATCTCAGGGGTAAAGCATAAAGAAATTGCAAGAAAGAATATGAAATCAATATGAGTAATATTCATCAGCCTGTGTTGTTAAGAGAAATTATAGATAAGATTGATTTTAATGTTTGTAATTTATTTTTAGATGGAACTTATGGAGGGGGGGGACATACAAATGAAATTCTATCAAAAGGCAGCAGTGTACTTGCACTCGATAATTATAAAAAATCAGAAATAATAGCTTTAAGCAATCAAAAGTTTGAAGGAAAATTTCATTTTTTTAGATCAAACTTTAAAGATATTGATAAAATTATATCAGAAAATAAAATAAATAAAAAATTTGATGGAGTGTTGCTAGATTTAGGTTTTTCTTCTAATCAACTTGAAGATGATACGGTCGGACTTTCATTTAAAAATGACGTTCCTTTAAACATGAATTATGCAGATTATGAGATATCAGCTTACGATATATTAAATGATTATAACGAAGAACAATTAACTAAAATATTTAGAGAATACGGAGAAATTTCAAATGCTAAAAAACTAGCTAATTTCATTTTAGATTATCGAAAAAATAAAGAAATTAAATCCACTTTCGATTTCATTGATCTATTAAGTAAATCCAGAGTTAATTTTGGTTCAAGTAAAATTAATTTTGCAACAAAGCCATTTCAAGCAATTAGGATAGAGGCCAATAAGGAATTAGAAAATTTAAGTGAGTTTTTATTTAAAATTAATAATTATTTAAACAATAATGCTCTTATATTTATTATTAGTTTTCATAGTCTAGAAGATAGGATTGTAAAAAAATCATTTAAAATAAACTCAATTAAAAAGGATTCATCATTTCAAGATGGCCAGTCATGGGGATATGAAATACTAACAAAGCGACCAATTACTGCTTCTAAAGAAGAGTTAAGCCGCAATCCTAGATCTAGATCTGCAAAGTTGAGAATAGCGAAGTATAAATGTTAATAAAATATTGCCTAAAATTTCTTATTATACTTATGGCTTTAACAGTCTTTCTATTATTTAAAAATATAGCTAAAGATTCTGAGGAAAATATAAGTCAATTAAATAAAGAAATAAATAAGGCAAGTAACCAACTACAAAGAAAAGAAGAGTTTTTTGCAAAGGAAATAAAATTAAAATTAAAACTGAATAATAAAAAATATGTAAATTCAGAAAGTATTTTAATTGAAAATTATTTAAATGAAAAAATGACAATAGTAAGAGTAAATTATGATCAGAAATCTAATTAATGAAACTGATTATAGTATCATAAAGAAGACTAATAGTTTATATTCCATATTTCAAGTTGTTGTATTTTTAATTTTTATAATAATTTGCATCAAACTATTTCTAATAATATCCAAACCTGAGTATATAAAGACTAATAAAATTGAAGAACTAATCTCACCAGTTTTATTTGATACTAATAATAATATTCTTGCTCAAACTCTTATTGATCACAGAATACAAGTAAGTAAATTTGATAAAAATAATTATAAAAATATGCAAAATCTTATTAATGACATTCGTATAATTAAGCCAACTGTTGCTGAAAAAATTAATGAACTGAGTAATAATTTTTTTTTTATTGATAGATCGCCTAATAAAAAACAAATCTCAGAAACTATTTATCTAGGAAATCCAGAAATTAAATTCGAAAAATTTTATAAAAGAAATTACCCATTTAAGCAATATACAGACAACTTAATAGGACAAATGAATATCGATAATGAAGGAAAGTCGTTAATTGAAAAACACATTAATTCCTATAATCAAAATTTAAAATTATCAATTAATATTGATTTACAAAAAGAAGTTTCTGATCTTTTATCAGAAGAACTTAAAATATATGATGCAAACTATGCTCTTTTTATCTTGGTGGATTTACTAAAAGAAGAAATACTAGTCAACTCTTATATCCACAATAATAACTACTTAGAAAAAAAGTTTGATGCATCTGTAATGCCGTCAATTAATCATAGACATGAGTTCGGCTCTGTATTTAAACCTATTACCGTATACTCCGCATTAAATAATGGCGTTTTAGATCTTGAAGAATATTTTGATGTAACTAAGCCTTTAAAACATTTTAGTGGCAATAAATTTATAAAAGATTTATTTCCAGTTAAAGTACCTATAAGAACCAAAGATGTATTAAAAGAATCATCTAATATTGGTGCTGTTTTAATAAATAGAAAATTAGATTGCAAAAAACAATTTAAAGTCGATTTAGGAAAGCTTGGTTTATTGTCACCTGTCAATATTATGGATGAAATAAAGTCAGTAAATCCTCTACAACCAAAGAGTTATACTCGTAAAGGTAATTATTGTGATAATTTGGCATTTGGTTACGCTTTAGCGGTATCACCTATAAATTTAATTAATGCCTATGCAAGAATGATAACTGGTAAAATTGATTTTGAGGCAAATATAATTAAACAAAAAACTTTTAAAGATTTAAACTTAAATGAAATTTCAACTGAAATTAATAGATTACTTTATTATGCTAATGAATCTGATCATAAATTATATAGAAGTTGTTTAATTGCAGGTAAAACAGGTACAGCAAATGATAAAACTTCTATTAAAATTGAAGATCCTGATGGAAAAATATTAAATAACGTTACTTACATGTCATATTTTCCATATAACCAACCGAGATATCTAGCTTTAACTTTTATGAATAATCCAAAAATATCAAAATCTGGTTACTTGACGGCTGGCAATACAGTTAAAAATTCATTTTACAACATTATGGAACGGATACTTTTCTCATTAGAATTAAGTTCTTGTGGGAAAATTATAAAAACCATTTAATGGACTTAATTCAAAAAAAAAAACTTGGTTTTAAATTAAAGTCAAACTGGCAAGAATTAGATAATAAATCAATTTTTTTTACATATACAAAAAATACAGAAAAATTTAAAAAATTTGAAATTTTATGTATAAAGAAAAATTGTTCTCATATTATATGTGATAATAGTTTTAAAAAAACTATTACGAAAAATATAAAAATAAATTATTTATTTACAAAAGATTTGAATAAATTTGCTATCAAATGCACAGATATTTTTTTTAATAATAAAACTAAAATTATTTTAGTCACCGGTACAAATGGCAAGACTTCTATTGCTTATGGTTTATATAATACATTAAATAAGTTATTTATTAAAACTTCCTATATTGGTACTTTAGGTTTTTATGCTAATAGAAAAAAAATAAAAAAATTATCTAATACTACACCTGATTTAATTACTTTAATGAATTCAATTCAAGAAAGTATTAAAAAATATAAATGTAAATATGTTATATTGGAAGCTTCTAGTATTGGTTTTGTTGAAAAGAGATTAGGTGGAATAAAAGCTGATTTCGGAGTATTAACTAATTTAACACAAGATCATATTGATTATCATGGAAGTATATTAAATTACCATAAAACTAAAATTAAACTTTTAAAAAATCATTTAAATAAAAATTCAAATTTATTAATTCAAGATTCAATTAATATAAAATATCATAAAGAACTATCTAAAAAATTTAATATAATAGATCAAAATAAATATTTAAAAAATAATAGTATTCAGTTAATTAAAAGTAAGGTTGTTAATACAAATCTATTTATTAATAATTTTTTGATTAAAAAATTTAATTTTCCTAATAATTTTGTAATTAAGAATTTATTATCTAATTATATCTGTTTAAAAGCCATGAATATGAAATTTAATCCAAAAATTGTATTCAACAATACTATAATAAAAGGACGACATCATATTATCCTAGATAAAGTTGATAAGTTAGTAATTGTTGATTTTGCTCACACTCCAGATGGTGTGAATAATTTATTATTACCTTACGAAGATGTAAATTGTAATAAGATAGTTATTTTTGGATGTGGTGGTGATAGAGATAAAAATAAAAGATCTAAAATGTCAAAATTAGTCAATAAATTAAGTGATTTTCAAATAATCACAGATGATAATCCTAGAAATGAAAATCCTGAAGATATCAGAGCCGAATTAATCAAACATTGTGATAATTTTTATAATATAGGCGATAGATTAAAAGCTATAAAAAAAGGATTTTTTTTACTAGAAAAATATAAAGGTATTTTATTTATAATTGGTAAAGGTCATGAAGAAACCCAAAGCTATAAAAATAAAATATATAAATTTAGCGATATTAAGGAAAGTTTAAAAATTGCAAAATCAATTAATTAATAAGATTATTAAATTAATTATAGATGAGAATCCTAATTTTGTATTTGATTCAAGACTAATTAAAAAAGGTGATATTTTTATTGGTATTAAAACTAAAAAAGATGATGGAAGTAACTATGCTGAATTAGCATTAAGTAAGGGTTGTTCTTTAGCTATTATCAATAAAAATATTATTAATAAAAAAATTATTTGTGTACCTAATGTTTTAGAATTTTTAAACATTGTCACATCTAAAATATTAAAAAATTATAATGGTAAAATAATTGCTATAACTGGTTCTGTTGGTAAAACTACCCTAAAAGAAAATCTATTTTTATTTCTTAAAAGAGAAAAGATTAAAGCATATAAATCATATAAGAATTTCAACAATGAATTAGGCCTTATTGTAAATATATTAAATATGGATATGGATACATCTTTCTCACTATTTGAAGTTGGTATTAGTAAAATGAATGAAATGAAAAGACTTACTAATATTTTAAATCCCCATTATGTTCTGATTGCTAATATAGAAGATTCTCATATTGGTAATTTTAAATTATACAAAAATTTAGTTAAAAATAAGTTATCATTACTTAAGTCTAATAGACTTATTTCTGCATTAGTAAATTTCAATAAAAATTATAATCTTATTCCTCCTTCATATACTTCTAATGCTAAAATAAAATTTATTAATCTTAAAAATGATATTATTATTCATAATATTAATCCTAATAAAAAATCTTTTTTAATTAATTTTAATTTTCATAATAAAACTTATGAAATTAGATCAGAATCTAATAATAAAATTAGTTGTAATATTGCTATAATGTCATTCTTCTTTATTAAAATAATAATAAAATCAAATCTTTATAAGAAATTTTTTTTTAAGGCGTCTTTCTTAAAGGGTCATGGTAATATTATTGATATAAATATTAATAATCATAAATATCAAATTTATGATCATAGTTACAATGCAAGTCCTTATTCATTAAAAGAAAACTTGAATCATTTTCTTAATATGCCTGATTATAATAAAAATAATATTATTATAATAGGTTCCATGAAAGAACTTGGCACTCACTCATTAAAATATCACAAAGATATAATCTATATGCTTAGAAATTTCACTAATATTTATTTTATTGGAGATGAATTTAATAAACTATTAAAAAGTAGTAATCCTTATGGTTTTAAATTTTATAAAAATAATGTTGAAATTTTACCATTTATAAAAAATCATATAAATAAATCAAAAAAAATTTTTATTATGGGTTCTAGATCTAATAAACTTGATATGATTGTAGATGAATTATGTTAAGTGATTTTTTATTTTCTTTTAATGATATCAATATTTTTTTTAATTTATTTGGATATATCTCATTTCGTGCAGGAATTTCTTTAATTTTTTCATTTATAATTGTCTTTTTACTTATGCCAAAATGGATTAATTTACAAAAAAATATATTTCCCAAGGGTCAGCCAATAAGAACTGATGGCCCATCTTCTCATGTCATTAAGGAGGGAACCCCAGCTTTAGGTGGAGTTTTAATATTATTATCTATAGTAATTAATACAATTTTATGGACTAATAATTTTTCAAAGTTTAATTACTTAGTTATTTTATCAATTATATTATTTGGCTTTTTAGGTTTTACTGATGATTATCTTAAAATTAAATTTAGAAAGGGCATCTCTTCTAAATTAAAATTTTTTATTCAAATTTTAATAACTTTTTTCCTACTTTATTTAATAAACCAATATATTATCAATCTTACTAGTCTTTACTTACCTTTTTTTAAAAGTTTCTCTCTTGAGTTAGGTTATTTTTATATTATTTTTGCAATATTTGTGATTATTGGTTCCACTAATGCTACTAATCTTACTGATGGATTGGATGGCCTAGTCTCCATGCCATTAATTTTTGTTTTTTTAACATTTGCTGTTTTTTCTTATATTATTGGAAATTCTATTTATTCGGATTATTTATTATTAAATTTTGTACCTAGTTCTGGAGAACTTGTGATTATTTGTACAGCATCAATTGGAGCGTTATTAGCTTTTCTTTGGTATAATTCATATCCGGCAGAAGTTTTTATGGGAGATACCGGCTCTCAATCACTTGGCGGTAGCTTAGCGATAATTTCAATATTACTTAAGCAAGAATTTGTTTTAGCAATTGCGGGTGGTCTATTTGTTATAGAGGCTTTATCAGTATCTATTCAAGTTATTTTTTTTAAATTTACAAAAAAAAGATTTTTTCTAATGGCACCACTTCATCATCATTATGAAAAAAAGGGAATACCAGAACAAAAAATAGTAATTAGGTTTTGGATTATTAGTTTTATCTTTTGCTTAATAGCACTTTCTTTATTGAAGATTAGATAATTGATAGATTTTACAAAATTATTTTTTATTTACGGATTAGGCGTTAGTGGTAAATCTGTAGTTAAGTTTTTAAGGAATTATAATTGCAGTTTTAGTGCTATAGATGATAATAAATTAAAAAATAAATTTCTTCTTAAAAATGAATATTGTCAAATTAATAACCTTACTAAGATACTTAATAAATCCTCATATATAGTAGTATCTCCTTCTATTGATATTGATGTTCATCCGGTTCTTTCTAAATTTAAAGATAAAGTAATTACTGATATAGATATACTAGGATCACTAATCCCAGATAAAGTTAAAGTTATTGCTATTACAGGCACTGAAGGTAAATCATCAGTATGTAATTATTTAAATGAAGTTTTAAACAAAAAATTTAAATCAATATTAATTGGAAATATTGGTAGAACAATCTTACATAAAAAAAATATTAAAAACATTATTCTTAATTATGATTATATGATTTTTGAATTAAGCTCTTATCAATTAGATAAAATTAAATATTTAAAAATAAATATTGGTTGTATTACAAATTTATATCCTGATCACCTAATATATCATAAAACTTATAGAAATTATATTAAGTCAAAACTGTCAATTAGTAATCTCTTAAAAAAAAAGGGTATAATATTTATTAATAAGAATACGTCTAATGAGATATTGAATAATAAATTAAGTTTAAATAATAATTTTAAGATCTATAAAACTAAAAAATTTATAAACGATAATGATAGCTTTTTTATTAATGAAAATGTTTCCTCATTATACTCAATAACTTCATATTTAAAGTTCTCATTTAAAATTTCCGATATTTTAAAAATTAATAATCTCCCCTTTAGAAATCAAATTATTTATAATAAAAATAATCTTAAGATATTAAATGATAGTAAGTCAACAAACCTTTTAAACTCAATTAATACTTTTAATTCAATTAAAATTAAAAATAAAATTTTAATATTAGGGGGTAAATTAAAAAATAATGATATTGATATTCCTAGAATATTAAATTCTACAATTCTTATCTTTGGTAATGATAAAGATCATTTTCTTCATAAATTACAAAATACAAATTCTAAGGTCATTAGGTTTTTGAATTTAGAATCCTTAATTATTTTTTTATCATTTTTTATTAATCTAGATAATAATAATAAAATTATATTATTTTCACCTGGGGGTGAATCTTTTGATACCTATAGTGACTTTATCGAAAGGGGTAATCATTTTAATTACTTGGTTAAGAAATATATAAATGCTTAATTTAAATGAGAATACAGATGATTCACTATTAATTTTATTTTTAAATTCTATCAATAAAAAACTTATTATTATTCCACTTAGCTTAATTTTTATTGGAATATTTACTCTATTTTCTTTAAATTCTGATATTAATTTATTAAAACATTTAATTTATGTAATTATTTCTTTATCTGTTTTTTTTTCAATAATTTTTTTAAAAAAAGATAACCTTAAAACTTTTTTAAATTTTTTTTTATTCTTTCTTATACTACTACTGATTTATACATATTTTTTTGGTTATGAGATAAATGGTGCAAGAAGATGGATAAGGTTTTTTGGTTTCTCTATACAACCTTCCGAATTAATTAAAGGTCCTTTTATTTGTTTTGTTTCTTGGTTTTTTTATTTAAGTCTTAAAAATATCAATTATAAAATACTCTATATTCCAATTTTTGTTTTTATTATTATTCTTTTCCTTATTGCTAATCAACCTGATTTTGCTACTTCCATGTATTTTTTTACTTCTTTTTCATTGATATCAATTCTTTACATTAGAAAAATTAAGTTTTTTTTAATTCTTTCATTTTTTGGCTTATTGTTTACTACGATTATTATTTTTCTTAATCTGTATGTCAGAGATAGAATTTTAAGTTTTTTTTTAGATACAAGTAGGCAAGTTGAATTAAGTATAAATGCAATTACTAAAGGCGGTTTAGTTGGTGTTGGTCTTGGTGAGGGGCAATTAAAGTATTTTATTCCAGAAAAACAAAATGATTTTATCTATTCAATCATTATAGAAGAAGTTGGAATTTTATTTGGTATTCTTATTGTTTTTCTATATCCACTTTACCTCTATGTCGCAAAGAAAACTTCTGATTCATTAAATAATCTTTTTCTTAAAAATACTGTTTTTACCCTTGCTTTCATGACATGTTTTCAGGCCTTTGTTAATATATCAACTTCTATTGATTTATTTGTTCCTACAGGCATGCCGCTACCTTTTGTTAGTTACGGAGGTTCTTCTTTGCTTTCTTATGCAATAATATTTGGTACAGTAGCAAACTTTACTAGACATGAAAAAAGCTCTTTTAATCAATCATCATAATCCATTTGATTCTGGTACAGTTTCTCATATTTTGTTTAATTCCCATTATTCTTTAACGACAATTAATTCTATTGATATTAAGTATTTAAAACTTTCTGAAATCAAATCTTGTAATTTAGTTTGTATATTTGGGGGTAGGTCAAGTGCTAATGATACATCAACCTCTATTAAATCAGAATTCATATTTATTGAACAGCTATCAAAATTTAAAATTCCTACTATCGGCATTTGTTTAGGCGCTCAATTAATAGCAAAATTTTATGGTTCTAAAATAACTAGTAATAGTTTAAATAATTCTGAAATTGGTTATTATGATGTAATTGATCCAAACTTAAAATTCTTTGATAAAAATAGTTTAACTTTTATGCAATTTCATAATCAAGGTATATCTAATCATAAATCTTTGGAAATTTTAGGTCGTGGCAGATTTTTCGATATTGATGCTTTTAAAATTAAAAATATGCCTTTTTTCGGTTTTCAATTTCATCCTGAAGTTGAAACCCAATCAATTTCTAGATGGTATAATTCTAATAATGAAAAAATTTCTAAACATAAGCATAAGTTCTCTAAAATTTTAAAAGATCATGAATCTTACAATAAAACTAATTACCTTTGGTTAAAAAAAAAATTGCTTAAAATTTCTTCTTAATATGAAAATTAATTTTATTACTGATGATGAATATTTAAATCATGATACGGGACCCTCTCATCCTGAAAATATAGAGAGATATAAAGTTGTTAAATCTCTCTTAGATAATAGTTACTCTAATCATAATTTTATTAAGCCAAGAGCTGCTACTATTGAGGAATTATCTTTAGTTCATGATAAAGAATACATCAACCATATATTGAACTCTATTCCTTTAGATGGTTATTTTTATTTTGATCCTGATACTATTTGCTCTCCTAATAGTCTTAAAAGTTACTTATTTGCTGTCGGTGGTTCTATACTTGCTTTTGAAGACATTCTTAATAATAATTATTTAAAAAAAAATTGTTCTTATTTTTGCGCACATAGACCACCAGGCCATCATGCCGAAATATCAAAATCTATGGGATTTGGAGTATTTAATAATGTTGCTATATCTGCGGTAAATGCCCTAAAACATCCTCAAGTTAACAAAATTCTTATTGTTGATTTTGATGTACATCACGGAAATGGAACCCAACATTTTTTTGAAAATAATCCAAATGTAATTTATGCTTCTAGTCATCAATTCCCTTATTATCCTGGATCTGGAGATTTAAATGAAACTGGATGTGGCAACATATTTAATTGCCCTTTAGATACCAATACATCCTCTAAAGATTTTAGATTAATGTTTGAAAAGAATATTATCTCTAAAATTAATGATAATTTTGATTTAATATACTTTTCAGCTGGTTTTGATGCCCATCATAAAGATCCTTTAGCTTCTATAAATTTAATTGACGAAGATTTTTATTGGGTTACAGATATAGTGCTGAATAAATTTGGAGGACAAGTTCCAGTTATTTCAGTTTTAGAAGGAGGATATGACATGGAAGGTCTTAAGAATGGTTTAAATAATCACCTAATGGCACTTTCTGAATATATAAAAAATGAATAAAAAAAATGACAAATTAAATTTTGAAGATTCTTTAATGAGATTAGAAGAAATAGCTGAACTTTTAGAAAGTGAAAATACTCCTTTAGAAGAAAGTATTTCTCTTTTTGAAGAGGGCATTACCCTTAAAGAATTATGTGAAGAAAAACTTAAAAATGCTAAATTAAAAATAGAAAAAATTATTAAATCTAAAAATACAATATCTACTGAAGAATTTGAATGATTTTTAGTGACAAGAATTTATCAGATTTTAAAAATTCATTCGAATTAAAATCTTCAAAAGAACTTTTAAAAATTAAAAATCACGAAAAAAATATCTATCAATCTATTCAGTATTCTTTTTCTACTGGAGGTAAGAGATTAAGACCTTTTTTAATTTTTTATTTTGGTTCACTTTTTAATATTAATAAAAAATCTCTTTTTGATTTAGGTATGACGGTCGAGTTGACACACACTTATTCTCTTATTCATGATGATTTGCCTGCTATGGATAATGACGATATTAGGAGAGGTAAACCAACTATTCATAAAAAATTTGATGAGGCTACCGCAATTTTATGTGGTGACGCCTTACAGGTAATTGCTTTCAGTAATATTGTAATGTCTAAAAATATTTCAGATAATCATAAAATCAAGATTATGGACCTCTTATGTGAATGTAGCGGTCTTGATGGTTTAATAAGTGGTCAAAGTTTAGATCTTAAGATGATTAAATCTTCAAATATTTTAAATATTAATAAAATGCAAGATTTAAAAACAGGAGCTTTATTTAAATTCTGTTTTGTCTCTCTAGGTATTTTGAAAAATTTGACCACTAAAGAACTTAAACTATTAGAAAAATTATCATTTGAATTTGGTAAAATATTTCAAATCACTGATGATTTATTAGATTTTAATGGCTCTTTTAAGAAAGTTGGTAAAAAACTCAGAAAAGATATAAACAAACCTAATATTGCTTATAAGATTGGTTTAGATGAGTGTTTAAAAAAAATATCAAGTCACAAGAAAAATTTTATGAAATGTTGTAAGAAGTTAGTTTTTAATGATAAAGATATGATTAATATCGACTTATTGTTAAATTATGTTTCCAGAAGAGATTTTTAATGCAATTTATTAATAAAATAAATAATCCCAATGATCTAAAGAAATTTTCTTTAGATGATCTTAATAATATATGTCGTGAATTAAGAAATTTCACTATTGAATCAGTTTCAAAAACGGGAGGCCACTTAGGTGCTAGCTTAGGTGTAGTTGAGTTAACTGTTGCTTTGCATTACATTTTTAATGCACCTGATGATAAAATTATATGGGATGTTGGTCATCAGGCATATCCACATAAGATATTGACAGAACGAAAGAGTAAAATTCATACTTTAAGAAAAAAAAATGGTCTTTCTGGATTTACAAAAAGATCCGAAAGTATTTATGATCCGTTTGGTGCGGCTCATAGCTCAACTTCATTATCTGCTAATTTGGGTATGACCGTAGCAAGAGATATTTTAAAGAAAAAATTTGATGTAGTGAGTATTATTGGAGATGGTGCCATTAGTGCGGGCATGGCTTTTGAAGGACTTAATAATATCGGGCATTTAAACAAGAATTCTTTAATTATTTTAAATGATAATGAAATGTCCATCGCAAAACCTGTTGGAGCGATGAGTAATTATTTAGTCAAACTATTGAGTTCTAAAACTTATACTAATGTTAAGGATGTAATTAAAAAATTTACAAGCAATCTACCTCCTGAAGTTGAAAGTTTTGCTAAGAAGACGGAGGAATATCTTAAGGGCTATATTACAGGAAATACTTTATTTGAAGAATTAGGTCTTAATTACATCGGTCCAATTGATGGTCATAACGTGAACTTGTTAGCCGAGTTATTTAAAAAATTTAAAGATAAAGAGTTAACAGGCCCTATATTTCTTCATTTAGTAACAGAAAAAGGGAGGGGTTATGCTCCTGCCGAACAATCTTCTGATAAGTTTCATGGTGTTTCTAGTTTTGATATCAGTTCAGGCTTACAAAAAAAATCGACTGATATGACATATACAAAAGTTGTGGGAAAAACTTTATTACAAATTGGAAAGCTTGATAAAAAAGTAGTCGCTATAACAGCAGCGATGCCAGGTGGCACTGGTATTGCTGATTTTCAAAGTAAATTTCCCGATAGGTGTTTTGATGTTGGTATTGCTGAGCAACACGCAGTTACATTTGCAGCAGGTTTATCTACTGAAGGCATTAAACCTTTTGCGGCTATATATTCAACTTTTTTACAAAGAGCTTATGATCAAGTAGTTCATGATGTTGCTATTCAATCCTTGCCAGTAAGATTTTTAATTGATAGATCAGGTTATGTTGGGGCTGATGGATCTACCCATGCCGGTTCTTTCGATTTAACTTATCTAACATGCCTTCCTAACTTTATCGTCATGGCACCTTCGAATGGAAATGATCTTAAAGATATGATTTATACTTCTCTTTTTATTAACAAAAACCCCTCGGCAATAAGGTATCCTAGAGATACGGTTATTGATTATGACGAAAAATCTAAATTTAAGAAAATCCCTATAGGAAAATCAAAAACAATTCAAAAAGGAAATAAAATTGCTCTTTTGAACCTTGGAAATAGACTTTCATCTGTGAAAGAAGTATCTGAGTTATTAGAAAAAAATCATAAAATTAAATCTACAATTATAGATATGAGATTTGCTAAACCAATCGATACGTCCATTTTAAAAGTTTTATTAAAAAATCATGATTGTTTTGTTACAATTGAAGAAAATTCAATCGGTGGATTTTCAGCTCAAGTTAATCATTTCTTTATTGAACTAAAAAAAACCCCATTAATTGTTAATTGCTTTATGCCTGATCAGTTTATAGAACAGTCAGATATTCCAGATCAATATAAGATGGCTAATTTAGACAGTAATAGTATTTATAAAAAAATAGTAAAAAAATTATTTTAATTAAATTTTCTTAGAATGATTAATCATAATAAGATCAGCTAATACAAAAGCTGTCATTGCTATACCTACGGGTACTGCTCTAATTCCAACACAAGGATCATGTCTGCCTTTGGTTGATATAGTCGTGTTTTTTTTATCTTTTGATATTGTCTGCTTTAGACTTAAAACAGAACTTGTAGGTTTTACTACATATCTAAATACAATATCTTGGCCTGAAGAAATACCGCCTAAAATACCACCCGAATTATTTGATAAGAAATTAATTTTTTTTTTATTTATTTGCATAGGGTCTGACGAAGTTAAACCATCTTGTTCTACAATATTAAATCCAGCACCGAACTCAATTCCTTTTACAGCATTTATAGACATAATTGCTTTAGATAATTCACTATCTAATTTTTGATAAATTGGTTCACCAATATTTACAGGCATATTGCTCACACGAACTTCAATTATAGCTCCCAAAGAAGATCCTTTTTTTCTATGATCTAAAATTGCTTTTTCCCAAATAGGAATAATTTTTTTATTGGGAGCAAAAAATGGATTTTGATTAATTAATTTAGTGTCCCATTTTAAACTATCAACTTTTTCTGAACCAATTTGTATAACAGCACTATCTATTTTAATTTTTTTATACTCTGTATTTTTAATTAGAATTTCAGATAAAGCACCAGCAGCAACTCTCATAGCTGTTTCTCTTGCACTAGATCTTCCACCTCCTCTATAATCATAGTTTTTATATTTACTCCAATAGGTATAATCTGCATGTCCAGGTCTAAATTTATTTTTTATATCACCATAATCTTTACTTCTTTGATCTTTATTAAAAATAATAAATGAAATTGGAGCACCTGTGGATTTCCCTTCAAAAACCCCGGATAATATTTTGATTTCATCATCTTCTTTTCTTTGAGTTGTAAATTTTGACTGACCTGGTTTTCTTAAATTAAGTTTATTTTGAATATAGTTGAGATCTATTTTAATGTTAGAGGGAAATCCATCAACGACACATCCTATGGCCTCACCATGACTTTCTCCCCATGTAGTAAATTTTAATAAATTTCCAAAAGTGTTATGTGACATTACTTATAATGAATCTTTACTAGAAAATTCCTCTAATAAATTAGCAACATTTTTAGCTTCATCTACAGCAACCATTCCCACTGTATGATATCCACAATCTACATGATGAATTTCACCAGTCACACCAGATGATAGATCACTTAAAAGATAAACTCCCGTATTACCAACTTCTTCTTGCGAAACATTTCTTTTTAAAGGTGAATTTAATTCATTCCATTTTAATATAAATCTAAAATCGCCTATACCTGAAGCCGCAAGTGTTTTTATAGGTCCGGCTGAAATAGCATTCACTCTTATTTCTTTATCTCCCATATCTACTGCTAAATACTTAACAGAAGCTTCAAGAGCAGATTTAGCAATACCCATGACATTGTAATGAGGCATAACTTGTTCTGCCCCATAATAAGTTAATGTTAATATACTGCCACCTTCATCCATTAAGTCATAGCAATACTTACAAGACTCAGTAAAGGAGTAACAAGATATATTTAAAGAGTTTAAAAAATTCTCTTTTGAGGTCATGACATATTTTCCTCTTAATTCATTTTTATCAGCAAAAGCAACAGCGTGAACAAAGAAATCTAATCGACCCCATTTTTCTTCAATTTCTTTAAAAGCTTTTTTAATAGATCCTTCCCGATCTACTTCACACTGAATGAGAGTATTAGATCCAACACTTTTAGCTAAAGGTTCAATTCTTTTTAAAAGCATTTCATTTTGATAAGTAAAAGCTAATTCCGCACCATATTTTGCACATTGTTGTGCTATTCCCCAAGCAATAGACTTGTCATTCGCGACGCCCATTATTAAACCTTTTTTATTTTTTAAATCCATTTTGTTAAATTGACTGTATATTATATTATTATTAAGAATTACTAAAATGTTAGATAAAAATAAAGAACCTTTTTTGCTTTTTGATGAATGGTTTGATTTAGCTCAATTAAAAGAACTAAATGATCCTAATGCTATGAATTTAGCAACAGTAAGCGAAGATAATAAACCTCATTCTAGGATGGTTTTACTTAAGGGGCATTCAGATAAAGGTTTTATTTTTTATACCAACACTAATAGTAATAAAGGTTTACAAATTTCCTTTAATGATAATGTTGCTTTATGCTTCCATTGGAAATCACTACAAAGACAAATTCGCATTGAGGGGACTGTGAATAAAGTAGAAGATTCGATCGCAGACGATTATTTTAACTCAAGAGGCTATATGAGTAGAATAGGGGCCTGGTCTTCAAAACAATCTTCATTATTAGAATCAAGAGCTGATCTTGAAAACTCTATAGAGGAATTTAAAAAAAAATTTCCAGATAAGAATAACGTTCCAAGGCCTGCTTATTGGACTGGTTTTTTAGTCTCACCAAATAAAATAGAGTTTTGGCAAGATATGCCGCATAGAATTCATGACCGTTTAGTATTTGAAAAACAAGAAAATCATACCTGGATTAGTCGAAAATTATATCCTTAATTATTTTCTAGAATAAATTTTTTCCATCTTCCTAGCAAATCAGAACTCGAAGACTCTTTGTGATTGCCACCAATTCCAAATTTTAATTCAATACCTAGCTCTTCAGCAACTTTTAACTCTCTTACTTTGGAAGGATCTGACCTATCTCCTCCATTAGCAAAAATAATTCTCTCATTCTCATATTTATTAAAAACTTTTTTTAAAAGATCTGAAGCAGATTCATCATCGTCATTAAATTCCATAGTTTCATCAACTACTCTAAGTCTAGAAACAACATAAAGCCTGTGCTTAATATCCATGAAAAAATTTCCTTTTTTTCTTTTTAGCCAGACGTCTGAATTTACGCCCACTATAAGATAATCTGAAAATTTTTTACATTCCTCCATCATCATTATATGACCTGGGTGTATAGGGTCAAATCCGCCTGAAACAATTGATATAACTTTACTCATTTAAGATATGTTTAAAATATAATCTTCTAACTTTTTTTGATCTTTTTTTGAAAGATAATCATGACTAACTGAGATAATATCATGCCAAGTAGCTAAATAGTTTAAATTTACTTTCATTTTCTTTAAGTTTAAATCAGCACTCTTATAGACGCCATAATAAAATGCTACGAATATATCATTAATAATTAATTTATTTGATCTCAATGCTTTCACGAAATGTAGTTTGCTTCCTGCATCAGTAGCCATATCTTCGATAAGAATGGATTGGCTATTTTTTTTAAATTCACCTTCAATTAATTTTCCCCTACCAAAACCTTTGGGTTGTTTTCTAATATAAATCATTGGCTCTTTCATTTTTTGTGAAATAAGAGCCGCATAAGGAATTCCTGCTGTTTCGCCTCCTGCAATATAAATATCTTTATTGTATTTATATTTTATTTGTTTGATCATTTCATTGGTAATGATTTCTCTTTCTTTAGGAAAGGAGATCATTTTTCTACAATCAACATATACTGGGCTTAATTTTCCGGATGTGAGAGTAAAGGGATTCTTAAAGTTAATATTTACACACCCAATATCTAAAAGTATTTTTGCTATTTTTTTGTTTTTTTGCATTTAACAGAACAATATTTAACATCATTCCAGACTTTTTCCCATTTTTTTCTCCAATTAAATGGTCTCTTGCAAATTATGCAAATTTTAAATTCTAGTGATTTTTTATTATGCAATTCCCGAAAGTTCTTTATTAGAAAGATTACCTGAAATGATCACTAAAGGACATTTTAAAGAATTGGATTTTTCATAGACTAGTTTATCAATCAGAGGTCCTGGTTTACCAATTTCGGTACTACTCGCTAATACTATGGTTGAGTTCGAAGAAAAATCATTCAGATACTTGATAAAACCCTCCAAATCATCTGACATAAATATTTGAGAATTTGCTTTTATTTTAGATTTTTCCAATAAGTAAGAATGAACTTTTGTATGTTTTTCTTTTTCTCCTTTAATCTGATCTTGGTTAATAATGTTTTCAGCAGAATTAACTAACATAATTTGATCTGAAATCGATTCCGCAAAACTAATAGTAGTTATTTGAGCTTTCATTACTTTAGCTCTTATCATACAAAATTCTACGGCTTTCCACATTTCTTCACTATTGTCGATTACGACAAAATAATTTCTTTTAGTTATATTTTTTTTCATTTTTTTCTCAGAGTGTAATTAGACATTAAGCTAAATAGAATTGCAAATAAAACCAATATAAAAACATAAAGAAGTGAATTTCTATAAAGCATTAATTCAATTTTTTGTATAAGTCCTTTTTTTTTAATTTTTAATATTTTTTTATCAACATCAATTACTTTATTATCTATTACCTTATAAAAATAAATATCTATTAAACCGCTATTTATATTATCAGGAATTTCAAACCGACTAAAAAATAAATTTTCATCACCTTTAATTAATTTTTTTTCAAAATATAAGGATTTTTGCTTCAAGGATTGCCTTATTTTGTATAATTCTTGAGATGAATTTGAAAGAAGAGGATGGTTTTTTTTTATTTCCTTAATAAGGAACAATTCATTTAAAGATTTTCCCGGTAATGAAAAAATAGCAAAGAAATTAGGGATATTTTTATATTGAGTGGACTTATTAGTCCAAAGTATTTTTTTTTTAATTTTTTCATTAATTCTAATGGCCTGTCTTTTACCTTCAAGAATTATAATCAAGTCGTGTTCGGGTGATTTTTCACCAAATATCACAATTTCTTCCCCTAAAAAATTCGTTTTAATATTAATTTCGTATTTATCTAATGAAAAACTTGATCCGTTTGACTCACTTAGTGTTAAAAAAAATAATAAAATTATTAAATATTTTTTCATAATATATCTATCGTCTGTAAGTAAATAGGTGTTCTTACTAGCTCATAAATTAATAAACTTGCTATTATTAAGATTAAAAAACCAAAAGCTACTTTCAATACATCTACTTTTATTTTTTCTATAAATCTCGAAGCTATTGCTGCCCCTAATGAACTACTCACAATTAATATAATTGCTAATATAAAATCTAAATTATGATTTATGAATACTTGTAAAAAAACTGATATTAATGAAACGATAGTTATATTAAAAAGCGAAGTTCCTATAACGGATATTGTTTTCATTCCTAGTATATAGATCATACACGGTACTAGAATAAATCCTCCCCCAATACCCGTAAATCCCGTTAGTATTCCGATAAAAAATCCAATAATAAGTGGCGCAAAAATACTAATATATAATTTTGATTTTCTAAATTTTATTTTTAAAGGTAGGCCATGTATCCATGAATGATCGTGTAATTTAAATTTTCCTTTTTTCTTTTTTGCATTTTCCTTAGCGGATTCACTTAAAATAAATATTGCAGTAAGTGATAAAATTGTTGCATAAAAAATATATAAATAATTCTCAACTAATCCCGAAGAATTGATTGTCTTTAATGTGTACACACCAATCAATGTTCCGATAAATCCTCCTATGATTAATATTGTCACCATTTGAAAATCTACATTTCTTTTTTGAAGATGATTAATTGCCCCAGTTGATGATGAAGCAAATATTTGAATGGTTGTTGTTCCCACAGCAATTGTTGCTGGTATTCCAGCTAAAATTAAAAGGGGAGAAGCTATAAAGCCACCTCCAATTCCAAATAATCCAGAAAGAAATCCAATAGATAATCCTAAAGTTAAAAGCAAGTAAATATTGATTGATATTTCTGCGATTGGTAGGTAAATATTCATTCTTAATTAATATTTAATATATTACTTAATTACTATAGATTTATAAAAAATTATCATGATTCAATACTCATTAATGTTTGCCTGTTCTCAAGATGGCTTTATAGCAAAAAAAGAAGGGGATAATCCTTCCTTATGGACTTCTGAGGAGGATCATAAATTATTAATAGAAAATATTGATCGGTCTGATTGGTCTGTTATGGGAAGAAAAACTCATGAATTAAATCCTAAACAGAATAGAAAGAGAGTCGTATTTTCAAGAAAAGTAAAAATTATCGAACCCATAAACCCTATTATTAAAAATCAATTTTATTTTAATCCAGATATAACACAGTGGTCTGATTTTGAAAAATTAGTAGGATTAAACTCCAAAGTATTAATTCTTGGTGGGACAAGAGTTCATGATTTTTTTTTATATCTAGATGTCCTATCTAAGATCTATATTACTATTGAGCCACTAAATTTTAAAACAGGAATCAGGGCTTTTTCATTTATTAATTTTAATGATTTAGAATCTTTTTTAATTGCAAAAAATTATAGAAAAGAACAAAAAAAAATTAATGAAAAGACAATATTAGTTACTTACTCCAGATAATTCTGTAATTTTTAAATAATCTTCATTAGTATTAATATTCATAAATTCTAATCTATTATTAGAGTTAAATTCAAGTATATCATAATTTAATTCTTCAGCTATTTTCATAATTTTTACCCCATCGCTTTCCAATAATGCTTTTTCTATAGTGCTTAAGGTTTTTATCGACCAAAAAGAAAACATAGGCTCAATTTTATTATTTATCTTAGAAATCATTACCATATTAGTGGTAGGTAATTTTTTTATAAAATTATCTAAATATTTTACTGGAATAAAAGGTGCGTCTGTTGGCACTAAAGCAAACCATAAGTTTTCTTTGCTATTTTCAAACTGTTTCATTATTGAGTGAAGTCCGGCTAAAGGTCCTTTAAAGCCTTTTATATAATCTAAAATTATAGGCCTATTAAGTTTTTTATATTTTTCCAGATCTTGATTGGCATTAATATAGATAGTATCTAATCTTTGACTGAGTGTGTTGATAATTATTTGAATAAAACTTTCATTATTAACTTTTAAGAAACTTTTATTAATAAAATTCATTCTAGATGATTTGCCGCCTGAAAGAATAACGCCTATAATATTATTATTCATAATTTAATCGAAATTCTCCTGAAAGAATATTAAACCTTTTTCCTCTAGCTCTACCGATCATTGTTAATTTCTTTTTTTTTGCTATTTCTACCGCCCAAGTAGTAAATCCTGATCTTGAAATCAAGATAGGTATTTCCATCTTTATACATTTAATAACCATTTCACTTGTTAATCTTCCTGTTGTGTAAAAAACTTTATCATTTGTATGAATATTATTTTTAATAACTAATCCAGCTATTTTATCTACGGCATTATGTCTGCCAACATCTTCAAAATAATATTTTGGTTTGTTAATATCACATAAGACGCAGCCATGAATAGCCCCAACTTTTAAATATAAACTAGGTTCCATATTTATAATTTTTGATAAATTCATTATTTGAGAATGATTAATTTTGATTTTTGTATCTAGCTTAATCTCATCAATTTCTGATATTAAATCTCCAAATACAGTTCCTTGAGCACATCCTGAAGTATTAATTTTTTTTTTTAACTTTTTTTCAAAGTTGGTCTTTGAATTAGTTCTAACGACAATAGTTTTAAGATCTGAGTGATATTCAATTTTTTTTACATCAGAAATATCTTTTAACATTCCTTGATTATATAAGTAGCCAATTGCTAAATATTCAGGATAGTCATTAATCGTCATCATAGTCACAATTTCTTGATTATTTAAATAAAGAGTTAAGGGTTTCTCAATTATAATTGGTAAATTCACTATCTTTCCATTTTCATCAAAAGATTTTTTAAATTTAAATAAACTTTTATTGTTCACACTTGGTTTGATAATAAAATCTGACATTATTATTTTAATTGTAGTATGCTGTTTATGTGAAAACAATAGCTGTAATAGGTTGGAAAAATAGTGGAAAAACTACTTTAGTTTCTAATTTGACTAATTATTATTCTAAAAAAGGCATTAAAGTTGGAGTAGTTAAGCACGCTCATCATAATTTTGATATAGATCATAAGGGAACAGATAGTTATAAAATAAGAAAATCAGGTGCGTACAAAACAACTATTGCATCTAATATTCGTTTAGCTCATATGATTGAAGCTGAAAAATTAGATATAGATATAACTAAAATTATGGACATGAATAAAGATTGTGAAATTTTGATTTTTGAAGGTTTTAAAAATTATAAAGATTTTAAAAAAATCGAAGTATCTTTAAAAATTAATAATAAAAAAGAATTATATAGAGATATAGCTAATGTATTAGCAATTGTAACAGATGATAATACGGAGCATAAAATACCTAAATTTAACCATAATGAAATTGAAGTAATAGCAGAATTTATAAATAATAATACATGAAGAAACTCGTATCAAAAGATCGGGCAATTAACTTAATAAAAAAAATTAAATTAACCCACTATAAATCTAGTAATGTTAATCTCTCAAAATCATTAGACTGTAAATCTTTAGAAAGAATATACTCGCCAATAGACCTGCCTGAACTTCCAACAGCAGGTTTAGATGGTTATGTGGTATTTAGTCTTAAATTACAGAAGATAAAACTACATAAAAAAGAAATTTCATGTGGTGTTGGTTATTTAAAGCTTGATAAAAATTTCGCATATAGAGTTAATACTGGAGCCTCAGTAGATTTAAATTTTAAGTATTTAATTCCCTTAGAGAAAGCTAAAGTTATTAATGAAAAATTAATTTTTGATAAAAAAAATGCTTCAAAAAATGATATAAAAAAAATAGGAGAAGATTTAAAAAAAAATACATTAATATTAAATTTAAATGAACGTATAACGGAATTTAAAATAGCTCTACTTGCATCGGCTGGGATTAAAAAAATTAACATTTTTAAAAAAATTTCTATTGGGGTTTTTTCTATTGGAGATGAATTAATAGATCTTACTAAGTCCAAAAAAGATAAAAGTAAAATTTTTGATTCTAACAGATATCAAATTATTAATTTTTTAAAAAAATGGCCAGTTGAGATTATTGATCTTGGTATTTTAAAAGATGATGAAAAAGTTATTTCAAATTTTTATAAAAAAAATTCATCAAGATTTGATTTAATCATTAGCTCAGGCGGATCGTCTTCAAGCAAGAAAGATTTTATTTCAAAATTTTTAGTAGAAAAATCTGATATAATATTCAAATACGTTAAAATTAAACCTGGCAGACCTTGTATATTCAGCTCCTATAAGAAAACTTTTATATTTTCATTGCCTGGTAATCCTTTAGCAGTCAGTGTTAATTTGTTATTCTTGGTATCCGAGTTTCTTAACTTATTTAGTTTTGGTAAATCTATTATGCATCAAGATGTTTTTTCTGGTTTTTCAATCAATAAGAATAAAGATTTTAATAATTTTTATAGAGTTAAAATGAATAATAATATTGCTCGTCTATTTAATTCTAAAGGTTCTGCTAAATTAATTTCGTTGAGCAATTCTGACGGTTTAGTTGAAGTGCCAAAGGGAACGACCTCTATTAAAAGGGGGGATAAATTAAAACTATTTAAATTTTAAATTTTATGTGGACTATGTTTTTTATTACCTTTATAGAAATTATTTTATAATTATTTTCATTACAAAAATTTTTAAAATCAAATCTTGATAGGACATCATCACTTTCTATATGAATCTGTGAATTTTTTTCAATCTTCTTAATAAATTTAGAAGCTTTTAATACCGGAATAGGACATTCATATCCTTTAGTGTCTAAGTAATAGAAATTTTCTTTATTCATTTATTTTCTAATTATTTTTATCATAATTTTTACTTATTAATATTTGTTTATTAATTAGTTTATTTTATTATATAGTTTTAGATAAATCCATGGATATTAAAAATTTAGAAATTCTATTAGTACTTGATGATGAGAAGCATTTTAAAAGAGCTTCAGAAAAACTTAATATTTCTCAGCCGGCTCTTTCTATGAAGTTGAAATCTTTGGAAAATGAATTGGGAATAACTTTAGTTAAAAGAGGTAAGAATTTTATTGGATTAACTTCTGAAGGGTTGATCCTTAAAAAACGTTTTAATAATATAGTCAAAGAATATTCGGAGATAAAGCAATTAAGCTCTGAACTTAAAAATAGTCTTACCGGAACCTTACGTATTGGAGTTATTCCTACAGCACAACTTGAAATTTCAAATTTAATTAATTCCTTTGTTCTGAAATTTAAAAATGTAAAAACAAAAATATATTCTATGCCGTCCAATAAAATAGATGAGCAATTGCATGATTATAAGCTAGATATAGGTATTACTTATTTGGAAAATGAGCCGATAATGGGAGTTGAAAAAATTCCTTTTTATAATGAAAAGTATTTTTTAATTACACCTGAAAAAAATTTAGCTTCAAAAGATTTTGTTAAATGGTCTGACTGTAAAGATTTAGATCTTTGTTTATTATCTGAAGACAATCAGTTTAGAAGAATTCTTAATTCCGTCTTCAAGGAAAAAGGAGTACATCCAAAAGTCTTGTTAGAATCTAATTCGTTAACTCAAATTTTTGCACAAATTAATATGTCTAACCTTTCAACAATTATGCCATTTTTTTTCACACAGGCCTTTAATTATAAAAAAAATACAAATTTCTACGAATTGGTAGATCCTAAAATCTTTCATAAAATAGGTCTTGTTTTTATTAAAGACAATAGCCCATCACCTTTAAAGGATAATTTTATAAAATTTTCTAAATCTTTTGATAAGTAAAAATTATCAATTAATCACCTATTATTCATTGATTGATTATCAAAAAAATATAATTATTACCTAAATATATATGGAAAATAAGAAAAAAATTCATCCTGGTTCTGGTAGAAGGAACGCCTTAAATTTTAATAAAGGAAGACATGCTGATGATACCTCTATTCTTGAATTAGAGAAATTGATTCCTAATGATTTTATTAGGCAAAGAGACATGCTGATTGAATGTTTCCACTTAATACAAGATAAATATAAATGCCTATCTTATAAGCATTTAACTGCTTTATCTGAATTGACAAATCTACCTTTAACTGAAATTTACGAAACGGCATCTTTTTATGCTCATTTTGATATTATAGAAGAGGGTGAAGATACTCCTCCTCCAGTTACAATTAGGGTTTGTGATAGTATTACTTGTGAGATGAACGGTTGCCAGTCCTTAGAAAAAAAAATTAAAGAAAAGTTTAGTCCTTCTGTAAGAGTTGTTCGTGCACCATGTATGGGTCGTTGCCACCAAGCTCCTGTTGTTGAAGTTGGCAAAAGACATGTTACTAATGCCACTACAGATAAAATTAAATTAATTCTAGATTCAAATGAATTAAATCCAATTATACCAAATTTTATTAATTTTGATAATTATAAAAAAAATGGTGGATATAAATTATTAGAGCAATGTTTGTCTAATTCAAAAGACCCAATGAAATTAATTGAAGAGATGGAAAACTCTGGTATCAGAGGACTAGGTGGAGCAGGATTTCCAACTGGAAGAAAATGGAGATTTGTAAGGGCAGAAAATTCACCCAGACTGATGGCTATCAATGGAGATGAGGGTGAGCCAGGTACTTTTAAGGATCACCATTATTTAACAAAAGATCCTCATCGATTTTTAGAAGGTATGTTAATTGCTGCATGGGTAGTTGAAGCCACAGACGTATATATATATATGCGTGACGAGTATCCTGACGTCATTAAATTTTTAAAAGAAGAAATAAAAAAAGTTGAAGCTGCAAATTTAAATATTAAAACAAGAATTCATTTTAGAAGAGGTGCGGGGGCATATATCTGTGGAGAAGAATCTTCAATGCTAGAGAGTCTTGAAGGTAAAAGAGGGTATCCTCGACATAAACCACCTTTTCCCTCCCAAGTAGGCCTATTTGGAAGACCTACCTTAATTCATAATGTGGAGACCGTTTTCTGGGTAAGGGAAATTTTAGAAAAAGGTGCTAGTTGGTTTAATAGTCATGGTTTAAATGGAAGAACAGGTTTAAGAACTTATTCTGTTTCGGGTAGAGTGAAAAATCCTGGAGTTAAATTAGCTCCTGCAGGTATTACCATAAAAGAATTAATTAGAGATTATTGTGATGGAATGCTAGACGGTCATGAATTTAAAGCCTACCTACCAGGAGGTGCATCAGGAGGTATTCTTCCAGCAAGTCTCGATTCAATTCCTCTTGATTTCGATACGCTTCAAGAACATGGATGTTTCATTGGCTCCGCTGCTGTTGTGATTTTATCCGGTGAAGACAATATGAAAGATATAGCTAAAAATTTAATGTTCTTTTTTCACGATGAGAGTTGTGGTCAATGCACTCCATGTAGAAATGGAACTGAAAAAGCACTTAAATTAATGAATAGAGATTCCTGGGATATAGAATTGCTTCAAGAGCTGTCTTCTGCAATGATGGACGCTTCCATCTGCGGACTAGGGCAAGCAGCTCCAAATCCATTACTTTCTGTGATCAAGCATTTTCCTTCAGAGGTAACCAATTAATTGATGTCTGATTTAACTTTATTTAAAATCGATGGAAAAGAATATAAAGCTGAAAAAGATGAAACTATTTGGCAAGTGGCAACAAAAAATGGAATAGACATACCTCATCTTTGTTATTCTGATGAGCCTGGATATAGGGCTGATGGAAATTGTAGAACTTGTATGGTTGAGATTAAAGGTGAGAGAACTCTTGCCGCTTCATGTATTCGAAAGCCTACGGAAGGTATGGAAATTACTGTAAATTCAGAAAGAGCAAAAAAATCAAGATCAATGGTTTTTGAGCTTTTAGTTGCTGATCAACCTAAGAAAGAAATTTCTCCCGATCCAGATTCTAAATTTTGGAAATGGTCAGATAAAATAGGAGTAACAGAAAGCCGATTTCCACCAAAAGAAAAAATATCTTTAGACCAAAGTCATACTGCTATGAGTGTTAATCTCGATGCATGTATTAATTGCGGTCTATGCGTTAGGGCTTGTAGAGAAGTCCAGGTAAATGATGTGATTGGAATGGCTTTTAGAGGATCTACGGCAAAAATAATTTTTGATTTAGATGATCCTATGGGTGAAAGTACATGTGTGGCTTGTGGTGAATGTGTTCAAGCTTGTCCAACTGGAGCCTTACTCGAAACAACACTAGTTGATCAAGAAGGAAAAAGAAATGATCTAGTGGCAGATAAAAAAGTTGAAAGTGTCTGTCCTTATTGTGGAGTTGGGTGTCAAACTGAAGTAAGTGTAAAAGATGATAAAATTCTTCACATCGATGGAAAAAATGGCCCCGCTAATGAAAATAGATTATGCGTTAAGGGTAGATTTGGTTTTGATTATATTAATCACGAAGGAAGACTAACAAAACCTCTAATAAGAAAAAAAACAGCACCAAAAAAATGGGATGCAAATATAGATGATAAAAATATTTATGATTATTTTGAGGAAACGACCTGGGAAAATGCTTTAGATATTGCAGCTAGCGGATTTACAAAAACTTTTAACGAAGAGGGACCTAAAGGTCTTGCAGGTTTTGGTTCTGCTAAATGTTCAAACGAAGAAGCCTACCTATTTCAAAAATTAGTTAGAGTTGGATTTGGCTCTAACAATGTTGATCATTGCACAAGACTTTGTCACGCGTCCTCTGTTGCCGCACTTTTTGAAGGCGTAAAATCAGGTGCCGTCTCAGCTCCATTTAATGCGGCAACTATTGCCGACTGCATTATTGTTATTGGAGCAAGACCAACTGAAAATCATCCAGTGGCTGCAACTTATTTAAAGAGAGCAGCTAAAAGAGGAGCTAAAATTATAGTTATGGACCCAAGAAAACAAGGATTGTCAAAGTATGCAGAACATAATCTTCAGTTTAAAGCAGGTACTGATGTAGCTATGCTAAATGCAATGCTTCATACAATTATTAATGAAAATTTATATGATGAACAATATGTTCAAGGACAAACCGAAGGTTTTGAAGAGTTAAAAGAAAATATAAAAGATTTTTCACCAGAAAAAATGGAAGCAGTTTGCGGAATAAAAGCTGAAACTCTCAAAGAAGTAGCAAGACTTTACGCAACTTCTGAAAAATCAATAATTTTTTGGGGAATGGGTGTTTCTCAACATGTCCATGGAACTGATAATGCTAGATGTTTGATAGCTTTAGCTTTAAGTACTGGTCAAATTGGAAGAGAGGGCACAGGACTTCATCCATTGCGAGGTCAAAATAATGTTCAGGGTGCTTCTGATGCGGGTCTTATTCCTTGGATGTATCCAGATTACCAAGTTGTAGATGGAAAAGATAATCAAAATACTTATGAGAAATTTTGGGGCAAGGAAATGGATCCTAAGAGAGGTTTAACTGTTGTTGAAATTATTCATGCTATTCATGATGATCAAATCAAAGCTATGTACATAATGGGAGAAAATCCTGCTATGTCTGATCCTGATCAAAAACATGCTAGAAAAGCTTTAGCGAAACTTGAGCATTTAGTTGTCCAGGATATATTCTTAACAGAGACAGCTTGGCATGCAGATGTAATTTTACCATCTTCTGCTCATGCAGAAAAAACCGGAACTTATACAAATACTAATCGAACCGTTCAAATGGGTAGACAGGTTGTACCTCCACCCGGAGATGCAAGGCAAGATTGGTGGATCACTCAAGCTATAGCTACAAGAATGGGTCTTGATTGGAGCTATTTACATCCGAGTGATGTATTTAATGAAATGTGTCAGATAATGGACTCTCTTAAAAATATTACTTGGGAGAGATTAGATAAAGAAAATGCCATTACCTATCCTTGTGAGGCTCCTGATAGTTCTGGTAGTGAATATATTTTTAGAGATTCATTTCCTACAGCTAATGGAAGAGGTAAGATTGTTCCAGCTAGACTTATACCGCCGGCTGAATTACCAGATGATGAATTTCCTTTAATATTGACCACAGGAAGGTTATTAGAGCACTGGCATACAGGTTCTATGACTAGAAGAGCTACTGTACTGGACCATATTGAACCTGAAGCGATAGTAAGTATGAATCGTTGGGATATGAAGAGAATGGATATTAATCCTGGAGATCAAGTTCAGGTAAAGACTAAAAGAGGTTCTATAGTTATTAAAGTTAGAAGTGATAAAGAGATACCTGAAGGAATGGTGTTTATTCCATTTTGTTTTGCTGAAGCAGCTGCAAATGTTTTGACAAATCCTCAGCTTGATCCTTATGGAAAAATTCCTGAATTTAAATTTAGTGCTGCTAGCGTATTAAAAACACAATCAACAACTCATCAAACTATTTAATTATTGTTTATACTTAATTAACTCTAAAAATTTATTTAAGTACTCTTTTCCAAATATACTTAAATTATTTAAATCAGGATTTTTTGACTGAATTATGAAGATAGATAAAACAAAAAGTAATAAACAAATAACTATTAAATAAATAATTTTGATTAAAGGTGATTTTGCTTTTTTTTTATTATTTTTCTTATTGATGACAAGTACTGCATTAGCAGTTAACGGAGTTAATTGATTATCAATTTCAAAGAAAATATTATTTTCAAGTTTTTGATTGTTTAATTTTTTTTTTTCATTGTGTGAATAGTTATTTAAGTTAGTTATTTTTTCTTCTATAGAATTTAATTTAATATTTATTTCTTTTTTAAACTCAGACTCAATATTATTAATTTTATCCTCTAGTTCTTTAATTTTACTAGATGAGCTATTTACTTTACTTGTAATTGTTTCTTTAGGAGGCGAATGATTTTCATTTAACTGAATTTTAAAATTTTCATTTATTAACTGTTCTTTAATTTCTGCAAGAGAATCTTTAATTTTTTTTGATTGATCAATATGTTTATTATCCAATATGTCTCTATCCTTTAACTCTTTATTAGTTCTTCCAAATTGATCAATATTTTCATTCATTTATTAAACTTTATATAATTGAAATTAACTTATCAATTAAAGTCATAAACAATTTTAGATAATTTAAAAAGTAGTATGGTGCCGCGTGCCGGGATCGAACTGGCCACCTGATGATTACAAATCAACTGCTCTACCAAATGAGCTAACGCGGCATAATAAATGCCTTAATCTGAATATTTATAATGATGCACAAAATAATAGTCAATAAATATTAATCTTGATCTATGTATATATGGTATAATGCTATTGCTGCTGAGTTTGCTGCATTTAAACTATCTATTTGAGGGATATTTTTTTGTTTTAAAGATATAATAAAGTCTGAATGTTCTAATATATTTTTTCTAATACCTTTACCTTCGCTCCCTAAAATAATTACAGATTTTTTGTCAAATTTAAAATCCTTATTGATAATATCTTTCCCATTCATGTCTAAAGAATAGATCCAATAATGATTTTTTTTTAACACTTCAATTGTTCTTGCAATATTTTTTGCAATATGAAATTTAACTACTTCTACGGCTCCGGTTGAAATTGTTGCAGTGCTTGATGTGATTGAGGCTGACGAATGTTCTGGGAGGATAAGGCCGTCTACATTTGTTAAAGCGGCAGTTCTAAAAATATTTCCAATATTCATTTGATCTGTTAGCTGGTCTAATACTAAGATAGTTGATTTTTCCTTAGATTTTTTAATAATATCCTCCAAACCTGCAGATTGAAAAGGTTCTCTTTCTATTATAATATGATCATGATAATTAAAATTCTTATTTATCGATGAAAAGTCATTTTTATTAATAAAATGAAGCTTTTTCTTTAAATCTTTACTTTGAATTAACTGACTATATCCATCTTTTTTTTCATTAAATACGTATATATTGTTGATTTTATTGGGATTATGAGTAATACAACTCATACATGGATTATGACCTATTATATACATTTTAGTAGATATAAATAACCTTATGTCTATTGACTTTCAAAGACAATTATTTATTAATCTACCTTGATTTAAGAAGTCTTTTACGGAGGGATGGCCGAGTGGTTAAAGGCGACGGACTGTAAATCCGTTCGCGTAAGCGTACGTAGGTTCGAATCCTACTCCCTCCACCACTTTTATTGATTTTTTTTGAGTTTAATATTGAATTTTAAAGAAAAATTAGTATTTTAAGCGAACTCACAGGAATTTTTTTTTGTGAATGTAATTAGGTAGTGGTACCCGCTTAAAATCCGCGGGTGTAGCTTAGTGGTAAAGCTCCAGATTTCCAATCTGGCTATGAGGGTTCGATTCCCTTCACCCGCTCCAAAGTACATAATAAAAAAGAAAAGAAATTAAAACTATTAATTAAAATAAACAAAAAGAGGTAATAATTTAAAATGGCTAAAGAAAAATTTGATAGATCGAAACCCCATTGTAACGTAGGTACAATTGGACACGTTGATCATGGTAAAACAACTTTAACGGCTGCGATCACAAAAGTTCTCGCAGAATCAGGTGGCGCTACTTACACGGCTTATGCAGATATTGATAAAGCTCCTGAAGAAAAAGCCAGAGGGATTACAATCTCTACCGCTCATGTAGAATACACAACTGCTAATAGACATTACGCACACGTTGACTGTCCGGGTCACGCAGACTATGTAAAAAATATGATTACTGGTGCTGCTCAAATGGATGGCGGTATTCTTGTTGTTAATGCAGCTGACGGACCAATGCCTCAGACAAGAGAGCATATTCTTTTAGCAAGACAGGTTGGTGTTCCAGCTCTTGTTGTTTATCTTAATAAAGTAGATCAAGTTGATGATCCTGAATTAATAGATTTAGTTGAAGAAGAAATCAGAGACCTTCTAAAAAAATATGAATTTCCAGGTGATACAACTCCAATTATTCGTGGTTCAGCTTTAGCGGCTGTCGAAGATGGAGATGTGGAAATTGGTAAAAATTCTATTCTTAAATTAATGGAAGCCGTTGACACATTTATTCCACAACCACCAAGAGAATTAGATAAGCCATTTCTAATGCCTGTTGAGGATGTTTTTTCAATTTCAGGTCGTGGTACAGTTGTTACAGGAAGAATTGAACAGGGTATTATTAAGCCAGGAGAAGAAATTGAAATTATCGGTATAACAGAAACTCAAAAAACTGTAGCTACTGGTGTTGAGATGTTTAGAAAACTTTTAGATTCAGGTGAAGCTGGAGATAACGTTGGAGTTCTTTTAAGAGGTACAAAAAAAGAAGAAGTTGAACGTGGACAAGTTTTAGCTAAACCTGGAAGTATCAAGCCACATAAAAAATTTAAATGTGAAGTTTATTCTTTAAGTAAAGAAGAAGGTGGAAGACACACTCCATTCTTTGCTAACTATAGACCTCAGTTTTATTTTAGAACAACTGACGTAACAGGATCTATTACTTTACCAGAAGGTACTGAAATGGTTATGCCTGGAGATAATGTTACTCTTACAGTAGAATTACTTTCACCAATTGCTATGGATAACAATCTTAGATTTGCTATTCGTGAAGGTGGAAGAACTGTTGGATCAGGGGTTGTATCAGAGATTATAGAATAGTCATCTGCGGCAATAGTTAATGAAGGAGTGTAGCTCAACTGGTAGAGCGCCGGTCTCCAAAACCGGAGGTTGCGGGTTCGATGCCTGCCACTCCTGCCACTAAGGATAAAAATGAAATTTAACCCAGCAAAATATCTTAGAGAAGTTCGTCAAGAAGTTTCGAAAGTCACATGGCCTTCTAAAAAAGAAACTTTCACTTCTGCTGGTATTGTAATTATCGTTGTTACTATTGCCGCAATTATTTTAATGATTATTGACCAAAGTTTTTCTTTTTTAATTAGATCGGTATTAGGTTAATGGAAGTTTCTCTAGATATTAAACACAAGTGGTATGTAGTTAATTGTCACTCAGGTTACGAAAAAAAAGTTGCAGATGCTATCATTGATGAAGCTAAAAAAGAAGATCTTGAAAGCTCCATAATTGAAGTCTCTGTTCCAACTCAAGCGGTTGTTGAAGTAAGAAGAGGCGTGAGAATAAATTCAGAAAAAAAGTTTTTTCCAGGTTATGTTCTAGTTAAAATGCAAATGAATGACGTTACCTGGCATTTAGTTAAAGATATACCTAAAGTAAGTAATTTTTTAGGAGTTAAAAATAAACCATTAGCTATTTCAGAAAAAGAAGTATCTAAGTTACTTCAAGATATTACTGAAGGTGCAGAAAGTCCAAAACCAAAATTTGAATACGAAGTTGGTGAGCAAATTAAAGTGTCTGACGGACCGTTCGCTTCATTTAGTGGTACTATAGAAGAGGTTGACAGTTCAAGACAAAAGCTTAAAGTGTCGGTCTCCATTTTCGGTCGTCCAACTCCTTTAGAATTGGACTACTCGCAGGTTGTGAAGGGTTAAAATATGGCAAAAGAAATATTAGGATATATCAAATTACAAATTCCAGCAGGTAGCGCCAATCCGGCACCACCAGTAGGACCAGCTCTTGGTCAAAAAGGTTTGAACATTCAAGATTTTTGTAAGCAGTTTAATGATGCAACTAGTAAATTAGAAAAAGGGGCTCCAATACCTACAGTTATAACAGCTTATAAAGATAGAACTTTTGAATTTATAACAAAAAAACCACCCGTAACTTTTTATTTAAAGAAAGCTGCGAATATTAAAAAAGGAAATGGCACTCCCGGTAAAAGTCTTTTAGGTAAGGTTACAATGAGTCAAGTTAGAGAAATTGCAAAAGAAAAGTTAGAAGATCTTAATGCTTACGATATTGAAGAAGCCTCAAAAATTATTATGGGTTCAGCTAGATCTATGGGAATGGAAGTAGTTTAAAGTGAAATTTTCAAAAAATAGAAAAAAACAAATTGAAGGAATTGATTTTGATAAGATTTTTTCTGTTGAAGAGGGTTTAAAATTAATTAAAGAAAGAAAATTTGTAAAATTTAATGAAAGTATCGATGTTGCGTTAAATACCACAATTGATACTAAGCAATCCGATCAAAATGTAAGAGGAAGTTTTGTTCCTCCTCATGGTTTGGGAAAAAAAGTTGAAATTGCAGTTTTTGCTTCTGGAAAAAACGCTGAGGAAGCAACAGCATTAGGCGTAAAGCATGTAGGTGGCGACGATCTTGTTACTATACTAGAAAAAAATATTGATGTTGATGTGATTATTGCTACTCCGGACATGATGTCTACAGTAAGTAAAATGGCTAAAATTTTAGGACCTAAAGGAATGATGCCTAATCCTAAAACTGGAACAGTTACAAATGATGTTAAGACTACTATAACAAACATTAATAAAGGACTAGTGGCATATAAAAACGATAAAGCAGGAACTATTCATGCTTCAATTGGAAGAATTAGTTTTGATGATGTTAAATTATCGGAAAATATTACTAGTTTTGTTGAGGAAGTTAAAAAAAACAAACCAACTAATGTAAAAGGTAATTATATCAATTCAGTTTATATATCTTCGTCTATGGGAATAGGAATTAAGGTGAGTGTTTAATTATGAATAGATTACAAAAAAAAGAATATCTAGAAACTCTCAATGATTTATCCTCTAAATATTCAGGCCTTTTTGTGGCATCATTTAATGCTATGACGGTTAAAGACATGATTAGTTTTAGAACTGAAATTAGGGCTAACGATGGAGTTACTAAAATTTCAAAAAATAATATAGTTAAAATATTCTTAGAAAGTACAGAGGATAAAAAAGTTATTGCCGAAAGTTTAACTCAGCAGAAATTATTAATTTTTACTAATAATCCTGTTGGGACAGCTAAGGTTTGTAAGAAATTTGAAAAAGATTCAAAAAAACTATCTGCAGAGGTAGCTTTTTTCGATAAAACAATATATCTAAAAGATGATATAGCAAAGGTTGCAACTTTACCTTCTCTAGAAGAAATTAGAGGAAAAATAGTTGGGTTGATTAGTGCACCTGCGTCACAATTAGTTCGTTTATTACTACGACCTGATCAGGATATTATTTCAATTTTAAATAACAAAAAAGACTAACTAGGGAGAGACAAATGGCAGATTTAAATAAAATAGTTGATGATTTATCAGTTTTAACAGTAATGGAAGCGGCAGAATTATCTAAACTTTTAGAAGAAAAATGGGGAGTTTCAGCAGCAGCTCCAGTAGCAGCAGCAGCAGCTCCAGCAGCAGAAGCAGTAGAAGAAAAAGATTCTTTTGATGTAGTTCTTGCAGCAGCTGGCGATCAAAAAATTAACGTAATTAAAGAAGTAAGAGCTATTACCGGTCTTGGTTTAAAAGAGGCTAAGGATATGGTAGAAGCTGCACCTAAAGTGATTAAAGAAGGTGCTAAAAAGGATGAGGCAGAGGCATTAAAAAAACAGCTTGAAGCAGCTGGTGCAAAAGTAGAACTTAAGTAGTTTAGGTTCTATAGCGCACATGTCACTCAGTTTCACTGAAAAGAAAAGAATTAGATATTCGTTCGGTAAGATCGAAAAAACTATTGATGTTCCTAATTTAGTAGATATCCAAAAGATATCTTATGATAAATTATTACAGTTAGGTAAGATTTCTGAAGAAAGATCAAATACCGGTCTTCAAGAAGTATTTAATTCTGTTTTTCCGATTAATGATTACGCAGGTAAATCAGAGCTGCATTATGTAGATTATTCCCTAGATAATCCAAAATATGATGTAGATGAATGTAGAAGAAAAGGTCTCACTTTTTCTGCATCTTTGATGGTAACTTTCCGCCTTATAATATGGGATATCAATGAAGAAACTGAAGAGAAAACCTTAAGAGATATAAAAGAACAAATTGTTTATTTAGGAGATCTTCCTTTAATGACAAATAATGGTACTTTTGTTGTTAACGGAACTGAGAGAGTTGTAGTAAGTCAATTACATAGATCACCCGGTGTTTTCTTTGATCATGATGGTGGAAAAACTCACGCAAGTGGCAAGACATTATATAATGCTAGAATAATTCCTTACAGAGGATCATGGTTAGATTTTGAATTTGATCATAAAGATAATATTTTCTTTAGAATTGACAGAAAAAAGAAAATGATTTCTACAACTATATTCCAATCACTTCCTTCAAAAGCTTCAGAGAGGTACTTGGAAGAGTGTGAAATTAATAAAGTTGAACCTGATATTTATAAAATTTCAGGAATGACCAGTGAAGAAATTTTAAATTTCTTTTATGAATCTTATATTTTTAAGAGTCATAAAGATGGTTGGGTTGTAAATTTAGATTTAGAAAATTTTAAATATAAAAATTTACCATTTAATCTAGTGGATCCGAGTTCTAAAGAAATACTTGCATACAAAGATGTAAAACTTTCACTTAAATTATTGACTGAGATTAATTCTAAAAAAATATCAAAGTTCTTATTTACAGAAGAAGATTTAGAAGGGTTTTACTTATCAAATGATATTGTAAATACTGAAACAGGATTAGTTTATGCTGAAGCTGGAACAATCTTAAATGAAGAATTATTTTTAAGATTTAAAGAATTATCGATTAATGAATTTTCAACTATCAATGCAAGTCAAGCAGCTGGTAATCTTGGAATTATTAATTCTCTTGTTGCAGATAAAAATCACTCAAGAGAAGAAGCCTTATTTGATATTTTTAAAATTTTAAGACCCGGCGAACCACCAACATTAGAAGCAAGTAACTTTTTATTTAAAAATATGTTTTTTAATGAAGATAGATATGACTTATCTCAAGTTGGAAGAGTTAAAATTAATACTTATTTAGGTCTTGATAAAAATAAAAAACACAGAATTTTAAATAAAATCGATATTTTATCAGTAGCAAAAAGATTATTTGATATGAAAACAAATAACGTGAAGAAAGATGATATTGACCATTTAGGTAATAGAAGAGTTAGATCAGTTGGTGAGTTAATTGAAAATCAATACAGAATTGGCCTTGTTAGAATGGAAAGATCTATAAGAGAAAAAATGGGAAGTGTTGATATTGAATCGATAATGCCTCAAGATTTAGTGAATTCAAAACCTATCCAGACTGTATTAAAAGAATTTACAGGCTCAAGTCAATTAAGTCAATTTATGGACCAGACAAACCCATTAAGTGAAATAACTCATAAAAGAAGAATTTCAGCATTAGGACCTGGAGGTCTAACTAGAGAGAGAGCTGGATTTGAAGTTCGTGACGTTCATACAACTCACTATGGTAGAATTTGTCCAATTGAAACACCTGAAGGTTCAAACATTGGACTAATTAATAGCTTATCTTCTTATGCTAGAATTAATCAGTATGGTTTTATTGAAACTCCTTATAGAAAAATTATTAACGGCATGGCAACTAAAGAAGTACTATATTTAAATGCTGATGAGGAAGAAAAATATACTATTGCTCAAGCAAATAGCCCTTTAGATTCTAATAATAAATTTATAGAAGAGCTTGTAAGTTGCAGAAGAAAAGGTGATTTCATTTTTACTAACTCATCTGAAATTGATTTTATGGATGTTAATCCACAACAATTAGTTTCTGTTGCTGCATCTTTGATACCATTCTTAGAAAATGATGATGCTAACCGTGCTTTAATGGGATCGAATATGATGAGACAGGCAGTTCCCTTAATGACAAATGAAGCTCCTCTTGTTGGAACTGGATTTGAATCTAAGGTAGCGAGAGATAGTGGAGCCGTAGTTGTAGCAAAAAATGCAGGTTATGTTTATCAAGTTGACTCTTCTAGAATAGTTATAAGATCAGATTCAAAAAACATCAGTAAGGATAAGAGTGGTGTGGATATATATAATCTCAAAAAATTTCAAAGATCCAATCAAAGTACCGCAATAAATCAAAAGCCTATTGTTAAAATTGGCGACTATGTTGCTAGAGGAGATATAATTGCTGATGGTCCTTGTACTGATCTTGGAGAATTGGCATTAGGTAAAAATTTACTTGTGGGATTTATGCCGTGGAATGGTTATAACTTTGAAGATTCTATAATTATGTCGGAAAAAGTTGTCCAAGGTGACAAATTTACATCGATACATATTGAGGAATTTGAAGTCTTATGTAGAGATACAAAGCTAGGGCCAGAAGAAATAACAAGGGATATGCCTAATGTTGGTGATGAAAGTATAACAAACTTAGATGAAGCCGGTATTGTTTATATCGGATCTGAAGTTAAGCATGGCGATATACTTGTAGGTAAAGTTTCTCCTAAAGGAGATTCTCCTATAACTCCGGAAGAAAAATTATTAAGAGCTATTTTTTCTGAAAAAGCTGCAGACGTTAAAGATTCATCATTAAGATTACCTACTGGATATTCTGGTGTTGTTGTTGATGTACAAGTACTTGTTCGTAGAGGTGTTGAAAAAGATGAAAGAACAATTGCTATTGAGCGTGTTGAGATTGATCGTCTTGCTAAGGATAGAGACGATGAAAAAGAAATTCTTGAAAACAATTATAAGGAAAATTTAATTAGTATTTTTAATAATAAAATTTCTAATGTTCAAATTGAAGGTATTCAAAAATCTGAAAAAATTGATGGGACTTTATTAAAAACAAAAAATACTGATTATTTAGAAAAAATTTCTACTGACGATCAGCCAACAATGGAAACATTTACTTCACAAAAAAAAATTTACAATGATGCAATAATTTTATTAGATAAAAGATTTCAAAATAAGATTGAAAAAATCCAAAGTGGCGATGATCTTCTTCCTGGAGTTCTAAAGGTTGTAAAAGTATTTGTTGCTGTAAAGAGAAGATTGCAAACTGGCGATAAAATGGCAGGAAGACATGGTAATAAAGGTGTTGTTTCTAAAATAGTACTAGTAGAGGATATGCCTTTTCTAGAAGACGGAACCCCAGTTGATATTTTATTAAATCCATTAGGTGTACCAAGTAGAATGAATATAGGTCAAATTTTAGAAACCCATTTAGGTTGGGCTGCATATGGAATTGGTCAAAAAATTTCTAAAAGTTTAGATTTAGCTAGAAAAGAAGGTAATATCGCTCAATTAAAAAACTCTATTGTTGAATTTTATGAAAAAAACCCTAATTCAACAAAATCAATTTCAGAAATGAATGATGATCAGATAGTTGAATTAGCATCTAATTTAGAAAAAGGAGTTACTTTTGCTACTCCCGTTTTCGATGGTTCTAATGCTGATGAGATTACCTCTCTTTTGGATAAAGCTGGTTTTGATAATAGTGGCCAAGTTTATCTTTATGATGGTAGATCGGGAGAGCGTTTTGAAAGAAAAGTTACGGTTGGATTTAAGTATGTACTAAAACTTCATCATCTTATTGATGATAAAATTCATGCTAGATCTATAGGTCCTTATAGTTTAGTTACTCAACAACCTTTAGGTGGTAAAGCTCAATTTGGTGGACAAAGATTTGGTGAAATGGAAGTTTGGGCATTAGAGGCCTATGGTGCTTCTAATACGCTTCAAGAAATGCTTACAATTAAATCTGATGATGTAGCTGGTAGAACTAAAGTTTACGAAGCTTTAATTAGAGGAGACTACAACTTTGAAAGTGGCATCCCTGAGTCTTTCCATGTTTTAGTTAAAGAATTAAAATCATTAGGCCTTAATGTTGAATTAATAGAAACCGATCCAAATAACAATAACAATATGGAGAAACTTTAATAATGAAAGATCTTACTAATTTATTTAAAAATAATGTTGAAACTATTAATTTTGATCAAATTAAAATATCCGTATCAAGTCCTGAACAAATTAGATCTTGGTCTTTTGGAGAAATAAAAAAACCTGAAACAATAAATTACAGAACATTTAAACCGGAAAGAGAAGGTTTATTTTGTGCTAGGATTTTTGGCCCTACAAAAGACTATGAATGTCTATGTGGTAAATATAAGAGAATGAAATTTAAAGGTATCACATGTGAAAAGTGTGGCGTTGAAGTAACTTTATCAAAAGTCAGAAGAGAAAGAATGGCGCACATAGAACTTGCAGCTCCCGTTGCCCATATTTGGTTTTTAAAATCACTTCCAAGTAGAATTGGATTGGCTTTAGATATCACATTAAAAAATTTAGAAAAAGTTTTATATTTTGAAAGTCATATTGTTATTGATCCGCTAATGTCCGGTTTAGAGGCTAGTCAATTACTTAATGATGAAGAACTTGATGAAGCTATTGAAATGTATGGCGAAGATACATTTAAACATGGAATTGGTGCTGAAGCTGTTTACGATATGCTTTCTTCACTTAATTTAGAAGAAGAGATTCAAAAACTTAAAGAAGATAGTGAAGCAACTTCCTCTGAAACTAAAAAGAAAAAAATACTTAAGCGTTCGAAGGTATTAGAAGGATTTAAAAGATCTGGAATAAAACCAGAATGGATGATTTTAAAAGTTCTTCCTGTCATTCCTCCTGAATTACGTCCTTTAGTTCCATTAGAAGGTGGTAGATTTGCCACTTCTGATTTAAACGATTTATATAGAAGAGTTATTAATAGAAATAATAGATTAAAAAGATTATTAGATCTTAGAGCTCCTGATATTATTGTCAGAAATGAAAAAAGAATGCTTCAAGAGTCAGTTGATGCGCTATTTGATAATGGAAGAAGAGGGAGGGTAATCACAAGTACTAATAAAAGACCTCTTAAATCTCTTTCAGAGATGCTTAAAGGTAAGCAAGGTAGATTTAGACAAAACCTTTTAGGAAAAAGAGTAGATTATTCAGGTAGATCCGTAATTGTTGTTGGTCCAGAATTAAAACTTCATCAATGTGGTTTACCTAAAAAAATGGCTTTAGAATTATTTAAGCCATTTATTTATAACAAATTAGAATCGTATGGTTTCGCTACAACTCTTAAATCTGCAAGAAAAATGGTAGAAACTGAAAGACCTGAGGTTTGGGATATTCTTGATGAAGTTGTTAGAGAGCATCCTATTCTTTTGAATAGAGCGCCTACCTTACATAGACTAGGTATACAAGCTTTTGAGCCAATTTTAATTGAAGGTAAGGCCATTCAATTACACCCTTTAGTATGTACAGCTTTTAATGCAGATTTCGATGGTGATCAAATGGCAGTTCACATACCTTTAAGTTTAGAATCTCAACTTGAGGCAAGAGTTTTAATGATGAGTACAAATAATATTTTATCACCATCTAGTGGTAAGCCTATTATTGTACCCAGCCAAGATATAGTTTTAGGTATTTATTATCTTTCAATTATGAATGAGAATGAAGAACCAAAGAAATATTTTTCACATATTGGTGAGGTGGAATTTGCATTAGAAAATAAAACTATAAGTCTCCATACTTGTATTTTATACAGAACTAAAACTTATAATAAAGTAACTGATGCGTTTGAAGATAAAAGATTTAAAACTTCAGCAGGTAGAGTTATTTTATATAAAACACTTCCTGAAAATAAACATCTATCTTTTGATAATGTTAACGAAGTGCTAAATAAAAAAAGAATTAGTCAATTGCTTGATAACGTTTATAGATTTACAGGCCAAAAAGCGACTTGTATTTTTGTTGATCAGATAATGGGTATTGGATTTAAATATGCCGCAAAAGCAGGAATATCTTTTGGTAAAGATGACTTGATTATTCCTGAAGAGAAAAAAACTTTAATAGCAAATACTCAAAAAAATGTCGCTACTTTAGAAAATCATTACCAAGAAGGTTTAATTACTGAAAGAGAAAAATATAATAAAGTTGTTAATTTGTGGTCTCAAACCACAGAAAATGTCTCTAAAGCTATGATGAAATCAGTTACCAACACTGAAGGTCAGATCAATTCACTTTATATTATGGCTGACTCTGGTGCTAGGGGCTCTGAAACTCAGCTTAGACAGTTAGCTGGTATGAGGGGTTTGATGGCTAGACCATCAGGTGAAATTATTGAAAATCCTATTACGTCAAATTTTAAAGAAGGACTTTCAGTTTTAGAATATTTTAACTCTACTCATGGAGCTAGAAAGGGTTTAGCTGACACAGCTCTTAAAACAGCTAGTTCAGGTTATTTAACGCGTAGATTAGTCGATGTTGCTCAGGATCTAACAATTACAAAAAGAGATTGTGGTGGTGAAAATGGATTAACAGTTGATGCCATATATGAATCTGGTGAACTCGCAATTCCTTTAATTGAAAGGGTTTTTGGTAGAAATTTATCAGCAGATGTACAATCTAAAACTGGAGAAGTCATATTAGAAAAAAATACATATTTATCATATGAGGAAATTGAAATATTAGAAAAAGAAAATATTACTCAAGTTAAAATATTTTCTCCTATAACTTGTGCAAATACACACGGTATGTGCGCTAAATGCTACGGTAGAGATTTAGCTAAAGGTCAGCATGTAAATGTTGGAGAAGCTGTTGGAATTATAGCTGCTCAATCAATTGGTGAACCTGGTACTCAGTTAACAATGAGAACTTTTCACGTTGGTGGTGTTGCTAGTTCTTCAGTTGAGAAATCCACTTTTGAATCTCCCACAGAAGGTAAAGTAGAAATTAAAAATTTAAGATCTGTAACTAATTCTTCTGGAAGTGAAATTGTAGTAAATAGAACAACTGAAATTAATATTTTTGACATTAATGATAATTTGTCTGCAACTTTTAGAGCTCCTTATGGTTCAAATATACTTGTGAAAGATAAACAAAGCGTTAGTCTTAATACACTGTTATTGGAATGGGATCCTTATACTGTGCCTGTCATTGCTGAAGCTACAGGAAGTTTAGATTTCTTAGATTTAGTTGAGGGTGTTTCATTTGTAGAAAAATTTGATGAAACTACTGGTATATCTTCAAAAGTTATTATCGACTGGAAAAGCTTTCAAGGTAAGGCGGATTTAAAACCGCAACTTGTTATTAAAGATTCATCTGGAGAAATTATGCCTGTTAAGGGATCTAAAACTGATGCATCTTATAACCTTAGTGTTGGAGTTATTCTTAATATTGAAAAAGGTAAATCTGTTAATGCTGGTGATATTATTGCCAGAATACCAAGAGCCTCCTCTAAAACTAAAGACATTACGGGTGGTCTACCTAGAGTTGCAGATATTTTTGAATCCAGAAAACCTAAAAACCCTGCGGTTCTTGCAGAAATTAGTGGTATAATTGAATTTGGAAAAGATATAAAAAGCAAAAAAAGAATTATAATTGTTCCAAAAGATGAAACTAAAGAACCGGTAGAGTATCTTATCCCTAAAGGTACTTATGTTTATTTCAATGAAGGCGATGAGGTTAATAGAGGTGATATGTTAGTAGACGGAACACCAGCTCCTGCAGATATTCTTAATATATTAGGTGTTGAAGCTTTGGCAGAATATATGGTTAGAGAAGTTCAAAAAGTTTATAGACTTCAGGGTGTTTTGATTGACGATAAACATATTGAATGTATTACTAAGCAAATGCTACAAAAAGTTGAATTATTAGATGTTGGCGATAGTGGCTTTGCATTTGGTGAAGTTATGGATAAATCAGATTTATTAGTTAAAAATCAATTGTTAAAATCTGAAGGTAAAAAAGAAGCAACATTTAAAATGCTAGTACTGGGAATTACCAAAGCAAGTCTTCAAACAAACTCTTTTATTTCTGCGGCATCCTTCCAGGAAACAACAAGAGTTCTAACAGAAGCGGCAATAAACGGTAAGGTCGATAAACTTGTTGGTCTTAAAGAAAATGTTATTGTTGGTAAACTTATACCTGCAGGAACAGGAAATGTGATCAGAAACCTAAGAAAGCAAGCAAAATTAAGAGATATAGAGTTACTCAAGGCAATGGAAAAAGAGAAAGAGGCATTAAAAGAAATACCTCAAGAAATTGCTAATTAAATGTTGACTATATTAACTTCTAACCATATATTCTGCGCACAATGCCGACTATAAATCAATTAATTCGTAAGCCTCGTGCTAAGGTTCTTAAAAGAAATAAAGTTCCTGCACTTAAGGCTTGCCCTCAAAAAAGAGGTGTGTGTTTAAGAGTTTATACAACTACTCCTAAAAAACCTAACTCAGCCCTAAGAAAAGTAGCTAGAGTTAAATTAACTAATGGACAAGAAGTAACCAGTTATATACCTGGTGAAGGGCACAATCTTCAAGAACACTCAGTTGTTCTGATTAGAGGTGGTAGAGTTAAAGATTTACCTGGTGTCAGATATCATATAATTAGAGGAACTTTAGATACGCAAGGCTTAGATAAAAGAAGACAAAGAAGATCTAAGTATGGCGCTAAGAGACCTAAGGGTTAAATAATATAAATGTCCAGAAGAAGAGCAGCAGTTAAAAGAGAAGTATTACCTGATCCGGTATACAATAGTAAAGTTTTAAATAAGTTTATTAATGAAATAATGGAAGGCGGAAAGAAAACCGTCGCTCAAAAAATTGTTTATGGTGCTTTAGATATTATTAAAGAAAAATCAAATGAAGAAGATCCATTAGATTATTTTCAAAAATGTGTAAATAATGTTAAGCCTTCTGTTGAAGTTAAGTCACGTAGAGTAGGTGGCGCAACTTATCAAGTTCCGATGGAAGTTAGAAGTACAAGGGCTCAAGCTTTAGCTTTTAAATGGATTGCAACAAATTCAAGAAAAAGAAATGAAAAAACTCAACGAGAAAGACTTGCAAACGAGTTAATTGACGCTTTTGAAAATAAAGGAAATTCTGTAAAGAAAAAAGAAGACGTTCATAAAATGGCTGAAGCTAATAGGGCATTTGCTCACTACAGGTGGTAGGAATGGAATTATCTAAATATAGAAATATTGGAATTATGGCACATATTGATGCTGGAAAAACCACAACTACTGAAAGAATTTTATACTATACGGGTAAGTCTCATAAAATAGGTGAAGTACATGATGGTGCTGCAACTATGGATTGGATGGAGCAAGAACAGGAAAGAGGTATTACTATTACTTCTGCAGCCACAACTTGTTTTTGGGATGATCATAGAATTAATATCATCGATACTCCTGGTCACGTAGATTTTACAATTGAAGTTGAGCGTTCACTTAGAGTATTGGATGGAGCAGTTTGTTGTTTTGACGGAGTGGCTGGAGTAGAGCCACAATCAGAAACCGTTTGGAGACAGGCAGATAGATATAAGGTTCCTAGAATTTGTTTTTGTAATAAAATGGATAGAATGGGTGCTGATTTCGACATGAATGTCCAAAGTATTATTGATAGATTGGGTGCTAACCCATTAGTTTTACAAATGCCTATTGGTAAAGAGGCAGATTTCGTTGGCGTAGTAGATTTAGTAAAGTTTAAATCGGTTATTTGGAAAGATGATAGTCTAGGTGCTTCTTTCGATGTTGTAGATATAAGCGAAGACTTAATTGAAGAAGCTAAGCTAAAAAGAGAAAAATTAATTGAAATGGCCGTTGAGGCAGATGATCAAGCTATGGAAGACTATCTTGATGGAAAAGAAATTTCAGAAGAAGTATTAAAAAAATGTATAAGAAAAGGAACGATTGATTTTAAATTTGTACCAGTGTTATGTGGAACGGCTTTTAAAAATAAAGGCGTACAGACTTTACTAGATGCTGTTGTAGATTACCTTCCTTCACCAACAGATATTGGTTTTGTTGAAGGTATTAAAGAAGGTTCTGAAGAAAAAATTCAAATTCCTAATACTTCTGCAGAGCCATTTTCAGCATTAGCCTTTAAAATTGCAACTGATCCATTTGTTGGTCAACTTGTTTTTGCTAGAATTTATACTGGAAAACTTTCAGCAGGAGCTACAATACTTAATTCTTCAAAAAATCAAAAAGAAAGAATTGGAAGAATGCTACTTATGCATGCAAATACTAGAGAAGAAATTAAAGAGGCTGAGGCTGGTGATATTGTTGCATTAGTTGGTCTTAAGAATGTGACTACAGGCAATACAATTTGTGATCCTAATAACGTAGTTGTTCTAGAAAAAATGGAATTCCCAGATCCTGTTATTGAGGTTGCGGTAGAACCAAAAACAAAAGCTGATTATGAAAAAATGGGACAAGCATTAAATAGATTAGCACAAGAAGATCCAAGTTTTAGAGTAGCGACAGATGAAGAATCTGGTCAAACGCTTATTAAAGGAATGGGCGAACTTCATTTAGAAATCTTAGTTGATAGAATGAAAAGAGAATTTAAAGTTGAAGCTGATGTCGGTGCACCACAAGTAGCTTATCGTGAAACCTTAACTAAAGAAGTAGACGTTGATTACACACACAAAAAACAATCAGGTGGCGCAGGACAGTTCGCTAGAGTTAAAATTAAATTCAAACCTACAGAAAGAATGTCAGGTTTTAAATTTACTAACACTGTTGTTGGAGGAAATATTCCTAGAGAATATATACCTGGTGTAGAAAAAGGTATTAAGCAAGCTTCACAAAACGGTGTTATAGCTGGTTATAATGTTATTGATTTCGAAGCTGAAGTCTATGATGGGGCATTTCATGATGTTGACTCATCAGTTCTTGCTTTTGAAATTGCTTCGAGAGCAGCCTTTAGAGAAGCAATGAAAAAAGCAAATCCAAAATTACTAGAACCTGTCATGAAGGTAGAAGTTGTAACAGCTGAAGAGTATATGGGAGATATTATTGGTGATTTAAACTCCAGAAGAGGGCAAATTGAAAAAATGGAAGATAGAGGCAATGCAAAAGTTATATCTTCAACAGTACCCCTTGCTAATATGTTCGGTTATGTTAATAATCTACGTTCAATGAGTCAAGGAAGAGCAAGTTATACAATGTTATTTTCACATTATGAAGTTGTGCCTTCTAATGTTGAAGAAGAAATAAAATCAAAGTTAGCATAAATGATAAATCAAAATATTAGAATAAGACTTAAGTCTTTCGATCATAAAATTTTAGATAGAAGCTCAGTTGATATAATGCAAACAGCAAAAAGAACAGGCGCCAAAGTAATAGGGCCAATTCCTATGCCTTCAAGAATAGAAAGAGTTACTGTAAATAAATCTCCACATGTAGATAAAAAAAGTAGAGAGCAGTTTGAAATTAGAACTCATATAAGAATGATGGATATAATTGAACCTACACCACAAACAGTTGATGCTCTTATGAAATTAGATTTAGCTTCAGGTGTAAATGTAGATATAAAAATTAAAAAATAATGATGATTTTAGGAAAAAAATTAGGACAGACGTCATTTTTAGACTCTAAAGGAAAGAGAGTTTGTGCAACTGTATTAGATTACAAAGGTTGTATGGTTATTGGAAATAGAACACAAGATAAAGATGGATATATCGCAAATATAATTGGTTTTTTAAAACCTAAAAAATTAAAAAAACCACAGCAACAAGATTTTATTAAAAAAAACATTGAACCAAAAAAACATGTAAAAGAAGAAAGATTAGATACTGAAGATAATTTAGTTGAAATTGGATTAGAATTAAAAATTAATTTTGAAATTGGTGACAAGGTGATTGTTCAATCAAAATCAACAGGTAAAGGTTTTGCCGGTGTTATGAAGAGACATAATTTTGCTGGTTTAAGAGCGTCTCATGGTGTTTCTATTTCGCATAGATCTGCCGGTGGTACAGGTCAAAATCAAAATCCTGGTAGAGTTTTCAAAGGAAAAAAAATGGCTGGTCATTTAGGCGATGAGGTTGTTACACAAAAAAATCTTGAGGTTTTAAAAATTGATGAAGATAACAGTTTATTATTTTTAAAAGGATCTGTCCCAGGTAAAAGAAGTACTATAGTAAGGGTTTATAAGTAATGATTAGAGAGCTTAATTTTAGTGATTCATCTATTAATGAAACTAAACTTTCAATAATTAAAGAATTTAATACTCCTTCATCTAAAGTCATCAGTTTGGCTGTTAATAAAGTTCAATCCCATAAGCAAGGAAATAACCATACTAAAGACAGATCTGAAGTTGCTGGCTCTACAAAAAAATTATACAAACAAAAAGGAACTGGTAGTTCTAGAGTAGGTAGTGGAAAGAATGGAAGTAGAAGGGGTGGTGGCAAATCCTTTGGTCCTAAATTTCACGAAGTTAATTTTAAAATTAATAAAAAAACTAAAACACTTTCTAAAGTAACATCTCTTATTCTAAAAATAGAATCTAATAATCTATATATCTTTAATGAAGACGATATGAATATTGATAACTTTTCTAAATCTTTAAAATCTATAAGTCATAAGTCAATTATTTTTGTTTTTAAAAGTACGAAAGACTCGGACATAATAAAAAAATATAATAATTATAAAAATTTAAATTTTATGTCAGACTCTACATATTCAGTTTTTAAAGCACTAAAGCATGAAGCTTTATTCCTATCTAAAAATTCAGAATTATTTACAAAGCATTTAAGTGGTATTGTTAAATGAGTAATTTAAATCAAATTAAAAAACCTGTCATTACTGAAAAATCTACTGCTAATGCGCAATTTAATAAATATGTTTTTGAGGTTGATATGAAAGCAACTAAAACAGATATAAAAGTTATTGTAGAAAAGTTATATAAAGTAAAAGTAGAAAAATTAAATGTTTTAAGAACGAAAAGTAAGCCTAAGGTTTTTAAAGGTGTTCGTGGTTCTAGAAGTGAGACTAAAAGAGTAACTGTTACGTTAAAACAAGGTAACACAATTGACTTAGGAGCATCTGTTAAATAATTATGAGCCTTATATCTTTTAAGCCAACTACCCCTTCTTTAAGAAAAACTGTTAAGGTCAATAAGACATATTTGTTTAAAGGTAGACCTGAAAAGTTATTAACTGAATCTCAACAACCTAGTTCAGGAAGAAATAATACCGGTAAAATCACAATTAGACATAGATCAGGCGGAGCTAAGAAAAAATATAGAGTAATTAATTTTAAAAGAAATACGATGGATATCTTAGGTACTGTTGAAAGATTAGAGTATGACCCTAATAGAACAGCATTTATTGCTTTGATTTCTTATGAAGATAAGCCAAAAGAATATATTATTGCTCCTACTGATTTAAAGGCAGGAGATACAGTAATGTCTTCAGAAAAAACTGATATAAAAATTGGTAATTCAATGAAACTTAAAAATATTGCCGCTGGTACTTCAATTCATAATATAGAATTAAAGCCTGGAGCTGGAGCAAAACTATGTCGCTCTGCTGGTACGTTTGCTCAAGTATTAGGCTCAAATGAAGCTTATATAATGGTTAAATTAACCTCTAAAGAAACAAGGCTAATTAGTGGTGAGTGTATGGCTACTATTGGTGTTGTATCTAACTCTGATAATAAAAATAAAAAAATTGGAAAAGCTGGAATTAAAAGACATCTAGGTATTAAACCAACTGTAAGAGGTGTTGCTATGAACCCTGTAGATCACCCTCATGGTGGTGGAGAAGGTAGAACTTCAGGTGGTAGACATCCTACATCTCCTTGGGGATTAAAAACTAAGGGTAAAAAAACTAGAACTAATAAAAGAACTACTAAATTTATAATTTCGAAAGGCTCTAAAAAATAATGACAAGATCTGTTTGGAAGGGTCCATATTTCGATATAACTCTTTATAAAAAAATTAAAAAAGCAAAAGAAACTGAAGCTAAAGGTCAGATTAAAACTTGGTCTAGAAGATCTACAATTATACCTGATTTTGTAGGTGTTACTGTTGCTGTATATAATGGAAAAACTTTTATTCCAGTTTATATATCTGAAGATATGGTTGGTCATAAGCTTGGTGAATTTTCTCCTACTAGAGTTTTTAAAGGACATGCTGGTAATAAAAAGGCCGTATCTAGATGATTAATAAAGAAGTAAAAGCTATACATAAAATGCTTAGATCAAGTCCTCAAAAAGTTAATCTGATAGTTAAGGATATTAGAAAGAAAAAAATATCTGAAGCTATAAACATACTTAAATTTTCACAAAAAAGAGTAAGTGGTGACATTTTAAAAACTTTAAATTCAGCAGTTGCTAACGCTGAGAATAATAACAATCTTGATATTGATAAACTTATTGTTAAGGAAGTTTATGTAGGGAAAAGTATAAGATTGAAAAGATTTAACCCTCAAAGTAAAGGTCGAGCTCATAAAATTATTAAACCTTATTCAAGACTTACTGTTGTTTTAGAGGAGAGGGTATAATGGGACAAAAAGTTAATCCAATATCTATGAGAATGGGTATTAATAAATACTGGGAATCTACATGGTTTGAAAAAAAACATTACGCTTCGTTGCTAAAAGAAGACCATTCTATTAGATCTTATATAGAAAAAAACTATTCCATAGCAGGTATAAGTTCTGTTAATATTGAGAGAGCTGCAGATAACCTAAGAATTATAATTCACACTTCAAAACCTGGTGTATTGATAGGAAAAAAAGGTGCGGATATTGAAAAATTAAAAAATGGTATTGGTAAGTTATCTGTTAAAAATGTTTCACTAGATATTAAGGAAATAAAAAAACCAGAAGTTGACGCTACTCTAGTAGCTGATTCAATAGCTAAACAATTGGAAAAAAGAATCGCATTTAGAAAAGCTATGAAAAGATCCGGAATGTCAGCAATGAAACTAGGCGCTAAGGGAATTAAAATTGTTTGTGGAGGTCGTTTAGGCGGCGCAGAAATAGCCAGAACTGAAAAATTTTCAGATGGATCTGTCCCTTTACATACATTAAGAGCTGATATAGATTATGCAACGGCCAGAGCTCTTACTACATATGGCATTATAGGAATTAAAGTTTGGTTATTTAAGGGCGAAAGTAAAACTTCTACTAAACCTATTAAAACAGAAGATAAAAAATAGAAATAAAAAATATGTTATTACCAGCAAATACAAAACACCGGAAACAATTTAAAGGTAGAATTCATGGTCATGCCAAAGGTAATCATGAGCTAAGTTTTGGTTTTTATGGTCTTAAATCATTACAACCAGAAAGAATTTCATCTAGACAAATTGAGTCAGCTAGAAGAACTATTTCTAGACATCTAAAAAGAGCAGGAAGATTATGGATTATGATTTTTCCAGATGTGCCTGTTACATCAAAACCTGCGGAAGTAAGAATGGGTAAAGGAAAAGGTAATATTGATAGATGGGTTGTTAGAGTTAAGCCTGGAACAATTATGTTTGAAGTGGATGGCGTTGATAAAAAATTAGCAAAAGAGGCTTTCGCATTAGCTGCAGCTAAACTACCTGTTAAAACTAGTTTTATATCAAGGGATCACTATCAATGAAAAATTTAAAAGAAATCAATGACTTAAAAAAAGAGATATTTAATCTTAAAATAATGAAGAAAAGTGGTCAGTTAACAGACACTTCACAATTTAAAAAAATTAGAAAAAAAATAGCAATTCATCTAACAAAAGGAAAAACAGAAAATGCCTAGAAGAGTTTTAACAGGAAAAATTATAAAAAAATCTGGAGATAAGACTGTTTCAGTTTTAGTAACTAGACAGACTACTCATCCTATTTATAAAAAAATTATTAGGGTTTCTAAAAAATATTTAGCACATGATGAGACTAATAATTCATCAGTAGGTGATCATGTTAAAATTGTCGAATCAAAACCTTTATCAAAAAGAAAATCGTGGGAGGTAGTGGTTTAATATGATTCAGACTGAATCAAAATTATTAGTTGCTGATAATTCTGGAGCTAAACTTATTCAATGTATTAAAGTAATAGGTGGTTCTAAGAGACGTTATGCTAGAATCGGTGATATTATTATTGTTTCAGTTAAAGATGCAATTCCAAGATCTAAAGTAAAAAAAGGTGAGGTTCAGCGTGCTGTAATAGTTAGAACAAAAAAACCACTTATTAGAGAAGATGGTACATCAATTAAATTTGATTCTAATTCAGCTGTTTTATTAGATAAAGCTAATGAACCAATAGGCACTAGAATATTTGGCCCAGTTACTAGAGAGCTTCGAAAAAAAAATATGATGAAGATTGTTAGTTTAGCACCGGAGGTATTGTAATATGATAAAAAAATACAAAAAAGGTGATGAGGTTATTGTGACATCAGGTAAAGATAAAGGAAAAGTTGGAAAAATTGCTAAAGTAATAGTTTCTGCTGATAAAGTTTTAATTCCTGGAATTAATGTCGTTAAAAAGCACGAAAAACCTTCTCAAGATTCAAAAGGTGGTATTGTAAATAAAGATATGCCTATTCATATTTCAAATATATTAGCTTATGACGCAAAAAACAAAAAACCTAGTAGGGTTGGTTTTAAAATTGAAGATGGTAAAAAAATAAGAATATTAAAATCCAATGGAGAAAAATATTAATGACTACTGTTTATGAAATTTTTAATGTTAACGAACAACTTTCAAAGAATTTAGGGATTGCTCATAAATTAGCTTTACCTAAAATTCAAAAAATAGTTATTAACGCTGGTATTGGTAAGCAAAAAGAAGATAACAAAGCTATAGAAAAAATTAAGAAAGACATGTCTCTTTTGTCTGGTCAAATGCCTGTTGTTAAACACGCTAAGAAGGCTATCGCTTCTTTTAAAATTAGAGAAGGAATGCCAGTTGGTTTAACAATAACTCTTAGAAAAACAAAAATGATGGAATTTTATGATAGGCTAGTTAATATAGCTATGCCTAGAATTAAGGATTTTAGAGGTTTTTCACAGAAATCCTTTGATGGCAGAGGAAATATAACAATTGGTATCAAAGATCATATCATTTTTCCTGAAATTAGTGTGGAAAATGTTGAAAATGTGTTCGGATTTGATATCACTATCGCTACTTCAGCAAAGGATGATACACAAGGGTATGAGTTATTAAAATTAATGAATTTCCCTTTTTATAATTAACATGGCAAAACAGAGCGCAATACAAAAAAACTTAAATAGAGAAATTCTTATTAATCGTTTAAAGAAAAAACGTAATTCACTTAAGGATATTCTTATGAATAAAGATGTGTCTTTTGAGGAAAGAATTAAAGCACAGATTAAAATGGATTCACTTCCTAGAAATTCTTCAAAAAATAGATTTAGAAATAGATGTTTTTTTTCAGGTAGACCTAGAGGTGTATATAGTAAATTTGGTTTATCTAGAATTGCAATTAGAGAATTAGCTGGTAAAGGACAAATACCAGGTATGACAAAGGCGAGTTGGTAACAGAATGAGTGATACTTTAGCAGATATGATTACAAGAATTAGAAACGGTCAAAAAGCTCAAAAACAAGAAATTATTGCTATTTTTTCAAGTACTAATATGAGAGTTTGTGAAGTCTTAAAGAAAGAGGGCTTTATCGAAGACTATTCCCAACAAGGCGATATTAAAAAATCTATTTCAATTAAATTAAAATATTATAACGGAAAACCACTTATTCAAAAGATTGAGAAAATTTCTAAACAAGGATGTCGTGTCTATACTTCATCGACTGAAATTCCTAAAACAATTGGCGGTCTTGGGTCGACAATTTTATCAACTTCCAAAGGTGTTATGACTGATAATGATGCTAGATCTAAAAATTTAGGTGGTGAAATACTTATTTCTGTATTTTAATTTATCATGTCAAGACTTGCAAAAAACCCAATTATTATAAGTGATGAAGTTAAAGTTTCTTTGACTGATAATTTACTTAATGTTGAAGGTAAACTTGGTAAGTCTTCCACATCTATTCCAAAATCCATCAATGTAAATATTGATAATAATGAAATTATGCTGACTAGTGATAATAAAGCTTTACTTGGTACAATTTATGCAAATATCAAAAATGAAATTCATGGTAATTCTAAGGGATTTGAAAAAAAATTAGAATTGGTCGGAACTGGTTATAAAGCAAATATTAATGGTAAAGAGCTAGTGCTTTCACTTGGATATAGTCATGATATTAATTTTGCTATTCCTGAAAGTATTACTATTACTGTAGAAAAAAATACTAATGTATCAGTTACCGGATCTAGTAAACAGTTGGTTGGTCAGGTTGCCGCAAAAATAAAAAGTTTTAGAAAGCCCGAGCCTTATAAGGGCAAAGGCGTTAGATATCAAGGTGAAAAGATTTACCGTAAAGAAGGAAAGAAGAAATAATTAAAATGACAAAAAATCTTGCTCAAATAAATAGAAGAAAATCAAGAGTTAGAAAAAAACTTAATGGAATTCAAAAACACAGACTTCATATTTTTAGATCATCTAGACATATATACGCATCCGTCACTTCCATAAAAAATGATGTTACTCTTTGTTCTTTTTCTTCTGAAAAAATAAAAAAAACTATAGAAATTAAGAAAACTGATATTGCAAAAGAGGTAGGTCTAAAAATTGCAGAACTTGCTTTAGCTGCTGGTATTAAGGAAGTTAAATTTGATAAAGGACCTTACAAATATCACGGTAGATTAAAAAGTCTTGCAGACGCAGCTAGAGAGAAAGGTTTGGTATTTTAGTGGATTTTAATAAAAGAGAAGTAGATAAAGATTTAGTTGAGAAATTAATACAAATTAGAAGAGTCTCTAAGGTCGTAAAAGGTGGTAGAAGATTTGGTTTCGCAGCTTTAGTTGTAAGTGGAGATGGTCAGGGGAGAGTTGGTTTTGGTTCTGGAAAAGCCAAAGAAGTTCCTGAAGCCATAAGAAAAGCATCAGAAGAAGCAAAAAAAACCTGGGTAAGAATTCCTTTAAGAGAAGGCAGAACAATTCACCATGATGTAAAAGCAAAATTCTCATCAAGTACTGTTATTTTAAGAAGTGCACCTAAAGGTACTGGTATTATTTCTGGTGGTCCATCAAGAGCTATTTTTGAATCTTTAGGTATTTCAGATATAGTTTCAAAAGCAATAGGAACTAAAAATCCTCATAATATTGTAAAATCAACCATGAAGGCATTACAGTCAATTAATACTCCTAAATCTGTTGCAGCTAGAAGAGGTATTGATATGAATGAAGTTATTAATAAAAGAGAAAATTAATATGTTAGATAAATTAACTAAACAAAGAGAGACCGATAAGAAACGAAAAGGTCGTGGTGGTGGATCTGGATTAGGTAAAACATCTGGACGTGGTCATAAAGGTCAAAAATCAAGATCTGGTGTTGCTGTTACTACTTTTGAGGGTGGCCAAATGCCTATTTATAGAAAAACTCCAAAAAGAGGTTTTAATTCTTTAAAAAAGCAAAACCCAACTTCTCTTACAATACCCTTAAATAATTTTAATGCCGTTGACGATGGCTCTATGATTAATCATGAATTTTTAATTAATAATGGTTTCTTAAAGAAAAAGGATCTAAAAAAATCTATTAAAATTATAGATTCTCTTGCTTTTAAGAAAAAACTTCAATTTAAAGATTTTAAATTTACTGAAGGCGCTAAAAAAAGAGTAGAATCCTTAGGTGGATCAATTCTATAAATTTTTTAATTTAGTTTAATGAACACAAAAGTTCCAAATATAGATTATAACGAAGCAATAAAAAGCTCAGGTCTTTTTAAAAAATTAGGTTTTATATTATTTGCACTAGTCGTTTATCGTCTAGGTACTTATATTCCAATCCCGGGTATTAACTCCGCTGTACTTGAGCAAATATTTAGTCAGCATAAGGATGGAATTTTAGGAATATTTGATATGTTTTCTGGTGGTGCGTTAATGAGAATGTCTATTTTTACTCTTGGTGTAATGCCTTATATATCTGCCTCTATTATTATGCAGCTAATGCAATCATCTTTTGATGGATTGAAAGCTTTAAAAGAGCAAGGAACTATTGGAAGAAAAAAAATTCAACAATACACAAGATATTTAACGATAGTATTAGCATTATTTCAAAGTTATGGAATCTCAAACGGAATGTTAAATATATCTGATACCGTTGACCCAACACTTGGTAGTGTTTTATTTTTTCAAATATCTTCAGTAATCTGTATGACTGCTGGAACAGTATTTTTAATGTGGCTTGGAGAGCAAATTACTGAGAATGGTTTTGGTAGTGGGATATCTATAATTATATTTGCTGGTATTGTTGCCAATCTTCCATTTGCAATATTCAATACATTTGAATTGGGCAGAACCGGAGCATTAAGCGCTATATCAATTCTTTTAATTATAGGTCTAATGCTTGTTTTAGTTGTAATTATTTGTTTTGTTGAGCGAGCACAGAGAAGATTACTTGTTCAATATCCGAAAAGACAAGTAGGTAATAAAGTTTTTGGAGGTCAATCTTCTTACCTTCCTTTAAAAGTAAATGTAGCAGGAGTTATCCCTGCAATTTTTGCATCTTCTTTATTATTATTTCCTAACACTATTTCTAATTTTTCTTCATCATCTGAGGGAATTCTATCTACTATAAGTTTTTATTTAGGTCATGGTAAGCCTCTTTATATGCTCACTTTTTTCTCTTTAATTGTTTTTTTTGCATTTTTTTATACAGGCATTGTTTTCAACCCAAAAGAACAAGCTGATAATCTAAGAAACTATGGTGGATTTGTTGTTGGTTATAGACCTGGAGAACAAACCGCCGCTTATCTTGAGCATGTTATTTATAGATTAACATTTGTAGGTGCTATATATCTTGGTCTAATAGCATTAATACCGGAATTTTTAATTGCGAAACTATCAGTTCCATTTTATCTTGGCGGTACAAGCTTATTAATTGTTGTTGTTGTTGCTATGGATTTCTTTTCTCAAATTCAAACACAACTTTATAGTTCTCAATACGAAAAAGCTCTAAGTAAAAATAAAGTCTATAAAAGTAAATGGTTATAATTTTTATTGGCCCTCCTGGTTCAGGTAAAGGTACACAAGCTCATTTATTAAAAGAGTATTTACCAAATCTTATAATTGTTACAGTTAGTAGTTTACTATTAGAAAAATCATCAGATGGATCTATTTTTGGTAATCAGATAAAAGAAAAAATGGATAAAGGCGAGTTGATTGATGACAATATAGTTAACCAAGTTTTAACTGATAAATTTAATACACTTAAAGGTGAGGATGTATTGATTGACGGTTATCCTAGAAGTTTAAAACAAGCGGAGTTTCTTAGTAAGTTAATTCATGAAGAGGAATCAAAGATGGTATTTAATTTCAATGTTGAAAAAAGCATTCTTAAGGAAAGAATTTTAAAAAGATCTCAACTTGAATCCAGAAAAGATGATAGCGTATTTGATAAAAGGTTCGAAATTTACCAAGAAACATATAAAGAAATACTAAATTTTGTTGATTTAAACTTTGATTTAAAGAATATTGAAGCAAATAAAGCCCTTGAGTCAATTAATACTGAAATTAAAGGCTTTTTAAAGGGATTATAAGAGTATTTTTGTTGACTAAATATATTTTTTTTTATAGTTTCACCCATTCAGGAGATCTCAATTGGCAAGAATAGCAGGCGTAAACATACCGGTAAATAAAAGAGCAATAATATCTTTAACCTATATTCATGGTATAGGTCCAAAGTTTGCTGCTGATATTTGCAATATTACAGGTTTAGATTTTAGTAAGAGAATTAAAGATTGCTCTGAAGATGAAATTACTAAAGTTAGAAAAATTATTGAAGAAAGCTATACGGTTGAAGGTGATCTTAGAAGAACAGTTTCTCAAAATATCAAAAGATTAAAGGATTTAGGTTGCTATAGAGGCTTAAGACATAGAAGGCAATTACCAACTAGAGGTCAAAGAACTCATACCAATGCTAGAACTCGTAAAGGTAAGGCTGTAGCAATAGCCGGTAAAAAGAAAGTTACAAAATAAATAAATATGGCTAAACAAGATAAAAAAACTGAAGTTAAAAAGAAAAAAAAGGATTATAATCCTAACGGTATCGTACATATCAATAGTTCATTTAATAATACTATAATTACTATCGCCGACACTAATGGAAATGCTGTTTCATGGTCTTCATGTGGAACTATGGGTTTTAGAGGTTCAAAAAAATCTACACCTTATGCGGCTCAATTAGCTACTGATGCAGCTGGTAAAAAAGCTTACGACTTAGGATTAAGAAAATTAGATGTACTTATGAAGGGTCCTGGATCAGGTCGTGAATCGGCATTGAGAGCATTACAAAATATTGGATTTTCTATTTCTAATATTAAAGACGTGACCCCGTTACCTCATAATGGATGTAGAGCGAAGAAAAAAAGAAGAGTTTAAAGTTAATTTTTAAGGAGATATGAAGTGATAGAGAATAATTGGATTACGTTAGTTAAGCCTAATAAAGTTGAATACAAAATTAGTGATAATAAAAAATTTGGAACTGTAATAATTGAACCTTTGGAAAAAGGTTATGGCACAACTTTGGGTAACGCTCTAAGAAGAGTATTACTTTCTTCTCTCCAAGGTACCGCAATGACTTCAATTAAAATTAATGGTGTTCTTCATGAGTTTTCTACAATTGAAGGCGTTCGCGAGGATGTAACCGATATCATTATGAATTTAAAAAACGTAACATTTAATTCTAAAAGTAATCATACTCAAAAATTATCATTAAATGTAAAAGGACCTAGGGAGGTCTTATCTTCTGATTTTGAAGAAAATAGTGAAGTTGAAATTGTTGATAAAGATATTGTCATTATGAATCTAGACAGTAATAGGGAAGTAAACCTAGAAATATATTTAGATGTTAATAAAGGATATTTACCTGCAGATAAAAATAAATCTGAGGATAGTAAAAGTGTTGGACAAATAATACTTGATAGTACTTTCAGCCCTGTTAAAAGAGTTTCTTTTAAAGTTGAAAATTCAAGAATAGGTCAAGATACAGAATTTGATAAACTTATTTTAGATATTGAAACAAACGGCGTAGTTACACCTGATGAGGCGGCCGCTTTAGCAGCTAGAATTCTTCAGGATCAACTTAAGCCATTTATTAATTTTGAAGAACCTACAGAAGAAGAAAGAAAACAATTACAATCTTCTAATGAACCTCAATTTAATAAAAATCTTTTAAAGAAAGTTGATGAATTGGAATTATCAGTTAGGTCCGCTAATTGTTTAAAAAATGATAATATTTTTTATATTGGTGATTTAGTACAAAAAACAGAAGGCGAAATGTTAAGAACTCCTAATTTTGGTAGAAAATCACTTGATGAAATAAAAGAAGTTCTTGTTTCTATGAGTCTATCAATGGGTATGGACTTACCTGGATGGCCTCCTGAAAACATTGACGAACTATCTAAGCGATACGAAGATCCATTTAAGGTTTAACAATGAAGCACGGATTAAAACAAAGAAAGTTAAATAGAACCTCTTCTCATAGATTAGCACTATTAAGAAATCTATCAATTAGTCTGATTAAACATGAATCTATTACAACAACTACTGAAAAAGCAAAAGAATTAAGGCCATTTATAGAAAAACTAGTTACTAAAGCCAGAACGGACACTTTAGCTAATAGAAGAATTGTTTTATCAAGTTTATTTAATAATCAAGAGGCGACTAGTAAATTGTTTGCAGAGATATCAAAAAAATTTTTAGATACTAACGGTGGTTACACAAGAATAATTAAAAAAGGTAACCGAGTTGGTGACTTTGCTCATACTAGCATAATTCAATTTACAAAATAATTTGATCTCACTCAGCTCTTATTTAGCTCTTATTACAGGTGCTATAATAGGAGTATCTTTAAGATATACGGTAAGCATTTTACAATTTAATTTTATGGGACTGCCAATGTCCACTATTATAGTCAATGTATTTGGTTCCTTAATAGCCGGAATTTTTCTTAATAAATTTTCAGGAAATTCTTATCTATTGATTTATATTGGTATTTTAGGAAGTTTTACAACTCTCTCATCTTTTAATATTGAATTTTTTAATTTATTAACAAACCAATTATATTTTAAATCATTTGTATTTTTCTTTTCTAATATATTTATATCTTTTTTATTTTTTGTAATTGGTTTCTACTTCTTTAATAAAAATTGAAAATAACAATTGAAGATAATTATCCTAGAATTGACAAGTTTCTTGTAAAATATCTTGATAGTATGCCTATGTCTCTTATTCAGAGACTCATAAGAAAAAAAAAAATTTTACTTAATGGTCAAAAATGCAAGTCTTCTCAGGAGATCAAGGTAAAAGATATTATTGATGTCTTCTATAGTTTTAAAACTCAGAAAGAAGAAGATTTAATACTAAAGCCTGTATTAATGTCTGAAAAAGAAAAAAAAAATTATATTAAATTAATTATTTATGAAAATTCAGAATTTATAGTAATAAATAAGCCTTCAAACTTAGCAGTTCAAGGAGGAACTAAAGTAAAAGTCTCATTAAAAGATATCTATGAGCATGTCTTGGAAATAAAGTTATATATAGTCCATAGAATAGATAAAGATACTAGTGGGTTAATAATTCTTACTAAAGATAGGTTTTCTGCCGCTGGTATTTCTAAATTATTTTTAGAAAAAAAAATTTATAAACATTATTTAGCTATTACAGATAAAAAATTCCTAAAAAATAATGATTTTTTAATTAATACCAATAACGAAGATCAGATAATGAAGTTGAGATATAGATTTTTAGAAAATAAGAAAAATAATTTTCTTTATCTTGTTTCTCTTTTAACGGGAAGAAAGCACCAAATAAGACTTCAGTTCTCTTTAAATAATAATCCCATTACTAATGATACTAAGTTTAATAGAAAGATTGCTAATGGTAATCTTGGTCTTTGTGCCTATTCAATTAAATTTAATTATAAGAAAAATTTTTATAGTTTTAAATTGCGCTATGAGGAAATACTAAACCTATTTGATTTTTAATTTCTTTTATTATGTCACTGTAGGAAAATTGTAATTTTTGTTCCTTGAAAGAGCTAATTTCTAATGCATTTAAACCACATGGATTAATAAGTCTAAATTTATTTAAATCTGGCTCAAAATTAATAGATATTCCATGAAATATAATTCCTCTAGTATATCTTAAGCCTATAAATATTACTTTTTTCATACCTTCGTTAGTGTTAATCCACAAACCTCTATTTTTTTCTTTTTTTTGATATAATTTTATTCCTTGTTTTTCAAAAGTTTTTATAAGTAACATTTCTATTTCATTAATAAATTCAATTAAGCCTATTTTTCTTATTTTTATATTTATCATAAAATAAATAACCAGTTGTCCAGGCCCATGGTATGTCATCTGACCACCTCTATTTGTTGTAATCACAGGTGTTTTGTTTATAAATTCTGGATTATTTATATTGCTAGAGCTTCCTGCAGTAAAAACATTTTCGTGTTCTAAAAGCCAAATATGCTCATTTTTATCATTATTATTTTTAATTCCGTCGACAATTTGTTCCATTTTATTGATAGTTGAGAGGTAGTTTTGATAACCTTTTAGTTGTTTTATTATTACCATTCGATAATTTACCTATTAAAATAAGCGGACGTGGCGGAATTGGTAGACGTGCAGCGTTGAGGTCGCTGTGGGATTAATCCCGTGGAAGTTCGAGTCTTCTCGTCCGCACCAATATTAAGGTTTATTTGATATAATGAAAAATGCATTTAATAGTAAAGACTTTATAGGGAAAATACAAAAAAAACACCCCGCAGATCAAGCTACTGCTATTGAAAATCTTAGCAAAGATCATCAGCTGTCTTTTCTAAGAAATCATGTCAATAAACTTCAGCCAGATTTTATAGCCTATCTTAGGGAAGATAATAGGGAGGAAATCTTAAGCTTTATTCCTAAATCCAAATTAATTAATTTTATCACAACTCTTGATGTAGATGATGCCGTTGAAATTCTTGCTGATTTCGAAAAAAAAGATCTCATTTCTATTTTATCTAAGTTAGGTTCAGACCAAAGAAATATTATACAAGATAGCCTTTCATACCCTGAAGAATCAGCGGGAAGAATTATGAATAGTGAGTTTCTGTCCGTTAGCATTGACTTAAATGTTGGTGAATTAATTGATTATTTAAGAAAATCCAGAACAGGACCAAAAGATTTTTATAATGTATTTATTTGTGATGATAATGATATTCCAATAGGATATATACCTTCAGGAAGAATTTTAAGATCTAAAAGGCAAAAAAAATTATCTGATATTTATATAAATAATGTTCATAAAATATCATCTAACTCTAGTTTTGATGATGTTTCTTTTATTTTTAGAAAATATGGTCTTGTTTCAACCCCAGTTGTAGACGATAAAGATAGGATTATTGGTATTATTACTGTTGATGACGTTGTGGAAATTGCTCACGAGGAAGACTCTGACGATATCCAAAAATTAGGTGGTTTATTTGTAAATGATTTTTACAAAGGTGCTTTTTCTTCCGCTTCAACTCGTTTTATATGGTTAGGTCTAAATCTTATTACTGCGATAGCTGCTTCTCTTGTAATAGATATTTACGCTATCCAACTTCAGCAGATGATCGCGATTGCAGTTTTAATGCCTATTGTTGCTTCTATGGGTGGTAATGCTGGTACACAGGCAATGACTATTTATGTTAGGGCAATAGCAACAAAAGATTTAGTTGGGTCTAGATATATCAATTTAATTGTGAAAGAATTTTTAATTGGCTCCATTAATGGATTTCTCCTGTCTATAATAATGGGCATAATAGCATATTTTTGGTTTGACAATTTAATGTTAGCTTTTGCAGTCGGGGTGTCGATACTTATTAATCTAGGTTTTGCTTGTTTATTTGGAATTTTAATTCCTATCACAATGAATAAATTGAAAATTGACCCAGCTCTTGCATCTGGAATAATTTTAACAACTTTTACTGATGTTTTTGGATTTTTATCCTTTCTATCTATCGCTACATATATTATTAATTTCTAATGAATATTTTAGTAATTGGAACAGGTTATGTGGGGTTAGTCTCAGGAGCTTGTTTTTCTGAATTTGGCTATAAGGTCACTTGTCTTGATCAAGATAATATTAAGATTAAAAATCTTAAAAAAGGCATTATTCCAATTTATGAACCAGGCTTAAATGAACTGGTAAAAAAAAATATAACTAATAGAAATTTAAATTTTGATACTAATTTAAATAAATATTTAAATAAATCTGATTGTGTGTTCTTGGCTGTTGGAACTCCTTCTAGAAGAGGAGATGGTCATGCTGATTTAAAATTTGTATTTAAAGCTGTCGAAGAGATTTGTTTAAAAATAACAAAAAAAATTGTTCTTGTTACTAAATCAACTGTTCCTGTTGGAACTGCTAAAAAAATTGAAAATGTAATTAAAAAATTAAATAAACAAAATTTAATAACTGTGGCTTCTAACCCTGAATTTTTAAGAGAAGGCTCTGCTATAAATGACTTTTTAAGACCTGACAGGGTAGTAATCGGAACAAATGATACATATTCAAAGGAATTGCTTAATAAGCTCTATAGTCCTCTAAATATACTCCAAGTACCTATTGTTAATACTGATACTGAAACTTCAGAGCTTATTAAATATGCATCGAATTCTTTTTTAGCAACTAAAATTACATTTATTAATGAGATTGCTTCTTTCTGCAAAAAAACTGGTGCCAATATTAGTGATGTTTCAAAAGCTATGGGACTAGATAAAAGAATAGGTTCAAAATTTCTTCACTCAGGTCCTGGTTATGGAGGGTCATGCTTTCCTAAAGATACACTCGCTATGTCTAGAATATTTAAAGATAAAAAAATTAAATTTAGTATTGTTGACACTGTAATTAAAACAAATAATAAAATCAAAGAAGACTTGTCGAAAGAAATATTAAAAATCATCAAAGCTAATAAGATAAATAAAATTTTATTTTTAGGGCTCTCATTTAAGCCAGAAACTGATGATATCAGAGAGTCATCTTCAATTTTTATTATAAATTATTTACTCAAAAAAAATAAAAACTTAATAATAAGTGCTCATGACCCTGTAGCTATCCCAAATTGTAAAAAAGAAAAATTAAAAATTCATTATTACGAAGACCTTAAAAAATCTTACAAGAAACAAGAAATGATTATTATAGCTACTGAGTGGAATATATACCGATCTATAAATTTTGATGATTTATATAAAGAAATGAGTTCACATCTAATTTATGATTTAAGAAATATCTATTCAAGGAATAAGGAAATTTTAAAACTTGGATTCAAGTACCACTCCATTAGTTCTAAATGATTAATAATGAAATTCTAAGAGAGTACGATATTAGGGGAATATACGGCTCATCATTAACAAAAAAAGATATTGAAGTAATTGGAAAATCATTATCATCATTAATGATCAACAAAGGAATGACTGATATTATTATTGGCCATGATGGAAGAGACTCATCATTAGAAATTAAAAATTTACTTATTGATTCAATACGTAACTTAGGAATTAACGTCTCAGATATATCTCTAGTTCCAACCCCTGTATGTTATTTTGCAACAAAAAAATTAAATATCCCTAATTCAATTATGATAACAGGATCCCATAATCCCCAAGAGTATAATGGATTTAAAATTATAATAAATGATGAACCTTTCTATGGAAAACAAATTAAAAATTTAAATAATATTAATATCCATAGTAATTCTAATATAAAGGGTTCAATTAAATATATAGACATTTTACATAATTATATGGATGAAGTTTTAACTAAAATAAATATAAAAAAGGATTTAAAAATAGTATGGGATATTGGAAATGGGGTAATTGGATCTATGTTCCATAGACTTATTAAGAAGATTCCAGGCGAACATCTAATAATTAATTCAACTGTTGATGGAAATTTTCCTAATCATCATCCAGATCCAACAGTATTAAAAAATAATATTCAAATTAGTAACTTAGTTAAAGAAGAGGGGTTCGATCTCGGAATTTCTTTTGATGGCGATGGCGATAGATTGGGTATAATAGATAATAAAGGTAATTTTGTTTATTCTGATATAATACTCCTGCTTATTTCAAAATTTATGGCTATTGAAATTAAAAATTTAACTGTTGTTGCAGATGTTAAGTGTAGTCAACTTATTTTTGATGAACTTCGATCTAATAATATAAATATTATAATGTCTAAAACTGGACATTCTCTTATCAAAAAAAAAATACAAGAAACTAATGCCCATATTGCTGGTGAAATGAGTGGTCATATGTTTTTTAACCACAACTATTATGGTTTTGATGATGCTATATTTGCCTCTTTAAAATTTTTAGAATATTTAAGTAATCAAAAAAACACACTCTATAACATTGTAAATGATTATTTAATTTATTCATCTACTCCCGAATTAAAGTTATATTGCAAAGAAGAAGTTAAGTTTAAAAATATTGAAAAAATAGTTGATAAAATTAAGGAAAATTCTAAAGATCTAAAAATTAATGATTTAGATGGTGTCAGAGTGGAGGCGGATGATTATTGGTATTTAATTAGAGCCTCTAATACTCAAAACTGTCTTGTCTTCAGATTAGAATGTAAAAAAAATATTAATTTTAAAAATAAATTAGAGGAAATTCATAAATTTCTTTCAGATTTTAATCTCGATTTAAGCGAATTAAATTCTTTTTACGACACAATCTAGTTTATTCTTTTTTATAATATTACAAATTTTATCTGCTATATTTTTACTTATGGGTTCAGTGATGGTTATAAAGTAACGACCTCTTTTTTCTATGTTATGCATTAAAAATCTAATTTCATTTAGATTTTTCTTTTTTAATAAAGATAAAATAAATAACTTACTTCTCTTAATATCTTTAAAAGACGACGTTTGAACGGCATAGTCTTTTTTTATTGACAATTTCTCTCTTTTTATCTCAGTAGTATCTTTTATTTTATTTTTAACATTATTTATATTTTTCGTTACATAAAAATCTTTAGCTATTTTATTCATTAGAAAATGTATTTTATCATTTCTTTCCTTTGCGGAATTACCACCGAAATAAACTCCAAGTAAAGGCCTGTCATTAAAAATACCTAAAAGTGCAATCTGAAATCCTGATTTATATATGTAGCCAGTTTTTAAGCCTTTGTAATATTCATATTTCGATACAAGTTTATTGTGAGTATTGTATTTAACTCCATTTATTACAGTACTTGTTTTATTAAAGTATTTTCTAAATTCAGGAAAATCGTTATATATTGCCGACCCTAATAAAAACATGTCATAAGCTGAAGATAAATTAGACTTATTAGGTAATCCATTAGGATTTGCGAAATTAGTATTGGTCATATTTAATGTTCGAGCATAAGAATTCATTAATTTTACAAATTTTTTCTCTGTACCGGATATTTTTTCAGCTATAGCAACAGCAGCATCATTGCCAGATTTAATTATTAAACCATTAATTAAATTTTCAACTGTAATAGATTCCCCTATAGGAATATTAAGCCTTGATGGTTTTTGACTTGCGGCATAATTACTAAACTTCACATTATCATTTTTAGTTATTTTATTATCATTCAAATAGTCAAATATGATATAAAGAGTCATCATTTTTGTTAGTGAAGCGGGGTAATTTTTAGTGTCTTTATTTACCTTAAAAAAGACCTCACCTGTTATAGGATCGCCTATAACTGCAGCTATCTTGGCATTTAAATTCATAAATATTAATAAATTAATGAATAAAGTTATTAAAATGATTCTCATAATATTAGAATATAATCATAATGACTTTTAATTTATTATTAATGTTATATTGTACTGCCATGTCACTTGGTTTTAAAATTTATTCATTTTTAAACGGTAAAGTAGTTGGAAAAGATACATTTGGTAACACTTTTTATGTAAGTAAAAAAAAACTTTCTAAAAGATGGGTCATTTACTCTAAAGGATTTGGTCCTGATTCACTTCCTACTAATTACCACAACTGGCTTCATAGCACTACAGATGAATTACCTTTTTTTGATAAGGATATTGAAAGAACTACGAGTCTTGTAAAAAGAAGAGTGCTTAAACACAAAGCTAAAAATAATATTAACTCTCAGGGGTATACTGCTTGGCAACCAAAGTAGTTGAAGAAATTGATTTTATAAATAATAAAAAATTATTTATATCTGCTTTTTTTATTATAATTTTTTTTACTTTTTTCATTTTTTCCTCATTAAAAAAAACAACTTATAATTATCATTATAATTTTCAGGCTACCTTTAATTCTATTGATGGCATTAGTTTTGAATCTAAAATTTTACTAGCAGGACTAGAAGTTGGTCATATAAATAATATTTCCTTATTAGAAGATAATAAAGTTATGGTAGAGGGTGTGATTATTGACAAAATTCAAATTCCCTCCGATTCAATCTTAAAAATTGAAACAAACGGTATTTTTGGCAAGAAGTATTTTTCAATTATACCTGGTTATGATGATTACTTTAGTAAGGGTAATATTGTATTTGCCTATACAAGCGACTCATATACCGTAGATTATCTTGCTAGGATGTTACAAAATAAATTAAATGAAAAAAATTAATATAGAGATAATTTTAGGCCTATTGATTGTTGCGATAAGTGCAATGATTTTCTTTAATTTGTTTACTAAGTTTAATCAAAATAAAGAAAATAATATTTTTTTTTTACTTAATTCTAAATTCAATAATGTTGGCAATTTAACAACTGGTAATGATGTAAAAATCAATGGTGTTAAAGTGGGGGAAGTTTTCAATATATCTCTTGATTATGAGGATTTTATTGCAAATGTCGTATTACAATTTTATAAAAAATACAACATTCCTTCAGATAGTAAATTCCAGATATCAGCGGATGGCTTAATAGGAGGTTCTTATATAAATATTATTATAGGTTCTTCTAAAATCATATTTAATGAAAATGAAACTACAAACAACAATATTGATGCTATATCTCTTGAAAATATTATTTCTGATATTATTTTTACTAATTAGTTCTAATACTAGATTACTTTCTGATGATCATATAAAATCAGCTAATTTAATTATTTTAGATAAATCATCTTCAACAAAATATAATTTATTTATTTCTAATAATTCATATTTTAGAAGTTTAAATTTTAGTATTATCTCATGTCAGTTGCATGATTTTGAAAAATATGTTGATCAGATAGCTTTAATAAAAATTACTAATGCTTTAGATAATTCTGAATTTACTGGATGGTTTTTTTCTAAAACTGAGGAGCTAAATGAATTCTCAGATAAGATTTATGAAATAAGACTAGTTAATTGTGTTAATTAAAATTTAGAAATATTTTTCTCAAGCCAATTAGTACTATAACTACCATTTAAGAATTCTTTTTGATTTAAAATCCATTTGTGTAAATCTATATTTGTATCTATTCCTTCAATGATAAGTTCGTTTAATGATCTTATCATTATTTTAATTGCCTCCTCTCTTTTAGGTGCTTTACATATTAATTTTAGGATTAAACTATCATAGTGCGGGCTAACTTTATAATTCGTATATATAGCGGTATCAACCCTTACACCTCTTCCACCAGGAATATTTATATAATTAATTTTACCAGGACTAGGTGCAAAGCTTTTTGAATTTTCTGCATTTATTCTACATTCTATCGAATGCATTAATTGTTTATCTTTTGTATTAATTTTGTCTCCTGATGCAATTCTAATTTGTTTTTTTACTAGATCGCAATTAAAAGCTTCTTCCGTTACGGGATGCTCTACTTGTAACCTTGTGTTCATTTCTATAAAGAAAACTTCATTATCTTGATATAAAAACTCCAATGTACCTAGACCTTCATATTTAGTCTCTGTTAGCATAATTTCAATATTCTTAATTATTCTATTAATTTCTTTAATTTTCACATAATCCGAAGGTATTTCTTCTATTAATTTTTGGTTCTTTCTTTGAACTGAACAGTCTCTTTGACCTATTATATTTATAATATTTCTTTTTGGATCAGCTACAATTTGAAATTCAATATGTTTAGCGTTAGATAAAAATTTTTCACCATATAGTGAATCATTGCCGAAATAATTCTTTGCCTCAATTTTCAAATTATCGAAATGTCTTTCTATTTCATCATCAGTGTAAAAAACTTTCATACCCTTACCACCACCACCATAAGATGCTTTTATAACTATTGGGTAACTGAATTTTTTAGCAAATTCTTTTGCATCTTTTATGTTTTTTATTGTTCCATCTTCACCAGAACCAAGTATTGGAATTTTATATTTTTTAGCTAGCTTTAGTGCATTATTTTTATTTCCTAATTGAAGAATTGATTTTGAGCTCGGTCCAATAAATTTTACATTATATTTATCTAAAATTTCTGCAAATTTTTCACTTTCACTTAAAAACCCATATCCGGGATGTACAGCTTCTGCTCCAGTAATATTAATTGCGCTCAATATATTAGGTATATTTAAGTAGCTTGAAGCGGCATTAGAGCCTCCAATGCATACACTCTCATCTGCTAACTTTACATGCATAGCATCTGTATCTACATCTGAATGGACTGCTACAGTTTTAACTCCTAATTCTTTACATGCTCTTATTATGCGAACTGCTATCTCGCCTCTATTAGCTATTAAGATTTTCTTAAACAAACTATTTTAGTTCAATTAATGGTTGACCAAATTCAACAGCCTCAGAATTTTTAACCAATATATTTGAAACAATACCGTCTTTTTCAGCTTTAATTTCATTAAAAGTTTTCATTGCTTCGATTAAGCAAATGGTAGTTCCCTTTTTAATTTTTTGTCCTTTCTTAATAAAAGAAGCAGATCCGGGTTTAGGGTATAAATATACTATCCCAACCATTGGCGAGTCTAATGTTTCTATTGAAGTGGTATCTAATGGTATTTCCTTTATTTCAGTTTTTTTTGTATTATCATTTACATTAACAGTATTAGGGGAACTGGATTGATTTGAAACTTCAATTGTATTAAGCCTATTAGATATCTTAATAGATGTTAATTTTTCTTTTTTTAAAACCTTAATTAATAAATTAAGACTATTTTCTAATTTTTTATCAATCATTTTTATTCAGAATATATTCCAAAGCTATTTCATATCCTTGTACACCAAAACCAGAAATAACACAATCACAAGCAGCAGCAGTCAATGATTTTTTTCTAAATTCTTCTCTTTTATAAATATTCGATATATGTACTTCAATTTTTAAAATTGATAAATTATTTAAAGAGTCATATAGGGCTAGTGAGGTATGGGTATAAGCTGCTGGATTTATAATGATAGCATTAAAATCTTTGCCTTGAGTATTAATAATATTGATTAATTCACCTTCAATATTCGACTGATAAAAAATGATATCCGATTTTTTTTTATCGGCAATTAATTTGAGGTTAGAATTAATTTCTTCTAATGTAATTTTTCCATAAATATCAGTTTCTCTTTTGCCTAAAATTTCAAGATTAGGCCCATTTATAACTAAAATTTTATTTAACATTTTTAAATTGCTTAGCTAGCTTTAATTTTTGATTATGATAATTAGATTTAATTTTATTACCATATGTATTGTTACTTTTTTCAATTAATTTGTAAAAATTTAAACGAGCAACTTTTTGTTTATTTTCAACGTAAAAAGGCGTGTCATAAGCTCTTAATTCAAATACAGCAGGTGTTCCTAATTTGGTATTACCAAATCCGGGATCAAAAAAACCAGCATAGTGAACTCTAAAATTACCAAAATTATCACCAAATGGTTCCAGTTCTGCAGCTATAGTATCTTCAATTTTAATATTTTCTAATGATCTTAATATGTAAAATTCATCTTTTTCTATAATAAAATTATTATCTTTAGGAATAATTATTTCCCAAAAATCATTAACTCTGTAATGATTTATTTTACTTAAATTAATAGCGCTTGTATTTTTTTTTGCTTTATATGCACATATTTCATTTCTCTTTATATATATTGAAATATCTTCAGACTTGATGAACGAATTATTTTTTTGATGATCCTTATAAAATCTTATTTGATTCAATGAAAGTCCTTTTTTAACAATTATACTAAAGGATTGAGGTATGATTTCTAAATAAAGCTTACCTTTATATCCTTTATCAACAACATCATATTCCTTACCATTATCAGTTATTAGTCTTGTAAAAATATCCAATCTTCCAGTTGTGCTCTTAGGGTTTGATTTTGCTGAAAATTCAATATTGAGCTTTAAGCTTTCATTAAGCTCACACAAATATATACAGTTTTTTTCAAGAAGATTTTCATTATTCAAATTAATCTTACTAAGAGCTAGAGATTCTATTAATTGCGAAACCTTTTTATTATTAGGAATAAATGAGGCTTTTATTCTGTAACAGTTAGAGCTTAATGTTAAATCTAATGAAGCTGGTTGAATCTGACTTTTATTAAAATTATTAGTTACTAAAATAATTTTCTTATTTATAAGTTCTTTTATATTTTTTTCAATTAATATTGACATTTATCTCATTTACTAAATCAATTATCTCTATCTTATTTTTATCATACTTATCGCAATAATATTTTGATAATTCATTATTATTTATTTTTTTATAAAAATTACAGAAATAAAAATAACTTTCATTTATTTTACCAACATAATCGTAAGTTTTACCCATAATATATAAAAAATAAAACTCTTTTTTAACATCTTTATCAATTTTATATAATCCTAATTTATTTAATAAAATATTTTTATTATTATTATCAATTAAATAATTTAGATATTCTAATTTTATATATGAATTATTATACTTATTTATATTTAATTCAAAAATTTTAATAGGGTTTAATTTATTAATTCCTACTTTAAATAGTTCATAATATGAAGCAACTGTCATTTCATCATTCTCAATAGCTAATGCTTTCCCATTTTTAAGGTTTTTAAAAAAATTATTATAAATTTTATTTTTAGAATTATTAAAGTATTTAGCTTTTATAAAATCAAACTTTTTACTTTTAATTTCATAGTAATTTTCCAATAAATTTCTTTTTATTTTAGTAATTCTTTCTTCTGTTGATGGATGTGTCTGTCTGTATGTATTATTAAAATTATTTTCATTTAAATGTTTAAGAAATTCAATTGTGGACAAAGAATTTAATTTGTTATTATTCATATAATCTAACATTATGTTGTCTGCTTCATTCTCAAATTTTCTTGAATTTGTTAAAAATTTTTGAATTAAACCTTCATTTAAAGAAATTGATGTTCCGAACATAACCTCTGAACTTTTTAATGATATTCCAGCTAATAAAGAAAACATATTTACATATTTACTGTATCTTTTAAGTTCTTGAGCCTTCAATTTCTTTTGAAAAACATGTTTTTTTTTAATATGTCCGTATTCATGAAGCATTATTGAAATCAGTGCATTCTCATCTTTAATTTTATTTAAAATACCTTTTGTAAAAAAAATATGACTATCATCAATTACAAATGCATTTTCTTTTAAATCATCTATTAATTTAAAGTTGATACTTCTATTTTCAGTTAGACTAAAAAGAGATTCTTTTAAGAAATTTTCAAAAATTTGATCTCTTATTATTTCATAAGAGTAAAGATTTTTAAGGTTAATTATTATTATTAGTATTAGTATCTTCAATGATAATTTTCTTTTTTATTTTCCTTCTGTAAGTTTTTTCAGATTCTGGTATCTCGTCTTTGGTTTTCAAATTATTTTTATTTTCAATTACCTTTTTCTTTTTAATTTTTCTTATATATTTTTTTTCATCCTTAGTGGTATCTTCCGTAGTATCTTCGGGAGTATTTTTAGGGGTATCTTCAGAAATTTTTGCTTTCTCAATATTAATAACTTGTTTATTTTTTAAATTAACTGCTATCTTTTCAATTAAATCAGATTCAAATTCGAATATCTTTATAACTTTTTCAACAAAATTATAATTAATTTTAACTTTCTTAGTTGGTATGCTTTCAATCCTTTTAGAAAGCTCATCACCATTTTTTTCATAAAATTCTTTATCTATTTTTAATTCAATTTTTTCTAATTTATCAATTGTTAATATATTTTTAATAATTGATATTATTTCTTGAAAAATTATATTTTTTGATTTAATCAAGCCATTTCCGTTACAGCATTCACATATATCAAAGAATATTTCATTTGTACTTTGACCAATTCTCTGTCTTGATATTTCCATTAATCCAAATTGACTTATTTTATTCATCTGAACTCTTGATTTATCATTTTGAAATAATTGTCTCATTTTTTTTTCTACTTTGAAATTATTTGCATTGCTTGTCATATCTATAAAATCAATAACAATTAATCCTGCAATATTTCTTAGAATGACTTGATTGTAGATTTCATCACATGATTCTAGATTTGTGTTTAAAGCTGTAATTTCTATATTTTTTTGAGAAGTAGATTTACCTGAGTTGATATCAAATGAAGTTAAAGCTTCTGTGGGATTAATAACTAAATAGCTTCCCGATTTCATATAAACATTTGTATTGCTTATTCCTTGAATTGGATTTTTTATTCCATGAGATTCTAATAATGCCCCAGCTCCTTTATATTGTTTAACTATTGATTTTTTACTGCTTGTAAAGTCCTTTTCAATTTTTTTAAATTCTTTATATGTTTGCGAGTCTGAAACTAATATCTCTGAAAAAGACTCGTTATAAATATCTCTAACAATTTTAATTAATGGACTATCTAATTCGTAAATTAGTTTAGGTGCTTTTGATTTTAAAGTTTCCGTTCTTATTTCTGTCCATAATTTTTTTAAATAATTAAAATCACTATTTATAACCTCAGTACTTGATCCAATTGCATTTGTTCTTACTATTAAAGACATTCCATCTGGTAAATTTAGTTTTTCATGAATTGTCTTTAATCTTTTTCTTTCTTGAGGACTGCTGATTTTTTTGGAAACCCCTCCACTTGCTGAATTATTAGGTAAAAGTACGCAGAATCTTCCTGGCAATGAAATAAATGTACTTACTGCAGCTCCCTTACTTCCTCTTTCTTCTTTAATAATTTGAATTAAAATGACCTGATCTTTTTTTATAACATCTTGAATTTTGTATTTCCTGTAAAAATCTAAAAAGTTTTTTTTACTAGTTTTTTCATCATCAACTACTTCTCCTATATCATCATTTGGATCTACTACTATTTTATCTGCTTGTGGAATCTTAAAATAACTAGGGTGAATTTCATCAAATGGAAGAAAGGCCTTCTTTTCCTCTCCATAATCGACAAAAGCAGCCTGCAAAGAGGGCTCTACACGAGAAACAGTACAAAGATAGATGTTACTCTTTTTACTCTTCGATTCGTTTACAGAAAAATCGAAATATTCGATATTTTGGTCGTTAGTTGCAGTAATTGACAGTTCAGTGCTTGTTGAGCCGTCAATAAAAATTCTTTTTGACATTTATAAATTCCTTTTGTGTATGTTAAAGTGTTGTTGGTTATAATCATTTTATGAAACTTTTATTATTATTATTTTTTAAATTCATTTTTATAGGGGCCTTATTGGTAAGCTCTATCATTGTAGTAACCTTATGGAATATTCAATCCAAATTACCTAGTTCAAATATATCTGATTATTTTCCAAATGAAATAACAAAAATCTATGATACTGACTATGAATTACTCTATCACGTTGGAAATAAAGATAGATTTTACCTAGAATACAATCAAATCCCAACCGAAATGGTAAATGCAATACTGGCTGCTGAAGATAAAAATTTCTTTTTACATCAAGGTTTTGATTTGCAAGGAATATTCAGATCAATATTCGTTAATATTAATAATATTTTATTTAAAGATTCTCGTAATTATATAGGTGCTTCTACTATTACTCAGCAACTTGTTAAAAATATACTACTAACAAATGAGAGGACGCTTACAAGAAAAATTAAGGAACTCATTCTTTCTATTAGAATTGAGAGAGAATATTCCAAAGAGTACATATTGGAACTTTATTTAAATGAAATTTACTTTGGTAGAAGGTCTTATGGTATTGCTACAGCGGCAAGTAATTATTTTAATAAATCTATTTATGACTTAACAATTGATGAATATGCTTACTTAGCTGCATTACCTAAAGGTCCAAATAATTACGATATTAAAAAAAATTATCAAAAGGCATTTGAAAGAAGAAATTATGTTCTCAGGCAAATGCATGAAAGTAATTTTATAGATTTAAATACATTAGATGAATTGACTAAAAAGGAGATTTGGACTTCAGAGTACGATATTAAAAAATATAATAAGAGCTATGATACTGATTTTATTTTAAATCAAATCAAAAATATGAACAAAGGTTTGGATAGTGCTTACTATGTACAATCTACTATTAACCCAAAAATACAAAAAATAGCTCAGAAATCTCTAGTTGATTCACTAGGTTTACATGAAAAAAAATACAGAAATTGGAATGGTAGTTATGATCAAGCGTTATCAGAATTCAATAAAGAATACCTCAATCATTGGGAAGAGGGGGTCGTAATTGAGAATAATAAAGAATCGATAATATTCTTATTAGAAGGTAAGAGGAAAAATCTTAATCTTGAAATTAACTCATATGGTCCAAATAGAGTATCTCCTATCGATTTTTTAAAAAAAGGAGATCATTTTTTTATATCAAAAATTAATAATGAGTTCTTCTTAATGCAACCACCAGAAATAAATGGAGCAATCGTCGTATTGAATCCATTCAACGGAAACATATTAGCGTTAGTTGGCGGTGTTAATTATACAGATAGTAATTTCAATCGAGCGACACAGGCATTTAGGCAGCCGGGATCCTCAATAAAGCCTTTTATTTATGCACTAGGATTATCTAATAAAAAATTCCTTCCTAATTCGTTAATATTAGATTCACAAATTTCACTTTCACAAGGACCTAACTTGCCTTTATGGATCCCAAAAAACTATTCTAATAAATCGTATGGGAATATATCTTTTAGAAAAGCTCTTGAAACTTCAAATAATTTAGTAACTCTTAAAATTGGATTAGATTTAGGTCTTAATGAAATTAATAATTTTTTTAATAAAATCTCATTATATGAAAATAATAATGAAGAAATATACTCCTTACTGCTCGGGTCGGTTGAACAAAATCTAATAACACTAGTTAAAAACTATGCTATTTTTGTTAATGGCGGATATAAAATAGAACCTAAAATTATAAAAAAAATTGTAACCGACAAAGGTTACTTTGTTGATAATTCCTATTTTCTAGAATGTGATTATTGTATTTACCCTAAGGATTCAAGATCTTATAGAGTCCCAAATATAAAAAATAAAAGAGAGAGAGTTTTGGATGAGCAGACTTCTTTTCAAATATTAAATATTCTCCAAGGAGCTGTAAAAAATGGTACGGGCAAATCTTTAAAAAATATAGACTACCCAATTGCCGGTAAAACTGGAACAACAAATGAAAGTAAAGATTTGTGGTTTTTTGGATTAACTCCTGAAATGATTATGGGTGTCTATGTGGGCTATGATAGCCCAAAAAAAATTGGCTACAAAGAAACAGGCTCATCTGTAGCTTTACCTATATTTAAAAGCTTTATTACTAATTACCTAGAATTCAGTAATACTGATAAGAGTATAAAATTCAATATTCCAAAGGAAATGATTAGAAAATATGTAGATTCTAATGATTATAAAATTCTTGATGAATATCGGGAAAATAGTGTAGAAGACTATTTTACATTAGATCAATTAAATATAATTAGTAATATGGACGAGAGTTTAAAAGGAATTAATTAATGGATAAATTTGAATTTAGCAGTTTGCTAAAAATAGTTAATGAAGATTTGCAAATTGTAAGGGGGGGTCTTTGACTACGATAACCTTCAATCTTCAATAAACGAAATAAATAAAAAATTACAAGACCCTTCAATATGGGAGAAAATAGAAAAAATTAATAAATTACAAATAGATTTAAAATATAAATCTAACCTTATTAATTCATTTAAGGAGGTAGATAACTCATATAATGAACTATTTGAATATGAGGTATTGTATGATGACCTAAGCGATAAGGATATTAATGAAATTAAAAAAAATCTAAATCTCGTTCAAAAAGACATCAATAATTTAAAAATTCAAACTCTGCTAAGTGGTGAGACGGATAGCTATAATGCTTTTGTTGAAATTCATGCTGGTGCAGGAGGAACGGAAAGTCAGGATTGGGCGGAAATGTTAGAAAGAATGTATCTCAAATTTTGTGACAAAAATGAATATAGCTATGATCTAATAGATAGGCAAAAAGGGGAAGAGGCTGGAATTAAATCCACTACTTATTTAATCAAAGGGTTTAAGGCTTATGGGTATTTGAAAAATGAATCCGGCATACATAGATTAGTGAGAATATCGCCTTTTGATTCTAAT
>Ga0208770_1000049_pt1 | contig 85455 bp, 82 predicted proteins | sample AntAceMetag02UK9_FD_184771 | JGI IMG/M metagenome (GOLD analysis project Ga0208770, IMG submission 184771) | Saline lake microbial communities from Ace Lake, Antarctica - Antarctic Ace Lake Metagenome 02UK9 (SPAdes) (version 2) | ecosystem: Environmental > Aquatic > Non-marine Saline and... | reverse complement strand
GCATCAATAGTACTCAGGATAAGCCAAGAGCTGAGCGCGAGGAGTAATCCTCCAAGTGCTGCGAGGATTCTGTTCTTAGCGTCTGTTTTGGCTCCTGGTGAGACGGTAGTGGCATATCTGAACCCTGCATAGAAAATCATGACTACAGCCAGGACGGACGCTATACCGATGAGGAGCTGATATCCGGCATTCAGAAGTGATGGAAGGTTTCCTGCTGTCGCTTTATCAGTAAGTCCCGCAATTCCTACTCCGTCGAGGGGGTGGTAAGGAATGAATCCCTTATTCGAAGCTCCGGGAGCAACACTTGCAGATACAGCAGGACCTTTATCTCCAGCAAAAAAATCCTCGATGAACTCGGTCGTCTCTTTGTTTTTTCCAGAAACGTAACCCTCAACAAGAGCATCCTGTTCTGCTTGTGATTTTTTCTTAAAATCCTCAGGACTGATATTCAATTCACCCATAAAATAGGCTTCTTCTTTTGGATTCAAACTGTTTGGATCCTCCTTAAGATCATCTACAAGAGCGGGAAGATACGGGATATCAGAAATAACAGAAAGTGCATCAAATCCGTCCAGACTTAAGCTGGGAGAATTATTCGATTGTGCAGAGATATTTGTTACTGAGATCGCAAGGAAGGCGCACAACAAGAAGGCAGAAGAAATATATTTTTTGAAATTCATACAAACAGTATACTACGAAAAAACCTTCTCTTTAAGTGAGAAGGTTTTTTAGAAAAAGTCTTGCCCTGCAGTCTCGATAAATTCTTCCATCCTCGAAAAGATGAGTTGGCCCGTCACACTCACTGATTGCAGGATACTCCGTCTGTTTTTTATATTAACCCTCACTCGTGCTTCCCCTTCTTCATTCTTACTATTTCTAAAAGCGATCTGACTTACTCCGTCGAAGATACTCAGTCTTTCTCCATTGAGATTCCACGAATAATCAAGGTCTGAACTTTCTCGCGAACGTATAGAGAAAAAGAGAGGTACAGCCAGCACGAACACATCAGGAGTTGTTAGCTCATAAAAACTATTCACCATATTCTTGGTGATAATTCCATACAGTGGATGATTCTCAAAAAGGAGCACATCAGGAGCTTTCGGGGAGATAAAAATATCGCCTTCCGCAACACTTGGATTATCGATCGAAGAGACCGTAACACTGATTTTTACGTCTTGGGAAAGAAGACCGCTATTGTGTGTAAATGATGATTTTCCATATCCTGACTTATCTTGTACCACCCGATTATCCACCTCCCAAATATAACTCAGTTCATTTCTCCCAAGAAACGAACCTCCCTCGTTAATATAGGGAAAAGCATGAACTATTGCATCTGATTGATGAGTATAGATCCGTTTTCCTTGGTAGAAAGGGAATGTGTATGTATCGGCTTCGTAATAAAGGTCTACTTTTGCTGGTGCAATCGTGTAGGTTTTAAGAATCTGGCTTCCTTCAATGGTAGCAATATTAAGCTCAATATTAATCCTACCCCCTGACTCTGGTGCTCTAAAGTTTTCCACATTGAGACCTCTCCCCGAAGAAAAAATTGAGTCATTCACCTTCCATGTGAACGTAGCCCGGTTGAGATCTGTAGAAAAACTATCAACTCTCATCGTGAACGGTTCTGAATCCTGAGGATTTGCTGGGCTGAATTTTACAGAAACCTGCTCCTCAACTCCCGAAGGGATTCCGCTGGCAGGATTGAAAAGTTGTAAATCTCTTAGCTGATCAGTAACCGTCGGAGCTTGTCTCACTTCGTAGGGATCATTCGCTACAGGGGTAGACTGAGTAGTTGCTGGTGAGGAAGGACTATCAAAAAAAATGGTCGAGTTATTGGCAGTTGTTGTTGACTGGGTTTGGTTTTGCGAATTGAGCAATTCAGGAGGATACTGAAATACTTTTGTATTTTGCGCATTCAAAAGACTTCCACCTAACAAAGAGGAGAAAATGAGCGAAAAGATAAGCAAAAAAGTCGACAAGCCTTTCATAGTTATTAGTATATCACGATGAGGGTACATAGTGGAGTGATTTATTGCAAACTAACCCTTACCGTGGCGGCAGCTTCAGCTTGTGCTTGTGCAACGGTTTCTGCAGCTTCATTTATTTCATCTACAAGCTTCTTCTCTTGCTTATAGTACATAAAGAGGAAGAACGCCCAAGAGGCCAAGATTTGAACTCCGGGTATTGCTCCATAGATAACAAAACGACCTATCGTCTTTCGCATCATCTTTTTGGTTTCTTTTGAGGTTTGTTTTCCTGAGGTTTTCTTGAGGCGCTTCTTTTTTGCCTGAGTACTTTTCTTAGATGTTTTCTTGGTCATGTTTTCGAGGTCATCAAGAGCTCCATCGTATTGTTTAATTCTGTTTTTAATATACAAAGAAGCAAAAACTCCAATAACAACATTAAAAGCAACACTCAGAATCCAGGTAAGCCCAGCAAAGATATCAATAATATCAATTACAATAAAAAGAAGAAAAGCCATTGTCGGAAAAGAAAGAAGTGATACTTTTTTAACCCGTCTAGCCGACGATCGCGTAGTAGATGTTGTCTGATTCGAGTACTGAGAAGCTCCTTGTTGAGTAATCTGCACCGTCGAGGAACCACCCTCCACCGGCAGATGGGTTCTGGGAGTATTCACAAAACTTAGATTTTGAGCAGCAGGAGCCATACTATCATTATATCACAGGCACAAAAAAACCTGCATAATGCAGGTTTTGAAATGATAACATTTGAATCCTATTGAGCATCGCGGAGCTCTTGCTTGGCACGTTTGATTGCCAGGATTTGAGATGGATCAGAAGTAATTATCTGATCTTCTGTGTATGAAGCAATAACCTTGATGGCGACATGCTTGAGCCCTGCGAAGAAGATCCCCTCTCCTACTCCAGACTCTAATAAGAGAAACTTCTCTTCCTCGGTCAAATTGAAGGTTGACTGCACTGCCTCAATCGAAGATGGAGATTGCTTCATCAGCATCTGAATCGATGAGTTAGAGATAATTGGTGGTCCATAGGGAGACTTCATAAAATCCTCCACATCTTGAGTGATTGTTGAGATTCCAAGGTAATATTTACGACCACGCTTAGCAAGACCGAAGAGGAATGACGCCGTATCTTCTGACTTCATCATCCACCATGCCTCATCAATAACAAGGAGTCGCTTTTTAAGCTCACGCCTAACCGCTCCCCAAATAAAGTGAGTTACGAGATACATTGCAACCGGCTTAAGATCATCCTCCATGTCTCGGACAGAGAACGTCACAAACTTTTTGTTGAGATCAACATTGGTTGGTTGATTGAGAAATCCAGACCAAGAACCTGTTGTGTACTTCTGAAGCCTCTGGACAACACTTTCTGCACCTTCCATTCCGGCAAGAACAAGCTCAAAATCAGAAAGAAGCGGTGGTTCAATTTGGCTGAAATCAACATTTGGCGTGATATCTTTGAGAGCGTAAGTTTCGGAAATAGCTCGGTCAACTATTGAATCTTCTTCTGGAGTAAGTCCTCCGAGCATAATTCGGAACAGACCAACGAGCGTGATCACCTGGGATCGTAAGACATCTTCCGGGGACTCATCTTCTCTTGGGGATGGGAGATCAAACGGATTAATGTGATGTTCCGAACTCAAAGAAATATTAAAATATCGCCCACCTACAGCATTTGCGAAATATTCATATTCACGCTCCGGGTCAATTACAATTACTTCAGTATCGAACATGAGCGATCGAAGGATTTCGAGCTTTGTGAAATATGATTTCCCAGATCCAGATTTTGCGAAGGTTACTGAGTTATAGTTCTCGAGTGAGAACCGATCGAAGAGGACAAGTCCAGAGTTGTGCCGGTTAATTCCATAGAGAATCCCTGTGTCAGAGGTTAGATCAAAAGAGACAAAAGGGAAGATACTCGAGAGTGATCCCGAATTAAGCTTCGTATGGATTCCAAGAATATCATTCGCCAGAGGAGCGGTCGAGAGAAACCCTTCATATTGTCTGAAGAATGCAGGCTTAATATAGACAAGCTTCGCCTCCAGGATTGAGCGAATTTCTGCAGAGACCTTATCAAGCTCTTCCTCATCATCTGCATATAGAGTGATATATAATCCAACATCGAAGAGACGCTCTCGAGCCTGCTGAAGATCATTTCGAAGTCGTTCAAGATCCTGATATGCTGTGTCGAGCATCGGATCACGGACAAGTCCTCGATCTTCTCGATCAGAAATCTGACTCTGTACTTCGGCTACTTTTCTTTGGAATGTCTTCAGGATCTTGGACGTATCAATAGGATGAACATGGAGTGCAATATCAAAAATCTTGTCCAAGTTAATAATTGGAGAAAACCAACTCTCCGACAAAAACCTAGGGTACGAAATTACAAAAAAGGTACGTGTCACCTTCCCCCCAATCTCAACACTTTGACTGTTCACTTTAAGTGCCGATGGAGCAATAATATCTTCGAGTTGAAGTGAACTCGCATTGTAGAGCTCTTGCGGCAAAAAAGAATCGATCTTTTGAGGTCGTTCAGGAATACTGCTATTCTTTTTTCCAAATCCAAATAATCCCATATATTATCCTATTTTCTTCTCAGTCTCTCCAGGATTGAAGATCCGGTAATAAATCTCGGTGAGCTCTTCTGTTCCGAGCGGCACCACTCTCACACCACAACGGGTGAGCCCCTGCTGTACCACTGACACTCTCTGCTCGAGCTGTGAACGGTTGTTTTCGAATGAACTTGTTTCTTGTGCCTGTTGAGATTTTTTGTCTCGGAATCTTGAGAAGAACCCTCCCCCTGTAGTGATTGCTGGTAGATAAGGAATTACGACAAAGAAGTTCTTGGTCATCACATTATACTGCTCAGTGAAGGAACGAACGAATTCAATATACTCTTTTGTTTGAATCTTGAGAAGATCATTCGTCTGTTCTTTTTGACGATCTTTCAGGAGGTTAATATATGGCATAATATCAAACTTTCGTGACTGTATTACAATTTGAGTTTCAAACTTCATCGAGTTGAGGAAATTCTGAAATTGAAAAATAATTCCTTGTTGCTCTTCTACAGATTTGAGAGAAAAGTTCACAGACGAAGCCATGATAATAGCCCTCATCGAACCGTCCTTGAGGATAACAATTCCATCACGGATTTCTTTGATAGGTATAAGATCCTGAGAAGAACCAGCTCCAGCGTAAGCATTTTTCATGTCTACAGTATAACAGATGAAGAAAGGAATCTAACGGGGAATCTGTGCAGAACTGTCAGCAGAACTTTTTGTATCTAGACTCCATGACATCTCTTTGAGTTTACTCCCTGAAAGTGTTGGTGTGAGCCTCGTGAAATCAGTTTTTCCAAGATCGCCACTCGAACGCTCACCTTGTTCTGGAGCCTTATACCTTTTCTGCCAGATGAACACTCGTTTCTTAATAAAAAAGAGAAAAGCATGCTCAACAGTCTCAATGAAGGTCTCTTTGGGGTGAACAATCCTAAAGCCGAGAGCACCAACAAATGCAGCAACAGGGATTGCAGGAAGTAGACCAACGAAAGTATTATCAAAAAGAAACACCGCGAATCTCCAGATAATGAATCCAAGACCAAGACCACCTACAAGAAAAATAAATTGCTTAAAGGTGAAATAAACAAAAGGCTTATCCTCGATCTCAATAAATTGTGGTACTTCGAATTCCATATATTAGATATTAGACTTGCTCTCGATAGGTGTCAGCTTGAGAGTTCTGAGCTCTTGCTTGCTCTTGAGTTTCCTTGAGGGCTTCCTGCGTTATCGCTGCCACATCGTCATCTGTTTTTTTTGTGATTTGAGGTTCCCAAGAAGGATTCTGCATTTTTGCTTTTACGATGTCAGACTTAAGTGTCCTCATATGAGTTGCCGGCCGATTTTGAGATTCTTCAGATTGAGGATTCTCATCGGCTTGAGTTTTGGAAGCTTCTTGATCATCTTTTTTTCCTCCAATCATTCCATCAACATGATTCTGAAGTTGTGTCTCTGCCTTATTTGAAGTTTCACCAGGGAGGTAATTTTCTGGGTTTTCGATCTCATCAAGAAGTTTCTTTGCAGCCAGATCACTTTCGTCTGAAAGATCTAAATCATCAAGATTCTCTGCAACATCACGGTCACTTGAACGCGCATCATCAAGAATGAGGAGACTATCGTCGTCTAACCCCTCCTCTTGCTCAGCAGCAACAAGGAGTGCCACCTGTTCCAGAATATCAAAGACATCACTATTTATTTTCTTTCCTATTTCATTAGCGATTGAACTATCAATCTTGGCTTCTTCTACAATATTCTGAGTGAAATGTTCTGAATTCGCGAATCCGAGCATGGTCAAAAGTGTTACTGATTCGATAATATCCGTCTGGTCCTGATGGAGACGATAATTAGAAGCAAGCTCTTTGATCAACAGCTTCCATTCGTTCTCATTAATAATATCCTGCACCGCCAAAGGGAGGGTGTAGAATTGTGCATTGAGAATTTCTTGTGTGTTGAGTTCCATATATATTTGATTATATCACGAATAATTAGGTTGATGATGAGCTACCTGGTTTTCGGGCACTTCCTGAAGGTTTTGACCCACCAGGCCTGCTTCCACCCTTTTCTTTACCTCCTTTATTCTCACCACCTGTCGTATCATTTTTCCCAGCAGAAACTCGCGCCGTGTACTCCGATGCTCCTCTGTTTCTTGTTCCTGGCATTTTTCTTCGAGCAGCAGAACCTGCAACGACAGCAGTTCCAGCAATGAGAGGAGCGGCGACTCCTCCAGTCAGTGCAACAGCAGTAATTCCAGCTCCTGCAATAGCAACCTTACCAACTTTTGATTTTATTATCTGGCTCGTAACAGAAAGTGTTTTGTCGCTCACATTCTTGTCGAAGTTCTTAACCCGCTGATCGACCTGTTTTTTAATTTTTGCAAATTCTTTCTGTGTGTCAATCCATGTGGCTTTAGCCTTATTCTCTGCCTCCTTGGATTCTGGTATTATATTTCCTAACTCAACAATTGCAGCTTGGGCAGATTTAATATTCTTATCTTGATCCGGAGAAAGAGCTCCCGTAGTCCTCGCTTCGCTGAGTAGAGTAATTTTTGCAGTTCTTCGAGCTCCTATACCATCATTAAGTGCCTGTTCATCATCTGCGCTCAGGAACCCTTTTTTCTTCTTTTGATTTTCAAGACGATTAACTTCTCTATCCATATCTTTAAACTCTGCCACCATGTGCGTAGGAATTTCATCTCCACCATCTTTAATAATATCTTTAATCATTTCGAGCTCTTCTTTTTTAGCATTATCAAGATTCTTCTCTTTTTCTTTACGGCTCTTCAAAGATGCATCATAAGTTGCCTTAGCATTATCATATGTATCTTTCACCTTCTGCTCACCACCTCGATATTCACCAAGCTTCTTACGTCGCTCAAGAAGCTGGTTTGCACGTTCATCTGCACGAACTTTCCCACCAGCAAATCCACCAGCCGCTCCACCAAAGCTTGCACCCGCCACAGCTCTTCCTCCCCCCTCAACTCTCCGAGCAAGGGCTCCTGCAACACCATCTTTTGAGGCAAGATTTTGAGTTAGTCTGTTATTAGCTACAAGAGATCCAAGGGCTCCAGCTGAATTCCGACCAACAACACCACTTACTCTTCCTGCTACTCGTCCAGAAGCCCTTCCTGCACCTTGCGCCGGCTTAAGACCGTATTTAATCATCTTAGTCTTAGTATCTGCAGTAGCAGTTGCCCAAGAAGCACTTGAGAGCCCAACCTTACGTGATCCCCAGAAAGCGAAGAAGAGTGCCGCCATCACAATTGAGTAATTAATGAGCAATAACGCTACTCCAGTAACAACATTTAAAGATTCAGCAAGAACCTGCTCTGTCGAAACCTCCGTCCCCCATACTTGTCCGAGCACACCATAAAGTCCGGAGAAGGTTGCTCCCGCACCAAGGAGAGAACCCTCAATTCCTTCAGCAAGGATAAGGGCCAGATACAGACCGATCAACAATACAGGAAGTGAAATTGAGTTAGAGACCAAGGCATTAAGCCATTTAGTCCAGAAGCTTTTCATTCCAGGAATAATTGCCGCTACAAAAGCGATCGGTGACAATATCATCAAAAATATGAAACTAATCAATCTTAAGATTAAGGTGGCTGCAGTGAAGAGAAGTCCCAGTCCTGTGATAAGGAAGAGGGGAGTTGCAAATAAAACCATAATGAACTGAAGAGAGTTCGAAGCGAAATCATCTCCAATCTGAGCCATTTGCTTCGGCAAACTAGCATCACTAAAGGTAGTAAGCTTAAGATGTGAAACGAGACTTACTCCAATCGACTTTCTGACTCCCGAATCCTCATCATACGTGATTGCATTATAGATAGAAATCGAAGCAGCGTTCGAGAGGTCAATAAATGTCTTCGTGAAGAGAAGACTGAAATTCATCAAAAGTGCAACAACAACAATTCCTCCAAGAAGTCGTTTATCTCCAAATCCGTTACCTCTAAGAATCGTCTTAATCGCAACGAAGAGAATCAAGAAGATAAAGATAAGATTCGCTAAGTTCTTGAAGAGAGTCCACGCCTTGGCAATCGACTCCCCAGACGGACTATCTGATCCAATAATCTCTCCAAGATTCCCAACCGTCTGAGTAAGAGAAACCTCAAAGATCGTTCCTGCAGCTCCAATAATAATATGGTTAATCCATGTAATAATAATTGCTAACCCTGCAAGGACGTATCCGAGGGCGTCCTGAGCAGTACTTTTCACCTTGGCGCCAAGGTTGTCAAAGAAATCATCTGCTTTTTCTTTTAGAGCAGCGCCTTCTCTACCCATAATAGTATCTTCTATTTTATCTACTAGACCAAACGAAGTAATATTCGCATCAGAATCGTATTCTTGCTCAAAGACAAGAATAATCTCATCTGACGTAGCTGCGAAACCACTGGTAAGAAATCTGGGCACTGTGGTCAGGATTTTCCCCGCTTTTTGCCAAGCACTTAATGTTACCTTTGCTTTGTAAGTAATCTTAGTTACCTCATTATCGCCTGCACAACTAACTTTAAAAGAAGTGACCCTCGGCTTATTTATATCATTCGGCCAAGAAGGAAGAACCTTGGGTATTTCTTCATTAATTTTATAAGAACCGTTGAATTGATTTACACTATTTCCTGAATCAGTCTGTGGATAACCACCTCCTTCGATAGTCTTCCCACATTGATTCGATTTTGCTGCACTTGCTTCACCAGGGAACACCCCAACACTCGTCAAAATCACCAAAAAACTCAGCAGCGTAAAAATAGCTTTTTTGAAGGCATTCATTACTTCTAGTATACAGCTCATTGAGAGGTTTGTCTGGTCTTAGCTGTGTATTTCTTTTCTGAAGCCGGAAGAAGAAAACACCCCATAAAAGGGTGTTTTCTTCTGCTCAATTACCCCTAGTTTCCTCCGCTTCGAACATCAACCTCTGTTGTGATTCCGTTTGGATTCTGGATTGAAGGCTGTCCATTTTGGACATTTCTCCCGTCAACACTCACATTAACAAACCGATCAGCCCCACCAGGAAGAATTTCATCAAGAGCGATCCTAACAAGTGCATCCACCAAAGATGAGACGACTTCGTCGAACTCTCTAGCCAGAACCAATCGATCCTCATCAAGTCCAAGGCGCTTTTCGATCTGAGACTGAATAATCCTACCAGGAGTCTGGATATTCCCATCCTCGTCCTCCGTCGATTGAACTCCCTGATTCACGCCAGTCTCAAACTGCTTAACAGCAACTTTTGACTGTTGCCTTACCGCAACTTGTCTCTGCGCTGCATTGTATGCACCGAGCGAGTTGTTCTGGGGATTTCCTGCAAGAAGGAATCCTATGAATCCAGCGCTACTTACGGTCTGTTGGTCTCCAGCATAGTAACTGTTAATATCTCCTCCTCCTCCCGTAGAACCAATTCCAGGATATTGATTAGTTCTAGCAGCATATGATCCCCCACCATAACTTCCAAATCCACCTCCTGTCCCTGCAAATGCTCCACCATTAAGGAATGTCTCAAGACCACACTGATTCTGTCTTCCATATCCACCTGTCGATGACGAAGAGGAGCCTCCACGAAACCTATTGAATCGGTCACGCTGATTAGCTCGGTCCGTAAGGAGTCCCAACTGGATATTAACCTGGAATTGCTCACACATGTAGCCTGGAAGCGTAAGATTATCCATAAATACTGCCAGCTCTCGATCTGCAAGATTCTTGAAAAACTGATCGAAGTTATCAATGAAGACAGGATTTCCTTCAAATCCACTATTAATCCAGGCAATCGTTGCATCTGAGATATATTCGATGAGGGAATTGACGAGGCAGTATCCAATCGAATCAAGACTTGGAAGGATCGGAATACCCCACAAAGGAATACCAACTTCTTTTGAAGTTTGGGCGATGTTGTTTGCGGCGGTATCGGTCGTGCTATTTTGAGTCACCCTATCAGACGTTGGTACCGAAAAGAAAGAAGCAGCCAGTGCAGTCGTACCCCTTGCAATAAGTGATGTAACTCCTATCGATATAGCGTTCGCAAGTGTCTGTCCCACAAGACATGTTCCAGCCCCTCCGCCGAGACCTCTCCCCGCACTTGAAGAAGATACAGACTGGGGTGAAGTAACTCTTTGAGTCTGGGTTCTTGACCCATCCGCGTTAGTGGTGACCGTCGTGAATGTCTGACCTGACTGAACAGTCCCTCTTGTAGTGGTCACGGTTGGACGCCCCTGCTCATCAACACTTCTTTCTGCAAACTGCGGTTCGTTAAGAGACCCATTCACTTGAGCATACAGCATGTTCTGCCCAATCGTGAGACTCGCAGCAAAAACAACCATAAGGAGTACGATGTTTATTTTTTTGAAAAACATTAGAATTGATTCCATAAGATTCCAGGCTCATTATCATTAAATACTATACCATTATTACGGAAAAAGGGAGGGAAAAGTGTGATCAACGTTTCGATATCAACTCTCAAAACATCATATTGTTGTAAAGAAAATATTGCCTTAGCAGGGTCGAGGTCATATTCTTCAACGCTGTACAGATTTGCTCCAAGATTAGCGTAGGTATTTGCGAGAAGCACATGATTATCCAACAGCTGCGTGGGAACGGTCATCTCTCCGAGTGCTCGAGCGTGATTTCGATAAATAGTACTTACAAAAGTTTCTCTCCCCGTGACTGAGCCATCCGCATCAACCAGGTTTTCGAGAAGGGTGATTTGGGCTTGAGCGAAGGTGTTCGCATACTTCTTAATAGCAACAAGATCGCCTAAGGGAGTCGTTTTGAAACTTGATGCGATAAAGAACTCTTGAAATACAACTCCCGCTAAAGCTTTTTCTGCAAGATCCACAATCTGTTCCGCCTGTTCAGGACCACTTGATTTCCCCTCTTTTCCATCCACATACGTCGTGAAAAGTCCCTGTGAGAGTTGATCCGAGAGATTTCCTGGTTGAGGACCTGATTCACGTTGGGCAAGTAAAAAATCTGCAGTTGAACCGGAAATAATAAAGTCCGCTGGTCCCGCAACAAGAGGGTTTCGATTTTTCTTTACTTCAACCCCATCGATCGTTCCGTCTCCGTCAGTATCACTATCTTCGGGATTAGTCCTCCAAAGTTCTTCTTCCCAGTCGAGCAGTCCGTCCCCATCCTTGTCTCCATTTCTTCGAATGAAGAATTCATCGTCGGATCCAAGTATGAACCCTCGCTCAAGCTGAGGATCGATCGGCTCAAGATCAACAACGAGTTGTTCTTCTTTTTGAGTAAAAAGATCAGGAAGACCTTGCAAATATGGGTATGTTACAGTGGCGAGTACAGCAACAAAAATAGCTCCTCCAAAAACTTTAACTTTTTTTGTTGGGTTCTGCATAGTAGTTCAAGTATACCACGCTCCTTCAAACTGCACGATCGGTCGTCCCCAGGATAATATACGATATAATGTATGATAGAATAATCAGTATGAAACGATTCGCATTAACCATGTTTTTTACTTTTGGAATACTCTCTACTTTTCCTTACCTGCAAGCTCAGGCTTCTCCTCTTATCTTAACTCAAGACCTCCAGCCTGGGGATTTCAGTACTCAGGTCGTTGATCTTCAGAATTTCCTCTATAGTGATCCAGACACGCGAGTTGCACCAATAGAGGTAGGAAGGCTGGGTACTCAAACCATTAATGGATTAGCTCGCTTCCAGAACAAATACCAACAAACAATTCTATTACCTTTTAATCGACTCGCTACTGGATCAGCTGAGGTAATGACACGATTCAAGATTGCCGTAATTGGAATTAAAGCTGATCCTCAATCGCTCAAGGATTCAGGAGTCAGATCAGAATTCAAGATACTTCTTTCTCAAACAATCAATAAGCTCGACGAAGAAATCTCGAAACGAAACAATCCTAATCTCCAGTCTGACGTGACAGTACAGGATGGAATGCTTTATTTTCGTGGAAGAACAGTACCGAATGATGTTGCTGTAGGAAAGCCTGGTCGATATGAGGTTTCAGATACTGAGGGATTCTTCGTGGATACTGCAGGTAACCAATATCACTACGAACTTCCGGCGACTACTTTGCAACCTATTGATAATCCAAAGACGTTCGATGATCTGTACCAAAACTATGATTATCTCCAAGGACTCCAAGGTGAAATTATCTATACTCTTCTTGAGCCTGGTGCAGAGCCTCAAACAGTTATAGCTGGTGATGGTGGTGTTTCCCTCAAAAAAAAAGTATCGAGCAATAACCAATCCTCAACTGGAGTAAGTCAAAGTCTTTTTAATCCTACTACTGGGGTAGTCACCGCAACCCCAGCAACCGTCCAGAACAGCTCAGTAAATGGAACCTCACTGATTCCTCTTGTTCTTTCTTCTGAAAGGTACAGCCATAGTGTGAGCACAAACACACAAGTTCATGTTTTCGGAAGGAACTTCGCACCAGGAATCCAAGGATTGATCTACCAGGGTAGCCAGACTTACCAAGTTCCGGTAACGATCACTTCTGATTCTGAAATGCACATGACCCTTCCAGAAAACCTCAAGACAGGACGAGCTGTAGTGAGTATCGTAGGCCAGCCGCATTCAGCGATTGAGATTTTTGTTTATCAAGAAGATTGCTCAACAGACAAGTGTACTGAAGTAAGAATTCAAAAAACAAGACCAGACTGGAATGAGATTATTTTTGACGAAGAAGTAACCCTTACAGGAGAAGGCTTCAGTCGTTATAACAACACGATCGAAACTGCAGTAGGAATTTATCACGGAATAGAATCACGGAATGGTACGACACTTACTTTTACTCCTCAATATCCTTTCACAGTCGGTCTTGATGGAGGAACAACAGGAAGCACTCTCCCAATTATCATGAGAGTCCTTAATAATAATGGACTCAGTAACACCTACGAGGCCGAAGCATCGCTAGACGTAATGGTTTCGTTTCGGGCCCAGACAAAAAGAGGAGATACAGAGGATGGGGAACAAGCGAAGAACGATTTAATTATTGAATACTTTACCGAATATGGACAGCAAGTAGAGTTCATTAACCATGAAGGACTTGTAACGGCTGTGAGATCAGCACTTTCGACGATAGGGTATCAGCAAGTCAAGAATAATTCAGGAAATAGTGTTGTTCTCGGAGAATCTGCAGGAAAAGAAGAGCCGAGCTTCTTTGCATTCTTTAATGATATATTTTCAACACAAGAGAATGAACAAGAGTCCTTCCTTGAGAGAATTGGTTTTGTAAAAAAAGCCAAGGCATCTACATTCCCGTATGGTGGGAGAATCACAGCAAGCTACCCATGTACTTGTAGCGCGAATTGGGTAACGGTTGTTCTTGATCCAAGAGGATTTACTCATAGCCTTGTTGTACAACCTGGATATACACGAATCTTCGCACACTTCAATATCTATACTCCTGGAGTTGGAGTGGTTGGTTCATTCACCCCAACCACAGGAACTTGCTGGATGTACGTTGGAGTTGGGTGCTCACCTATTCCAACGACAGGAGTCATGGATCTTTTCCCAGGAACAGGAACGACCCCTATTTAAGATAGCTTGAGACAAAGAGATCTCATGCTTCGAGAGAACGTTAGAAAACTAAAACCACACATTATTTTGTGTGGTTTTTTAGTTCTGTGAGAAGCTTTCTCCAGACGTTAACGGAGAGCTGTTCTGCACGAATAGTTTCGAGAAGAGATAATTCCTCGAAGACCTTCTTGAGTAAATCTTTGGAATAATCTTGAGAAAGATTCTTGATAAGGACTTTTCTTTTCTGGGAGAATCCAAGTTTAATAATTCTGAAGAATTCCTCTGCGGTGAAAGGTGCTTTTGCAAAGAATGTATTTGAAATGTGGGAGATATGAAGAATTGCAGAATCCACCTTAGGAACAGGATCAAAATGCTTTGCTTCAATCTTCCTTATGAAATGAGGTTCTCCGTACGCTTTTACGCTGAGGGATAGAATTGATTCTTTTCCTGATGTAGCAATTCGCTCGGCAACTTCTTTTTGGACCACGAGTGTAATACTCTTTGGTCTATGTTTTGCTTCGAGAAAATGTCTAATGAGAAGCCCTGTAATATAGTAAGGAATATTGGCTACAATCCGGTATGATTGTTCTCTCCCAAAAAAGTCACTTGGGTCAACATCAAGAGCATCACCTTCTGAGAGGGTGTATTGATCATTTTCAATTTCTTTTTTGAACTTTTGCTTAAGGAGTGGAATTACTCGCGAATCTTTCTCTACTCCGTAGACCCTTGCACCTTTATCCAAAAGCACACGAGTCAGGTCACCCTCACCTGGTCCAACCTCGAGGACGAGATCACCCTCGATGACAGGAGCACTCTCTGTAATATCATTCAGAATTTTTGTATCTCGGAGAAAATTTTGTCCGAGAGATTTTTTGGCTTTAAGTCCCATAGTATATTTTAACTAGAAATCAATAAAAATACTCGCTGCGCTTGATGGCTTTTCGTCATCACTCCGTTCTGGATATTCCAGAATCTCATCATCAATATCGAGCAAGAAACTCGAAGGAATATTCACCTTAGTTTTCCCGAAGACCGTTCGCATGGTTGCGTATGAAAGGAATAATTTGTGCGCAGCTCGAGTAAGTGCAACATAGAAAAGCCTTCGTTCTTCTTCCTCATCTTCGGTTCCGTCAGCTCCCATTCGTTCATAGGGGAAGAGCCCTTCTTCAAGTCCCGTAATAAATACCGTATCGAATTCGAGTCCTTTCGCTGCGTGAATCGTCATGAGTTTTACTCCGTGCTTTGGTTTACTTAATTCATCCTGATCACTAGCAAGTGCTGCATCTTCGAGAAGCTTATCAATTGCCTCATCACGATCAAGCTCATCGTACTTCGCGCACACAGCAATCAGCTCGAAGATGTTCGCTATTCGTTCGTCAGCATCTACTTCCTTATGAAGACTATCAAGAAGTCCAGATTTCTCAGCTAAAAACTTCATTGATTCTTTGAGGGGATTTTCTTTGAGAAACTCTCGAGCTTCCTCCATCAGCTTGAAGAAAGATTCAGTTCCACTTTTGGCTTTTCCTTTCAAAAGATCGCGATTTCCATCAACAATATGACCCAGAGCAACCTTCCCGATTCCACGTTTTGGAGTACTGAGTGCTCGCTCAAGACTGATCGTGTCATCTGGATTCACAACAAACTTAAGATACGCTAGCAGATCTCGGACTTCACGACGATCGAAGAACCTTGTTCCGAGTACTTGATAGTCAACGCCTTTCCGAAGCATTGCCTCTTCAAGAGCTCTGGATTGGAAATTAGCCCGGTAGAGGAGTGCAATCTGGTTGAGATCTTCCCCCGAAGCTTCGAGGTCAACAATGGTATCAGCAATCCACAAGGCTTCTTCTTGCTCATTATATGATTGGTGAACCACAAGCTTATTTCCTTCATCATTAGTGGTGAAGGAAACCTTTTCTTTACGATTCTTGTTTTTCTTAATGACATCGTTAGCGGCTCGGAGGATATTTTGAGTTGAGCGATAGTTTTGTTCCAGAAGAATCAAAACTGCTTCTGGGTATTGTTGCTCAAAGTGAAGAAGATGCTCAATATGTGCTCCTCGCCAACTATAGATATTCTGGTCAATATCCCCCACAACACAGAGATTCGACCGTTCTCCTGCAAGAAGCCTTCCAATTTCATGCTGAACACCGTTCGTATCCTGATATTCATCAATATGAATGTATTTCCACACATCTTGGTAGTGCTTCCTGAGAACTTTATCGTTTTTAAGGAGCTCTTTGGTTACCAAAAGGAGGTCATCAAAATCAAATGCTTTATCATGGCGACAGAGTTGTTCATAGTTTTTCCACACTTTTTGCACAATTTCTTCGAAATAGTCACCTCCATCTTGATCTATAAGCATAGAAAGGGTCGTTCCTTGTCCTTTGTGGGTTGAGATCTGATGCAGAAGCTTCCCTGGATCGAACTGTTTAGGATCTAGATTGGCCTGAATTATGGCTTTTTTGATGCGACTTTTGGTCTCAGATCGGTCAAGAATAGTAAAATACTTAGGAATACCAAGGTTCTCGTGCTGTTCTCGCAAAATGTGCACGCAGAGACTGTGAAACGTACTCACAAAAGGCTTGCCTACACCAGAAGGTGCATATGAAGCAGGAGTATTCTCTCCCAATAAAGCAAAGACTCGCTCTCGCATCTCTTTTGCAGCTTTGTTCGTAAAGGTAATCGCCAAAATAGAATGAGGAGTAGCCCCCTGGGTGATAAGCTCCTTGATTCGATGAGTAATAGTTTTGGTCTTTCCAGAACCAGCACCTGCCAAAACCATCACTGGCCCCTCAAGTGTGTTGACGACCTGCTGCTGTTTTTCATTAAGTGTATCTTTCACACCCACTAGTTTATCACATTTCCTAAAAAAGTAATACCACAAATCAACTTCTGTGTCTATAGGCTTTTTCCTCTCGTCTGATACCATTAAGGGAACGAAAGAGATACGAAAAACCGACTTTTTACATTTGGCTTATTCCAAAAACAACACAAGATCCTGATCCATTTTCCCCAGGGAATCATCAGAACCATACTACACAAACACACCGAAATCAGACTGGTGCGATTCTTCTCTTTATTCCTATCTTGAGTGTTGGACTTCTCCTCTATGCTCTCCTCAACAGTTCAAGCGCCGACATAGTTGCCGCCCAAGGGATGCCGCGTCAAGAAATAGCCCTTCTTTCCCCAGCACTCCATAGTGACCCGAATCCTTCACGAGGAGGATCAGACATATCAATTCAAGACTCAATGAGACTTGTTGCTGCTAACCGTTCTGGTGATCAGATTTTTATTCCTAAAACCGATCAGATTAGCGTCTACACCGTTCGTGAGGGAGATAGCCTTTCTCATATTGCTGACACATTCGAGGTATCGATGAATACGATTCGTTGGGCTAATGATCTTGGATCAGGGAGCACCATCTCCCCAGGAGACCAACTCGTGATTCTTCCCGTATCAGGAATCAAACACACCGTAAGAAAGGGTGATACTTTTTCAAGTCTTGCAAAAAAATACCAATCAGACACTGTTGAGATTGCACTCTTCAACGGTCTTAGTGAAGAAAGTCTCACCATAGGAAGTGAAGTAATTATACCGAACGGAGAGCTCCATAACGAAGTGAAGGCTCCAGCGAGGAGAAGTTCAAAATCTTCCCCATCAGTAACCACTAATGGATACTTTGCCCACCCTGCACCAGGAACAACGCGAACTCAAGGAATTCATGGAAGGAATGCTATCGACTTCGGGGCTTCAATTGGAACTCCCGCCTATGCAGCAGCTTCAGGAACAGTCATTATTAGTAAAGCAGGAGGTTGGAATGGGGGATATGGTTCATATATCGTAATTAAGCATGAGAATGGAACACAGACGCTTTATGCACACCTCAGTGCTAACAACGTCTCTACTGGAAACTGGGTGACCAAGGGGACGCGAATTGGAAGTATCGGTAACACTGGTAAGTCAACCGGCCCACACCTTCACTTTGAAGTTCGTGGAGGAAAGAATCCTTTCTAGAGCCTACGTGAGTATTTTTATATTTTATCTTTATTTTTTCCTATATTGTAGAGCCTCAAGAAGGCTCTTTTTTGTTATTTCCCTCTCTCCATCTAGATCACTAACGGTTCGTGCAACTCTGAGTGTGGCGTAATACCCCCGAGCCGACATTGATGTTTTCTGAGCAAAATCTTCAAGAACTTTGATAATTTCTTCTGGAATCTTCCAATAATTTATAATATCTTCCGAGGTTACGTTGCTGTTAAGGAGACCTTTCTTCGAAAACCTATTTCTTCTCTCTTGACGTTCACGAGCTCGAGCCACACTTTCTAATGCAACTTTCTGCTCCTCCTGCTCTTCCAATTTGTGTGAAACCAACAGTTGATCGTAGTCAACCTCCTCAACAGGAACCCATAATTCGATTCTATCTATAATTGGGCCAGAAAGTTTCTTTGTATATCGGTCAATATTTGCTTGAGTACAAACACATTCTTTTTGTGTGTGGAACCTGTATCCGCAGGGGCAAGGATTATACGCAATAATACACATACAATCTGTTGGATATTTCACACACTCCCTACTTCGAGCAATAGTAATAGTCTTTTCCTCAAGAGGCTCACGAAGACCTTCAATAGACTGACTCCCAAACTCTGGGAATTCATCGAGGAATAAAATTCCGTTGTGAGCTCGAGCGATCTCTCCTGGCCTGACTGGATTTCCTCCACCAAGGAGTGCTGTGGTAGAAATATTATGATGTGGCGCACGGAAGACCGGTCTCATACTCAGGTCAGGTGACTCCTCGGTTATTGATTCCATTACGGCTTTTTGGAGTCTTTCAGTGTCTCTCAAGGGAGGAAGAAGAGACTGACATGTCTTCGCAAGGAGGGTCTTTCCTGTTCCTGGAGATCCATAAAGTGCAAGATTATGTCTTCCGGCAGCAGCAACAAGTAGGGCTCTTTTTGCGAAATAGTTCCCTTTGATTGAGGTGAGGTAAAATGGCGAATCCTGATCCTCCCCAGAGATATCATGTTTCTTCTTACTCAGAGGCTTGAGTAATTCTTTTTCTTCCAAATGATCAATAAGCTCGGGGAGAGTCGAGACACAAAAAACCTTAATATTATGAGCAAGAAAAAAGCCCTCCTCTTTATTATCTTTGGGAATATAGATTTCTTCGTAGCCGTTATTCTTGGCAGCAATAAGAAGAGGAATAATCCCGTTCACACGCTGAATTTCACCACTGAGTGCAAGCTCGCCGATAAAAATTTTTTTCTCTGCATCAAACAATACCTCACCAATAGCGCTCAGATAGCTTAATGCAATAGGAAGATCAAAAAGTGACCCCTGCTTCTTTATCTCGGCAGGGGCAAGCGAGATGACAACCTTCTGATTCTTATGTTTAGGGGAAGTAAAACCCGTGTGCTTAAGTGCCGTAGATATACGGTCCTTAGCCTCATCAATTGATCGGTCAGCCATTCCGATAATCTTAAAGTTATGAAGACCATTCGCAACGTCGGCTTCGACCTGGACAATCTTCCCTTGAAGCTGATAATTCTGAACACTGTAGATTCGTGAGAGTTTCATGTAGGAAAATATACCGATAGGTAATGAATTCGACATTACAAAAAAATAACGCATAGAAAACTGATCTCGTCAGGAAGTGAATTTTTGAGGAGGATGGTATAATATAAAATATAAATAAGCTTTATGGAAAACACCCTCAACACAAAACAAAAGATTACTCAAAAATTAACAGCTGGAACTGTTTCTGCGACTTTTGGGATTGTTCTTATTCTCGCATCCGTACTCTTCGCGGGCTGGTATGTCTACGGAAAGTATCGCGACGAAGGAGTGATTAGACCACTCTTCGGAGAAAAAGCACCGCTCGTCGTACGGGAAGTAATCTACGAGGATCTACGGGAAGAAGAAGTGATAGTAAACATGGTCGAGGAGTAGGAAGGACTACTCGTCGTGAAAATTGTAAAAAAGCCCGCCCCTTAAAGGTCGGGCTTTTGCTTGGTGTGAGAATTTACTTAAGTTTGCGAAGAATATCCCTGTAGAATCCAGAAGGAAACGCTCTTCTACGCACCTCCTCCCCACAAGCTTGTCGAGTACTTGGAACGCAAGAAACGTGAATATTCTAAGCGAGTCGATCTCCAAAAAGTGAAGATTGAACGCATTCTTCCAGACTTCACTTCTCTTCAGAGCTTACATTCCAAGAAGAAGCCAACTGTATTGTTCTTGAGGGTGAAAAAGAAATACGTGAGGCATACGAAGACACACTGAGCGCTGATGGACTCATCCTTGCCTATGCGAACGTTGAGACAGTCCATAAGTCTCTACCCGACTCTTTTCCAGAATACTATAAAAGACGAGATGAGAGTAAAATTCATATTAAGAGTATTTTACAGACAGTGAGCTTTCTCGAGAGCGAGCCTCCAAAAGTAGTGAAGAAATGAGAACCGTGAAATTTCTCCCGAAAGAGTCGCTGCCTTTTAGTCCAGAAGTAAACTTTTATAACAATAAGATGCTTTTTGTTTCATGGGAAGAAAAGATTGCTGTAATTATCGAATCTAAAGAGGTCGCAGATTTCCATAAAATGACCTTTAATCTAGTTTGGGATAATTTGAAGTAAAAGAGGTTTTTTGTTTGCAATTCCTCTCAAAAAAAGTAAACTAAGGCTTTATTATTCTTAAGACACTTGACATGGCAAACTATAAGATTACAAAGGAAGAGAAGCTAGAAAAGTCTCAGATCAAACTCACGGTTGAGCTTACTGATGAGACAGTCGCTCATTACGAAGAGAAGGCACTCACAGATGTTGGAAAAGATGTCAAGATGGACGGATTCCGAGAAGGAAAAGTTCCGACAGCGATGCTCAAAGAAAAGGTAGGTGAACTTGCAATCAAAGAACAGGCGACTCGCTACGCAATTCAGGATGTTCTTTTCCCAATCATTCAGGAGAAAGATATCAAACCAATTATTGAACCAGCAATCACCATTAATAAACTTGCGATTGGAGCTCCCGTTGAATTCACCGTAATCCTTACGGTCGTTCCCGAAGTGAATCTTGCTGATTACAAAAAAATTGCCACCTCAGTCAAAACAGAAAAGTCTGAAGAAGTTACTGATGAAGAACTCGAAGGACATATCGAACGAATTCGAACAAACTACGCACAGAATGATCGACAACTCCATGATCACAAAGAAGGGGAAGACTGTAAGGAATGCAAAGAAAAACCAGAACTTCCAGAATTGACCGACGAGTTCGTAACAAAACTTGGAGATTTCAAAGATGTTGAAGATTTCAAAGCAAAGCTTCGAAAAAGCATGGGTGAAGAGAAAGAGATGCAAACAAGACACAAAAGACGAGAAGTGATTATTTCTGAAGTGATTGAAAAATCAGAAATTGAGCTTCCAGAGGTTTTGATTGAACAAGAACTCGGAGCCATGCTCGCTCAACTTGAACAAGATGTTTCGCGAATGGGAATTAAAAATCTTGAAGATTACTACACAGCAATCAACAAGACTGCTGAAGAAATCAAAAAAGAATGGATGCCTGATGCAGAGAAGCGAGCGAAGATGAACTCAATCCTTCCAGCGATTGCAAAGGAGGAGAAGATTGTTCCGAGCGAAGAAGAAGTCACGAAGCAAATTGAAACTATCAAAGAAACACACCTCAAAGGACAAGAAGTTGATGACTTCAAACTCAAAGTCTATGTAGAAGGAGTAATGGTTAATGAACTCGTTCTCAAGTATCTTGAAGAAGTAAAATAAAATATAAAGAAAAAACAGCATTCGATATGAGTGCTGTTTTTTTTGTTTCCTTATTTTTCAAAAAGGACTTCTTGGATAAAAAATAAACCAAACACTCAAATATCACGATTATTTTCTAAACTCCCACACCCCGATAATTGCTGCGGTTTCGGCACGCAAAACCTTCTCACCTAATGAAACTTTTGTTACAGGAAATTTCTCAAAAATTGCTTGATCATACTCCGACCACCCTCCTTCAGGCCCGATGAAAAGTGCGGTATGTACATCGTTTTTCTTCTCAAAATTCTCAAGAGCGACTCCTTCGAATTCACAGACTACTATGTTTTGATTTCTTTTTTGCGCCCGCTTGAGGGCCTCTTCGAGGGTTAGAACCTCTTCGATATTGGGAGGTTTGACTCCTCCGCTCTGCTCGGTTGCTTCGATGACAATCTTACTGAGACGATCGTAATTAAGTATCTTGTGCTGTGTTCTCGAACTCAGTACAGGGACAATCTCTGCGACTCCAATTTCGGTGACTTTTTGGGTCACGAGCTCAAAGTTATCCTTCTTAATAACGGACATGTGGAGTGAAACTGATGGTTCAGTGATGTCCTTTTTTGTAATCTGAGTGATCTTCCATGTGGATATCTTCTTTGTGAGTTCAATAAGTTTCACAGAGTAAGCAACCCCTTGTTGAGTAAAAAGTTCTGCAACATCCCCCGGAGTGAACCGCAGAACACTGCGCCACTGATGAATGAGATCTTGGTCGAGAATAGTGAGGTCGGGAGTACCTTCGGTTTCTTCTGGTGTTTTTTTTAGGTAAAAGCGATGAATTCTCATGTCCGCATTATATCAGATATAGATAACATTTTAATAACAAAATAATAAACTGAAAATAACATTAATAACTTTTCCTTGTGGAACATGTATAAATACTTGTGTAACACGCCTTCTAGCCCTATTTCGATAGTTTCTTTTTTGTTACACGAGGTTTTACTCCGAGACGGTCGATAAAGACATGGGGGAAACTCCTTACCGTCAGAGGCATGTCTCTGAGTAAGACTGTCTTTTATAAAAAATATATGTCCTTCAAACTACCCAAAAATTATGACATAAAAATCGCCCAAATCCCTTGCGTGAAGACATGAACATCTATACTATAATCACGTTACTCTTTAAATAAATTTCGTATGATTATTCCAACCGTTATTGATAAAAGTCAGTTCGGAGAACGTGCGTATGACATCTTCTCGCGACTCCTCAAAGACCATATTATTTTTCTTTCTGGTCATGTTGATGATCACATGGCGAGTATCATCACTGCTCAACTTCTCTTTCTTCAAGCCCAAGACCCGAAGAAAGATGTCCAAATCTATGTGAACTCTCCAGGAGGATCTGTCACTTCTGGACTTGCTATTATCGATACAATGAACCACATCAAAAATGATGTTTCGACGGTCTGTGTCGGAATTGCAGCTTCCATGGGAGCGATGATTCTTTCGTCAGGAACCAAAGGAAAAAGGTTTGCTCTTCCTAACGCAGAAGTCATGATTCACCAACCATTAGGAGGTGCTCAAGGACAAGCAAGCGATATCGAGATCACCGCAAGGCACATCATTCTTACTCGAGATCGGATGAACAAAATGCTCGCAAAAAACACAGGGAAAGCACTCAAGGTGATTGAAAAAGATGTTGATCGAGACAACTTCATGCTTGCTGAAGAAGCGAAGAAGTACGGACTCATCGACAAAGTTCTTTCGTAATTTATAAAACGAAACGTGACCTTCGCGTCACATTAAAGAAATTATATGTCACAACTTATTATTGTTCTTGTTGTTGCGATTGCAGCCGGAATGACCGGAACTGCTCTTGGTTGGTTTCTCAGATTCATTACCGCGCTTGGGCGGAAAGGTTCTGCCGAACTCGAGATCAAAGAGATGATCATCTCTGCTCGAGAAGAAGTTGAGAAGATTCTTCAAGAATCCAAAACCATTACTGAGACTCGTGAACAACAAAGTAAAGAAGAAATTAGAAAAGAAGAAGATCGTCTTGAGAAAAACGAGGATCGGCTCGTTCAGAAAGAATCGCTTCTTGATCAAAGACAAACCGACCTCGATTCCGAAAAAGCAATTTTGAAAAAAGAAGGGAAGAACATATTACAGAAAGAAAAAGAACTCCACGAAGTTCTCGAAAAAAGAAAAAGACAACTTGGAGAAGTAACCAATCTTTCTGAAGAGGAGGCAAGAAAAGAGCTCTTCGGTGTTCTTCAAAATCAGTACGCCGAAGATCTCCAAGTTAGAACTCAAAAACTTGAACGTCAGAATAAAGACTCACTCGATGTTCGCGCACGAAATATTCTAGCAACAACAATTCAGAGATTATCAAACCCTGTGAACAATGATGTTTTTTCAACTGTTGTCCACCTCAAGAGTGAAGATATGAAAGGAAAGATTATCGGGAAAGAAGGGAGAAATATCAAAACCTTCGAAAAAGAAACTGGCGTTGAATTAGTTATTGATGATTCTCCAGAGACACTTCTTATCTCATCGTTCGATCCTGTTCGAAGAGAAGTTGCCAAGAAGTCACTCGAGCTCCTTATCGAAGACGGAAGAATCCAACCAGCCAAGATTGAACGAACCATTGCGAAGGTTAAAAAAGAGATCAATGACATCATTAGAACCAAAGGTGAAGAAGCAGCTTATGAAGCAAAGGTCTTCAGTCTTGATCCTAAAGTAATTTTGATCCTAGGACGTCTCCACTTCCGAACGAGCTATGGACAGAACGTTCTCCAACACTCAATCGAAGTTGCTCATCTGGCAGGAATGATGGCAGAAGAACTTGGAGCGAACCCAACAATCGCTCGAGCTGCAGGACTTGTCCACGATATTGGGAAAGCGATAGATCACGAAGTCACAGGGACTCACGTTGAGATTGGACGAAGGATCTTGCAGAAGTTCGGAGCGAGTGAAGAAATCATCAAAGGGATGCAGGCTCACCACGAGGAGTACCCCTACGAAACTGTTGAATCTATCCTCGTTCAGGTCGGAGATTCAATCTCGGGAAGTCGCCCAGGGGCAAGAAGGGATACGATCGAGAATTATCTCCAGAGACTTAAAGATCTCGAAAACCTCGCCCAGGGTATGAACGGTGTAGAAAAGTCATATGCCCTCCAGGCAGGCCGTGAAATCAGAGTATTCGTTGAACCTAAGAAGATTAGTGATGCAGATGCACAGATCCTCGCACGAGACCTTGCACACCAGATCGAGAACACCCTCAAATACCCAGGAGAAGTGAAAGTGACCGTGATCAGAGAGAATAAGATTACTGAGTACGCAAGATAATCAATAGACAAGAAAAATACTCTCTAACACAAAAACCACTCGAGATTGAGTGGTTTTTGTCATGCAAAGAATTTTGCAACGGCTTTACTCGTTACGCATTCTGGTTCTACAGAAGGAAATTAAGCCTTAACTGAGTCTTTGAATGCTTTAGCAGCTTTGAACTTTGGAACAGTAGTAGCTGGTACATCGATAGCTTCTCCAGTTCGTGGGTTTCGAGCAGTTCGAGCGTTTCGAGCTTGTGGAACGAATGATCCAAATCCAGCAAGTGATACTTCTTCCCCTGCTGATACTGTTGATACGATTGTATCAAGAACCATTGCGACAACGTTTTCTGATTCTACTTTTGTTCCTCCAAGTACTTCTTGTACTTTTTCAGCGAGTGCTTGTTTGTTCATATTAGGTTCATTTAATGCTAAAACGATTAATATCGTTAATTACTATTATATACCAACGTATTTTGAGGGCAATGGTTGACTGGTGAAGAATGTGTATTACTTTTTTTTTGAGAAAAGAGTGTTAGTGGGTCTAAACCGACTCGCTACGGATTATTTTTTTGCACCTAGAAACAAAAAACTATGGTGGGGAGGAGCTATAATTCCCCTTCACATTCTGCGTGAAACTGATTAAGATACGTTACAAGAAATTCATGGCGCTGTTGTGCAATTTTTTTTCCCGTTTTTGTGTTCATTAGATCTTTTAAAAGGAGCAGTTTTTCATAAAAATGATTCAGTGTCGGTGCATCGCTTCTCTTGTATTCTTCTTTTGTCATATTTAAATTAGGCTTAATGTTTGGATTGTACAGTTCCCTACCCTTGTGACCTCCATAATTAAATGTCCGTGCTATACCAATAGCCCCAATAGCGTCTAATCTATCTGAATCTTGCACTATATCTAGTTCTGGTGACGTCCATTTCTGACCTTCGATTGAGCCCTTAAAGGAAACGTGTCGAATGATGTTTTCCACATGAGCTATAACATCATTAGAAACATCTAATGTCCGTAGAAAGTCTCTTGCTATTTTTGAGCCAACCTCCTCATCACCATTATAAAACTTTGAATCAGCAATATCGTGGAGTAAAGCACCGAGCTCGACAACGAGTATATCGACATTTTGCTCTTTCTTTAAGATATTTTGTGAATTTTTCCAAACACGATAGATATGCCACCAGTCGTGTCCTCCTTCTGCGTTTTTCAAAGTTTCTTTCACAAAACCTACTGTTTTATTAATTACAGTTTTATTATTCATACATCAAGTATACCAAATCATGACCAGGAGCGGAGTTACACTATTTCAGAAACACCTCATCATTATATTCTTTACATCTTCATATAAGACAAAAAACTCAGACATATTACATATCTGAGTTTTTTTACTTTTTTATATCAACACAAAACTTGTTGAATTTGAGTTATTTCTCAATGTTTGGTGCGGGTGGGGAGAATCGAACTCCCGTCCCCTGCTTGGAAGGCAGGTATTCTACCACTAAACTACACCCGCAGCACAAAGAATATAGCATAATCACCTCTTAATTACAAATACAAAAAACTTGACTATATTAATCTATTGTTTTCTTGTTGATGACATGCTACGATTATGGAATATGTCAGTTATCACCTTCGCTATTCAACGCCTTGCTCTTGGAGTATTGGCAGCAATGACCTTCCTAGGACTTGTTACAGAAGAGGCTTATTTTGCAACAGAAAATTCTTTTATTATCCCCCAAGAACGTAAGGAAGAGATTGTGAAGTCTCTTGCAGATCCCGAAACAGTCATCGTTTTTAAAGATCTGGATAGTGATCAAGACCTAGATACTACCCTAACTAAACCTGAGGTGGTCCTTAAAAAAATAGGTCTCCAGGATGAAATAACCGAAGTTCTCAGGCAGAATACCCCAAAAGAAGCAGAAGATATTTTTATTCTTCCGGCAAACGTACTTCGCAAGGAGGCCGAGATTAAAGGGATAACAATTCCAGACCAGCTCACAGAGAAACCTGTCGACCGAGAGGTGTTTAATGAGAAACAGAGAGAAGACCTCCAGAAAACTCTCAGCCTAATCGAAGACCGCCTCGACAAGCTCAAAATTGAGCAGTCTCAGAGAATTGAATCCCCTACTCAAGCTCTCCCGCCCTCAGAGGTTGAAATTGTAGAGATCGAAACGAAAGAAACCCCTATTCAATCAGTAAGCATCCCCAGCACACGAGTGAATGCAGTGATTAATATTGTTTGTTTAGAAAAAAGAGGAAACATCCTCAGTATTACCGTCGGATCAGGCGTCTTCATTAGCGACCAAGGAACAATTATCACGAATGGGCACGTTGCTCAGCACATCCTCAAACAAGAGAGCGAATTCGTTGATTGTGAAGTAAAGCACCCACAAAACCCAACCATGAGATACCGTGTGGCTGTTTTGCACATTCCTGATATCTGGAGAGGCGGTGGCCTCCTGAACGAATCGCAAGGAACTGGTGAGAATGATTTTGCCTTCCTTAAGATTGTAGGCCCCGCACCAAACGGTGTCATTCCTCAATCATTCCCTTTCATCCCTATTCAAGCAAGTGATTCAGTACTAGTCGTTGGTAATGATATTCTTCTCTCAGGATATCCAGCAAGAACAACTGGTGATGTTACTTCTGACACTAATGTCCCACTTATAAGTGACGAATCAACCATCGAAAAGGTCTTCACCTTTGAAGATGATTCTATAGATATTATTTCATCTGGGGCATCCTCCGTAGCGAAGCGAGGGTCTTCTGGTGGAGCTATTATAAATAATGGATCACTCATAGGAATTATCGTAACCACTAACACATCAGAGTCCGGAGGAACACATATCAACGGACTTACCCTTAACTACATTCAGAGAGAACTCAAGAATCAGGGTCTTTCTCTCAATTCCTTCATCTAATAGATTAATTTCTTAAAGACTTCTCACGCAAGACTGAAACAAGGACATCATAGCAATCGTCTGGACTCAGACGGTTGTTTTTTGTATATCTGCACACAACACACTCGTGGAGAATTCGCTCTTCTCCTCCCTTTCTGAGGACCTCCACAGGCTTCATGAGACCTTCACATGTTGCAGCACGATCTCCGGGATTAACGTCTACATGTTTACTCCAAAGACATTTCGGGCAATGGTTCGTGTATCCATCCCCTACTACTTCTTTGGTGCAATACCCACACGTGAAGTTTTCTGTTTTTTTTATAAACGCCATAATACACTGATTATAGATGATTAGGTGTTTTTTGCAAAATAAAAAGCCACCTTTTTGAGGGGTGACTTTGATTTATACAGGATAATACTCAAGTAATATTACAAGCGATCTGAGTCGCTTTCTTAACAAATACACTTGTCAGATCAGGAACGTCGTAGAATAACCTATGCACTCGAGCGAATGACGATCCGTCTCTCACAAAAGAGAGCATCATTATTGCGAGATCTCCAGATCGAGGATGACTCTTACCGATCTCTTTGTGGATTGTGAACAATTGTTCGCTTTCTCTTGATGTTTCAATCCACTCACGGCATATCAAGCTTTGATTAAATCCTCCCTCCCGAGCCATCTTATAGAGACGACCTAACTTCTCGAATCTTTCAGAGGACAGAATTTCCGTCGTTTGTTTTATTTCTCTTAGGTTTTTTCGCACTAATCTTGCCCAAACCTCCTTAGCTAGATCCTGAGCGTTACTTCCCTCCCGAGCATGTAAGTATGCATCAGGGCACTCGACAAGAGACTTTACTTTTCTTATCTCAATAATAGATAATTTGTCCCATTTCTTATTGAGCCAAGATTCAGACAGCGAACCTCTTGGAAGAGGTTGTGGTCCATGTGAGAAATCTCTTATCTCTCTTGCACTCTCAGCAACAGCGCAAACAACGATAACTTCGCGACTGGGTGGCCTAAGAAATCTTGATATGTATTCTTCATCACGACCTAGCATCTCAACCACAGCTCTCATTTCTTCAATACTTAACTTATTTTCTTCATTATTCATAGAGCTTTTCACACATTTTTTTATGTGGAAAGCACTATAAACAAACGCGGAAGGAACAATGTCATCGACAGAATAACAGGGTTTCTGAGATAAAGCAAGGCTTATCAGTAAAACAAAAACCACCTGTTTAAAGGTAGTTTTTTGCTTGTTAAGGCAAAATAGTAGTTTTGCTTTTTTTGTCGGAGTGCCGGGATTCGAACCCGGAGTCGCTCGTACCCAAAACGAGAATGTTAGCCGTTACACCACACTCCGGTGTGAAACAACAATAGCATACTTCCACTTTTTATCAAGAGACTTCGATATTAATATGAGGAATCATTTCGGTAGAGATACACTCCAGATTTTTCTTGAGATGCACAATAATTGCATGTGCCTCCCAGTAAGGGTCGTCTACAGGAAATGATGCCAAATATACCCCCGTCGCTCTCATCATGCATCCTATCTTCTTTCGCGAAAGATTATCTTCGGCACGATAATCCTGGAAACTTCCCTCCCCTTCTCTTTCATCCTTTTCCTCCTCACCAGTTTTTTTAATCTTCTCATTCACAATAATTGTTTTTACCTCATGAAAACAAAGTGTCTTATCCTGATCAAACGAGATAATATCAATTTCCCCGAAACGATTCCTGTAGTTCCTTCTCAAGATTGTATGTCCATTAGACCGAAGCTTCCTCACAGCTTCTGTTTCACCTATATATCCGATAAATTGATTATGTGCCTGTATTGGTTGTAATTTCATATCAGTAACTCTACACAGATCAAATGATGATACGCGTACATTTTTCTAAATAATTACTAACAAGTGAGCATATCTCAGAATTATCCATAAGAGACATTATTAATAGTTATCCACTGAAAAGAGGGTTATACACAGAGTTATCCACATAAATTACATCTATAAACAAGGTTTTTTCTTTTTTTGGTATCATATGTACGTAAAATGAGATAAAAAGAAGGTTTCATGTGGAACAAGAGTTCCAATTTCTTTGATCTTGGACACATCTCTTATCCTCTGTATGAATCCTCAAAAAGGCTGTACAAACATGAAATAAAGTGTATGATACTGAAGCGTCAATGCTACGCACCAATCTGTACCTGTGGCTCAATTGGATAGAGCACCGGTCTTCGGAACCGGGGGTTGGGGGTTCAAGTCCCTCCAGGTACACCAAATTAGCAGTAAATCTAGTAAGGACTGGCACAGAAAGTGATAAGAAGTGTTTTAATAAACCTATGAAAAAATCTATCCCAAAAGAGGTTCTCGATGTTGTTTCGGGTCTGAAAACCAAAGGTTTTGAGGCTTATCTTGTGGGTGGATGTGTTCGTGACCTTATCCTTGGGAGAGCACCTAATGATTGGGATATTACAACCAACGCTCATCCAGAAGAAATACAGGAGTGCTTTGAGGAGACTTTCTATGAAAATAACTTCGGTACCGTAGGAGTAAAGACTCGATCACAAAACCCCGAAACCCAAGTCGTCGAAGTGACCCCATATCGAACGGAATCAACCTATTCAGACAACCGAAGGCCAGATAGTGTTTCATTCGCCAAAACCCTCTCAGAAGACCTCTCTCGGAGAGATTTTACCATCAATGCACTTGCATACAACCCAGACAAAGATGAGATTATTGATGAATTTGGAGGAAAAGAAGATTTGACAAATAAAAGCATCTCGACAGTCGGAAATGCAGACGAGCGGTTCCAAGAAGACGCCCTCAGAATACTTAGAGCGATCAGATTTGCTGCTCAGCTTGATTTCGGTGTTTCACAAGAAACATTATGTGCGATCAGTACAAACAAAAATCTCCTAGATAGTGTTTCACGTGAAAGGATTGGGGAAGAATTTGCTAAAATAATCAAAACAAGCTCACCAAGCGTCGCTCTCGGTATCGCTGAGAAGCTAAATATACTAGGAATTTTCTCAAACGTTCTCCGTGAAGCCGTGGGGATCGACCAGAACAAGCAAGCCCACCTGTACGATGTCTGGGAGCACCTCGTTCGTTCATGCCAACACGCTGCAGATAAAGACTTTAAGTATGAAGTGAGGCTAGCAGCTTTATTTCATGATATCGGGAAGCCTCCAACCAAGAGAACTGATAAGAATGGTAAAACGTCATTCTTCGGACATGAAGTTGTAGGGGCGCGAATTACAGAGAAGGTTCTTAAAGACCTTAAGTTTTCACGTGAAACAATAAAAAGGGTAGTTTCATTGGTTCGTTGGCATATGTTCTTCTCAGATACAGAAGAAATAACCCTTTCAGCCGTACGAAGACTGATTGCAAACGTAGGAAAGGAGGCTATCTGGGACCTTATAGACCTTAGAAAGTGCGACAGAATAGGCTCAGGAAGGCCAAAAGAGGAGCCCTACCGCCTCAGACAGTTCATTGCGATGATTGATGAGGTGCTTCATGATCCAGTATCTGTAGGAATGCTCAAGATGAATGGGGACATTATGTTACAAGAGTTTCACATGAAACCAGGACCACGAATCGGGTGGATGCTCCACGCGCTTCTAGAAGAAGTATTAGAAGACCCTCAAAGAAACACTCTAGAACACCTATCTGAACGTGTGAGAGGAATGGAGGGACTACCAGATGTAGAATTGAGGAAGAAAGGGGAGTCTGGTATTGAAAAAAGAGACGAAATCGAAGCAGGACACATAAAAGAGATCAAAAAGAGGAGAAAAGTTGCTTAAGCATAAGAAGTAAGAAAACAGTTTCATGTGAAACTGTTTTTCTGTATGTTACACACAAAAAAATGTTCCACATGAAACAAACACACTGCTACCGAGAGAAATACACAGTAAGACGGAACTCTCCGCGGGCCATGTTCCATGTGAAACATTAAAGTAATAAAAAACACCCTAGGTATTTCCTTGGGTGTTATGTGAAACCCCGGGAGAACGATCGTGAAGATCAGTGTGGGGTTTCTGTAGTGTATAGCCTTGCCTTGCTTATTTATGTTTGGAGATAAGAGTTTGAGCGTTTCATATGAAACATTCGTAAGTTGAAAGTTTCTGTAAGCCTTATGGAGCTACCCGTTTCACAGTATGAACTGTTACATGTGATGCGCCGAATCTCTTATCTAATTTTAAAGAACTAGAAGAACTCTGCTTCTGGCTCACAGACCTACATATCAATTCAATCTTCACCGATTCAATGTATATCTAGGTCTCTGAACACTTCTGAATAAAGTATAGTCTTTTATAAGAGACACGTAAAGGACACTTGTGCTTCTTTTGGGGATAACTAATGTCTCTTAGAACTAAAGATTGATTATATATTAATGTCAATACTTATAGGACAGTGATCGGAGCCATAAAGATCTTCGTGAATACTGGCATTTCGTAAAGAGGGGAGGAGCGATCGATCAATAAAGAAATAATCAATACGCCATCCAACATTTCGCTCTCGGGACCGTGTCTTAACATCCCAATAACTATATCTGTCTACAAGATCTGGGTTAAGCTCGCGCCAGGTATCTACAAAGTCTGATTTGATAACCTCGTCAATCCACTCTCGCTCCATTGGAAGAAATCCAGTATTCTTTTCATTTGGTTTTGGCCTTGCAAGGTCGACCGCTTGGTGAGCAGTATTTATATCCCCACAAAAAACAACCTGATATCCGTCTTTTCTTAGCTTCTTAATATACTTAAGAAAGGCTTTATAAAACCTCATCTTATAGTCTAACCTCTCTTCACCACTTCCTCCATTCGGAAAATAACCAGTAATAACAACATATCCTTCATAAAAAGCAGTGAGAAGCCTTCCTTCTTGGTCTAAAGCCTTAACTCCTAGACCCGCAACGACTTCCAGAGGCTCTTCTTTTGTATAAAGAGCAACACCGCTGTATCCTTTTCTCATTTTTGAAGAGTCAAAATAGCTAAAATACCCTTTGGGATCTTGAATTTCTTCCGAAAGTTGTATTTGCTCAGCTTTGATCTCCTGGAGGCAGAAAATATCAGGATTAAGGGTGAGAAGCAACTCATCCATAGCGCCTTTCTTGTGCCAAGCCCTAATTCCGTTAACATTCCACGAGATAATTTTCTTTTTCTTCATGAGGCGATAATACCACTTTTTGCCTCTTTTCCTATTTTTAGAGTATACTAAAGATATATGAAGAAATATATCCTCCCAGGTTTTGTCATTACAGCCCTGTCTCCAGTAAGTGTCTTATCGACATTTGCCCAAACAATTACAGATATCAAATTTCACCCCCTCGACGGAGTAGGAATTGCGGGACTTACTGATAAAGCGACAGCAGGAAACCTTCCATCACTTCTGAATGCCGGATATCAGCTCCTCATCGGTATAGCGTCCGTCCTGGCTGTAGTCATGATTTTCTATGCAGGGTTCAGATATGCCACTACCGTCTCACCAGGAGCCAAAACAGACGCTAAGAACAGAATCCTCGCAGCACTTGGAGGATTACTCCTCGCGCTCAGCTCTTGGCTTATCCTGAGTACTATTGATGCGGATCTGGTTGGGGTGGACTTGGCTTTCCAGAGTTTTGAGGAAGGCCATCTTCATTTTGATCTCACTACAGAGGACGGAAGAGAAGCGATGAGAAGAGCCTACACTCCAACAATCATAGCAAACGAAGGGATTTCAATCTCAAATCAAGGACTCAACGGATCTACAGGAACTATCGGAGGAATTGCAACAGGAGCAACAGTAACGTTTCCGAGCGGGGAACAATTTCAAGCAGTAGAGGGTGGAATTATCGGAGGAATCGATTATACAGATGGTGGAGGAGGGAGATTTGCTCGGGGTGTTGCCCTTCTCGATACTCAAGGAAGAGGAAATGACTATCTTTCAAAAAATTTCCAAGTAAAAAACTTCACAACGCACGATGGTGCCCGATATGCTCGTATCTCACGAAGAGTTGTTCAAGGTCTTCAGAATATTCGTAACAAGGCGGGGATAGCATTAACAATAACTTCTGGGTATAGACATTCTGCATATAATCAAAGGGTCACCAAGTCCAAAACTAAACCGAACGGAAGCACAACAGGTGCACATACCGCAGGGCATGCCATCGATATCCAGAAGCCCTCAAGCATGAGCTACGAGCAACTTGCAGAACTCGTCATTGATGAATTCGGTTGTAAGATCGGACTAGGAATGGGAGGGAACATGGTTCACTTTGATTTCCGAGGAGTCCACGAATCCTGGGCATATTCTGGGTATACCAATCTTCAGGTTGATGGATTCTATAAAGACTACTGCGACGGGAAGTCTTAGGGAACGAGAGAGCATTTTAAAAAAACCAAGATCAAATCCTGATCTTGGTTTTTATTTTTTCCCGTGGAATTTCTGGTGGATTTCTTTGAGGTGTTTATCGCTTACATGTGTGTAGACTTGGGTTGTCGTGATATTTGCATGACCCAAGAGTGCTTGAACTGATCTCAAATCAGCACCATTCTCAAGGAGGTTAGTGGCGAATGAGTGACGCAGAACATGAGGGGTAAGCTTTTTTGATATTCCTGATTCGATAGCATACTGCCTGACCATTCGCTCGATTGATCGTGGAGTAAGCCTTATGTCAGCCTGCCTTGCAAGAGCTTCATCTCCAGATTTGTTAGCCACCCTCACAAAAAGAGCCTCATCCATGTCTTTACGGGATTGAAGATAATTCTCAAGAGCCTGTCTGGCCTCATCAGAAACGAAAACAATCCGCATCTTTTCCCCTTTTCCTCGAATAGGGAAGTTTCCCTCTGAGAGATCAAGATCCCGAGGAAGACTCGTGAGTTCCGACACACGAAGGCCTGTTGAGAAAAAAAGCTCAATAATAGCCTTATCTCGTAAACCCTTGGGTGTAGTAAGATCTGGAGCCTGCCTCAACCTTTCGAGCTCAACAGAAGAAATAAGATCAATTTCTCTATCAGGAACCTTCGCAAGCTCTATTTTTTCAGGAGAAATAACCCCGTATTCGCGAACGTTGAAGTACTTAAGAAATCCTCGGAGAGCAATAAGGTAGTAGTTCTGAGTTTTTTTCTTGAGAGTTTCGCCAGACTTTTTATTACTTCCCGGCTGACGATTAAGCCATAAGCGAAAGGTTCTAATTGATTCTTCGCTAATATCATGAAGATTCTTGATATTTTGTTGATTAAAAAAGCGAGTGAGATATCGCTCATAGATCTCCACAGTCTTCACACTTCGACCTTTTTCGATCTCCGTATATTCAAGAAACCTTCGCATGGCATCTTCGATCTTCATGTTTTGCGACATATTAAAAGTATATCACAATTTTTGGTATACTATATTACATGGATTACTCACACCTTCTCGATACAAACGACGCAGCAAAAAAATCACTTTCTGTGGCTCATTTCCTCGAAAAAATCAACCAGAATCTTTCAGGTGAAAAATACCGAATTCAAGGGGAGGTAACGAGTATTAACAAGTCGTATGGTAAAGCTATCTATTTCTCAATTAAAGACTCAGAGAAAGATGCTAAACTTGATTGTGTGATTTGGAAAGGAGTTTACGATCAAAATGGTGTAAATGTTGAGGTAGGGGATGAAATCATCATAACAGGAACTCCTGAAATCTATGCTCCACAAGGAAGATTTTCGCTCAAAGTTTCAACACTCGAATATGCAGGAGAAGGTGCACTCAAAAAAGCATACGATCAACTCAAAGAAAAACTAACTCAGGAAGGAATTTTTGACAGAGAAAGAAAGAAACTCCCCAAATATCCCAAAAAAATCGGAGTGATCACCTCACTCAAAGGAGTTGTTATCCATGATTTCACTACTAATCTTGAGCGTCGCGGATATGAGCTCGTCGTTATAGACTCTCGGGTTGAAGGAAAGGATGCAATTCACGATCTGGGAGCGTCACTCAGAACCTTTGAGAAAAAAGACATAGACCTCCTCGTAATTATGAGGGGTGGCGGCTCATGGGAATCACTCCAAGCTTTCAACACCGAATCTGTTGTGAGAATGATTGCTGAGTTTCCAATACCTGTTCTTACAGGAATTGGCCATGATGTCGATGTTACTCTTTCGGAGCTCGTTGCAGACAAAGGAGCTTCAACACCCACAGCGGTAGCTAAGACCATCAATGAGCCTTGGAAAATTCTTCAAAGATGGCTCCAGGGTGCGGAAACAAAAACTTTTAGCCGTCTTGAGCAAGAAATAATCTCAAAAAAGAGAGATGTCGAGACTGCTGAAGGGAAAATTATCAAGCAATATGGCCAAACCTTGCGAAATTCTGAGGTTTCCTTAGAAAAGGATCTTCGTAAGATTAATCGGAATTTTCAAAACCTCAACAAACAAGCTGATATTTTCCAGAGTTATTTCAGAAAAATAAGCCAGATGACAAACCAGAATCTGGATTCAATCAAGCAGTCCATTGATACTTACTCGAAATCAACATCATCATATATACAACACTCTCAAGAAGCTACCAGGAAAAATCTCGATTTCCAAGGGAAAACAATAGAGCTCTATAACCCAGAAAGTAGTCTCAAGCGAGGATACAGCATTCTGTATCAAAACAACAAAATTGTTCGATCCATTAAAGATATCAGTATTGGAGGCTCGATCTCTACACAGATAGCGGATGGAAAGATAGACTCAAGTATTACTCACATAACACCCTAATATAAAAATATGACCGAAAAAGATACTGACTTAACAAAAACACTCAAGGAACTACACACTATTGTTGAGTGGTTTGAAGATCAAGAGTCTGTAGATATTGAAAAAGGACTCAAGAAGGTAAAGGAGGCCGCAGAACTTATTAAATTATCAAAATCGCGCCTCAAGGAAGTTGAAAATGAGTTTAAAGAGATCGAGAAAGAGATGGAAGGGCTCGAGAAATCCTAAAGATTTGCATATTCCCAAAAATGTGTCAAAAAAGGGTTGCCTGTTGTCTTCTTTACAGGTTTTGCTATTATTGCGGAATATCAAGTTTAGATATAAAAAATAAAATATGACAAAATCAAATCAAGGAATGGGAATTCTTCCAATAATTGTAATCATCGCGATTATTGCACTTGCAGTAATGATGTTTACAAAAGAACCAGTAGAAGTTGAGGCTCCAACAACTCAAGAAACTGAGGTGTTTGAAGAAACAACAGAAACTGTTGAGGAATCTATAGAAGCAACACAAGAAGCTATCGCTGAAATCGAAGCTGAACAAGAAGCTGACGTAGAAGCACCTGCTGAAGCAGAAGCAGAAGTTCAAACTGAAGCATAATTTTTGATAAAAAAGAAAGCTCGTTGAGCTTTCTTTTTTTATTTGGTGAAATTATTCTGAAACTGAGTACAACAAGGAACATCCACTTCCTCTTTAGACATTCTTGTGAAGGAGCTGACGTTGAAATTATCCCTGAAGACTAAACTTACCTGTTCTCAGAAAAGCACTACTCTACAGGTGGTGCTTTTTCCACAAAGTTTTTTTTTGCATGATACAATAGATGGATGAAAAAAACATTACTCAACCAAAATATTTTTTATTCGCTCGTATGTTTTACTTCTCTTGCAGGGGTAGGAATAATCCCTCTCACTTCACAAGCAGAAGCCACCTGTCAGTTCACAAGAAATTTAGAACTTGGAGAAACAGGAGAAGACGTTAGATGCCTACAGGTGTATCTTAATAATTCGGGATTCATTATTTCTTCAACAGGAGTTGGTTCGCCAGGACGTGAAACTGATCAGTTCCAGTCTCTCACTAAAAGAGCAGTGATAGCTTGGCAAAAAGCAAATAACCTCTCTCCTACTGTTGGGTATTTTGGAAATGATTCAAGAGCAAAGTATAAAGTTTTAACATCAAAGCCTCTGCAAAAAGAAGCTACTCCAGCGGTTTCTGCACAGCTCTCTCAAATTCTCATTCTCCAAAAGCAGGTGAGGGACTTACAAAATGTCAAAATAGAAGAACCCGTTATAAAGGAACCTACTGTAAAAACAAAATCGACTGTAGTTTTAGAGAGTGACGCCAGATCAGCTATCAAAGAGGCACTTGAGCAAATACGGGATACAGAGGATCAAATTGATGATGCTGACAGCATCAGTTCTGAGAAACGATCATCAGCCAATAACGACCTAGAGGACGCACGAGAGTCTCTTTTTGATGCTGTGTGGTCTTTCTTCAAAAGAAACTTCGATGGATCACTCGACGATGCTGACGATGCTTATGATGATGCTCTTGATGCCTTTGAAGATGCAGGAGGACAGACTGATGAGGACGAGGCGGACGATGCAATCGACGATGTTGAGGATTTCTATGATGATGTTGAGGAAGAAATAGAAGACGCGGACGATGACGACAAAGAAGTGAGTGATGCGGAGGACCTCCTCGAGGAAGCAGAAAAGTTCATAGATAAAGCGGAGAAAGCTTATGATAATGAAGAATACGATGAAGCGATTGATTTTGCTGATGATGCAGAAGACACCTTGAAAGATGCACGAAATGCCATAGGAGTGGATAGTGACGACTTAGAGGATGACTTAGATGATCTGGAAGAAGAGCTTGAGGACTTAGACGACGAGATTAAGGAAGCGGACAGGGATGGTGAAAATGTTAGGGACGCGGAAGATTTACTTGAAGAAGCAGAGGATCTCCTAGATGAAGCTCGTGAAGAACTAGACGATCAAGAATACGACGATGTCGATGATCTTATTGAAGAAATTGAAGATCTCATAGAAGAAATTGAGGACGAACTTTAGCAAGAAGAAAACCACCTCTCACAGGTGGTTTTTCTATACACCCTTTTTTTATATTGCCTTTCTTCCAAAGTGAGGTAAGCTGTCCTCCATATGTCAGGAAAAGCAGGAATCATCACCTTTAAAGATGTCACATACGAATACACCCCCAACAAACCCATCTTCGAGGAGACGAGTTTCACTATTAGTCGTGGAGCAAAATTCACCCTCATGGGACAAAACGGTGCAGGAAAATCAACGCTCTTTGGACTTATCATGGGTAAATACCATACAGATGAAGGAGATATTAATGTCTTGCCAAAGACCACAATAGCCCTTTCTCAACAAATCATTCCGCAAGATGATTTAAATCTTACTTTACGTGAGTTTTTTGAAAAATGTTTCTCCGAGAAGAAATATGGTATAGATCCAATGATTGATAAAGTTCTTGTTGTTGTTAATCTCTCTCAAGGAGTGGCGGGGAAGGAGGAGGCTTTCAAGGAAAGAATTATCAGAAGCTTTTCGGGGGGACAACAGGCCAGACTTCTTCTTGCTTCAGCACTTATCCAGAATCCAGATGTTCTTCTTCTTGATGAACCGACTAACAATCTAGACAAAGAAGGGATTGCTCATCTTACTGAATTTCTCAGAGAATATAAAAAAACAGTAGTGGTTATTTCTCATGACGCTGACTTCCTCAACGCTTTCACCCAGGGAGTTCTCTATTTGAACGTCCAAACGAGAAAGATTGAGAAATTTGACGGAAACTACCATGATGTAATCAAAGAAATTACTGCCCAGGTAGCAAAAGAACAGAGAAACAACGCTCGACTTGGAAAAGAAATTCAAGCAAAGAAAGATAAGGCTAATTTCTTCGCAAACAAAGGAGGTCGCCTCCGTGCTGTTGCAAAACAAATGCGCGAACAAGCACAAGAACATGAAGACAACAAAGTTGAAGTTCGAAAAGAGGATAGGACGATCGGTAAATTCACCATTCCAGTTCAACCAGAGCTTCCGACCGAAGTTCTTAAACTCTCTTCGTATAAAGTAATTATTGACCACGAACCAAAAGATGTTCCAAGCAATCTTGTTCTGAGACGAGATGAACACCTCCAAATCATCGGACCAAACGGTATCGGGAAAACAACCCTCTTAGAATCACTTGCTTCAGGTCATGCAACGGGGGAGGAGGTTTCAGAGGGAGTAAAGATTGGATATTACCGCCAAGATTTCTCAAACCTAGATTTTAATCAGACGGTGAGACAGTGTCTTCTGGATGCTATGGATGAACCAACAGAAGAGAGTATGAGAAAAGCAGCGTCTAAGTTCATGCTTTTTGATGACATTATCAAAACAAACATAGGCCTTCTATCGGAAGGACAGAAGGGACTTGTCGCGTTTTGTCGACTCATGCTCATGAAACCAGGACTTCTTGTTCTCGACGAACCAACCAACCATATTAACTTCCGGCACATCCCCGTAATTGCGAAGGCCCTCAACGACTTTGCAGGCCCTATGATTCTTGTTTCTCACGTTCCCGAGTTTGTTGAGCTAATTAAAATTGATCAAGTTCTTGATCTTGGTAAAAAATAGGAAGAGCCGTAGGACATGAAGTGGTTCAGGGAAGTCTAGAAAAAAAACACCTTTGCGGGTGTTTTTTTACATCTTCTTTGAATGAAATTACGAAGAAACAATTTCTGGAACAACGCTTTTTGTGTCACTACCACTCTTTTGTTCAATTTTTCTTCTGATATAAATATCTTGAAGATAAGCGAATATATTACTTGTAGTCCAATAGAGAGCAAGGACTGAAGCGAAGGAGTAGGCAATAAAGACGATCACAATTGGCATAATATAGGTAAATTGGAAGGTAATCATCTTCTGGAACTCAGCCCCAAACTCTGGCTTACCGTCTTTTTTCTTATCACTCCCATCAGAAGAGGTGATAGATGCTTGCTGAGCAAAGGTTCGTTTCGTGTACAAATATTGAGTAATCCCAGTAAGTACTGCGAGAGGAAGACTCTTTGCAGCAAGATCAATCCCAAAGGTTACCATCTCGACAGTTCCTGGATCCTGTACGAAAGAGTAGAGGATTTCAGAATCAATCAGAGGAAGCCCTGATTTGAAAATAAAGAAAAGAGAAAGAATAATAGGGATTTGAATAAGGAGAACTAAGATAGGGCTCAAAGGATTAATATCATTGTCACGATAAAGATCCATCATCTTCTTAGCGAGAACCTCACGTTCATCCTTGTGGTCAGCTTGGATCTTTTTTAGATCTCCCTGAATCGCTTTAATTTTAATTTGGGAGACCATGGCACTCTTTGCAAGAGGGGATAGAATAAGCTTAATAAGAACAGTAAAGATAATCGCTGCCCAAAAAACCTCATGAGTAGGAACAAGGTCAATAATTCCAACAAAGACATTATAAAGGGGGGTATAAATGGTAGCTACAAAGAATTCTTTCATTGCGTAATAATAATGCTCTTGAGCCCTTCCAGCAAGTCCCCGCAAAGAGTATTGTATGGTCTGTTTGCTTTAGTCTCCTGAGCGACAACAATAACCCTATATCCAGAGTGAGACCACATGTCCTTATTTTTCTCAAGACAGGCATATATCCGTCTCTTTTTTTTGTTTCTCAAAAATGCTTTCTGAGCCACCTTCTTCGAGCAGACTGCGGAAACCTTTTCTTGACCAGAAACACACGGAGAAGTAAAAAATAAAAAACCGTTTTTCTTCTCTCTTTTTCCATTTTCAAAAACTTCAGAGAATTCTTTTTTTGTAAGTCTTTTTTTCTTTGGAGGCATAGTACTTATAGATTACCACAACAAAAGAGAAAAGGGGACTAAAAAACCCCACCAAAGGGGTGAGGTTCTCGTTTTATACTGAAAGCTTCGCTCGTCCTTTTCTTCGTCTCCGAAGAAGAACATTCTGACCTCCAGAGGTTCGTGCTCGCACAAGAAACCCATGAGTTCGTTTTCGTTTTCTATTTTTTGGTTGATAGGTTACAGACATAGTGAAAAGGATTTTAGCAGATAATATCGATTTGTGGTAATCCTTAGTTATCCACAATCTATACACATATTATTAACATAATTAGTTATAAAAAACAAGTGGGCTTCGAGCTTTTTTTACTTATAATACATTCACTTATGCAGGCAACCTACACAAACAAATCGCTCTGGGATAGTGTTCTTGCCGAGATCCAGAGTATTGTGTCAGAAGCTAATTATACTACGTGGTTCAAAGACACCTTCATTCTCAAGAAAGAAGGAGGAAATGTTGTTGTTGGAGTCCCTAATCCCTTTGTCCGAAATTGGATTTCTCAGAAGTTCCACCATGAAATACTGAGACTCCTTCGAGATCTCGACACGTCTGTTCGGGGAGTTGAGTACACGATCTCAAACAGGAAACCTCAGGAGAAGGCACAGGTCACTCCTAACCTGACAGAGAGAATGCCTCTTCATGAAGTTCATGTTTCGAAGGAAGACAATCTTAATCCGCGGTATACGTTCGATAACTTCATCGTAGGTTCCTTCAATGAACTCGCCCACGCTGCAGCACAGGCTATCATTAGACAGCCTGGTATTGTCTACAACCCTCTCTTTGTTTACGGATCTACAGGGCATGGGAAGACACACCTCATCCAGTCGATAGGAAACCAAATTAAATCAATATACAGAGACAAGAAAGTTTACTATCTCACTTCAGAACAGTATGCGGATGAATATGTCCGATCGGTTCAGTCAGGAAAGATGGCTACATTCAAAGATAAGTACAAAAAGTACGATGTTATTATTATGGATGATATCCAGTTCCTCAGTAAGAAAGAAAAGACACAGGAGGAACTCTTCCATCTTTTCAATCACCTCTACGAAAACAATCGTCAGATCATCTTTTCATCAGACCTTCACCCCAACTTCATTAATGGACTTGAGGATAGACTAAAGTCCAGGTTCAACCAAGGAATGATTGTTGATATCCCTCGACCAGACATTGAAGTGCGTGCAGCTATTATAGAGAAAAAGATCGCTCTCATTGGATTCAAACTTTCAAAAGAAGTAATCTATTATCTTGCAGAACACATAGATTCCAATATTCGTGAAATAGAAGGAGTTATCAACACGGTGTACTGTCAGACTGAACTCAAAAAAACCGAACTCTCTATCCCAGAAATTAAAAAGCTCATCAAAGGGGATAATAGACCGAAGAAGTCCATATCATCACAGGATCTTATCAAAATGATTGCTGACTTCTATCACATTGATGCAGAAAGCATCCCTGGGAAGACTCGAAAGAAAGAGATTGTTCTTCCTCGCCAAGTAACGATGTACATCATGAGAGAAAGATACAATACTTCCTACCCAACCATTGGTGAGAAGCTTGGAGGAAGAGATCATACAACAGTCATCCACTCCTACGAGAAAATCAAGAGGGAACTCCTCACTAACCCGACGCTCGAGCAGCAAATCGAACAGATCCAGGCGATGCTCTAGACTCCTCAACAGGGAGTTTTTTGTTAACAAGTTGTTAATAACCTTGTGTATAACCTGTTTCTTTCTTGAGAGTATCTTGTTACCAAAGTGTTATCTCACTGTGGTAAACTAGAGGGAGATAAAAAACCTCTTTTTTTATCCCAGTATCATCAAGGATCGATCAAAAGTTTTACCCAAGGGCAAATCAGCAGGGGACCTCAAGAGCAACATCTAAATGACTTATCCACTTGTCCACAGCCTTAATAATAAAGAATTTGAAAAAAAATAAATATGAAGTTCACCTGTAGACAAAGTATTTTAGGAGAAACCTTAGGGGCTCTTGTAAAGATTCCATACCCAAAAACAAACCTTGAGGTTCTTCGGGGGACTCTCTTTGAAGTTAAGGATGGAACACTTACTTTCTTTAGAACAAATCTCGACACTCTTCTGAAGAGGTCTGTTCCTGTGAAAAACTCAGAGGACGGAGTTGTGGTTGTTGATACCTCGAAAGTGACTCAGTATATCCAAACACTGGATTCAAAAGAGGATATAACATGTGAGCTTATAGAAGGGGGGTTTGTTATTTCTTCGGGTCAGAACAAAGTCACCCTTAGCACTCTCGAGAGTGAAGAGTTTCCTATTCCCCAGAATGTAACTCCTGATTCTGAAGTTACTATTGACGTTGGTATTTTAAACAAAGGACTTCAATCGACAGTCTTCGCTTGTGCTAAGTCTGCTATCCGTCCTGAGTTTGCAAGTGTGTATGTCTATCAGAAGAAAGAAACTAAGGAGCTTTGTTTTGTCGCTACGGATTCCTTCAGACTTTCTGAATTTACTGAAGGATACGAGTTCAATGAATTTAGAGACTTTCTTATTCCTGCTCCTGTTGCTCAGAACCTTCTGAAGGTCACACAAGGCTTCGAGGGCGATGTTTCTCTCGGGTATGGTGATGGTCAGCTTATCTTGCAAAAAGATGGATACACGATCATATCAAGACTTACCGATGCTGAATATCCTGCCTATCAGAAAATTATTCCTCAGGATTTCCAATATCAGATTCAGGTATTCAAAAAAGACCTTATCGCGATTTTCAGGCAAGTTCAGATTTTTAGCGATGTATACAATAAGGTTGTACTCTCGATCAGCAAGGATTCTTTGAAGTTAACTTCGGGTAATCAGCAGGGAGAAGGAGGAGATCATCACATTCCTGCTACTCTCTCGAAGCTCGAGGATGATGCAGAGGAGGCTATCGAGTTCAAGTTCAACTATGCTTATTTCCTTGAGGCTCTTCAGCACGTTCCTGGAGAGACTGTTTCTCTTTTTGTTCCAATCTATAATAGGGAGGGGGGACGAAGAGGTCCTCTTGTTATCAAGGATGACCAGGATAAAAATTATCTTGCGCTCATCATGCCTATGAGTAAATAGGTATGAAGTCAATTTCTTTCCTCTTAGAGGGGATGAGTCTTGTTTCAAACCACATGAAAGTTGTTGAGCAAATACAACTCGTTTTCCTGGAGATGTTTCAGGAGGAGATTAATATTGATTATAAGAAAGGGAAAGTTTTCCTTCAGATTTCCCCAATCCTTCGTTCTGAGATTTTCCTCCGAAGAAACGAGGTTATAGGGTTGATTAATGATCGTCTAGAGCCTTTCAATGTAAGGGTTACGAAGGTTGTTTGATTTCAAAGGTTCTTGCTTCTGAAGGTTGTACTATGGTAAAAAAACAAAACTCTTAATTTAGAAAATTAAGAGTTTTGTTTTTTCTCGTATGCTTTAATTATTCTGTAATTGTAAAGGTTTTAGAATCTACAACCGTTTCACCCGATGATGTCACCCCTGTGATAGTGAGGATGTGTGAACCTGGTTTGAGAAGAGGGTTGGTTTCTGGCGAAAGAACGAGAGTATTGGTGGATGATGGGAGGCTCTGTATAGTCTCTCCATCAAGAGAAACCTCGAAACTTGATACCTTCTGCGCATCAATAAGAAACGTTGAGTAGATCGTTGTTTTACTGCTATACGCTGTATTGTTTTCGGGGTTACGAATCTCAAAAATAACTGAGGATGTTTCCGGGGTTTCGAAAGACTGATCTTGAGTTTGTTCTATTGTTGTTACTCCTCCTATATTTCGCTCCCAAAGATAGTACTGAGGATCACTTGCTGGGTTGTTAGGCTCAGGCCCTCGAGGATTGTCTTTGTTTACGTAATGAAGAATAGAATGATTACCTCCATTCTGGATATCACCTTCGAGAACAGACTTGAGAGTTCCTTCCTGAGGGTAGATCGCTGGAGAGAATGTTTCAACAGGTCTTTCTCCTAGCGCAAAATTCATAACCTCACGCCACATAGGAGTTACAAGAAGTCCTCCCCGTTCTTTTTTGATAGGTCTGTTATTATTGTTTCCTGCCCAAGCTGTAAGGACAAAGTTTGGTGTGTACCCAATAATCCAAGCATCACGATAATCATTTGTTGTTCCTGTTTTGGCTGCAACGTCTCTTCCTGGAAAGAAAAGGTGCGATGATGATCCAAAAAGAGGGGATCGAGCAGTATTGTCATTGAGGACATCAGAAATCATATTGGTAATATTTCTTTCGAGAACAAAACGAGGATTTTCTTTATACTCGCTAAGAATTTCACTATTCTGATCTTTGATTTCTAGAATAGGAGTATTTTCGTGAAATATTCCCTCATTAGCAAATACTCCATAGGCCGTCGTCATTTCTAAAGGCTTAACCTCACCTCCTCCAAGGACAAGGGTAAGTCCATACTGAGCTGCACTATTGAGGGATCGAACTCCCATATTCTTAGCAAGTGCAAGTGCATCACTTATTCCTGTAAGATAGAGGGTTTTGACGGCTGGAATGTTACGAGATTGAGCAAGAGCATTACGAAGATTTATGGGTCCTACGAAAACATCATCGTAGTTTCCTGGGTTGTAACAACTTCCTCCTCGAGAGCAGGTTGTCGAGAACTCAGTAGGGACATCATATACAACCGTACTCGGAAGGTATCCTTCCTTGAAGGCTTGTGCATATACGAAAGGCTTGAACGTTGAACCTGGTTGTCTATTTGATGTGGCAATATTAAAGTTCCCATCAATTTCTTCGTCAAAATAATCTCGAGAACCAACCATAACAAGGATTTGTCCAGTTTTAGGATCAAGCCCTACCATTGCTGCGTTTTCAGCATCGAACTTACTCTTATTCTCCAAGGCAAACTTTTTAGTAACTTCTTCTGCTTTGGCTTGGAGTTTCCAGTCTAGCGTTGTTGTTACTTTGAGACCTCCACTTTCAACGACACTTTCCCCGAATTCCTTCTCAAGAAGCTCTCGAACATAAAATACAAAATGTGGAGCTTTGATTCCGAACTGCTCTTGTTTTTGGAAAGTGATTACTGTAGTGAGTGCTTGTTGGTACTCATTCTCAGTAATATAGTCGAATTCTCGCATTCTCTTAAGAACAAGGTTTTTTCTCCGTTCTAGAATTTCGACATTATTTCCGTAGGGAGAATAATACGTTGGAGCTTTCGGAAGGGATGCTAGGTAGGCTGCTTCCGGGATGTTTATGGTGTCGGCTTCTTTTCCGAAGAAACGAAGAGAGGCTTCTTGAACTCCATAGATATTTCCTCCGAAGGGTATCTCATTAAGATAAATAGAGAGGATTTCATCTTTGGTGAAAAGGCTTTCAAGTCTAGGGGCAAGAACCCACTCTTTAATTTTCCGCTCTAACTTTTTATCAGAAGAGAGAAGTGCATTCTTGAGAACCTGTTGGGTGATTGTTGACCCTCCTTGTCCTCCGAGGAGGTCTCCGTCCTGGAGGTTTTTTACAATTGCACGAAAGATCGCCATGATATCGATACCATTGTGCTTGTAGAAGTTGTCATCCTCGATCGATACAAGAGCATGCTTGATGTGATCCGAGATTTGCTCAAAAGGAACAACGGTTCGTCTTATGTCGTCATGAATATCATAGAGAAGAATTTCCCCAGTTCGATCATAGATTTTTGTGGATTCTGCAACGCGACGGTTCTCAAAACCAGAAAGGTCAGGAAGCTCCAGCGTAATTACCCAAAGAGTCGCAGATCCCGCAACGAGAAATCCTGCAATAGTGACAAGGAGAATTGGTCCAAGCACAAATTTGTGCTTAAAGAAATTAAGGAGTTTTTTAATTTTCTTCACTTTAGGTTTTTTCATATTCTTCACTTTACCAAAGAAATGGAAAAACTCTATAGCAAATAAGGGAAAAGACCTTGTTGAGGAGTCCTAGTTGTCTACATCGAAATCATCGACGGAGTCGTCATAATCTGGATCTTCACCAAATTCAGATTCCGCACCGAGAATTTCTTCTTCTTCATCCTTCTTCTCTTTCTCTGCCTTATCGTCTAGGCTCGATGCTTGATTGAGGTTTTTTTCATTGTCCGAGTCCTCTTCCTGAGGGTTCGTGTCCTCATCGATAAGATCCTCTATTGAGTTTTCGTCTAAAAGTTCTTCGTGTTGATGCATAGAAATAGAATATCATTAACTAAAGTATGACCATATTAATAGCAGATATACTTAATGTTTCAAGACTTCCTTCTATTATAAAAGTGTGTTCTTGTGTGCGATGAGAGTGAGGGCACAAGCGATAGCGTCAACTTCGTCGTCTATCATCTTCCTGTCAGGGAGGTGAATGAGTCGAGATGTCATGACATGGACTGATTTTTTGTCACTTTGTCCATACCCAGTAACTGCTACTTTTATTTGGTTGGGAGTGAACTCAAAGATCGGAATGGTGTTTTTTTTACATACATAAATAAGAACTCCACGTATCTCTGAAACCTTCAGAGCCGTTTTTGCATTTTTACTAAAAAAAAGACCTTCAATTCCTGCAACTTCGGGTTGATATTTTTTAATTATTTCTTCAACCCTATTCCCTATTTGGTGGATTCGATCAAAAAACTCAGATTCTTTTGATGTTTCAAAGCATTCAGAAAAGACCAGCTCCTCTTTGGAATTCTGGCCTTTTTCAATAATCGCAATTCCAAGACGTTGATACCCTGGGTCGAATGCGAGGAACTTCATGTTAAATAGCATTAGTGTAGACTCCTTGGACATCGTCATTATCTTCTAAATCTTCAATAATGTTCGAGAGTTTCTCTCCATCTGAGTCGCTAAGCTCTACTGTTTGTGCAGGATTCCACTCTCCGTTCTCTTTGGTGAAAGCCCAGCTCGCAGCGCCCTGAGAGGCAAGTTCGAGGCCATTTTTTGAGAGGATGTGACGTACTTCAGCTGCAGCACGGTTTTTGTTATCAGTAAGACCTTCGATAATCATCGCTGAACCTCCTGGTCCATAAGACTCGTAGGTCACAGGGTCCATCATTGCTGCATCAGAATCGAGCCCTTTTTTGACTGCTCGATCAATAGTATCTTTGGGCATGTTCTCTTTTTTTGCTGTTTCAATCACGGTTGCAAGAGAAGGTGATTTTACGTCACCGTTCGCCTTTTTGGATTCCATGGTAATCACTTTTGATAACTTAGAAAAGATCTTGCTTCTTTTCGCATCTTCAGCACCTTTCTTATTTTTAATTTTAGACCATTTATTGTGTCCTGACATAGTTCGTTTACTATACGCTAAAACCTTTTAGGATTCAAGATTTTCACCTTCCACATGGAGTCTTCCTCTTTCGGTGAGCTCTCTCCCTCGAGGGGTTCTTTGGAGAAGTCCTATTTGAATAAGGTAAGGCTCATGGAATTCCTCCAGGGTTGCGGTTTCTTCAGAAAGGGCAGTTGCCAGTGTTCCAATCCCTACTGGTCCACCGTTGAATGTTTTTTGTATGGTGTGGAGAAGCTGTCTATCAACCTTGTTGAGTCCTAGTTGATCAATATCGATCATGGCAAGAGCCTTTGTTACGGTTGCATCGGTGATGTCTGAGTGGGCGAGTTCTGCAAGGTCTCGAGAACGCTTGAGAAGGTAATTCGCAGTTCTTGGGGTGAAACGACTTCTCGCTGCGATGGTTTCGGCTGCGGTTTCTTCAATTTTTATTTCGAGGCGCTCGGCTGAGTTCTTAATGATCTGTGTCATTTCTTTTTGATTATAAAACTCTAGCTTAAGCACTCCTCCCGAAAAACGTGACCGAAGAGGTGCTGAGACAAGGGCTAATTGGGTCGTCGCCGCAATAAGGGTAAAAGGAGGGATGTCGAGCTGAACCGTTCTTGCTGATGGTCCTTTTCCTATAATAATATCTAAATGACCAGACTCCATAGCAGGATAGAGAATCTCTTCAATCGACTTGTTGAGTCTGTGGATTTCATCAATAAAAAGAATATCACCCGATTGGAGGTTCGTGAGAAGGGAAGCAAGGTCTGCTGTCTTTTCGATAGCAGGTCCTGAAGTCACCTTAATTTGAGATCCTGTATGATGGGCAACGAGATGGGCAAGGGTTGTCTTCCCGAGTCCTGGTGGTCCATAAAAAAGAACATGCTCAGGGGAATGCCCACGTTTGTTGGCAGCTTCAAGAAGAACCGAGAGGTTGTTTTTGATAGACTCTTGACCAATGTATTCTCCCCAGGTATGAGGACGAAGTTCTTTGTCGAGAAACTTTTTTGTGCTAGTATTAGTATCTTGTTGATTTGGTTTAGTTTCTCTTGACATATTTGAAGGGTTTGTTATACTCTTTATATCTGTGGGTTTGTTACTCCGGTTTACGAAGTTTTTTTCCAGAATATATATCTCTAAGTGATTAGCCATGCCTTGACTATCGGGTTGATTGCAAAGGACGAGATGGTGCACTCGTTGTAACTGTCCCTATCCTCATCAATTTGCTCAACATGTAGTTCTTAGAACAATATGTATTACTTAGAGATATATGCACTGGAAAGACCTTGTATAACCGTAGCATCAGACTCATTTTTTGTATACTGACTCTTTCATCAAAACTATGTTCCAAAAAACACCAAGACAAGATCTTGGTGTTTTTAGTCTTCTGATTCTATATCGATTACTCGGTCGAGTTCGTTAATGCTCGTGATTCCTTTAAGGAGCTTGTTAACTCCATCTTCTCGGAGATTCATGATTCCTTGTTCTCTAGCGGTTTTTTTGATGAGTCGTCCAGTTGGATGTTCTTCAAGAATATCTGATATTGCCGCTGTGGTTTTCACAGCTTCAAATATTCCAATTCTTCCTTTATAGCCAGACTGATTACACTCGGCACACCCTTTTGGTCCATAGATGGAGCTGGGAATGTGAGCGAGATCATTCCTGGGGGTTTGATTAAAAATTTTCTCAATCGTTGTCTTTCGACTTGTAGGTATGGCTATTGGCTGTTTACAGTGTTCACAAAGTTTCCGTACGAGCCTCTGGGCGAGCACAAGGTTCACTGCAGAAGAGAGGATGCTTGGTTCAACTCCAAGGTCAATAAGTCTTGGAAAGGCTCCGGCAGCACTGTTTGTGTGGAGTGTTGAGAATACCAGATGACCAGTCAAGGCTGAGTGTATAGCAATTTCTGCCGTTTCGACATCACGAATCTCACCAACCATAATTACATCAGGATCCTGTCTCATTGCTGCACGGAGACCACTTGCGAAGGTGTAGTTTTTTTTGTGATCAACCTGGGTTTGAACTACCCCTTGAAGGTGGTACTCCACAGGATCTTCAATCGTAATGATTTTAATATTTGCACCTTTTTTCTTCGCAAGGAGTGCGTAGAGTGTTGTGGTCTTTCCACTCCCCGTCGGTCCTGTGTTGAGGATGAGTCCGTTTGGTCTCTCTGTCTCTCGTTTGATCACTTCGAGGAGATGTTTCTGGATACCCATCGATTCGATAGCAACATCAATATTATCAGGATTCAGAATACGCATTACGATCGACTCCCCATTTCCTCCTGGAATCACCGAGATACGCATCTCGATAGCTTGTTTGTTAATATCTACGGTGAAACGTCCGTCTTGTGCATTGCTTTTAATGTTGAGTTTCATTCCTGAGAGCAGCTTGATCCTTGAAAGAAGAAGCTTATAAGTTGGGTGGGTGAGGTTGGCAACAATGGTGAGAACTCCATCGAGACGATATCTCACGGTCACAGCCTCATCTTCGGGCTCGAAGTGAATATCAGAAGCACCAACACTGATTCCTCCTGCTAAAATGATTTCAACAATACTCGAAACCTTAAACTTGTTGTTTGCTCCAATAACCTCATCAAGTACTATACGAACATCATCGATAGACTTTACTCGTTTCATGGTTCTGGTGATATCATCCGCCGAAACATCAAGAGACCCACTACTTGTCTTGGTGCTGTTGGTTATATCTTGATACCGCTCCCACGCATACTGAAGTCCGTGGATTGATGCAATAAAAATCTCAACGAAATAACCTCTCGTTTCAAGGTCTTTTATCTCACTCTTAACCTCTTCTCTTCTGGGGGAGAGGATGGCAACCTTGATCTTCTTTCCAACAACGTCAAAGACTGCCACCTGGGAAGCTCGAGAGCGTTCTTCGGTAACAAGTCTGAGGGCATTGGTTTTGATCTGAGTTGATTTGAGGTCAATAAAAGGAACGCCGTATTTTTGGGCAAGAATCATGGCTAGATCCTCCTCTTCTCGTTCGTGAAGCTGTGAGACACGATCATTTTGTTTTTGATCATCAAATTGAATACTCATTTGTCTTTATTATATCACAGCGGTGGTTCGGAGGAAGATCTTTTGGCTCATAAGTTTTTAAGAAACATAAAAACCCCAAACTAAACAAATAATCTGGAGTTTTTACTTTTTTTATTTAAGTGCCTGTCGGTTGGCTTGTTTGAAAGCTTCAACTCGATTTGCAACTGTCTTTCGATATGTTGTAGCATTATACTTTCGTACTACAGCAACACTTCCAAGAATCGCAACGATGAGCCAGAGAATATATGGCAGAGCATCTGCGGGTCCTGTGTAGGGAACTTGTGAAAGAAGAACTGATGAAACACCAGCCGCTCTTTGTCCTGCAGGAGGATTTCCAAGTCCAGGGTCATTGCTCGAGATCGCGCTGAGGGCAAAGTTTGTTGGATTGCCGACAGCTTGATTTCCTTGAACCGTTACTGAACAGTCGTCGCTATCATAGTCTCCATCAGAATCTTGAACTCCAAGGGTCATAGAATATGTTCCCGCCCTATTGAAGACAACTGTTTCTGTCTGGGCATTTCCTTCGAAAGCTCCTGACCATGAGTAGGTTAATCGTCCATCCCCACCATTGACTCGCGCAGTAAGAGAAACTTGTTCTCCGACTTGAACCGATGAATCTGAAACTACACACGTAGCACTCACATTATTATTTCGTCGAGGTGCAACATAGTTGTCATCATCCTCAACACGAACTGAACATGTCGCAGTGTCGGTATCTCCATTTCCAGATCGTACTCGAACTTTAGATCGGTACGTTCCCTCTCTTCGGTATCGTTCATTTTCGATTCGGTCATCTCCATCTACGTCTCCAGACCATTCATAGTCGTAGTCTCCATCTCCTCCGTATGCACGTGCAATCCATCGAACTTCGTCCCCCTCTTCTACTCGATCCGGGCTTGCCTCACAGACAACTCGAAGGTCATCATATCGTGGTACTGGAGGGTTGATAACAGGCGGATAAAAGATTGGGCCTCCACAGTCGAAACAAGGTTGAAAGAAAGGATCAATAAATCCTCCTCCAAATCCAAATCCTCCTCCAAATCCAAATCCGGGATCGTAACAATCATAACAAGGTGGATCGTAGGCTATCTGTGTGAATTGTCCTACTCCTCCGTTATGCTCAGAGAATCCTCCAGGAGTTGTTGGTTGGATGTACCCACCGTTGTCATTTGAATAGTATCCAGGATCAGTGTACCCGCCGTTGTCGCCAGCATAGTATCCAGCATCGTAAGCTGTATCTACATAATCATCATTATAATACCCAGCATCGTAAGCTGTATCCACATAGTCGTTGCCGTAATAATCAGAAGTATATGATGCATTTGAATAATCATCATTATAATATCCAGCATCGTAAGCTGTATCTACATAATCATCATTATAATACCCAGCATCGTAAGCTGTATCCACATAGTCGTTGCCGTAATAATCAGAAGTATATGATGCATTTGAATAATCATCATTATAATATCCAGCATCGTAAGCTGTATCTACATAATCATCATTATAATACCCAGCATCGTAAGCTGTATCCACATAGTCGTTGCCGTAATAATCAGAAGTATATGATGCATTTGAATAATCATCCCATTGAGCAGCAGCAGGAGTGGCACCTACAAAAGTAACAATCATAAGTGCGACAAATATTTTTTTGTAGTTTTTAAGAGAATTCATATTTTTTGGATTTGATGTAAAATTCATTTATGAAGAAACTATATACTATTCTTTACATAAAGTCAAGTATGTTACCAAGACCTCTTGGATGTATTATCACCGGCTTAATCTCAACTGAAGCACATTGACAAAGTTATGATCTGTGATATTTTAAAATTTGAGAAAGTTCTCTATTTTAAATGAAAAAGATAAAAAAAACAGTAGTCTGGCCCCTCGCTGGACTGCTCGCAATGTTGGGGCTCACTTCGTGTGGGTCGTTCAAAAAAAATGCAGGTGGAAGTCCTGCAAAAAACAAACCTATCCAGATTGGAGATGTCCTCGAGACTCGGTTTGTGGGACATCAAGAACAAAGAGTTGTAACCGGCTACCATCTCAGTCCTGCAACGCCTGTTGGTGATCTGGTGGGTACGGGAAATTTTTTGATCCTCAAGGATCAAAAAGGTAACCTTTACAATTTTGTTCGAGGAGTTATCACTCCTAGAGCGACTCCTGTCTATGTCTGGAGACGAGGGAGACGAGTCGGAAAGGTGAGTCCTCCAAAGAAGCCTGTCCTTAAGACTTCACCAAAACCGACTTTGAAAGAGGGTGCTTCGTCAGTGAGTAAGAATGTGACAATCTCGACCATTGTTAAACCTGTGGTTGCTAAGAAGTCCTTAGTTGATAACACTCAACCATCTGTGAGGGTTTCCTCCTCATCATACATGTCACCAGAAGATGTCGAAAAGCAGAAGTTAAAGAAACCTCAGTATAAATGATGGTTTAATTGTTGTTTCTTCAATCAATCCCCCTCGCTTCGTGCGTGGGGGATTTTCATATGCAGCAAAAAAAGAGAACCCGAAATAACTTCTTTGCATTTGTACTTGACAAATAAGTTTATTATGATATTATTTTGCCAGGAAAACGAGAGGACGTAAGTCAAAAGAGCAGTTCTTTTACAACTGAATCTCACACCACCTAATAAAATGAAAGAAAAGAACAAAAACCTAGATGGGGCAGCTGATAAGATTGCCGAAACAAAAGTCACTCCTGCCAAAAAAGCAGCGGTGAAAAACCCCAACCCTCTGGAAGCAAAATCAAATCCCGAGGAGATCGAGAAAAAAGGTGCAGCCGAAAAAGCCGAGCTCGAAAAACTTCGGTTGAAGATCAAGGAGTTCGAGAAAAATGAGGAGGGGGAGAAAAAAACCCCTTCCCATTCCCTTCGGAATGGCCTCGTCGCAATCACAGCGGTCTTTCTTTTAGCTTTTGGTGTACATAAGTACGCTGAAAGCGAAAAAAACACTGCGGTGAAAACCGTAGTGGAAGCCGACGCGCTCGCCGCGGAAGTGGAAGCCGACGCGCTCGCCGCGGAAGTGGAAGCCAACGCGCTCGCCGCGGAAGTGGAAGCCAACGCGCTCGCCGCCGCAGCGAAAGCTGATAGTCTTGCCGAAGAGTTAGCAACCGCAACCGCAGCGAGGCTTCTCGCTGAGCAGTCGCTTTCTGCCAAAGCAAAAGTCGCTGCTGCGGAGGTCGCCCGCCTCGCTAAGCTCCACACGCCTCCTCCATTTCTGGAGAGGGTGTGGAACTCTGAGATTGGGTTCAAGCGCTCCCGGAATGGGGAGTGCCTGATCGTAATGGTAGGGGATAAACCCCTTACTATTAACCGCCGTCTAAACGAGGACGGTTCCAGGTCGAAAGAGTATGAAAAACTGCCCACTGCGGCAGTTCAAAACATACTTTCTCGCTCACCCCAGTTCTCTGGGGCTGACATCACCCTAATCTTGCACAACGATGTGCAGAAGATGGGTATTATCGATCGCGCGCCACTATGGCACGCTTTCGTTGTCGTAACACCAGCTAAAGGGAAGCGATTCCCTACAGCCCGGACGGTAAAAAAGTGAGATTCAGTTCCACCCCTCCCAGTGCAGGGATATAATCGCACTGGCTACAGAGTCCTCTTTTCGTTCAATACGATCTGAGGCTCTTTTTCTTTATTATATTTTTACCAAAACCTGCACCCCTTACTAGTGCATTTTTATACAAAAAAACAACTAAGCCCTCATCTCTAAGCTCACTCCAACCTCCTCACCGCCAACCTCAACTCTCACACTTCGCGAATCTTGATCTACGTAATCAAGGAAAACTTCCACGGCGTTTTCGGGGATATACCCAACAATTTTCTCTGGCCATTCGATAATGATGAGGGACTTTTTTTGTGTAAGGGTGTCTTGGATGTAGAGCTGCTCCATTTCTTCTTCTTCTTCAATACGGTATGCGTCTATATGCACAAGGGACTCGAACGGCTGATCTTGCGGAGCGTAGTTCTTCTGGATTACGAAAGTTGGACTTTGGATCTGTTCCTCGATCTTGAGGATTTTGGCAAGACTCTGGGTGAGGGTTGTTTTGCCAGCACCGAGATTTCCATGGAGGGCAACAACAAGACTTTCATCCTTATTCATATGTTTCAAAAAAATCTCAAGGAGAGCGGCTGCGATTTTGGGTGTTTCAGCTTCTGTGTATTTCATAAATAAATTGTACCTGTTTTTACGAAAAGAAAAAGACGCAAGTATGGTCTGTTGTGATAAAATAGGTTAATGACTCAGACTTCTTCGAAACCCAAAAAGAAACAAAAGCTTGTTCTCCTCGATGTTCACGCCATTATCCACCGTGCCTATCATGCGCTCCCCGATTTCTCGACTGCTGCAGGAGTCCCGACTGGTGGTCTCTATGGGGTGATTTCTATGATCTTCTCCCTGATTGATGATCTTGACCCAGATTATATCGTCGCTTGTTACGATCTTCCAAAGCCCACCTACAGACATGAACTTTTTAAAGACTATAAGGCGGGTCGGAAGAAAGCTGATCCCGAACTTATTTCTCAGATTATTAAGTCGCGCGATATCTTCAATGCCTTTGCTATTCCAATGTATGACGCGGAGGGGTTCGAAGCCGATGATATCTTAGGGACGATTGCTGAGCAGATGAAAGATCGAGATGATGTCGATGTGATTATCGCGTCTGGAGATATGGATACGCTCCAACTTGTGAAGGGGACGAAGGTTCAGGTGTATACGTTCCGGAAAGGCCTCAAGGATACCGTGGTTTATAGTGAGAAAAAAGTGAAAGAGCGATATCAACTTTCTCCTGTTCAGCTCATTGATTACAAAGGACTTCGTGGTGATCCATCGGATAATATTCCTGGAGTAAAAGGAATTGGTGAAAAAGGAGCGACTGATCTTCTACTCAAATTCAAGACACTCGATACAATTTTTGAAGAAGTAGCAAAAGGGGAGGAGAGCTTCGTGGGGAAAGGGTTCACCAAGCGAATCTTTAAGCTTTTGTCTGAACAAGAAGAGGAGGCTCAATTCAGCAAAATGCTAGCAACAATTAGACTTGATGCTCCGATCACGTTTGAGCTTCCTAAGGAAACATGGGCAACATCGATTGATGAAGAGAAAGCTCGAGGGCTTTTTGATGAGCTTGAATTCAGAACCTACTCTGCAAGGCTTTCGAGAACTCTTGGGACTGAAGCGGTAAAAAAAGAAATCCTTGCTCCTCAAGATCCTGAGATTCTTGAAGAACTTAAGGTGATGCTTTGGGTCTTCGACTCAAGTTACACAGATCCAGAGTTTGAAGAAATCTTAAGGGTTACCGAAACCGCCAGCGCAACAGCAGCTCAAAACAAGCTTACTCAAATGCTCACTGATCGAGAGGTTATGGTTGTATACACCAAAATTGAAAAGCCTCTCATTAAGGTTCTCCAGAAAATGACTGATCAAGGAATTACACTCGACACCAAGCATTTGAGCAATCTCTCAAAAGAACTTCACCAAAAGATTTCTGATTTAGAGAAAAAGATCTATAAATCAGCCGGGAAAGAATTTAATATTAATTCACCTAAGCAGCTCGGTGAAATTCTCTACGATGATCTTGGGGTGGTGGTGAAGTCTGGAGGAAAGACAGCTGGAGGAGCACGGTCAACGCGTGAAGATATTTTGCACAAGATACAAGATCAACATGAGGTTGTTGTGTTTATTCTTGAGTATCGGGAACTCTTCAAGCTTGTCTCTACCTATATAGATAGTTTGCCAGAGCTTCTTGCCAAAGACGGGAGACTTCATCCGAGATTCCTTCAGTACGGAACAACGACGGGAAGGTTCGCTTCGGAGAATCCTAACATTCAGAATATCCCCGTGAAGTCTGCGTATGGGAAAGATATCCGAAAGGCTTTTGTTGCTCCAGAAGGATACTCACTTCTTGCGTGTGATTATTCTCAAATTGAATTGCGAATTGCTGCATTCCTTTCTGGAGACGAGAAGTTAATTAATACGTTCAAGAATGGCGAGGATATTCATACCTCAGTTGCGGCCCACACATTTGATGTGAATCCCGAAGATGTAACGAAGGACATGAGGCGACAGGCCAAAGTGATTAACTTTGGGATTTTGTACGGAATGGGAGTTTCTGCTCTCCAGAAGAATCTTGGAGTGAAGAGGAAGGAGGCTCAGGAGTTCTATGATACATACTTCAAAACCTTCGACCGTCTCGCCGCATATATGGAAGAAACAAAAGGCTTCATGCAGGTAAATGGCTACACAGAGACGTTCTTCGGGAGAAGGAGGTATTTTGAAGGAACGAACAATATGATGCCTCATATCAAAGCTCAAGCGGAGAGGATGGCAGTTAACGCTCCGATCCAAGGGACTTCAGCAGACATTATCAAAATTGCGATGAGTCAAATAGATACCTGGATAAAGAAAGAAAATCTCGAAGACGACGTTAAAATGATTCTTCAGATCCACGATGAGCTGATCTTTGAGGTGAAGGATTCGAAGATTGATGAGGTTGCAAAAAAGGTCGTCTCAATAATGCAGAGCGTTCTCCCTCTTGAAAAAACTGCAGGAGTTCCTCTTATGACCGGGAAGGAAGCGGGGAAGAATTGGGGATCACTTAAGTCACTCGAATAGAATATGATTTACTTTTTTACAGGAAATAATCATAAGGAGCTGATCCAGAAGAAGCAAGATCTCATCAAAGCACTCCAAACAAAACAGCCAGGAGCTTCGGTGGTTCAGGTTGATTCCGAAGAGATAACCGCCGACTTTATTGAGGGACTTTTCGAAACGCAGGGGCTTTTCTTGGATAAGCAGATTGTTTCTTTTGGGCAGGTCTGTGAAGAAAAAGATCAATGGGCAGTTCTCAAGAAGAATCTCAAAGACTTTGCTGAGCGTGAAGATATTATTATTTGGTCTGAAATTCACACAAAGGTTTTGGCGCCTCTTAAGAAAAAAATAGAAGAGATCAAAAAACTTTCTCAAAAAACAGTCGAACTTAATAAGGCTAAAGAATCATCAAATGAACAGTCTCCCGAGCTCTTTACGTTTGCAGGACAATTCTTCACACTTCCGAAGAAGAACCTCTGGGTTGCCTTCCAGAAAGTCAGAGATGAAGTCGCTGACGGAGATGTTCCTCTCAATATGCTTTTGTGGCAAACGAGAGCGATCTTGCAGTCACGAGCATCGAATGCGGAGGATTCGGGACTGAAGCCTTTTGTCTATAGTAAGTCGCGAGTACTCCTTGATCGGCGGGGTGAAAAAGATATAAAAAACACTCTCGTTGAGCTTACAAAGATAGGACAGGAGATGAGAATGGATAAGAAAAAAGGATACATTCTTCTTGAGCAATACATCCTTAATAGATCATAGAATGGCGTGGGAGGCTTGTGTCGTGGTTCCGTTTGCAGAATCGTGAAAATGTGTTATTCTTTGCGAACCAGTATATGCGTCCATAGCTCAGCTGGTAGAGCAGCAGCCTTTTAAGCTGACGGTCCCAGGTTCGAGCCCTGGTGGACGCACAAAAAAGATGAAGCCTTCGGGCTTTTTCTTTTTGGATGAGCCTCGTTTAATTTGTTTCACTCATAAAAAACAAGTCAGATGTTGCCTCGAATTTTCCAGGATACAAGAGGGTGAATTTTTTAGATTTCGGAAGTTCAGGACCAAGGGCATTCTGTTTTAGAATAAATAAAAAGCCCGGGGGTGCCGGGCTTGGGGTGGAAGTGATTCGCTAAGAAGCGACATCACCACCGAAGGGAAGTTCTGATTGAACAGGTCGTTTTTTTCGTCCAGATTTGAAGTATCCTTCGAGAGTGCTTCGGCGGGCTCGCCAAAGAGCTTCTGATCTTGAGGTGTGGCGTCTGAGGGTACGGTAGGCTCTGAGCTTTAACGACTCTTTCATGTTAATGTCGAATTTCATTTGCATAGGTTCGAATTGCTGGATTCATCCTTAGTATAGCAGGTTACCTCAGTATCCCTGTGGAAAAAGATCCGAACCTTGGGTCGATGATTTTTTTCCTTAACTATGATAATCTTGGCAGATGATAAAACTCCTCCTGCCTAATATAAGAAGTGCTCAGAACGTGGGGACTATTTTCCGGACGGCGGAAGCTTTCGGGGTTGATGAGATATTGCTTTCTGGGTACACTCCGCAACCCATTGATCGTTTTGGAAGAGATCGATCTGATATAGCGAAGGCTTCGCTTGGAGCAGAAAAAATACTTCCGTGGAGGCCGATTGAAAACATCCAGGAATTTATAAAAGAAGAAAAAAGAAATGGAGCTTTTCTTGTAGGGTTAGAACAGGAGCGTGAATCTCTTGATCTCCGAAAGTTAAAAGAAGTTCAAAAAATAATAGAGGAACAAAAAAACCTCATCCTTGTTGTGGGGAATGAGGTTGATGGGATTGACCAGGAGATACGAGAGTTTGCTGATACCTTCGTTGAGATTCAGATGTTTGGTAAAAAAGAATCTCTCAATGTCGCAATCGCAACGGGGATTATGCTTTGGGAATTTCTTGGCAAACAGGACAGAAGTGACCAGCTCGACCGTTAACTACTTTACGTTTAATGATTCCTACACACCTTTCTCGAGGACACACATTTCCCGTTCGTCGATAAACATTATTAGGTTCCGTGAAACGTGCTGTTGTTCCATCAAGTCTACGATAGTCAGATCTTGATGTGTCTCTAAGGTCAACTCCTTCTTTCATCACTTGCCTTGTGTACTTAAGGAGCGATATAAATTTAGGCTTTGGAATATTGTGGACTTTTGTTTCTGGATGAACTTTTGATAAAAAGAGGGCTTCATCTGAATATATGTTCCCAACCCCAACAATAAGTTCCTGGTTCATGAGGGCTGTTTTGATGTTCCAATTTGGTTTCTTATTAAGTTGCTCCCTAAAAATTTCAGAAGTTACTGCTGGATCAAATGGCTCGGGTCCGAGACCTTTGAGGTGTTCTTCAGTTTCTGAGGTTTTGAAAAGGGTGATTTTGGCGAACTTTCTCATGTCAGACATGACAAGACTACTGTCGTCTATGAAGGTGATCACGAAGTGGATGTACTGATTAAAAGGATCATCAGAGAGAGGTCCTGCTTCTGTTGCTACCCATATATGGTCTTTCTCCGAAAAAGAATACGTTCCATAGAGGAGGTGACCTGTCATTTTGAGGTGGATATGAATAGTCTGATTGTTGTTGAGAGTAATGAGGATGTTTTTCCCGCGTCGCTCGGCAGAAATAATCTTAGAACCACATATCTTTTTTTTGAATCTCTCAAAAAAAATAGAGTTCTTAATCTCAGATTTATTCTGGTATCTGTCACTTGCATAATTACTCCAGCAAGTTTTGACTGTCTTCCCAATTACGGTTTTCTGGAGTCCCTGCGTGGTACGTTCTACTTCTGGGAGCTCAGGCATAGCTTATTAAATTAAAGACTTCTTAATTTCTTCGGTGGCAACATCCATATCTGACCAGGGCTCTTTTGCTCCATCGGCCCTCATGATATATGGGTCAGTTCCTTTCCCTGTAATCAGAACTACTGAACCTTCTTGGACATGAGAAAGCGACTTTTTTATTGCCTCGCGACGATCATATTCTATTGTGAGTTTTTTTATATCTTTAATTGCACTCGACATTTGTTTGATGACGTCTCGAGGATCTTCGTCGTAAGGATCTTCGTCGGTAAGAATGATGTGGTCACAATATTGCTCAGCAATCTTCGCCATTTGTGGTCTCTTCCAAGTATCACGACCACCTCCACAATTTCCAAGGACACAAACTTTGTGGCGATCCCCATAAACCTTATAAAGTGCCTCGAGTGAATCTGGTGTGTGTGCATAATCAATGATTACCTCGTAATCTTGACCTGCGTCTACTTGTTCTAGTCGTCCGGGGAGGTGAGTGACGTTTGAAATTCCTTTTGAGATAGTCGCCAAAGGAAGCTTGAGATATTCTGCAGTGAGTACGGTAAGAAGAATGTTTGAGATTGTAAATTCTCCCGGGATTGATGAAAAGAACGTTACTCCTTTATAAGTAAAAGATACTGACCGGTCACTTGATTGGTAATCGTCAAGAAGTCCGAAAAAAGATGCAATTTTTTCACCTTTGGCTCGATTGAGGAATTGAACTCCATGGTCGTCGTCCGTGTTTGCTATGAGTGCTGATTGTTTTTTGAGGAGGTTAGCAATCCTGAGTTTGGCATCCCTGTATTTTTCGAAAGAGCCGTGGGCTTCAATGTGTTCTGGAGAGAGGTTGGTAAAAATAAATGCATCAAGAGGAATCCAGTTGTTCCGAAAGAACTTTGAGCCTTCAGAGGTGATCTCAAGAATAATATGTGAACAGTTTGCTTTCTTTGCTTCTGAAATAAACTTCTGCATAAAAAATCTCCCAGGCATCGACATTTTGTAGAGGTTAGGAACTTCATTCTCTCCGATCTTAAAATGAATAGTTCCTGTCAATGCCGTCTTGTATCCTGCTGTGGTTAGGATAGAGTTCATGAATTCTGCAGTACTCGATTTTCCTTTGGTTCCAGTGATTCCGATGATGGTGAGTTTTTTTGAGTAGGCTGGAAACCCATATGCTATAGCTGCAGTGAAAGACATGAGCCAGTGGTAGATTGGCTGAGCTTTTTTGTAGATGTTTTTTGGGATAAGGCTCCGAACGAAACCAAGAATAGTATCAAGCATGGTGTTTTGATTATTTTTTAGTGGAGGGTTTGTAAAGCTTTGGTAACCATTTCTTCGGTAGTCAGATTGGGATCAAGAGATTGAATGGTGGTTCGTGCTTCTTTCTCCGAGTATCCAAGACTCACAAGTGCTTCGAGTGCGTCGCTCGCTCCAGAGGAGTAGGGAGCATTATCAAGATTAATCTTCGAAACCTTATCTCGGAGTTCAAGCAGAATCTTCTCAGCACTCTTCTTTCCTATTCCGGCAACCTTCGTGAGGTGAGTCAGATCATTGTGTCCAATACTCTGAACAAGAACTTCGGTCGGTGCTGTATTCATAACTCCGAGAGCACTCTTTGGTCCGATTCCATTCACTCCAAGAAGAAGGTTGAAGAAATCCATATTCATCCTTGTTTCAAAGCCATACAGATCACTCGCTTGTTCTCTGATGTGATGATGGATCCAGAGCTTTTTTGGTTCGTCTGCAGCACAATTTCCGAGAAGGTCGTTCGTTACAAAAATCTTATAACCCAAACCATTACGAAGAAGCACGACATGTTCGGGCTCCTTGTGGAGAATGGTTCCTTCGAGGTAAGCAATCATAGATCTATTATATCATTTTTGGTTTACTTTGTGAGAGATTTGAGAAAAGGAGAATGAATCTAGGATGATAGAAAGGGTGCTTGCATTTTTAAATAATTCTGTTAAAGTTCTTGCACTATGCCAATCATACAATCAGCAAAAAAAGCACTTCGAGGAAGTGAGAAAAAGCGAATCTTTAACTTGCGACGAACGCGAGATGTTAAAACAGTAACGAAAGATATTTACAAAGCTCTTACTGGAGGAAATGTTAAGGAAGCAAAAGAGCTTCTCCCAACAGCCTACAAAGCACTCGATAAAGCTGCTAAGATGAATACAATCAAGAAGAATAATGCTTCTCGAAACAAATCACGACTCAGTGCTGCAATCAAAAAAGAAGATCAGAAATAATAAAACTAAAAAAACTCATCTTGTTTAATCAGATGAGTTTTTTGTTACCTAAGTATTTATAAAAAAAAGACCCGCCTCGTCAGTCTCTCGAAATGAGATACTGACGAATGCGGGTCTTTGGAGGTTACTTCTGTTCGAAGAAAACCTCTTCCGGAGAGAGATCTTCAAAGATTCCTCCTGGACCAAAGTGGTCTTTCGGCTGCCCGAGTGAGGGTTTAAAATCAGGATCACGCAAGAATGCGGTTACCTCGATGTCGAGGATCCAGAAGTTCTCTCCCTCTTGGGTTGTAACCCAGAAGGTGGGTTCTTCAAACCTGAGATCAAGGTTGATCTCCTTAAGCATTTTACCGCTTAGGAAGACTTCCTCTCGATTTGAGGTTGATCCTTCCTGATAGGTTCTTCCCCCGAAGTACATTACTTCATCCTGGGTGATTGTCACGATTGAATGGGACGTGTTTTTCCCAGGGTCTGAAACTCCGGGTCCCCTGGAGGGGTTTGCTGCGAGGTTTCCTGCGGGCCCAACATAATAGTTGATACCCTCGGATAATTCCTCTCGGTAACCTTCAAACCCTTTCCTGTTTTCTTTCATTTGTATCCGATCCCAGCCAAGTCCTGGAGGAACTTGGTCTTGATCGATGATCTCACCTTCGCGATCAATTACTTTGAACTCTGTGCGATTAAGCACAGAGTTGCGAACTTCCACTCGAGCAAACCCTTTTTCGAAAGCCTCCGCGTAAACGAAGGTCTCTTTGATTGCTGGGGCTCCGCTTGGGAGGCGGAAGGAATACCCTTCGAGTGACTTCATGATTTCGAACCCTTCAGAGGGAATGTCTCCTAAAGAGGAGGCATCTTTGTAACGGTCTCCCCTCGAGAGGGTGACCGTGGCTTCCTTTATTAAGGAAGTTTTAGGCTTGGTGTTGATCGACAGGATCATTCCTCCAACCAAAACCAAGAGACAAAAGGCTGCCCAGACCATTTCTTTTTTCATAGGATACAAAAGTCTTGCCGAAGCAAAGCTATTCTATTCTATGAAAAAAGAAGAAAAATATAACAAAGAACTGCATGGGAATATAGTACATCTTTTTTCTGTAAAGTCAATATCTAGGCGTCAGGTTAATGCATAAAAATAGCCAAGCCTTACTCCTTTTTTTTGGTCGTGTAACAAAAAAACCACACAAATTGTATGGTTGAGAAGTTGAGGCTAGAACCCAAGATATTCCATAAGTCTGTGGGCAAGTGATTCTTCGAGCTCTTCTTCATCAAGATACTGAAGAAGATATTCGGTGATGAGCTCTGGGTCAAGATCATCAGCCAGCGGAACAATAATGTGTGGCATGATGGCCTTTTTAGAATTGAGGATGAGTTGGTTGGCTTCTCCATCGACTTCGTCTTCTATCCAGAATGATTCGAGTGATCGGTAAGGGTAGAGTGTGTCATCAATCAGGACTCCACGAGTTCCGAGGGAGATGGTGATTTCGTCGTGTTCTTTTTGAGAATAAAGAATCATAGTAAAAGCTCCAAGGAGAACCACTACTGCAAAGAGGTAATCAGCAAAATAGATAAGGAGAATTGCGAGCGCAATTACGATAATCCCAAGAACCCAGTACCAATCATGAGACTTCTCATGATTATGATGATGCTCGAGAGTTCTCCATGAAATTTCAGGAATAAATGCCATATAGGGTTATTATCAGGGAATGGGAGGCTTTTGTCGAGGAAGGTTTGTGCAAAGGTTTATTTCTGGAGTGCTTGTTTGTTCTTGCTGTCTAGAAAGTGCTGCAATATAAGGGCTGCAGCGCGTGCATCGTGCATCTCGTCATTTCCTGTGGCACCTCCTCTTTTTGCTCTGCTCGAAGTCTCAGTTTCTTCAGTAAAGCGATTTGCTTCTCGGGAGGTCATAAATTCTGGGTGGAGGTGAATAGGGAGGTCAGACTTTTTCTTTAGAGAATTAATTGCTTCGTGAATGTGTTTCATGAGGGGGTTTTCGATCATTGAAAGATCTCGTGATTCCCCAAAGACAAATCCTCCATTAATTCTGTTCTCTTGAGTAAGTGAGGTAAGTGTCTCAATCCAGTCAGGGTTGTTCTTAAGAACCTTGTATGGGAAAGCAACAGTTCCGTCTTCGTTGGAGACGGCGATTCCTATTCTTTTGAGACCGTAATCAATACCGATATATTTCATAGATTAGAGTATGCATGGAAGGATTGTCTATTGCAAGGTGAAGAGAGAATAGCCTGGCCTGTGAGATTCCCGAAAGGGATCGAGAGGGTGATCTGGTGTTGCAAATCGAGCTGTTTTTTGGTACTCTTCTAGGGCTCAACAACACTTGGAAGTGTGGCAGAGCGGTTGAATGCACCAGTCTTGAAAACTGGAGTATCCGAAAGGGTACCGGGGGTTCGAATCCCTCCACTTCCGCATAAAACATTAATTCCTGGATCTGTAAGATTCAGGAATTTTTTGTTTTACCGAGAAGTGAGGGATGAGAAAAGAGGGAGCTGCGAAGCCGGACGAAGTCCGTAAGTGACCGGCGGGGTCGAGCGAATGAGATTAGTCTGAGTTCGTAGAACGAAAGAATAATCCATGAGGGTGACCGAATCCCTCCACTTCCGCCAGAGAATTTAAATCAAGTGACTTCTTTGTCACTTCACGATAAAACCCAGCTTCGCTCTACTCACGTAGCACTCACTGGGTTTTTCGTTTGCTCCGCGAATTCATCTCGATTTGTATAAAGTTGGAAATGGAGGAATGGTGGAGAAAATAAGTTTCTGGAGTTACCTTGCTGTAAGTAATATCAATAAGTATCCAAAAAATGCAACTAAAATATGCCAGATAAAATGAGTTCCAATTGGGATGTGTTCACAGACTGACATGTCTATACTTCTGAAGAAAATTGCAAGAGCAAATGTAATTATGGCAGAAAAAAATAATAACTTAGAAGTTGGAAATTTTCTTATAAAGAAAAATCCTAATAATATGAGTCCAGTCAGTAATGTTATGTATGGAAGTGATCCGTTAAGGTGTGGTATCTGTTCAGCATATAGGGTGACTGAAAATAGGGAGGTAAACAGAAGTAAGGTCTTAGTTTTTGATTGGGTTACTTTAAATAGAAGTAGGAGGGTGATCGTTGACGCAAAAACCAAGATTGAAAGCGTGTCGACAGTGTCACCAAGTGTAGATTGTGTGGTGTGCCACCATGCACTCCCTACTCCAATGAGAATCAAAAAGAAAGGAAGAAGTAACTTCAAAATGCCTTTCTTAGTCTTCAATTTATGGAGCGCCAGAAGAGTAAAAATTATAAATGCAATATTGGTTGCTAAGTTGATTGGTTCGAATGAGGAGCTTATGAGTTGTTCACAGTATTTAGTTGGGGTGTCTAACATGGGTTAAATTTTAATACAAGGAATAAAAAATGATCTATGTGCACTAGGTCTGTGTCTTTCACTGCACGTTCTGTACTCCCCCACACTACTCTCTTTCGTACGAACCTAAACACTCATTAATATATTCCATGATTTCTTTTCGAGGACTTTCTCTTCGGTAGGTTCCGTCTCCTTGGAGTTTCTTTTTACCAAATCCGCTCAAGACATCATATCCTTGCTCTTCGAGGTATCTGAGTTCCGTGAGTGCCCAAGCCCAGGCATTTCTTTCGAGAAGCATTTCTTGACTACTGAGGTTCTCATCCAGTTTGTTAAAAACTTTCTGCTCCTCCTCGGTAAGATTGTTCTTTGAGAGTTGCTCAACAGATGCTTCGAGCAGCCCTTTTTGTGTGTATGTTTTACCTATGGGGGACTCAGGATTTCTACTCTGCTGGGCGTGACCAATCTCGTGAAAAACATTGAGCAGAAAATCTCGACGAGTGATCTGACCTTTTTGAATCTCAATGTGTGATGTATTATTTTCAGGACTGAATTCGTGTGCAAAAATACCATCCTCTTTTTCCGCTAGAACAAAAAAACAATCTCCGTCTGGAAGAGTATCATCAAGATCATACACATCTCCATTGTTGTGGTTGAGCTTGAGGGTGATTTCTTCTCCTTGTTCTTGTATTTCGATGTCGAAATTCCGATCGGGTGTGTGATCAATCTTTGAGTCAAAAACCTCCAAATCTTCTGGTTCTAGCTCTTTGGCTCTTCTGAGATTTTGGATGAATTTTTCAAACATATCTACAGTTTATACTTTGTTTAAAGAGAAAGAAAGTCTTTATTACAAAAGACTAAAGAATAGACGGTCGGAGTTTTTCTGCTACACTACATTTTATATGATTCAATTTGATGACGTCGCAAAAATAGAAATGACTATAGGGCTTATTCAGTCTGTAGAAGAGATTGAAGAGTCTCATAAGATGTATAAGCTTATGGTTGATTTTGGTGAGGAGAAGCCTCGAACCATTCTCTCTGGAATTCGGAAGCTCATTACCATCGAGGAGCTCACAGGTAAGAAGGCTGCTTTTGTCACTAATCTTGAGCCAAGACCTATGCTCGGTATGGAGAGTCAGGGAATGATCCTTGCCGCGAGCACAGACGAAGCATTCTCGCTTCTTGAGGTCAGTCAGAATATTCCACAAGGAACCAAGATTTTGTAAGACAAGACGTCTTTAAATAAGGTATACTAGAAGTATATGAATCTTTCGCTCAAAGAATCACTGCTCACCAAAGGATTTCCCGTTCCTTCTTTTTTGAAAATGTCTGGTCCTGGGATCGAAATTGGAACTAAGAGTGTAACCTATTTTGCATCTCGTGAAGAGAAAGGGATGATTCTTCCTGAGATCTTTGACCATAAGATTCTCAAGACTGAATGTGTTATGAGTGCCGTGAACGATATTGCCGAATGCGAGGAGCTTGTAGCTGTTCTTACTGAGTTGGCCCAAAAGCATTCTATTACAAAGGCAAACATTACCATTCCTGAAGAGGAGATTTATATTTTCTCAACGATGGTGTACCTTGAAGAGGGACAAGCAATTGAAACAGCACTTATTAGTCAGATCGAAAAGAACGTTCCTTTTTCTCCGGATGATATTACCTATGACTATCAGATTGTCCGAACCAAAGGGCGTGGTGTTATCTTGTCTGTAGCGGCAGCTTCCAAAAAAACCGTTCGCATGTACGAAGAAATTTTGATCTCAGCAGGGATTACTCCTCTGCGAGCCATGAGTGAAAATCAGGCTATTATAAATGCACTTCTTCCAGAGTCTGATAATGATCCTCATATCGTCGTGTATGTTTCGGAGGATCGAGCTGTATTTTCAATTTGTGAAAATGGGGTGGTTGAACTCACTTCGAGTATTACATTCAATAGGAAGTTTGAAGGAGAAAATGATAAGAAAAATACATTCGTGAATCTTATCCAAAAAAAGATTAGTCAGATCTTGATGCATTGGTACGGAGCTAAAGGGAAGGGGCAGCGAGCCAAGATGCACCACATGTTGATGTATTCTTTTGACTCCAAAATCACTCACGATCTTATGGTGTATCTTAAGACCTTCTTTCCACATCTTGCATTTCATTCGGGAACCCCTTGGGAAAACATGTTTGATCTTGAGGAATATCTTCCAGAAATCACCAAGGATCAGGCTTTCTTGTTTGTAAAAGCAATCGGGGCTTCGCTTGTCGGGCGGAAAGTGTAAACTACCTTTATGAATATTCTTACGGAAGAACAAAAAGAACATGTTGAAAAAATCTACAAACGAAAGTTTGTCACTGTCCTATTATGGGTGCTGAGTTTTGTAGGAGTGGTATTTTTGATTGCCGTCGGGCCGCTCTATCTCCAGTTGTCACAGCAGTCAGTTCTCTTGGAGCAGAAGATTCAGGACATTCAATCATCGGAGTTGGCTGCAATTCAGTCAGAACGAGATGGGGCAATCGAGGGTGCTCATGATCTTCTTGTTTTGTTTAAAGGGATTAATCACTCACCTCAACAATACTTGAGGAAGATTGTTGAGGATTTTGATGGGGTAGAAATTAGTGCCATTACTACTAATTATCAAACTCAAGTGATTACGTTCAATGGAAGGGCTGACACACGGCAAGATTTTGTTGATATGACTAACACTCTTCAGGAAGTTCCTTGGGCTGACGGGGTAGAGGTTCCTGTCTCTAATTTCACTAAAAGTAAAGACATTCCCTTTTCTCTGACACTCACTCTAAACTCAGAAGCCTATGTTGATTAATATTATTACAAAAAAAATGTGGTCAGCAATCTTTCTTTTTCTCGTGGTGCTCGTTCTGGTGTTTGTTTCGATGATGATGCTCAGAGGGTTGCTCGAAAAAAACCAACAATCAGCGGAAGTTCTCTTTGGATATGTTGGAGGAAATACTGATGTTTCTATCCTGAAACAAGATATCACTAAAGCAAATGAGGTTCAAAAAAAGCTGAATGGATGGCTCCTTGATCCTCGTGATACAGTAGATCTCGTAACCTATGTTGAGACTATCTCTGATAAGGTTGGTCTCAATCCTACTATTGAGAATCTCAATGCTCAGAAGACAGTAAGTATTGGAGATGGAGAGAGCTCGGCACTTGAACTGGTAGTTCAAATGGAAGGAAGCTTTGAAGAGATACAGCAATTCTTGACACTTATGGAGAATGTTCCCTATCAGTCTCACCTCGAAGATGTCAGAATTCAGAGGGTAGGGCAGGCTGAGGATTCTTGGCAGATCATGATTCAAATTATTGTTTATACAACCCCTCAAATATAATTTATGAATACTCAAAACACCTTCTCATTTTTTAAGGATAAAACTCCACGCTTTGACTGGTTGTTTATTATGCTGACAGGAGCATTTCTTCTTGCTGTCAGTTTCCTGAGTGCCTGGTATCTCATGGATGCTACTCAGGAAAGCTCAGGCGATATAAAAGTTAAAATAAATAATGCTGTAATTTTGGATGAGGAGGCTTTCCAAGAAATCGAAGAGCGATTCACATCACGAAAAGGAAGTCTGGCAGATGTGCTGATTGATATAGAAGACAAAGAGGAGGGTACTGAGATCGAAGCCTCTGATGAGTCAGATGCCTCAAAAGATCTTGAAGATGCCTAATACTCGTGGTACACTCTTGGCATCCTTCCGTAGTTCAATGGATAGAATAGGGGACTTCTAAGCCTTTGATGTAGGTTCGATTCCTACCGGAAGGACTCGTAAAAAAAGCACCTATAGGGTGTCTTTTTTTGTACCCAGATTTACGTCAAAAATAATCTCTAAGCTCAAGAAAGATATGATACAATATTTGTATGTTTGGAATAAAAAAACGAAAACCAGAAGACCAAGATTCTCATATTGTTGTACCTCCAGAAGATTCTCAACAAGGCGTGAATTCTGATCCATACCACGAAGTCATCAGTCCGGATGACTTGGTTGGAATTGTACCAGCGAAGCAAGAGGTTCTTGGAGTTCACACTCCACTTCAAGAAGTTTCCGAAGAGCTCAATCTCCAAAAAAAAGAAACTCCTGTTAGGTTGCAAGTCCAAGAAACCCCTCCTCGTCCTTTTGAAAATCAATTTGTTGTAGATGAGGTTGCATCGGCCCTAGAGCAGACATCAGAAGCTCTAGTTCCTTCTGTCGAAGCAGATCAGGAAGTGGCTCCAAGAGTCATTACTGAAGGATCAAGTCTTGAGGATCTAAAAAAGAGAGAGCAACAGCTCGAAAATCATTTTGCCCAAAGAGCTTCGGATCAGCGAGAACAAGACATTCTGTATGCTGAAAAAGCAGAAGATGAAGACCTAAAGAAGGTAGGGTCTGGTGTTGGTGGAAGAGCAGAAGGTGAAGCTGCTCAAGCGCCAGCGACACTCGGTGGTTTGGTTGACCAGATGGAGCACGATCTTGGAAGTCTTGCAGAGTCTGCTAATCGAGCACTAAGAGAAGAGGCTGCTACGCTTCCTCCACAAACGCAACAGGTTGGTTCTGTCTATCAAGAAGCAAGCCCAGCTCCTGCTCAAGAGTCCTCAGGGGTAGAGGTGAGGAGTCATGAATCTTCGTTAGATAGTGCTCGCTCTGCCATTGAGAAGGCATACGACGAAGCACACATTTCAGGGGTAGAATCTTTCGATGCACTTTTCACGAGTCTTGATCAGGTTCCAAATTTCACATCAAGCGATGTTGGGATCTATGCCCTCGAAGAGTTGAAGCAACAGATTGCCATGGTCCGAGAAGGAAATGCTCCAATCAACGTCATTACAAAAACAGGAGGTCTCCGTAAGAAGGTTCTCGAACTTACGAATCAAGAGATGGCTGCGTAGAAAAATTAATTTACTCTATTTATGAAATACACTATCATCTCAGGAAGTCATCGGAATCCATCACAATCTTTTAAGGTGTCAGAATGGCTTGAGACAGAACTCAAAAAACAAGATCAGGAGGTGGCAATCATTAATCTTACCGACAATCCTTTTCCGCTTTGGTCTGGGTTTGAAACTCCTCCAGAAATGAAAGATGCCTTGCAAGACCTTAATAGTTCGGACGGAATTATCATTGTTTCTCCAGAGTGGCATGGTATGGTCCCGGCTGGACTCAAGAATCTCCTCCTCCATGTTTCGACAGATGAGGTTGGGCATAAGCCGGCACTTTTGGTGGGGGTTTCTGCCGGGCGAGGGGGAGCGTATCCTATCACAGAGCTTAGGTCATTCGGTTCTAAGAATAATAGAATGAATATTATTCCAGAGCATCTGATCGTTCGAGATGTAAATAATGCTATGAATGATCATGATTTCGAGAAAGGAAGCGAAGAGGATTTATATATTAAAAAAAGAGCACTCTTCGCTCTTGAGGTAATCAAAGAGTATGCGGAAGCACTCGCTCCAATGCGTGCTCGCGGAAAGGTGCTGAGTGATGAGTATAAGAACGGAATGTAAAAATAATCTAGAAAAAAAGCCACACTCTAAGAATGTGGCTTTTCTACTATTAAGAATTTGTTCCGAACCAATCTGTAATCCACTGTTTCATCATGTCAATTTCTCCTGATTGAGCATTGATAACATCATTAGCAAAAACTTTCATTTCTTCTCGTTCGGTTCCTTCGAGGAGAATTTTTGCCATCTTAACAGCTCCTTGATGGTGAGGAACCATATCTCGGAGGAAGGCCTCATCGAGTTCGTCACCTGTTTTTCCATCTAGGTTTTGCATCATACTGGCCATCATATCGTCCATGCTCATCTTTGCCTCCATGTCCATTCCTGCTCCCATATTCATCTCTGCGTGATCCTCGACATTTTTTTCTGTGTTCTGACCGCCCACTGTCATCCCTAGGAATCCACCCACAATGAGTGCTAAGAGAACAGGGGTTGTTACGAAGTTTTTCATGATTTTATTATTAGACTTATATACCCTATGGGGGTATACTATCATGTATGAAAAAAGAAACAAACGACAAGCTCCAGACAAGACTTAAAAAGATTGGAGGGCAGGTAAGGGGTGTCCAGAAAATGCTCGAAGAAGATGAATACTGTATTGATGTTATTACACAAACATCAGCGGTGCGGAGTGCTCTCAAATCGCTCGAAGATGCCTTACTCGAGAACCATCTATCAACATGTGTGGTAGAGCAGATAAAAAGTGGGAGGGAAAAGATTGCTGTTAAAGAGATACTCAGGGTGTATAAACTCAAGAAATAAAAAACTCCTGGGATGATGATGTTTTTATTTTCAGGTCAAAACAGAAAAAAGCCATACTCCAATCAGAGAATATGGCTTTTTCACAACTCTGCTTGTTATGTTGGTGTTTGGTGGGGGGCACGGGACAAACGTCGAACCTTTTGAAAAAGGCGGGTTGCTGAGAGCGGTTGTGTTGAACACGGTATCAAAAAATACAAAAAACAAACTAACGAGTTGTCAGGTGAATTCTCGCGAACATGAGGTGTGATATACTCAGGAACATGTCAGCGAATCTTCAAAAACTGAAGGAAGAAATGGAGCCTTTTTATAAGAGTGTAGGCTCAGTTTCTTGCCCTTACTTCAAAGAAGAAGTCTCGTTTAACTCAAAAGGATGGAAACATCTAAGGTTCAAGACTCAGCGTGAATCAAGAGCCCATCAAGATCAGTATATTAGAATGAAGAACCTGAGGTTCGCTCCAATCATTCTTAAGAAGTCATCGACACTTCAAGAAGTGAGAATACAGAAACAGCTTGTTGAAGTGAAGACTAGAAATAGAAAAGAGAAAGTTCGCAAGAGTGTAACCTATTACGGCTTCATGGCCATTCTTCAAGATGGTGATTTACAGAGAAGGTTTAAGATTATTGTGAAACAGATCGAAGGGGGCGAAAAGCATTTCTGGAGCATTATTCCTTTCTGGAAAAATAACAAAGAACTCAAGCTTCACTCGGGGAACCCAGAGGAAGATTAAGAAACAAAAAACACCAACGAGAAGCTGGTGTGTTTTGTTGTGTTTGGTTACAGTTTACAATGATTGACCGTGACAGGGTAAAGACCCCCCAAACACATTAATACTCTACCAAAAGTATATCATTTACGCAAGTGCTCTCTAGGAGATTTTACGCTGTATGGTGCAAGATGCGACCACCCTAATCTAAGGGGGAATTAGGATTTTTTTGATGGAAATAGAACCACTAAGAATGCGAGTATATGAGTGTTTATTTTTGTTAAGTATTTCGAGAAAACTTGGTGCGGGATTCTTCATAGACCCTTGTTTTGCAACGTATTTTGTGATAAACTTAATCAATATGATTAATGTCTCCAGGATGTCGTCCAAGGTTAGGGTTAGCCTATTTTTGCTACTGTTTTGTGTGCAGATCGGGCATCTATTAAACTTGACTTTAAGTGTATCCTTTGCTACACTTTCTCCAGCGATAAATGAGCTGGGTGTAACCGAAGAGAAAAGTGTAGCAAAGGATACACTAAGAATCGAAATGATAAAGTTTAAAAACGAACACACCTAGTGTTCGTTTTTTGTTTTCTAATAAGTTCCTGTATCCTTCCTCCTTTACCCACCTAAGGGAAAAAACATGGATCACAAACAGACCTACGCGATCTACGCCCGGAAATCCTCAAAAGACGAATCTCGCCAAGTCCAATCAATCGGCCGGCAGATGGGAGATCTCCAGAGGATGGTGGAGCAAGAGGACCTCTCCATCTCTAGGCGAAAATACATCGAGGAAGAAAGCGCCTTCAAGCCAGGAAGGAAAGTCTTCAGCGAATTAGTAAAAGCCACTAAGGCCGGAACGGTAAGTTCTTGGCTTTGCTGGCATCCCAATCGTCTTGCCCGGAATGCAACTGACGCCGGGAAGGTGATTCAGCTTCTGGACGACGGCTACCTTTTCGAGATCAAGACTCCAACCCGGACCTACCGAAATACTCCAGAGGATAAGACCTTCCTCATGATCGACCTTGTCTATTCCAAGAGAGACTCGGACGATAAGAGTGAGCTGGTGAAGAGTGGAATGACCAAGAGATACGAAAGGGGATTTCCGTCTGGGAATCCTTCGGTTGGATTCTCACTCTTGAAGTCTGAGTATGAGTCGAGTGTCTGGACCTTAGACCAAGAGAGGTTTCCTCTCGTTCAGAAACTGTTCCGAAGATTCCTCCAGGGAAAGATGAGTATCCAAGGTCTCGCCAATTATGCAGATTCCATCGGACTCACTACTCCATGTAGACGGAAGACCGGAGGGAAGTCACTCTCACGATCTGCTATTCATCGCAACATTCTCAGGAACCCGATCTACGCAGGGTTCTTTTTTGATTCGAAAGACAGGAGATACGAACTTCACCCGAATCTCCCAAGAGTTCTGACGGAGAAGGAGTATTGTAGGGTCCGGGCACTTCTCTCTGAGAGGAAGACTTCTGAAGTGAAACACTCCAGCTTTTTCATCTACCGGGACCTCATCAAGGATCAGTATGGAAGGAAGCTCCTGGCTGATCGGAAGCATCAGCTCAGGTGCGAGTGTGGATTTAAGTTTGCGCACCGAAACAAAGCTAAATGCCCGAGATGCCAAACCTTCATTGAGGATATGGAGAACCCAAGATTCCTCGAATACACTTACTACTGCGCGAACTACATTTCGGATGGTGGAATTCTCAAGAAGAGGTCAATATCTGAGATCAAGATCAACGAGGCGGTTCACACATTCATGAAGAGAAACCTTCCGCTCAGCCTCAAGAAGAGAAGGAGAGCGGCTGAACATCTCGATGATCGTCACCGAAGAGAACGTCTCGGAAAGAAGAGAGTCAAAGAGACGCTCCAGGAGAAGAAGAAACGGATTGGTTTCGAACGTGACCGGCTGAGAGCATTCGCTCGGCAGGGGATTATCTCTGGAGTTGAGCTGCAGAGAGACTTCGCACTTCTCGATCTTGAGGAGGCAAAGCCGAAGAAAGAAGACGGAGCATCTTGCGCTGATCTCAAGAAGCTCTTCGATTCCTGAGATCTACCGAGCATTCACTCAAGGGGTAGACGAAGAAAAAGCCGAAGCTCTGACGAGTCTCGGGCTTTCTCTTGTGTGGGATGGGGAGGAGTTGGGGGTGGAGTATTCTGAGGTTGTGAAGGATATTGTGTTAGTCCATCTTAATCTCGTTCGTACTTCCAGACTGGTGAGTGTTGAGTCCTCAGTCTTATACTGAAAGGCTATTTTTCGATTTTCTTATCTTAGCCAATTTCGATCCCGTCTATTGAACCCTCAACTTCAACAAGGAGAATTTTGTGTGAAGGAATCCATGCACCAGACTCTGCTTCCTCAATCAGAACCTCCAGCTTAGCTAGGTGAGTGCACGTGTCTACAAGGTTACCACCGAGAAGCTCAACTCCCTTAAAGAGAGCAGATTCCGGTCGAAAAACAGAAATCGTCACGATCTCGTTGAGAGAATTACAGGTTAAGTGGATGTGATCTGAGTCGAAGGCATAAACACTTTCCTCTGTTTCAGGTGTTCTCTTAAATTTTGTGTAATCTCCAAGTATCGAAAAGGCATCATTAATCGACATGCCGATCTTTAGAGGTCCAATTGATCCTTTTTGAGTGATAGTAAACATGGTTTTTGGAAAAAACTCTCAAAACTGCTCTGTTTCTCCCTGAAAAGGAGAGGGTCTCGAACTCGACTGGTGGCATATAGCCAATAGAAGAGTGAAGTCGTTTGGTATTGTAGCACAGGATGTATTGCGCGATCGAGTTCTCTGCTTCCTCGAAGCTTTCATAGCAGTTGAGATAGACTTCCTCGACTTTGAATGATCGATTGAAGGCTTCTGCATGTGGATTGTCTACTGACATTCCAACATCAGCCATTGATGGCGTGATGTTGTTTTCTTTGAGGATAGTGATGTAGTCATGTGAACAATACTGGACACCTCGGTCACTGTGGTGGAACTCAGGGGCTTCGTCTGAACTGAGAGCCATATCGAGTGCTTCGATGCAGAGTCTGCGACTCAGACTCTTTGAAACACTCCATCCGACCACCTTTCTCGATGATTGATCCATAACGATAGCGACATATATCCATTTGTTCTCGCACCAGACGTAGGTAACGTCAGATACCCAGACTCTTCCTGGAACAACCGATCCAAGAAGTTTGATCTCGTTGGTGTAGACAAGAAGCTTGTGACGGGAGTTCGTGGTCTGTGGGTGGTTAAACTTCCTCTTGCGAGGCTGAAGCAGGTGGTATTCTCCCATGATTCGGTAGATTCTCTTCTGATTGATCTTCACTCCGTTCCTTTTGAGCTGCTTAGTGATTCTTTTGTATCCATAGTATGAGAACTCAATCTGGATGCTGGTGATCTTCTTTCTAATAACCCCGTCTTCTTGTACCTGCTTCTTCTAATAACCCCGTCTTCTTGTACCTGCTTCTTCTGGTCATGTGTGTAATATATTGCGTTCTTCGAAAGGTTCAAAGATTCCATGAGCCAGGTCTTCGGAATTCCTTCCTTTCGATTGACCAATTCTTTCTTCTTGGAGACGGTCAATCCAGCGTCTTCAAGACTTTCTCTAAAAAATTGTTCTGGGTAGTGATTTTTGTGATGACATGCTCGTATTTCTTGATCTTCCTTTCTGTTTCTCTGCTTTCTTGGTTTACTTCGAAGGCTTTGTTCATATTCTCAATCGCTTGATCCCTCCACTTCATGAGAAGTGTCGGGACAATCTCATGTTTGCGTCCAGATTCTGTTAATGAAATCTCTCCTTGAATAATTGGGAGAACTATTTCGGCTTTCTGTTTACTGGTGAATTGTCTTCGTTTTTTCATAGTTGTATTGTAGCTTAGAACTACCTAAGAGTGGAGTCTCAATGGAGGGGGTTGGAGCACTTCTTGTTGAAATACAAGACTCGATCGTAGAGCTTAGTAGAATCAAGTTTGATAAAGATTGATTTCTGACTATCGAACTTCCAAGTGCCAATCTCCGGATTGGTACTTTTTTTATACAAAAGAAGCGTAAAAGTCTGGTCTGGGAGATTCTATAGGGTAATTAAAATTGATGTGAGGGTTGGGAAAAAGAAAAACCACCTGCCGATCTAGGATCAACGAGGCGGTTTGGTGGTATTTTGAAGATAATCAAATCTGTCATTACCATGCTGGGTCGAGGTTTTTGCCGAGTCTTACTGCAAAGCGCGAAGTAGGTCTAGCGTAGCTAAGAACACATCTCTGTTCTCGCTTGGCCGGAGCAAAGCTCAGCATCTTATCTAGAAAGATCTGTTCCAGCGGCTTGATACGAGGTATCTGTCTCGCGATTTTCTCCATGTCATGAATCGAGCCACATGTCTTGATCAGGGCTTTCCCTTTTTCAATTTTTTCTTTTACTGTTTCTTTCTTCTGCATAACACCCAACCTCCCATCAGTAGGTGAGAACCTCGGTGCTATGAAGAAACAGATTTTTGAAAGATCAGATACTTTGTGAAAATATCATATATGCGGTATTAAAGCAATGGTTCTCAAGCTGAAGCCTTTCCTACCTCATCTCAGAGTCTCGAGACTCCAGAAAGAGCTTGAGATCTTTCTCAGTTTTCTCGGTAAGATCGTAGTCTGGGAGTGATGAAATTGGAACCCAGCTGAATCCAGCTCCTTCTCCTAGGGTCATCTCTGATTCCTTTAACGTAGAGTGTGCATAGAAGACGTATTTATAAGTATCGAGTTCTATGTTCAGGTATTCGGTAAGTAAGATTACCTCTTCCGGCTGGAGGTCCACATTAAGTTCTTCCTTCACCTCTCGGATGAAACATTCTTTCGGTGATTCCTCTCCCTCATTAAGTCCTCCAAAGAAAGCCCATTTGTGTGGGTTGAACTTTGTATTTCCATCTCTTTGATGCAAGAGGATTTCTCCTTCATGAGGATTGAAGAGAAAGCCACCAGCGTGGAATTTTTGAGGGATAGTCATTCCTTTACCATACCAGATTCGGAGGAGAGGAGGAAGAGGTATGGGAGTGTGGGTAGGAGGGTTCAGTTTTTAAATCTACAACATGAAATAAGTTATATTTCAATGTTTGAGTTTTTTCTCTCTCGATGAGCTAGTAATACCAACGAATAACAGAACAAAGTGATATACTTTAAACAGAAACTTGTCAATACCCCCATGTTATAATGGTAGAGGTGACGAAAAGAAGTAGTCGGCCTTGGACTCACCCTTAAGTATTAAGTAAATATCTATGGCAAAAATCAAAGGAAACAGAGATGGTCCAGGAGGAAGGAACGATACCTATACGATTGGATCTCGAAGGAGTGTTCCTCGAGTACAGGCTGTAAGAGAGGTAAGGTCTGGTATGCATCCCGCGTATCATGTTGTCGTGATCTGTGGTGTTGAGTACATCCGAGACAATCCTGATCATCGCAAGAGTGATAATGTGAATCGATAAGAGGGTAATGGAAAAGTTGGAGGATTACGTAGTTCTTGCCGAGATAGAGAAATGACTGTTCTGGCCAATCTTGAAAATGGAGACCGAAAACCAACACCTCCCCAGAAAAACCACACCAATTGGTGTGGTTTTTCTGTATTTACCAAAGACGGCAAACTTTCATCAGATTTTTTGCAAAAGTTCGTCACTTTCTTGACAAAGTTTCGAACTTTTTGTGTTTCGTAAAAAGGCTTAGAATGGGCCTTATGTACCAACGTTTCTTCTGTAGGTTTTCATCTGAACACAACAAAAGGCCCGACTACCAACAAGTGGAGTGTCGAACCTCTTTTGAGCTATATATACCAACGTATTATGCCGATTTTGGGCCTACTGTCCCGTGCGGTGGGCGGTGAGGGACTCGAACCCCCGACCTTTCCGGTGTAAACGGACTGCTCTAGCCAACTGAGCTAATCGCCCATACGATAATTACCTCCTCTGAGGTGTCAATATAATACTCGATTGGAGTGAAAATGCAAGGAGGAGGAGACTTTTAGGTAAAAGAAAAAGCACGACGCGGGGACATCAATGCTTTGATAGGATTTGAGATCCTTCTTCTTGTTAGAGCATAATAACACTCATGCCTTGTCCTTGAAGCTCCTCAGGGAGCTGGCAGGTACTTCCGGAGCAAATTTTTAGACCAGTAACGGGTGTTGCCGAATCGGTTAGTTCCGCCAAGCTTTCAATGTAGCACTCTCTGCGGCGCTGGTTTCCTCCTTGCGGATTGTTACTGAAATTACTCTTGAGGGACTTTCTAGTATTTGGTAGTATTAATGTTGTTTTCTTCATGGTATCATTGACGTAACGTACTGTTTATGTTACGTTCCGTTTAAGATTATACTCCTGTTCATTATGAAAAGCAAGAATATTTTACACATGTTAGCTGTGCTTCTTCGTCAGTTTTTCTTTAGTTTGATAGGAAAAACTGTTGTAAGGATAAGGCATAGGGTTTTTATTCAGAAGCAAGGAGATCTTGTTTCTGATGATTATATTAAAATATACAACCATTTGATGGAGCTTGTCCGAGAGGATAAGCCCGTGATTGAAATATATCTCGACTCAGAAGGAGGGGTGACAAGTCCTGATTTTTTCAAAATCTGTGATCTCATTGAGTTAGAACGAGAGAGAAGAGTAGTCAGAACGTTTTCTTCAGGAAATATGAGCGCTTCTGCCGCTGCAATTCTTTTTGTTATTGGAAGTGATGCTAATCGTTTCCTTTTGCAAAAATCCTCAAAGATCCTTCTTCATGGTCCTCAGTTCTATCATTTTCCAATTGGATATCTCTACGACCCTAATCTGGAAGTTCTCCAGTTTAGTCAGGAGGAGCAAGTTCTATGGATAGGACAAATTAAGTTTTATCTTTCGATTCTTAGGAGATATACTAATATTCCTGAGGAAAAATGCCTCGCGAGTATCAAAGGAGAAGATCTCGTTCTTTCTGGAGAAGAAGCCATCAAACTCAAAGTCGCCGACGGATACCTTTCATAGGGCTCGGCGGCTTTTTCTTTACATTCCTCAACGCAATATTCCTATCTTTTCATCAAAAAGGTGCTAGACTGCCGATATGAATGACATCAAAATCATTGCCGAAACTGCCGAATACATCATGGTTGATAAGCCTGCTGGTGTTATGGTGCACGCGGATATTCACAATCCGGAGAATAAGGAGACACTCTGTATGCATCTTCTTGAGAAATACCCAGAAATTGAAGAGGTCGGAGAGTCTATGGTTTCGAATGACGGTGTTGTAATTAGACGACCGGGGATTATTCACCGTCTCGACAAAGACACATCTGGGGTAATGATTGTGGCGAGGACAAAAGAAATGCACAAGAATCTCAAGACACAGTTTAAGAATAAAAGAATCCAGAAGCGTTACCATACTATTGTGTATGGTCACTTCAGGGTTGAGCGAGGAATTATCGATCGTCCCATTGGCCGGAGTCGTGCTGATTTTCGAAGGTGGACTGCTGAGGGGGGAGCTCGCGGAATGATGCGAGACGCACAGACGCAGTATCGGGTTTTGAAACAAGGATATATTGGAGATGAGAAAGTCTCGCTTATTGAAGTTTTCCCAAAGACAGGTCGAACTCATCAGATTAGAGTCCACATGCGTGCTGTGGGGCACGCAATCGTCTGTGATTCACTCTACGCCGAAGGACGATCCTGTTTGGAAGGGTCTGAAAGAATGATGCTTCACGCCAAGGCAATTAGGTTCTATGATGCGGTTGGAGAGAAAGTTCAGTACGAAACTGAGTATCCAGCAGACTTCGAGAAGGTGATGAACGCAATTATTGAACGGTAGTATTAAGGAAATCTTCGAAAGGGGATTTCTTTTTTTCTTAAAACAACACATAAACCCACCAAAAAACTTGAGTTTTCTGCGGGGTATGCTATATTGGCGCGACTTATTGAATGATATTATATTATGAATTTTTCACCCGTAAACATTGAAGCACGAAAGAATCTCGACATGCGAGCAGGAGATACTGTTCGTGTAACCCAAAAAATTGAAGATAAAGGAAAGACACGTCTTCAGGTATTTGAAGGAATGATGCTCTACCGAAAGCACGGAACCGAAGCCGGAGCTACTTTTACTGTCCGTAAAACAGCCAGTGGAATTGGAGTAGAACGAACATTCCCACTCTTCTCGCCAATGATCGAAACACTTGAAGTAACCAAACGATCTAAGACTCGACGAAGTAAGCTCTACTATGTACGACACAAGGCTGCTAAGGAGATCTCTAAGCGAATGAGAATGGTTATGATGACTCTTGGGTTGAAAGACGAAGAAGCGAAGGTTGATAACGCTCGAGCAGAGGCCGAAGCTGCTGAAGCTCCAGTCGTTGAAGAGATAGTTGAAACCCCAGAGGCAGAAGGAACGGAGAAGGAGATTGAGGAAACAAAAGTTGAAGTTACTGAAGAAGTTATCGAAGAAACTCCTGCTGAAGAAAAGAAAGAAGAGGCTGAGACAAAAACTGAAGATGAAAAAAAAGAAGTTGAAGTTACTGAAGAAAAGACTCCAGAAGAAGAGGCAAAATAAAGACTAAAAGACCACATTCCTTGTGGTCTTTTTTGTTCTGTGCCACAGTGGCGATTCGGGCCAAAAACTTCTTTTATACCCTTCTCAAAACAGAAATCAAGGGTATACTGGTGGCGACCTGTTCTTTCTCATCAGGAGAAACGTAAGTACATGATTTACTTTTCTCTACAAAAAATACAGCACTTTGATGTGCTGTATGAACAAAAAGTACCTATAAAATAGGGTACTGCCCAGGTGGTGGAACTGGTATACACACACGGTTGAGGGCCGTGGCGTTTACGCATGCGGGTTCGAGTCCCGCCCTGGGCACCAGAAGCAATTTTGTCCAAAGACGTGGCAGAGTTTTTGTCGTCTTGCAGAGCAAGACGATGAAGTTCCTCCACCCAGTCTTTCTTCGGGCAAAGAAATTTTTTGAATTAAGGATGATAACTGCTCGTCCAGTTTTTAGGAACGAGCGACATTTTTTACACTTCATTATTTTAGATTTTTTTGTACAGCGATAATATACACAGTAGTGAACATTGCCATTTTTCTGTCGATTCGTTTTGTTTTTAGCAGTTATCATCATCCCACGCAAAGCATAGGAAATGACCGCAAAAAGGTTGTGCTTCATCAAAAAAGTTTCTTTGAGATGATTGGCCCGTGCTTTCCTTCGTGGATTTCACCATCATATTTGAATAATCAAATATAAAATGGATTGGAGAGAATGAACCATTTTTTTATAAAATTGTATGTTACCCTTGCATTAAAATCTGCTATAATAAAGGGATGATTAAAATTATGAATAAAGTTTTGGCATTAATCGAGAGAAAGAGTAAACTCGACTCACCAAGTTTTTGTATTCTTAACTTTGCTACTTAAATTATGATACCCTTTTTGCGGTGCCTTTTTATATCTTGTTATTATCGAAAATCCGTTGTTGTATTCTTTTCCAAAAGATCTGCTTAATAAATCTATGCAAATACCAAAATTCAAAAAACCAAAAAAAATATCAATCCTGGTTTACTGCTCCGCTATTCTCTCAGCCATTTCAATTATTGGTGGGTTTTATAAAGTAAAGTCTGAGAAAAAAAATATTTCAAATAAAAAATTATTTTCTCTATCTTTTTTTATACTTTTAACAGCATTTTTTTCCGCACCAGCAGTAAGTGCTGCGACAACACCAAGTCTAGGGGTGGCTGATAATTATGCGATTCTTACTGATGTTGAGTTTACCATAGGGACTACTTCTAATGTCACGGGAGATATCGGTGCTAATACTTCATCTACTCCAACTATTCATAATGGAACACGTTTTACACCTGCATCTGCAGGCGTAAAAGCGGCTAGAGATTCGGTTATTACGGCATTGAATGGATACAGTAACACCGCTGGGAATTGTGATTTTTACCAAGCTGCGGCTGCAGACTTATCACTTATAAATCCCAGAGGCCTAGGTGCAGGTGTATATAGTCCTGGCGTTTATTGTATTGATGGAGCCACTACTCATACTGCTGGAATGACACTTGATGGAGCGGGGACATATATTTTTAAATTTGGAGCTGCACATGCTCCAGCTGCTTTGGCTACCATGACCTTGATTAACGAGGCAAACTCTAGAGATGTCTTCTTTAAAATTGTAGGAGCTCCATCATGGGGGGCCGGGGCAAGCGTGGTTGGGACTTATGTTTCTGGAGGTGCCTTTACGTCAGTTGATGGTCTTACTTTGAATGGAAGACTTTGGGGTTTTGGAGCTCCTGCTACAATTACAGCAACAACTAATACTACTATTACAGTGCCATCCCCAGCTGCGGTAGATCAAACAGCTTCCATCGACACCACCTCAACTGTTTATACCGGATCATTAATATCGAGAAGTATAACTTGTAGTGGTGGCGGAACTCCTTCACCAACTACAGTAAGTGGTACTAATGTTGGGTCCTATTCAGGATCTGGAATTAGTTGTCCCGCAACCGCTGGCTTTGCAACAACCACTGGATTAACTACAGCAAGTTTTAGTATTACTAGAGCCACACCAACCCCGACTCTATCCGTCACCAACACTCCTACCACCTACGACGCCACCGCTAAATCAGCCACCGTTTCTGTCATTGGTGGTACAGCCGGAACCGTTTCAGACATTTTAATTGGTGGTGCGTCCACCCAAACAACCGCTGGTACGTATGCCGTCACCGTCAACTTCACCCCAACCGATACCACGAACTACAATAACTTAACTGCTACCTCAGCCGGGAACTTTGTTATCGACAAAGCCACACCATCATGTTCAGTCAACAACTCGCCAGTGAACTATACCGGCGGAGCGCAAGCACCAACTTTCACGTGTACCGTGGCTGGAGTGCAATCTAATATCCTCGTTGGCGGTGCTGCCAATCAAACTGATGCCGGCACTTATGCTACCACGCTAAACTTCACCCCAACCGATACCACGAACTACAATAACTTAACTGCTACCTCAGCCGGGAACTTTGTTATCGACAAAGCCACACCATCATGTTCAGTCAACAACTCGCCAGTGAACTATACCGGCGGAGCGCAAGCACCAACTTTCACGTGTACCGTGGCTGGAGTGCAATCTAATATCCTCGTTGGCGGTGCTGCCAATCAAACTGATGCCGGCACTTATGCTACCACGCTAAACTTCACCCCAACCGATACCACGAACTACAACTCCCTTACTACGTTTGCGGCAGGGAACTTTGTGATTAACGCCAGCACCGCTAAAGCTATTACCACCTTTGATTTCGATGCCTTAGCACCATCTGTTGTTGGTTCAATCAATGAAGGCGCTAAAACAATTTCTCTCACTGTTCCTTCTGGTACAGAACTAACTACTCTCGCTCCAACGATTTCTATTACCGGATCATCAGTCTCGCCAACCTCTCTCACGGCAACCGACTTCACTAATCCTGTTAACTACACCGTCACCGCCGCAGACAACTCAACCCAGATATATGTGGTCACGGTCACCGTGGCAGCGAGCACCGCTAAAGCTATTACCACCTTTGATTTCGATGCCTTAGCACCATCTGTTGTTGGTTCAATCAATGAAGGCGCTAAAACAATTTCTCTCACTGTTCCTTCTGGTACAGAACTAACTACTCTCG
>Ga0208770_1000048_pt1 | contig 85750 bp, 73 predicted proteins | sample AntAceMetag02UK9_FD_184771 | JGI IMG/M metagenome (GOLD analysis project Ga0208770, IMG submission 184771) | Saline lake microbial communities from Ace Lake, Antarctica - Antarctic Ace Lake Metagenome 02UK9 (SPAdes) (version 2) | ecosystem: Environmental > Aquatic > Non-marine Saline and... | reverse complement strand
TCGATACGTGAACGCCCACTTCTAAGGCTATGTCCTTCTTGTCTACTCCAAGTAGAACTAAGCGATCAATATTATACCTTTGTTCAAGATCTAATTGGTTGTATTTTTTCATGCAAGACAAATCTATAGGTTAGATTTTTCTCTTGGAGGCTAGCCTCCAAGAGAAATACTTATGTCTCGCACTTATTACTTGAATTCAAGAGACTAATCATCTTCTCTACATAAAAAATGGCCGAATCATATCGTTTTTCCGATTCAAAAACCTCGGAAAGTTGCTCATATGCTGAAATATTCTGGATGTTTCTGAAAATTATTTTCGCCGTATCTTTCTTAACAGTCCGAAATGATTTGGCCAATAATTCAAGCGTTTGATCATCGCTCTCAATTTTCAACTCTCTAAAAAGATATTCTTGGGCCTCCTCGTTTTGGTTTCTGGTAAAAAAAACGGGCACCAGCCAGTGATTCACTAAAAAATTATTTGGATCGACATAGGCCATTTCTTTTATTTTTAAAAGTGTAGCTGCTGTATCAGACAAAAAGTGAAGCTTACTTTTCAAAAATGCCAAGTCATTTTCTTCTTCATAATCTTGGCTATAGCTAAATATTGCGTCGGCTAGATTAGAGAGGTTATTTTGGACTATTAAATCAATTTCAATTCGGGAAAGCTCTCTATCAAGTTTGGAATAGCGCTTCCAGTCTTTAATTAGCACAGTTAATTCTGGATAATATTCTCTACTCAAGTAATATGCGGCAAGATTATGAACGATCTCGTCAGTCAAACCAAACCTATTTTGAGCTTCTTCTAAAGTCTGCACAGCACCCTCAGGCCAGTTTAGCTGCTTCAAAAAGTAGAGTTTCCTTCTTAAAAATTCATCTGTGGGATTTTCATCATATGCTCGCGAAACTTCATCCAAGGCATGACGATAATACGTAGCATTGATACTGACTTCTTCGATTTTATTACTCTTATCACTGTCACACGAGATAAAAAAGGATAAGATAAAAACTGGTAGAATAAATTTGCTCACTAAAGAATTATCTGAATATTGAATTTCATTGCAAACTTATTGACATTAGGGCTATCTAAATAAGTAATTCGATGAAAAGCTTCCACAGAGAATACTTTGAAAATATTCTCTATACCATATCCTAACTCTACATATGGCTTATTCCTCTCTAATCGACTGAAGGGCACGATCTCCTCTCCATTGTCATTTTGTTGTAAGACTACAGTATTAATATTACTCTCCTTGATACTTCCATACAAAGCATTAGCACTTCCAATCATTCTCCATTTTAGTTTTTTCATTAAAGGAATTCTATTGAGTATTAAACCTTCAAAGGAATGCCGATAACGTAAGTCCGCATATCGATCAGTAGAAAACTCAAAGAAGTCCATCAAATTAAAAGCAAAGCCCACATAAAATGGAGTTTCATTCCCTATCGGATTGTACAAAAGCGTGTAAGGAAGTTTACCAAAAACGAGTCCCCCAGTCAATCTCACTTTTGAAACTCCGAAAAGACCCATCTTCAGCCTTTTTTCAATGGCACCTCTCACCTTATGATATTCGAAATCACTTCCTAGAAACCCATTAACACCATAAGTATATTCAATATTAAATGCAGGCCATTTTACAGTCCCTAAACTCAATCTTTCGTTATCATTGACAACAAAAATTTCATCTTTAGCATATCGAAGCTTAAGTGTAGCCTCGGAAACATTGTAATTGGTCCTCGTCTCAAGCCTTCTATCATCTTTATAATATCTAAAATCAAATAACGGATTTACTTGTTGATGTTTAAAGGCCAAACCAACATTGAACCCTGTCGCTAGTTGCTTTTCATAACTTAGCCTATATTTCCGTGTCAAAAACGGTTGTGTAAGATTACCAAAGCGGCTCAAAGTATAAAACAAACTATTCGGCTCAATATTTTCGTTGAGGAGCCAAACCTGTTCGATCTCTTTTTGCTGCTCATATTTAATTGTAGCCCATTTTTCTCTATTCAATACTCGACTAACGTACCATTTGTATTTCCATCTCTCGTCAGATAACCCATAGCCGAAATGTCCACCAAGTAGCCATTTTTTACTAAAATCATAGTTTGTACGACCTCCAAAGCCCAAACGAACTCCTTCTATATCATTATTTCCAAGAAAAGTAGTGTAAGGACCCATATCAAACTTACCCGTCTTTATGTATCCAGTTGCAGCAAATTTTCCCAACTCCATATACGTCTTGACGACAGGCATTTTCTTCAGCGTATCTATCATTTGAAAAACATTCAGCTCTGACTTGGTCAAAGTATCATGGCGATTCTCAGACCAATAATTGTCATCAAAATCTCTCACACCATTATCCATAGATACCGGATTCAGATAAAAATCTTTTTCTCTTGGGGCATTTACTATGTGATCTTTAGTTGAAACGTAAAACTTGGCAAGCATTCCTGCTGTATTATCTGTCAACTGAGCAATATCCACAAGTACTCTCGTCTTTTCGGGCAACCAAGGACCAGCGCTTGTTTTGATTAAATCCTGTTGAATTTTAATTTTTTCGATATAATTAAGATTAGCATATTTTGGAACTAAAGCATCAATTCGCCTAAGTGCATAATCATTTTTTGATACCCACATCTTCCCCCAAAATGCTAGATCTTGCTCCCGTTTAGGGAAAAAGTCGATTTGATAGCAATAAACTCCATCTATATAAGAAGAGTCTATCAGGTCGTATTCATAGTACAACTTCCAACCATCAGTCAAAGGAGACACAAATTCCTTCCCAACTATATTCAACCAATTTTGATAAAAATTGTATTCTTGAAAAGTAGAACCTATGATTTGGCTTGTCAGAGTGCCATCAGTAATACCAACACCACTTACCTTAGTTTTCAAAATATGCTCGTGCTTTAAGGTAGGATTGCTACGGAAGTAATATCTCGAAATAGCTTCTGAAAGGAAGACTGGCAAAATAGGTTGACCATCATCTCCCGCCAATTGTTGAATACTATCTAAGACAGCACGTATTTTTCTGACAATTTTTCTGTTTTTAAACTTGTCCGAAATATTATCAACATCAAACTCTACTTTTGTATAACTCTCATATTCAAAGGCTTCTAAAGTCCTCTTATCATTCGCTTTCTTATTATCAACCAACTTTCTTAAGATCTCTAAAGCAGGGTTTTCTCCTGCATAAACAATGACTTCTCCCAAAGTCATTATGTCTTCGTCAAGTTGGAAATCTATTGATTGCGTGGATCCAAAAACTATCTCTTTTTGTCGCGGCAAAAAACCGACATACCTCACTTCAAGGGATGAAACTTGTAGATTAGTCTTTACAGTGAAGTTTCCATCAAAATCAGTGATGGCACCTTCCTGAGTTCCTGTAAAAATTACGTTCGCAAATGGCACGGGCGAACCTGTAGCTGCTTCGGTAACTTTACCCGTAACGATGGTCGTTTGGCTATAGGAAGTGAAAATGGCTAGTAAAAAAACGCTAGTAAAAAATATTCCTCTCAAAATGATTACGAAGTTGGCTTTGACATTTACGTGCTAAACGAAACAAAGCTTAAAAGTATTCACCAAAACGATATTAAATTTGAATTATTTTCAGACTATGAATTTGTCTTTAACTTATGCACGTCAGCTTGGAGACTCGCCACCATGCCTGCTAGTTGTTCTATAGACAACTCGCTAGCTGATTCTGGATCAGGAAACGATACACTAATAAAGGCTTTGGCTTCCCATATCTCCATGATATCAACAGGATTAACCTCATATGCAGAATAAGCTTTATTATCAGAAACAAGAAAAAGTTTTCCTTTATCCTTAATATAATTGAATACTCGCTTATAAACCACTCCCTCTTGTTTGGTCAGTAAAACATACGTTTTACCGTTTTTTATCTCGGATGTAGACTCGAGGTACTTGCCTATCACTATTGATCCAGGCTGAATAGGCATCATTGAGTCTCCACTAATTTCAAATGCTCGATAGGTTCTATTTGGAGGCAATATTGGTAATCTGAACTTGGGTAGCTCTGCCATATACTCAGGATCTGCATAACCGTTCATATATCCGGCTGCCGCTTTTTGAGGAACTAATTCTATATTTTCCTTATCATCATGATCTACAGTGATAGAGAGTACTTTTACTCTTTCACGCTGGTGAGTGGTAATATCACCTTTTGTCAAATCTTTCGAGATCAACGCATCGCTGGTAACATTGAGCACTTCTGCTATTTTTAATAGCGTTTGTAGTCTTGGCTCTGCTCTTCCCTCCTCGTAAGCCCCCACGACAGAGCGCTTGATCCCAACCTCATTAGCAAACTGTTCTTGTGTGAAACCAGCTTTTTTCCTTAAATACTTAATGTTTTCAGCAATACTCATAAACGATAATCAATTAGCTTTCAAAGATTAAAAAATTCAAATCATCCTTACATGTTTTTCCTATGGAAAATAAATGGAGTTGATAAAAATCTCTGGTTTGACTTATAGTATTCAACTTCTCTTTAATTCCTGTCACTACGTCCCTGAGTGTCTGCTCTGAACTTACGAGGACATAACCGTACATATCTTTTCGATTCTCCAGTTGCGCAAAAAATTTAACTTGACATTTTCCTGATTTTAACTTTTTCGAAGACAATCTTAACTTATAGTCTTCATCAAACATCATTTCATTGTCAGAAAAGATAAAATCGTTAATAGCAGTCGTGTGGATAGCATTCATATTCCTAACTAATTTAGTTAGTAAATAAACTAACTAAATTAGTTATATCAAATAAAAATGCTAAATATTTTAGTTTTTATAAGCACTGTATTAAGGATTGAAGAATACCGCGTTAGCAAACAACAGTTTTCCATCGTACCAAAATGACCGAAACAATGGGTTATCTATAAAATATACAACATCCCCTCCTCCTCGGTTTTCCACACCAAAAACAAGACTTCCATCTATAGATTCTATTACGTTTTGGCCAATAAAGCCGCCGCGATCACTTTGATCATTTGCGATGTAGCCCACATTCCCTGATTTTAATAAGTCATACCTTAGGTTATCGGTTTTTAAACTAAAATACTCGTCATTATAACCATAGGCCAAAGGGTGTGTATCGTCTAGCTTTACTTTGAAAATAGACCCTGCAGTCATGTTTCGCAAATCGTACCTTTCTGTTGAAGCGTATGGAATAATGCGATCATTGTCTCTCTGATCGTCCAACTTTTCTTGCTGATTAGTGCTATCATAGTCATCATTGAATTTCTTTAAGCTTGACTTATTAGCAGCTACCCATCTTTCTATCGCTCCTTGTAATAATATCAACTTACCACCAGACTTCACCCAGTTATCAATCTGGTCCCAATCATCAGAATCAAAGTTTGAATAGCGGCCATCAGGCAAAATCAGAACATCATAATCATTCAGGTCAATCTGACTAAAATATTGAGCAGAAAGGTTTACTATAGGATACTGAAGGGTTTGCTCTAAAAAATGCCAAATAGCGCCGTAATTCAAAGAAGAAGTTCCTAAGCCTCCTAATAAGGCAACCTTTGGCTTTTCTAAAAATGAAACATGCTCATTTGAGCCTATATCAACACCCGATTGAACAAATCCAGATTGCACAGCATGTATCTTCACCCCTCTTTTGTTGGCGTATTCTGTCACTAAATCACTCGCTTTGGTATTGCCATGATTGTCTGCTCTGGTAATTACAATGGAGCCACGACCAAAAGCCTGACCATTGATCTTCACAGGGCTCTTATAATACCTGACCTTTATATCTTCGACCAACAAGTCCGCCAGTAAACTCGCATGCGCCATATTTTTCCATTCAAAGATCTGAGCATAAGGAGTATTGTCGCTCGCTACATTTTGAATAAACGTAATTGCTTCGAATTTTTTTACATTTAATGCGGACCTCAGGCCATAAGATTCCAAACCATAAGCCAAAGGCACGCTCCACGCGGTAATGTCATAAGTCAGAGAATCCGACAGTTTAGTGTGTGGTTCAAAGAGAACATTCGTTAAAACCGCTTTTGGTTGGTCTAAGCTGATAACCAGATCTTTTTCTGTCAAATCAAAGCTCTGTGTTTGTTGACTTCCAAAATGATAACCACTGAGCTTAGAGGCAGCAGCTTTCCCATATTTTATATCCAAATCGTCCAACCACTTCATTAAGTCTTTCATTTTATGGTTGTCTCCATTATGCTTCAATACATAAGTCTTATATAGCGTGGTTGGTCTTTGAGTAAAAAACTCGGCAAACTCGGCAAGCAGGTTTTTCCTATTGTTTGCTGCAACTTCTATAGTGGAAATTCCCGTAGTGAAATGATGATCTATCCTATCTTTCAACGTGAGCGTTTGTCCCGTTTCCGTAATTACACCTAGGCCGGCTCGCCCACTTCCACCCTGCTCATAAGTCATCCCAATAGCGCCATTGAATGTTGGATACGTATCTCCGTAGCTAGGGTACAATAAATCAAAATATTGCTTAGTAAAATATAACCAGCCTTTTTCATCAAAATACTTAGCATGATTCTTACCAATGTCTACTTGAAAACTTCTTTGCCAATCAGTAATCAGTTCATGATATGGCTCAGCTGCAGGAGCAAAATAATACGGGGAATTGATTCCCTGCTCATGAAAATCTACATGGATTTGTGGCAACCACTGATTATATACTTTCAGTCTTTGTTCAGATTCCTTTTGTGACATCCAAGCCCAGTCTCTATTTAAGTCAAAAAGATAATGATTGGCTCGGCCTCCTGGCCATGGCTCATGATGCTCCCAAGAATCGATATTGGTTTGATTAGGTTGATTTTTATACTGATTATAAAAATTAACGTAACGCTCTCTGCCGTCAGGGTTTAGACAAGGATCAATAACAATTATGAGATTCTTAAGCCAATCTTGGTTTGGATTCGCTAATAACTCGTAAATAGTTGCCATAGAAGCTTCTGTGGAAACGGATTCATTTCCATGTACATTATAGCTCAACCAAATTATAGGAATATCAGTACTTGGCTTGCCGTTCTGAAGACCTGATCTTTTTAGATTGTCCGCTCTTATCTCATCTAACTTACCTAGGTTTTCTTCCGATGAAATAAAGGCTAGCATCAAAGGACGATTCTCATATGTTTCTCCATAATACTGAAGAGTCACATTCGAACTGACCCTGCCTAAATTCTCATAATAATCAATCACACGATGATGAGGAGTAAACCTATCTCCTAGCGTATAGCCAAGAAAGTCGTCTGGAGAAGATAGCTGAGCGTAAACTGGAAATTGAACAAGAATTAATACAAGAATTAATAGCCGCATAAACGATTGGATTGATAACAATGGCTAATCTATTGCTTGAAAAGTATTTCTCTAGGAGTCGATCGTTTTTTTCAAGAATTAAATTTTACCCAAACTACATTCATAGATCATTTTAATTACTAATTTTGTTAGTATATACTAATTTAATTAGCTTGAATTCAATACTACATCTTGATTTGGATACTTTCTTTGTATCCGTAGAGCGGCTGAAAAACAGTAAGCTTGAAGGTAAACCAGTACTCATAGGCGGTACAAGTGATAGAGGTGTCGTTGCATCATGTAGCTATGAAGCGCGGCGATTTGGCATACACTCAGCCATGCCTATGACAATGGCTAAAACACTTTGCCCTGAAGCTATCATTATGAAAGGCAATTCTGCTGACTACTCCAAGTATTCCCGAATTGTAACGGAAATCATCCAGCAATCTGTTCCGGTTATGGAGAAAGCATCCGTAGATGAGTTTTATGTTGACTTATCCGGAATGGATAAATTTTACGGTTGTATGAAAATGGCTTCCGAACTTAGAAAAAAAGTTATCCAAGAGTCCGGGCTTCCCATTTCTTTTGGCCTGTCAGAAAATAAAACTGTTTCAAAAGTTGCCACCAATGAAGCCAAACCTAACAACCAAATTAAGATCGATTACGGTAAAGAAAAGCCATTTTTGGCTCCACTATCTGTGAAAAAAATTCCGATGGTGGGAGATAAAACGTATCAAAAACTCATTAGCCTAGGTGTAAGAAAAATACAGACGCTTCAGGAAATGCCCATGGAATTAATGGAACGAGCGTTTGGAAAAAATGGAGTGAGTATTTGGCGCAAAGCCAATGGTATAGACAACTCCCCAGTCATCCCCTACACCGAACGAAAATCAATTTCTACCGAACGAACCTTTGACAAAGACACCATAGATATCACGAGACTTAAAGGGTTGCTTACCGCAATGACCGAAAACTTAAGTTTTCAGCTAAGAAGAGGAGATAAACTGTGTGCATGCATTACAATAAAAATGAGATATTCTGACTTCAACACGTACACACTTCAATCTCGTATACCTTATACTTCTGCCGATTATCTATTGATTCCCAAAGCGCTAGAGCTTTTTGAGAAGCTATACAACAGGCGTTTGTTGGTTCGATTGGTTGGAATTCGCTTAAGTGATATTGTCAACGGCAATCATCAAATTGATCTTTTTGACAATCAAATGCGTGCGCTTCACCTCTACGAAGCTATGGATAAAATTCGCGATAAACACGGAGATAGAGCTGTGATGCGTGTATCCGGAATGGATGCTAAAACGATTGCTCGCTGGAATCCTTTTAATGGAGAGCCTCCTCCGTTACTGGCCAACAGACATAAGTAAATGAAATGGAATAATTAAATTTATAATGATGTCAGTTACTTACCAGAAAGAAAACACAAAGATTAATGATTTCACGCTTTTAGACCCGGAAGCGACCTATCAGTATGCTGACTATCTAAACTGGTCTTTTGAAGAAAGAGTAGAGTTGATTAAAGGTAAGGTTTTCAAAATGTCTCCTGCCCCGAGAGAAATTCATGAGGAAATTTCAACAATTATTAGCAATGAGATCTATAACTTTCTTAAAATCAACCCTGTAAAGTGTATTCTACACCCTTTGACGTAAGGTTTCCTGACAAAAAAAGAAGACACTGATTCACAGACCTTTGGCATGATACAACCTGATATTTGTATTGTTTGTGATAAAGAAAACTAGATGAAACCAGATGCAAAGATGCTCCTAATCTAATTGTAGAGATACTCTCTCCCTCTTCTTCAGCAAAAGACTTGAATGAAAAGTCTCATCTTTATGAAGAGCATAGTGTCCAAGAATACTGGGTGATTTACTCTGGAAAAAACGTTCTGGAGATCATATATCTCCACGAAGAAAACAAGCATATTTCAAGAGGTAAGTTCGTAAGAGAAAACGTCGCAACATCAAGAGCGATAACAGGACTTAAAATCAACCTCAAAGACATCTTCGAAATTCAACATTGAAATAACATCACCCCGCTAGGTCTGCCAATCTAGAATCAAATCTTAGAGGATCAATTACTTCTTCTATGCTTGTTCGTGAATGATCTTCATGAAGAGGGTTTAAAAGATAATTATACTCTCCCGGTACAATGACAGAAGGTAACTTTAGTGCATAAGCGTTATTGTTAAGCACAAAGTCTTTTCCTATTTTTTGCGCTTCATAAGAAATAACATTCTTCAACTCCCAGCCTTCAGGAAGTTCCTGCTGTTTCAACTCCAAAATATGACTATCGTCAATGTAAATTTTAGCCAAGCAGACGTGAGCCGTGTTTAAAACATGATAATTATGAACCAAAAATTCTAAATAAGCGAGAGATATTGTTCCTGCCGTATAGCAAACGGAAATACCTTTTGGATTCCATCGACCACCGTATAATGCAGCCCCTGTTCCAGATAGATCTTGTATATACGCTTTTTTGCTTATTCTGTAGACAAACATAAATCAGGCTAAAACACCATGCTCGATACGACCTATCTCATCAAGCAAGCGTCGTACTCCGAAACTATTTTTAAGCATCAGCTTAGGAGCTATATCGCCAAGAAAAACGTTTTTAGTGTTCATCCAATCATAAAAACTATTGCCAAATGCTTCCAAACCAACCCTGTACACTTCTTCTATTTCTAGTATCTTCTCGGTAACAGGTGCACCAAACTCCGTCTTACGCTTATAGGTATCTATTGATACAGGAATAATATCCATCAACTCTGAAAGTGAAAGCTTCGATAATGCTAATATGTTTTTGACATAACTTTTGGCAATACTGCGACTTGCCATCTGATATAAATTCATAGCTCCGTAAATCATTAATGGTTCTTCAAGGACATTTTCTTCCAAATCTTGCTGAAGGTACTCCTTTTCCTTTTTCATATAGGTGTAAATATACACATTATAACGAGTTATTATACACTATTTTAAGTAACTTATTAATTACTAATATTTTTAGCTTTTTACTAATTTAATTAGCTTTACAGAATGATCAATGTCCATTCCTTCTTTAGCTTCAAATATGGTTTACGTTCCATCGAAGAGCTTGTTATTTGGGCTGTTAAAAGTAAGTATCGTACCATGGCGCTAACTGATATAAATAGCACGGCAGGATGTTTGGACTTTATTAGACAAGCAAAAAAATACAACCTTCGCCCTCTTATTGGAATTGATTTTAGGAATGGGGCAAAACAACAATTTATTGGTATCGCTCAAAATAATGATGGTTTTCAGGCATTAAATAGCTTTCTTTCGGCACATCTTCATGAAAGCAAACCCATACCTAAACAGACAGAGTCTTTAAAAAACTGTTTCATCATCTACCCATTACACAATGTACCCAACCGCAGACTTAAAGATTATGAATATGTAGCGATCAAGCCTAATCAAATCACCAGAGTACCCTATATCAAATCATTGCCTATTGATAAAATCATTGCCTCCCCGACTTTCACTTTACCAAAAGTTGAAGATATAGATATTCACAATGTATTAAGAGCTATTGACCTCAACACTCTGATAAGCAAACTAGAACCTGAAGATACTGGAGAAGAAGTGGACGTTTTTCTAACGAAGAAAGAGTTCATTGACTACTATAAAGCCATCCCTCAGGCCATTGAAAATCTGAAAACTGTATTACAAAATAGTGAAATTGATTTCCAATTTAGTCCAAACGCAAAGCCTCAAAATTTAAAAACTTGGACAATCTCTGAAGAGGAAGATTACAAAAAGATAAGAAAACTATGTATTGATGGCTTTGCTTACAGATATGGTGAAAAGCCTCAAATAGCCATTAAAAAGCGAGTGGTCACAGAACTACAGGTTATTAGAAAAATGGGCTTCCTCTCCTATTTTCTAACCAGTTGGGATATTGTCACCTACGCTAGAAGTAAAGGTTATTTCTATATTGGTCGAGGAAGTGGAGCGAATAGTGTTGTGGCTTACATACTGCGCATCACAGATGTTGACCCAATAGAGCTCGATCTTTATTTTGAAAGGTTTATCAACCTCTTTAGAACAAGCCCACCGGATTTTGATATCGACTTTTCCTCTTGGGACAGAGATGATGTAACCAAGTACATATTCAATCGCTATGAAAATACCGTTCTGCTAGCTACTCACAGCACTTTTCAACATAAAGCAGTAATCAGAGAAGTAGGAAAAGCATTTGGCCTTCCTGCTACCGAAATAGATAATCTTCAAAAGTATAACCGCGATATAGATGATCATGCAAAACTAATTCTCAGCTATGGCGAGCGTCTTGCAGGATTTCCAAGTCATTTAAGTGTGCACGCAGGTGGTATTATTATCTCTGAAAAGCCAATCCATTATTTCACAGCTACATCGCTACCGCCAAAAGGCTTTCCGATCACACATTTTGACATGATGATTGCCGAGGATGTTGGACTGTTTAAATACGATATTCTCGGACAAAGAGGTTTAGGTAAAATAAAGGACGCACTCGAAATCATTGAAAAAAATCAACCCGATCGTCTCAAAATAGATATCCATGATATCAAGCTTTTCAAAGAAGATGAACTCGTAAGAATCAATCTGCGAGAAGCCAATGCCATTGGTTGCTTTTACGTAGAGTCTCCTGCCATGAGAATGCTCCTCACCAAACTCAAAGCCGAAGACTACCTCACGCTAGTGGCAGCAAGTTCTATCATCAGACCTGGCGTGGCTCGGTCAGGTATGATGAGAGAATACATTCTAAGGTATAGAGTTCCTCAGAGAAGAAAAGAAGCACACCCAGTATTATATAGTATTATGCCTGACACCTTTGGCGTGATGGTGTATCAGGAAGATGTGATTAAAGTGGCTCATTATTTTGCTGGGCTTACGCTGGCGGAAGCAGATGTTCTACGCCGAGGAATGTCAGGAAAGTATCGATCACGAAAAGAATTTCAGCAAGTAAAAGACAAGTTTTTCTCAAACTGCAACCAAAAAGGATATGCTGATGCTTTAAGTAAAGAGGTCTGGCGCCAAATAGAAAGCTTCGCTGGCTATGCTTTCGCTAAAGGCCATTCAGCATCTTATGCGATTGAAAGCTATCAAAGCATGTTCCTCAAATCCCATTATCCACTTGAGTTCATGGTAGCAGTACTTAATAATGGCGGTGGTTTTTATAGTAAAGAATTTTACATCCACGAAGCAAGGTTACATGGCGGAAAGATTGAAGCTCCTTGTGTAAACATGAGTCGCAATGAAGTAATCATTAAAAAGAAAACCATTTTTCTAGGGTTTGGCCTTATTAAAGAGATTGAGCAGGGTACAATAAAGACTTTACTCCTCTTGAGAAATGAGCATGGACCTTTTACTTCTGTTGATGATTTTATAAAAAGGGTAAGTATTTCATTAGACCAACTCACTATTTTAATACGAATAGATGCATTCAGGTTTACCGGAGAAAATAAGAAAGCACTATTATGGCGAGCGTATTATTTATTAGGTAATTCTGGCAAAAGTCAAACAAAACCTTCCCTTTTTGAGCCTTCAGTGAAAAAATATAAGCTTCCTGAAATGGATCAGACTCCATTAGAAAACATCTACGATCAAATAGAACTTTTGGGATTTCCTCTTGCTAGTCCATTTGATCTACTTAGCCAAAGACCAAGCAAATACATCAACGCGAAAGATTTCCACCTTTTCATTGGCAAAAAAATAAGGACAATGGGATATCTGGTTACCATAAAAACTACCCGCACAATTAAAGGTGAAAATATGTATTTCGGTAATTTTATAGATGAAGATGGGGAATTCGTAGACACGGTACACTTCCCTCCTGCAGCTAAGCAGTACCCTTTTAACGGAAGAGGAATTTATGTTATGGAAGGCCTACTTATAGAAGAATTTGATGCTGTTTCTCTAGAAGTCAGCCTTATGAAAAGATTAAATTATAAAAGCATAGAAGCATGAAAAAATCAGGATACGCAGATTTACCGCTTCATAATGGAAAAGTACCGAGATGGCTAGCAGAGCGCATGTCTAAAATGGGTGGAGCCATCATGGAAGCCATTGTGATAGAATATGGAAAGTCAGAAGTTTTGAAAAGACTAAGCGACCCTGCATGGTTTCAATCTCTTGGTTGCGTATTGGGCATGGACTGGCATTCTTCAGGCATTACCACTTCTGTCATGGGTGCACTTAAATCATCGCTCAACCCTATCGCCAAAGAACTAGGAATATATGTCTGTGGTGGCAGAGGCAAGCATTCCAGAAAAACACCGGATGAACTACTCCTTATCGCTGAAAAAACGGGCTTAGATGGAAAAGAACTGGTAAGAAGCAGTCGCCTCTCCGCCAAAGTTGACAATACGGCCATTCAAGATGGTTTTCAAATATACCTGCATTCGTTCATCGTTAGCGATGAAGGTGAGTGGGCTGTCGTACAGCAAGGAATGAATGGAGCATCCGGCTATGCGCGCAGATACCATTGGCATTCCTCAGAATTAAAACAATTCACTGAGGAACCTCACACATTCATTTATGGAAGAAACCAAGGAAGCATTTTAAACCTTACCGATAAAAACGCCTATGAAACTAAAAATGGAATCATAAGTATCGCACGGGAAGAACCTGCAAGAATGATTGCCGAGATAAAAAAAATAAAGCTTCCTGCTCATCATGACGTCCAGCAAAAAGATGTGGATATCAAAAGGCTCGGCGCTGTGCTAGCTTTAGCGCAAGAGCTGCCTGTCCAAGACTTTGAGTCTTTGCTGCTTTTACAAGGTCTCGGTCCAAGAACATTACAGTCGTTGACATTGGTGAGTGAGGTCATATATGGCACATCGTCAAGGTTTCAAGATCCTGCGAGATTTTCTTTTGCCCATGGAGGAAAAGATGGACATCCATTTCCTGTTCCTACTCAAGTGTATGACGAAAGTATTTCCGTGTTAAAGACAGCTGTTGAAAAAGCGAAAATAGACCGGTCAGATAAATTAAAAGCCATTGCCTCATTGTCAAAAGCAAGCCAAAGAATGGAAGAAGATTTTGTCCCATCAGGAGACCTTCAGTCTGTTATAGAAAAAGAAAGAAATGATTCTTGGAAATATGGGGGAAGAACCGTGAATGGCTGGGCCAAAAAGCCGCAGAGTGAGCAGTTAAATTTATTCGACTAAAGTAATTAAAACCAATACGAATCGTCCAATTTTATAAAAATACAACTATTCTAAAATTGATCAGACAAATATTGGAAAAAGCATTTTGGATATTTATCGTTAACCTCATGGCGGAAGGAACAGAGACTTTACCTACTTGATTATTGACGAAATCCGCTTTTATGGGAGTTGGAGTAATAAAGTTCGTTCCATTTCTAATTCTAAATCACTCTCAATAATCAGTAAGTGTTATTGACTTCTGCAAAATCCTCTACCCAAGTCACAGATCATCCAAACTACTTGTCTTTGTATTAGAAATATACTTTAATTTAAGGATAGCGAAGCTTTGATCGTCACCACAAATTAATCCTAAAATAGACCTTTCTTCAGTTTGAATTTGGAAGCAAGCTCATAGATCCAATGAAGCCTAGATTCTCATTTAACTTGATACGTAAACCTGTAATGCTCCATTTCTTTTTTACTAAGAAAGGAAGTCCTACGTCAAATAAAAGATTTAAGCATTTCTCTTACAAATGCCCTATTCTATTGATCAATCGGTTTAAAAACCTATATTCTAACTCTGATAAAGGCAATCTGAAGGATTTCCTCAGAAAATTGAGATAACAAGTAACCATCCAGTATTACTTCAGCAAGTAATATACTGAGCCGGTACTCGTTAATTTTTAATTATAATGACCATGGAACTTTGGGCTTACTGCGAGTAATGAGGATGTATTCGAGCTAAAATATTTTTCATTATAAAGCAAGCAATTATAGACATAAGAGTGTGCAAAGCTTGACAGATTAAATAAGCCTCACTTGAATTACTTTTATTTGCGAATCAAGCTCTTTTAGATATTACTCGTACTATAAAAAAGACCTCAAAAAACTATTTAAATTTCAATCAACATTTGATTCAAAATCATATCCATTACTCTTTCTTCATAAAGATCAGGTGTAAAAGAACCTTTGCTTGTCACACTATCCACTACTACCCGGCTAATCCTGAATGAAAGTGAATTATATGACAAAAAATGAGAGCAGAATAAATTCAATAATTCAAGCAATTGAAGATGATTAATTCGTCACAAAAACGCCTATTTATTGCTCTACAAATAATTGATTATCCTCTTAAATTATTAAATATAAAATCTTACGATACTCTTGAAATCGGTCAATTAGACTTCACTTTGTCAGCAAAAATCTCTTTAAACTTTCTAACTTTTGGTGCTACGACAAACTGACAGTACGGTTGATTTCTATTTTCATTAAAATAATCTTGTTGATAATTTTCCGCAGGATAAAAAACATCTAGTTTGCTTATCTCCGTAACAATAGGGTCTGGCCAAATACCGGCATCCTCTAATTGTTTCATAATATCCACAGATACGTTTTTCTGATATTCATTATGATAGAAGACTACAGATCTATATTGCGTACCAATATCATGACCTTGACTATTCAGCGTAGTAGGATCATGCGTTTTCCAGAACACTTCTAGAACCTCTTCAAGTGATACTATTTCTGGATCATACGTGACCTGAATAACCTCAGCATGGCCCGTCTTACCCGCAACAACTTCTCTATAAAATGGATCTTTAGTCTTTCCTCCAGAATATCCTGAAACAGCCGATTCAACTCCGTTTAGTCGTTGAAAAACAGCCTCGATGCACCAAAAACAACCTGATCCCAATGTGATTTTTTCCATATGTGACTATTAACTTTTGCAAGCTAAAAAAGGTTCTACAATTATGCGTTTTTTGATTGTATTGCATTTAAAAACTCTCCTTTGATAGCAACAACTGCTGGCATAGGAGGTTCATTACCTCCAAGAGGCCAATGGCTGGTCGTTTTTTCTGAATTTGACATCTCTCCGGGATGTTGCACGCTTAAAAAGAGCGTTTCTCCTTTTGCATCAAAATACATTCCTGTAAACTCTGCATCATTTGGAGCACTTGCTACTTGAATAACCTGACCCGCTTGTTCTCCATTCCTCAACAGCACGAATAATCCATTATTGCCAAATGGCACATATTCTCCTTTACCAATTTGTGATACTGATATATCAGAACCAAACCACAGATTACCTGCCTTATCAAAGCTTAAGTCGTCTGGGCATGAAAAACCAGTCTCTTTTCCTCCTGTCAAAAACATATCAAACTCAAACTTGAGCCCATCATAACCTGCTAATTCCTTTAACTTGGCTATTGACCCATGGTAATTACCTTTTGAAAGATTGTTAGTCAATGAGATCAAGACATTTCCATCTATGGGGTCTATTTCTATGTTTCCTGGCCTATCAAGCGCTGTACCTCCTACCCTAGCAGCCGCTTCTCTACATCGAACAAGCATCTCTGTTTCGGAATCGAAATACTCATTCAATAAGGGATTATCATAATCTAAGATCACCCATTGTCCAGTGTTAGTATTCGCAACATGTAACTTACCTGGGTAAATTTTACTTGGTTCATCAGAGATATACTTAAACAAACAACCTCCATTCTGATCATCGCAAGAATAAATAACGACTCTCTTATCTACTAATTCATGAACAGTGGCGCATTCATGAGCAAATCTTCCCAAAGCAACATGTTTTACTGCAGTCTTATTGATTGGGTCTACTTCTACAACCCAACCATAATGCTCCGTTGGGCGACCTGTAAAAGTTTCCCATTCTAGAGGACTTGGAAAATAGCCCACGCTTTTATAATCTCTTTCTCCATAAAAAAGATCATAATTTTCTTCACATGTCAAAATTGTACCCCAAGGAGTTAATCCCCCACCGCCATTACCTAATGTACCTAACGCAAAAGTTCGACCAGCAATACCCTCACACCATTCAAAAGGTATCTTAGAATTGGCGTTAAAGCGAAAATTGGAAGAACTATGGAAGTCAACTTTCCAATTCCCACCATCCTTCACTAGCTTTAATATCGAACCACCGACATTCCTCATTTCCTCTTCTACCTGTCTGAGATGCCTTGTGATTACACCATTTCGTTCATAGCCCGATACCCAGAAAGTATTGATATACTCATGGTTTACCCATAATAATGCTTCGTCATTTGTTTGTGGTATGAAAGCTGTATAATCGTTGTTATAACCAAAAAACATGTCCCCACCAATCCTATCTCCCCATTTGACTAAAATTTCATAATCGAGTCCTTCTGTCAATACAAATTCATCAAGATTGTTAGCAACAATTCCCTCCTCGATATCAGAACTACATCCACTGAACCCTAGTTGGAGCAATGGAACAGCTAAAGTCCCTTTTCCTATAAATTCAATAAAACTTCTTCTTTTCATTCAAATGTAAGCGGTCAAGATTCAATCTTTATTTGAGGTCTTCAAGCATCGAATATAGTTGTACTTTAATTATGTTTAATGTTATTTATTCCATCTTATATTACAATCGTGGTAATAAGCCACTTCATGTAAGGATGAAAAAAAGCAAACGTAACAACGTTTGGACACGAATTGGGATTGTATGACAATTAAAAAACTTTGGTTCTTATTTCTTTTTCTATCTCTGTTTTTTCGTGGTTACTCACAAGACAGCCTTAGCACTGAAAAAAAAGAGAAAGGAATTATTATACTTCCTGTTATTTTCTTCTCACCGGAAACTAGCCTTGGATTTGGAGCCGCAGATATTGTTTATTTCAGAGTAGGTAAAAATGCTTTGAAAAAGCCTTCCAGCATTCGAAACGTTTTTGTGTACACCTTAGAAAACCAAATTCTATTCAAAAACCCATTTAACATCTTCCTAAATGAAGATAAAAATTGGATCCGTGGTGAATTGAGTTACTTCAATTTTCCTTATGAATATTATGGCATTGGAAGCGATATTTCGCTAGACAGTGCAGAATCATATGATGCAGAATATATACGGCTAGAGTTTACTTGGTTAAAAAAGCATAAAAACCTTTATATCGGGCCTGCAGTCTTTTTCGATTCCTATTTAAATCTAAGTACAATGGAAAATGGGGGGCTTGAACAAAATAAGGTGAAAGGAATTGAAGGTGGAAATGTTTTCGGATATGGCTTGAATATGATTTGGGATAGAAGAAATAACCTATTTTGTCCAAAATCAGGTTTTTATATCGAAGCTCAATTATCACGCTTTGAAGATAAGTTAATTGGTGATTATCCATTCACCAATTTCATATTTGATGCGAGAAAATATGTACATGCCGGATCCTCTTGGGAATTAGGCTTCCAATTATACCATCAATCAGTTATAGGACAACCACCTTTTTATAATCTGGCAAGACTTGGTGGTTCAAAACAAATGAGAGGTTATTTCAACGGCGCTTACAGGGATAATCATCAAACAGTATTGCAGACTGAGGTTCGACGGTATTTATTCAAAAGGATCGTGGGTTCAGTCTTTGGAGGTGTTGGTGCCGTAAGTTCAGATTTTGGTCAATTCAATCACCTTCTTCCAAGCTATGGTCTCGGACTTAGATATGACATTGACCCTAAGGAAAAAATACGAATTCGACTTGACTATGCTTGGGGAAAAGATACCCAAGGTTTCTACATAAATATTAATGAAGCCTTTTAGCTATCAAAAATAGTTAAGTAGACATGAACATAAGAAGTAAGATTTGTCAGGAAACTTAATAAACAAGCGAGGATCTGAACTCGGATATTTGCTCTTCATTTGATGTCATCTTCGAGGAATAATACTTCCAGAACTCAATAAAGCCTTGGTCCTAGGCTTGATCAATACATTTGATATTCCATTAGCAACCTCTCCGGTAATATTCATTCTCAAATTCTTCGATTGGCGTTGAAGGAATCTATTGAGGGCTGGGTCTTACCCACCCTTTAGGAAGAACATTACTCTCTTTTTAAATAAAAAATGATTGTTAAAATCAAGGCATATTTGACCAAATAAGCCTCCAAACGCGTTAACTTGATTAATATGTTTATGATATTAAGACACGCTTATATTTATGAAAAATTTAATTGCCCTAGCAGAAGCAGGACGAATCAATGAGGAAGCGAATATTCGGGATAGACAATCCACAATTATAAATGCGCGGGTTGAAGATATATGGATTATACTTTTAGATATCGAAGGTTGGCCAAAATGGAATCCAAAAATCTCAGACGTTCATGTCAATCAAGTTCATGTCGGTCAAGAATTTAAATGGAAGTGTGATGGACAAAAATCTAAATCTATCTTTCGAAAAATCAAACAACAGGAGCTAGTAGTTTGGACGGGTCTGTCGAACGGTAAAAAAATGATTCATACTTGGAAGTTTGAAGCAATCGAAGGCAATCAGACGATTGTTACCACTGAACAATCATTAGAAGGTATTAAAACGATTTTTTATAGTCATCAAAAATTACACAGCACATTACTTCACTGGCTCTCCAGTCTTAAACAATGTGCTGAGGAAAAATCTATTTAATTTCTGCTAGCTGATTTTTAACAATCTCAAAATCTGGCACCATTTCTAACGTCTTATTAAAAAGCTCCTTAGCACGATCCACATTGCCCTTATCTTGTTCTAGCATGGCCTGCAGTCTTGTTGCCGCTGCTTTTAAAGATACCTCTTGTCCCCGCCCATCATTAGTAGGAAAAAACAACTTCAACTTATCCGAAGTTGACGCGGATAAAATCGTGTTAATATTATTTAGACTTTCCCCATATTTTTTTGATTCGAACTGTAAGAATGCAACTTTATATAAAATTGTCAGGTCATTCTTGGCCAGATATAATTTTTCAAAATTGGCTATTGCTCTAACTTTTACCCCTAAGTTATCAAAGGCTGACGCTGCTATTTCTACTGCATAGAGATCATTTGGATTTAGTTGCATGGCATCCTGTGCGACTAATGCCGCTGACGCATATTGTTGATATTCATAATAAATTTTGGCTAGTGTATCTAAAATCGGCGCGCTATTGGGGTTCAGTGCCAGCAAATTGTACAAGGCCATTCTCGCAATTGCTGGATCATTATATTGTCTAGCAGCAGTATAAATAAACGCTTGTTTTCTCAATTCATAAGGTAATGTGTCACTTTTAGTTTTTGCCTCTTGGGCATTCGCAAAAATGCTGGTAATAAATAAAAATAATATTACAACGTATCTCATCTTAGTGTTCGTGTTTTTATTAGATCGCAAAAATATAAATTAGTTTTACTTTAATGTTAAACCGCTCCTAACTCCAAGCTTTAACATCAAGCTGTGTGCTTCCTCGAAGTTATTCTTTATTTCTCCATCAAGAATAGCTTCTTTAATACTGTTCTTAATATCCCCAACAACTCTAGATGGCTTTATCCCAAAGGTCTCAATAATTAATTCTCCAGATATGGGTGGTTGAAAATCTCTCAAATGATCTCGAGCCTCTACCTCCTCTATTTTTCTTTCAACTCTTATAAAGTTAGCTTGATACTTCCGCACACGCTCAGGATTCTTAGAAGTAACATCCGCCTTGCATAAGATCATCAAATCTTCAACATCCTCACCAGACTCATATAATAACCTTCTAATTGCACTGTCAGTGACTTTTTCATTTACAAGTGCTATCGGCCTTAAGTGCAGCTTTACTAATTTTTGAACATATTTCATATGCTCATTAAGTGGCAACTTCATCCTTTTAAAAATTTTTGGCACCCAGCGAGCGCCCAGATCTTCATGTCCATGAAAGGTCCACCCCACTTTATTAGAAAACCTTTGAGTAGCTGGCTTGGCTATGTCGTGCAAAATCGCCGACCATCTCAACCACAAATCATCTGTCTCCTTAGAAATATTGTCCAATACCTGCAATGTATGATAGAAATTATCTTTGTGCGTCTGACCGTCTATCGTTTTAACACCCTGAAGATCATGCATTTCTGGAAATATTAGCGCCAATATTCCAGAAGAAAAAAGAAGTTTAAAACCATAGCTTGGCACTGGTGAAAGAATAATTTTATTTAATTCATCAGTGATCCTTTCTTGGGAAATAATGGACAGCCTGTCCTTGGTAGCCATTATTGCTTCAAATGTACTAGCTTCAATATCAAAGTTTAACTGACTTGCAAACCGAATGGCCCGCATGATTCTTAATGGATCATCAGAAAAAGTGATATGAGGGTCAAGAGGAGTTACTATTGTTTTTTTAGCGATATGTCTAACTCCATCAAATGGATCTACTAGTTGACCAAAATCTTGCTCGTTAAGAGATATTGCTAATGCATTAATAGTAAAATCACGACGATTCTGATCTTCCTCTAGCGTGCCATCTTCGACGACAGGGTTTCTAGAGTCTTGCCGGTAAGATTCTTTTCGAGCACCGACAAACTCTAATTCAAACTCCTTAAACTTAATAGCAGCAGTCCCAAAATTTTTATATACGGCCAAACTACATTCGGGTCCTACTAACCTCGCTACTTCTTTGGCAAGTTTGATACCACTTCCTAAACATACAAAGTCGATATCCTTTGACTCTCTTTGCAAAATAAGATCACGAACGGATCCCCCGACAGCATACGTTCGAATAGTCAGATTAGCTGCGGCTTGTTTCACAATCTCCACTGATTCGGATTGCAAAAACACTTCTAGCTCTCTTTTTAACATGAAGTTGAATTAATTTTCATGCTTGATAATACCTCCTTCGTCAAGCATCTCATCGAATATTTTAATTGATTCTGAAATAAGTATCCCCTTAAATATAGTCACGAGTGTTCTGATCAAAAAATCAACTGGTCTCAAATTAACTTTAATATGCTCGGGAATATTCACCTGATGATGCATCAATAAAAAACTCATTAAAGCATCTCTATAAAGTAATCCTGTAGCTTCTATATGTACGTTTTTTTTTAACTCACCAGAATTGCTTGCTTGTCTTAACAAACCAATAAATCGTTCAAAAACAGCATACTCCATGTAAGAAGTAATTACCCTTTCGATTTCGAAATCAGAAACTTTTAAATCGCTTACAACAATAGGACTGATATGATAAAGCTCTTTTTTTATTAGCGCTAATATCCGAACCATTTTTTCAACAAAGGTCAGTTCCTCATTTTTGGCCAGATTACTGACCTCAGTATTCATTGTAGTCGCCTTCTGAGTATATACTGTTTTTACCAATTCATCTTTACTGTCAAAATACTTGTATATCGTCTTTTTGCTGATCTTTAATAATGATGCGATATCCTGCAACTTTGTATTGTGAATCCCTTTCTCTCCAAAACAAATTTCTGCTTGACTTAAAATATCATATCGTTTTTGATCTTCTCTCATTGCCCGCGCAAAATTAAGGTTATATTATCTTTTATCCACCTATTTCTATACCCTTCGACTTATTAGATTTGTCAAATATCTATTAGTACATGGAAAAAGTATTCTTACAAGAAGAAATAGTCAAAATCACTCGTGAGTTGAACTATTACGCCGACCTTTATTACAATAAGGATCAAAGTGCAATAACGGATCTTGAATTTGATCAACTTCTAAAAAAACTTGAATTATTAGAAAATGAACATCCTGAATACGTACAACCAGACTCGCCTACCCACAGGGTTGGCGGGAAAGTAACTAAATCATTTGATACAGTCACTCATAAGTACCCCATGCTATCGCTTGGCAACACTTATAACAAAGATGACCTAATTGAGTTCGATCAAAGAGTTCTAAAAGGCTTAGGTACTGGCGACTATGAATATTTCTGTGAACTAAAATTTGATGGTGTAGCCATCAGTTTGACATATGAAAACGGTGTGCTTTTGAGAGGTGTGACGAGAGGTGATGGAGTAAAAGGCGATGACGTTACTAACAATGTGAAAACCATCAAATCCATTCCATTAAGACTCCATACCAAAAACATCCTCTCATTTGAAGTTCGAGGTGAGGTTTTTATGCCTAAGGAAACCTTTGAAGAGCTAAATAAAACTCGGAAAAAAAACGGTGAAGCCTTACTTGCCAATCCCCGAAATACAACTTCCGGAACATTAAAGATGCAAGACTCTTCCATTGTGGCAGTTCGTAAGCTGGATTGTTTTTTGTACAGCCTGTTGGGCGAAGTGCCTGAACAAACATCTCATGAAGCATCAATAGAGCTATTAGAAGGCTTAAATTTTAACATATCCCCTACCTACCGCAAATGTCATACAATAGAAGAAGTCTTTGAGTATATCGACGAATGGGAATATAAACGTAAAGAACTGCCATTGGAAACGGATGGTATTGTCATAAAAGTAAATAACAAACAACAACAGGAGGAGCTCGGCTTTACAGCCAAAAGTCCTCGATGGGCCATTTCTTACAAATACAAATCGGAAGCGGCAGAAACAAAACTTAAGACTGTCAGCTATCAAGTTGGAAGAACAGGGTCTATCACTCCTGTGGCCGAATTAGCGCCCGTACTTCTTGCTGGAACAACGGTCAAAAGAGCTTCATTACACAATGCAAATGAAATAGAAAGATTAGACATTAGAATCAACGACATTGTCTTTGTGGAAAAAGGGGGCGAAATAATTCCGAAAATTACGGCTGTAAATTTCGACAAGAGACATGCTAATTCAGATAAACTAGTCTACATAAGTAACTGCCCTGAATGCGAAACGCCTTTAATAAGAAAGGAAGGCGAAGCGAACCATTATTGTCCAAATGTAAAAACATGCCCTCCGCAAGTCAGTGGCAGAGTCGAACATTTCATTTCAAGAAATGCTATGGATATTAACAACCTGGGACCTAGTACCATTAAAGGTCTCTTATCAAAGCATTTAATCCAAAACCTGTCCGATTTATATACGTTAACTTTCGAGCAAATCAATGGTTTGGAGTTTGAGCTGATAGATGAAGAGACTGGTGAGTCTAAAACTAGATCAATAAGAGAGAAAAGTGCGCAAAATATCATTAGCTCCATTGAGGAGTCGAAAAGCAAAGCATTTCCTCAATTGCTATTTGGGCTTGGTATTCGATATGTCGGAAAAACAGTCGCTGAAAAATTAGCTGACAGTTTTGGTTCTATTGAGCGAATTGGAGAGGCGTCAATCGAAGAAATGAATAACGTAGATGAAATAGGTGGAAGAATTGCAGAAAGTGTTGTCGATTACTTTTCAGTGGAAGAAAATCTGAAAATCATCTCAAATCTGAAGAACGCAGGACTTCAACTTGAACAATCAAAAAAAGTAACTGTAGATAGACCGCAAATTTTCGCAGGTAAACAGGTGGTAGTTAGTGGGGTTTTTGACAACTTTGAAAGAGATTCTCTTAAAGCTATGATAAAGGAAATGGGTGGGAAAATAGGAAGTGGCATAACCTCTAAAACAGATTATTTATTAGCAGGAAATAATATGGGTCCTGCCAAACTAGAAAAGGCTACTAAGTTAAATACTACAGTATTATCGGAAACTGAATTTCAGATTATGATCAGCAATGCTTAAGTCGAAAATCATATGGTTTAAATACAAGATGAGGCTGAGAAGCCACCTCTCTTCATCTAATTATAGTTTTCATAAATGTGACAAAGTTGGAATAATCTATAACACAGATCTATTCATCAAATATCAAGTAAAAGACCTAATCCAGCTATTAAAAGAAGAAGGAAAAAAAGTTACGTCACTTGGTTTTCATACCGTCGATAGTGGTAAGTTACAAGACTCGTCAATTGATTTAAATCAATTTGACTTTTGGGGGTCCCTCAGACCAAACAAAAATGTGGAATTGCTTTTAGGACAAAAGCAAGATTTACTCATTTGCCTTGATGACGAAAATAATTATGCCATCAACTACTTAGTTACAAAAGCCGAATCTAACTTCAAAGTGGGTATTTCAGAGAATGAAGATTCAAATAAAAAATTTGATTTAATAGTAAAATGTGCTCATGCCAATAACAAAGCCTCTGAGCTCATTAAATATTTAAAACTAATAGCGTCTAATGAATGACTTAATCGGAACTGGGGTTGCCTTAGTCACTCCATTCAACGAAGATCGCTCAGTCGATTTTGTAAGCCTCAAAAAGCTTATAAACTACGTAATAGACGGTGGCGTAGACTACTTGGTAGTAATGGGTACAACGGGAGAATCTCCGACTATCGCTTGGGAAGATCAAATAGAAATTCTTGAAAAAAGCATTGAATACATCAGGGGAAGAAAACCGATTGTTTTTGGTTTAGGAGGAAACAACACTTACGCAATTTGTGAAAAAAGTCAAGTCTTAAGTGATTATCCTGTCACTGCTATTTTGAGCGCCTCACCACATTATAATAGACCTAGTCAAAAGGGTATTTTAGCTCACTACGAAGCTATTGCCGATAGCAGCCCATGTCCTATTATATTATATAATGTACCTGCTCGAACAGCATCAAACATAGAAAGTGGGACATCAATAGCCTTGAGCAAGCATGACAATATTATTGGACTGAAAGAAGCTTCTGGTAATTTGAGCCAATATAAAGAAATACAAAACGGAGTAAATAGCCATTTTCTTATGCTGTCTGGCGATGACTCAAATGCCCTTGAAACTATTATGATCGGTGGACATGGTATTATCTCAGTGGCAGCCAACCTGATTCCAGAAAAGTTTAGCTCTATGGTTAGATCTGGTCTTGAAGGAAAGTATGAAGAGGCTTCCCTATTAAATGAGCATATGCAAAACATCTATAAACTCTCTGTTGCAGAAGGTAATCCAACTTCGATTAAGACAGGTCTCATGTGTAAAGAAATCATTAAAGGTTATATGAGGCTTCCTTTAATCGAAGGTTCTGAAGAGCTAGCATCCGAGTTTAGAGCTGAAATGACATAAAAAAAGGAACATACTTATGTTCCTTTTTTTATTCAAATTATCATGAATTCAAAAGACTATGCGCCTTCTTCGTTCTTCATGTCTTGAACTTCAATTCTTATCTCTTGAGATAAGTTTTTAAGCTCTTGCATGCCTTTTCTCACACGAGTTCCAGCAGCTGAATTTCCTTTGTCATAAAACTTTTGGAAATCCCCTTCCAATGAGCTTAATAATTCTTGAAGTTGTTCGAATCTTTTCATATTGATAGATCTTTAAGGTTATTGATATTCTTTTGTTGGCAATTTATGAAAATAACTGAAAAAAGTATCATAAGGGCTTAAAAAAGCCCTTATTTCTTTTTTAATGGGCATATGCCCCTTCAACTCCAGCTTCTTTATAAACACCCGCATCGAGTTTTTCTTTTACCGCCTCAAAGGCAATAATTGTCTCGTCTACGTCCGCTAGTGAGTGAGATGCTGTAGGAATAATCCTCAATATAATTGTCCCTTTTGGAACTACAGGATACACTACAACGGAGCAGAATATACTATGCTCTAAACGTAGATCTTTCACCAAGTTTACAGCCTCAAGCGTATCACCATTCATTACAACTGGTGTTACTGGAGATTGAGTTGTGCCTATGTTATAACCCTTTTCTTTAAACCCATTTTGAATAGCATTCACAATAACCCAAAGCTTTTCCTTATGCTCTGGTTGTGTTCTTAGTAACTCAAGACGCTTTAAATTTCCTATTACCAACGGCATTGGTAATGACTTAGCAAATATTTGAGATCTCACGTTGTACCTAAGCACATCCATGATATTCGCATCTCCTGAGATAAATGCACCTATACTAGCCATGGACTTAGCAAAAGTAGAAAAATAGATATCTATTTGATCCTGAACACCTTGCTCCTCACCTGCTCCTGCACCTGTTGCTCCCATAGTACCAAAACCATGCGCATCGTCTACAAGTAATCTGAAATCAAATTTCTCTTTTAGCTTGACGATTTCCTTAAGATTTCCCATGTTTCCAGACATCCCAAATACACCTTCGGTGATCACTAGGATTCCTCCACCAGACTCTTTGGTAAGTTTCTGTGCTCTCACTAATTGTTTTTCGAAATTCTCCATATCATTATGAGGAAACACAAAGCGCTTACCTAAATGCATTCTCAGACCATCGATGATACAGGCATGAGCTTCAGCATCATATACAATAACGTCTTTTCTATCTACTAAAGCATCAATAACGGACATGATACCTTGATAACCAAAGTTCAAAAGCATGGCTGCTTCTTTCTGTACAAACGAAGCTAATTCTTCTTCAAGCTGCTCATGATATTTGGTATTACCTGTCATCATTCTTGCTCCCATTGGATATGCCAATCCCCAATCTGCAGCTGCATCTGCATCTGCCTTTCTCACCTCAGGATGATTTCCAAGACCTAGGTAATTATTCAAACTCCAAGTCAGTACAGTCTTTCCATTAAACTGCATACGGGGTGCTATCTCACCTTCCAGTTTAGGAAACATGTAAAAATTATTATCAAAATACGAGTACTGACCAAGAGAACCTCTGTTGCTCAGTATTTTTTTAAATAAATCCATTCGTTATTTTTAATTCCGCACTCTTTAAAAGAAGCACAAAAGTAACATTTAATAAAGATTGCCCCAAAGTTTGTATCTCCTATTTCCTAAATATGAATAATGCGCCAATTAATTGTTACACTTGCGTTTTTACTTGTCAATGACTTATGGCCAAAATTAAAAAAATATTAGTAGCAAATAGAGGTGAAATAGCATTGAGAATTATGCGATCGGCTAAAGAGATGGGCATTCTCACTGTCGCCGTTTATAGTGAGCCCGACAAATCTGCCCTTCATGTCCGTTATGCGGATCAAGCTATCCATATCGGTGAAGCAGCAAGCTCTTTGTCCTATTTGGTAATGGATAAAATAATAGCCGCATGTAAAACTACCGGAGCAGATGCTATTCACCCAGGATATGGTTTTTTATCAGAAAATGCTGCCTTCGCCAAGCGTGTAGCGGAGGAAGGTTTAATTTTCATTGGACCATCAGCTCATGCTATTGAAGTTATGGGTGATAAACTTACCTCGAAAAATGCTGTCAAAGCGTTTGACGTTCCCTTGGTACCAGGAATGGAAGAGCCAATCAGTGACGTGGCTGTTGCAAAAGAAATTGCAGAAAAAATAGGCTATCCTATCATGATCAAAGCCAGTGCCGGTGGCGGTGGTAAAGGAATGAGAATTGTTGAAAATCCAGAAGATTTTGAATCACAAATGGAGAGAGCGGTAAGTGAAGCAAAAAACTCTTTTTCAGATGACTCAGTTTTCATAGAAAAATTCATAAACAATCCAAAACATATCGAAGTGCAAATTTTGGGTGATCAGCACGGAAATATTCTTTACGTTTTTGAAAGAGAATGCAGCATTCAAAGGAGAAATCAAAAAGTAATTGAAGAAGCGCCCTCACCTGTTGTCACAGATGAAATAAGAAAAAAACTTGGAGAAGCGGCAGTGAATGTGGCTAGATCAGTAAATTATTATGGAGCCGGAACTGTAGAGTTTATCGCTGACGATCAGCAAAATTTCTACTTTTTAGAAATGAACACACGATTGCAAGTGGAACATCCTGTTACTGAAATGATATCAGGTTTGGATCTAGTAAAAGAGCAAATCAAAATTGCCGAAGGACAGCCTTTAGCGATAAAGCAAAATGAATTAAAGATTAACGGTCATAGTATTGAAGTAAGAGTATACGCTGAGGACCCAGAAAATAACTTTTTACCGGACACAGGCAGCTTGCATCAATATGTCCGTCCTCAAGGTCTTGGCGTACGAGTAGATGACGGTTACGAAGAAGGCATGGATATTCCCATATATTATGATCCTATGATCGCTAAACTCATCGTCCATGGAAAAGATAGAGATGAGGCCATCAGTCGCATGAAAAGAGCCATTGATGAGTATAAAATAGCTGGCATCAAAACTACTTTACCCTTTTGTTCATTTGTATTGAATCATCCCACTTTTATAGATGGGTCTTTTACAACCAAGTTTGTAGAAAAGTATTACGAGCCAGAAAAGTTTGCTTCTTCGATGACTGAGGACTACCAAAAAGTAGCAGCCATTTTTGTTGCTACCATGGAAAAAGCTCAAAAAATTAATTTTAGCGCCAATAAATCCAGTAAAGCTTGGAAAAGAAGACTTAATGAAGCGTAGATCTAATAAAACCCTATTCAATTTGTTTTATATATCCTAAATGGCAGAAATAAGACCGATAAGTGCTTGGCGATATAACCCTGAAAAGACACCACCAATCGACGAGTTGGTATCTCCATTGTTTGATGTGGTGTCAGAAAAACAAAGAAAGAAGCTGTATGATCAGGATTACAACAGTATACACTTATCTGTGCCTCGTGGCGATGGTAAGGTAAAAGATCTTGCTCGTCGTACATTGCAACAATGGAAGATCGATGGAATAATAAGAAAAGATCATCTACCCGGTATTTATGCCTATTATCAATACTTCACTCTTCCAGGTAGCCCTAAGGAGTTTTGCAGAAAGGGGTTTATTAGTAATATCAAAATAGCTGATTGGGAAGAGAAAATTATCCTGAGACATGAAAGTACTATGCCTCATTCTGTGTCAGATCGAAAAGACATTTTAAATGAGACTCAACTTAACATTAGCCCAACACATGGCCTTTATACCGATGCAAATCACATCTTAGAACCCTTTCTTGATGAGTGTATTAACAACCCTATTTATGAAGTAGAAGATTATCAAGGGGTGCGAGATGTGTTGGGAGTCATTCATGATGCTGAAATAATTAGCAAGTTTGTTGCTCTCATAAAGGATAAACAAATTATTTTGGCTGATGGACATCATCGATATGAAGGTAGCCTACAATATCAAAAAGAGGAATCCAACGCAAATCCTGATCATAATGGACAAGAAGGTTATAATTTCCATTTGATGTACCTCACCAATACTGAATCTGACGACCTGAGAATCTTACCTACACATAGATTGGTTCATAACATAAATGAATTCAGCGAAGATTGGCTACTAAAGCAGCTCGATGAGGATTTTGTCATAAAAGAACTTGACAATGCCTATGACGTAAATGAAATCATCTTGGGGAAAAAATGGGCCTTTGGTTTATTAGTAAATAATAACGCTTACAAAATTCGGCTAAAAGCTGAGAAATTAGATTCCATGGCCTGGAATTTTCCCAAAGCGATAAAAGAACTAGACTTGACCGTAATGCATTATTTCATATTTGAAAAAATAATCGGTATTGAGAAAAAAAATCAAGTCACGTCGGACAAAATCTCCTTTCAAAGAAATTTTACAGAATGTCTCAGTGCGGTAAACAGAGGTGATTCACAATTTGCGCTGATCACAAAAGACATTCCAATTGAAACTGTAAAACAGACTTGCTACAGTGGATATACCCTTCCTCAAAAGTCGACCTATTTTTATCCAAAAGTTATTTCAGGATTTTTATTCAGCTCCATACAAAAAGATGAGTTCCACACCCCATTTGATTCTAGGTTCCAATAGCCCAAGACGCAAGCAGATCCTCAGCGATGCTGGTTATGATTTTACGACAATGTCTTTAGCTATTGATGAGAGCTATCCGTCCGACTTAGAGAAAAATGAAATTGCCAAATACTTAGCTAAAATTAAAAATGAAGCCTATCGAAAGGGTTTAAGTAGCGACGTTTTGTTAACCGCAGATACCACTGTCATCATAAATAATGAATCCTTAGATAAGGCAAATACATATGATGAGGCGGTGAGTATGTTACAAGTCCTGTCCAACAATATTCATGAAGTGATTACCGGCTATTGTATAAGCGATGATAAAAAATTTATGTCCAATTCAATTGTAACTAGGGTTTATTTTAAAGAACTAGGACCTGAGGAAATTCATCATTACGTTGAAAAATTTAAACCCTATGATAAAGCAGGCGCTTATGGTATTCAAGAGTGGATTGGAATGATCGGTATTAATAAAATTGAAGGATCTTATTTTAATGTTGTCGGTTTACCCATTTTTGAGATCGCCGAAGATTTAAAGAACTTCGGCATCTCTTCACATTAAACTAAAGGAAGAAGAGTTTAATCTTCTTCATTGTCATCATCTTTTTCTTCCTCTTTTTCTTTTACAGCATCCCCATCCTTTAACCTTTTAGTTACCACCAAAAAAGGTCCAGCGACAACTTGATCATTTTCTACCACACCTGAAAGAATTTCTATTCTCTCAAAGTCACTAATCCCAGTCTTCACTATTTTTTTCACTGCTTTCCCCTCTTCTACAACAAAAACTACTTCATCTATTTCCTGATCTATCAAGGAAGACTTTTCGCTTTCTCCATTTTCTTTTGAATCATCTTCTTCGCCAGCTTTCCGAGTTGTTACAGAAGCTAAAGGAACAGAAAGGATGTTGTTTTTAACTTCAGTGATAATATCTACACTGGCAGTCATACCAGGTCGAAAAGGATACTTCATTCCTTTCTCTTTGAGCAAATCTTGATAGCTGCTATTTAGGATTTTTATTCTAACCTCGAACTCTGTCACTGCATCCCCCGAAATTTTATCATTTGCCGTATTTGCAATTTGTGTTACGATTCCTTTGAATTGCTTGTCCATGTAAGAATAAGAGTCAACATCTATTATGGCCGTATCTCCATAACTGATCCTTATTATATCATTCTCATTAACATCAACGCGAACCTCCATATTAGAAAGATCTGCAATTCGAAGAATTTCCGTTCCTTGCATTTGTGACGTTCCCACCACGGTTTCCCCTTTTTCTACATTTAATTTTGATACTATTCCACTCATTGGAGCGGTGATACTTGTCAATTTCAAATTCTCTTCGGCTTCTTTTACTGATGCTGAGGAACTCTCAATAATGAAATTTGCCGCAATTACGGTTTGCTTGGCAGACTCAAGATCTTGCCCAGCGATTTCAAAATTAGCCGTAGCTAATTCATAATCAGAGGTTGATATTACTTTTTGATCATAAAGCTTTTTTTGTCTGTTAAACTCCAGCTTCGATCTAATATAAGAGGCATCCGCTCTCGCCAATCTGGCTTTTGCATCTGCTTTATTCGCTTTCTGTTGATTTAAATTTGCTCGTGTTCGATCTAAAACAGACTTAAAATTATCAGGACGGATTTTCAAAAGAAAATCACCCATTGACACAGAATCACCTTCTTCGATGGTCAATTCAATAATTTCTCCTGGCACTTCAGGACTTATCTTCACCTCAACGACTGGTTGAACAGCCCCAGAAGCACTCACCTTTTCAATGATTCTTGCTTTTTCAGCCAGTCCTAACTCGACCTCCAATTCCTTCTTTTTACCTACCCAGCCTTGTTGCTTTCCAACAACTAAAACCAATATAATTACGAAAAGAACACCACCGAGAATGTATAATATTTTGTTATTTGATCGTTTTTTAGCCATTTGTATTAAAGTGTAATGGGATTACCCATATAAAAATCCAAGATTTTTTTTCTAAAAATAAAATCAAACTTTGCTCTGACCAAGTCAGATTTAGCACCAAATAAATTATTAGATGCAACTTGATAGTCTGTAAAGTTTGCTGCCCCTAAGTTATATTGATTTTCAATAGATCTGAAAGTTTCCACCAGTGCTTCTACTTGTCTATTTGAGGCATCAAAAGTCTTGGCTGCTGCCTGAGCATCATTATATGCTGATTCTATTATTTGTCTAAGTTGATTTTTCTGCTCTACTACAGTAATCTCTGCTTGTTGCATGGCGATTTTCGATCGCTGAACATTGGAGTTGACTCTTAACCCATTGAATACTGGAATAGATAAATTTACTGAAACGGACCGACTAAGATTATTACTTAATTGCTTACCCGCTTCATCAACAACAAAATTTCCTTGCGATTGAAACCCAATCACCGATTCACCACTGATGGTTTCAAAACCAGTAGGAAATTCTATTTGCTCCAAATTTGGATCTACAACGAATTGCCTAAAAGCATCCGAATAGTTGGTGTTAAAACCTGCACTTAACGACAAGGTTGGTGTGAAATCTGCTTTCGCAACCTCTACGGCCATTAAAGCACCTTGAACCTGTAGTTCCGCACTCTTTATTTCTGGCATAGAAGATAAAGCCGTGGTGTAAATATCATTAGGATTCACGGTCATGATCAAATCTTCCATGACGTCTATTTCCGGTACTTTTATTTCTATGTTCTCCGAAGCGGGAATCATCATGGCTTGCTTAAGGTTGAGATAAGCCAAGTCCAATGCATTTTGGGCGTTAATCAGTGAAACTTCGTTACTGGCTAATTGAGAAGTAAGTTCTAACTCGTTAGTTATTGGTAAGGCGCCTAAAGCAACAAGTTTTTGAGTCCTTTGCAATTGCTCACTACTCGAATTCAATTGATATTCCGCTGTTTCTAATAGCTCTTTGTTGAAAATGACGTTTAAATAGAAAGTAACAATATTGAGCGATAAATCATTCTTTGCTTTTTCAACATCGTAGTTTGAAGACTCAAATAAAAGCCTATTCTGTTTAACATTATTTGCTAACCTAAACCAGTTAAACAATACCATGTTCGCATTTCCGTTTATTCCAGAAAAATTAATTTGCTGCGTGATAAACTGGTTAGTGGTTGGATCAATGGAACGACCCCAATTGTACCCATAATTTCCACTAAAATTAACGCTAGGTAGTTGGGAAGCTCTAGATTGCCTGAGATCAATATTTGCTCCTTCCTTCTGCAGCATACTTCTTTTTATAGAAAGGTTATTTTCGATCGCTACCTCTACGCATCTTGCCAAATCATAAACCTCGGCATCCTGAGCAGTAGAAACCGCTGAAAAAATGAGGATAAGTGCGAAAATATTTAGTCGTTTCATTAGGTTGTATTTTGAGTTATTTATGCAGTTTAATAATCTATATCTGGAATGTATCTCACATGATGCACCCACTTCAAATGGCTTAAATACTCCAACGTTATTTTCTTAACTCCTGAATCCATTTCAAATATTAAGCAAGCCACGTCACTTTTCCCCTTCCGTGAAACCGTCATGGTGCCTATATTACAATCATCCTGAAGTAAGACATTTGAAATAAAAGCTATACTTCCAGGCACATCCTGAGCTTTGATAATCATCGTATGCGCATTCGCTGAGAAATTAGCGTCAAAACCATCCACCTCACGAATTCTTATCACGCCTCCTCCTCTACTCTCAGCAATAACTGTGGTCTTTAAGTCATTATTAGAAATCTCTAATTTCAGTGTATTGGGATGAAAAGCTGAAGCATTGCCCACGGACTTGAATTTAAATTCTAAAGAAGATTGATGAGCCAAATCCAACGCTTGTTTGATTCTTTCATCGTCTGTTTTAAAATCCATCAAACCGGCAAGAATTGCCTTATTGCTCCCATGCCCTTCATAAGTTTGAGCAAATGAATTGTAAAACGTAATTTCAGCATTTGTCGGGGTAACACCGAGGATTTTCCGTGCTGTTCGACCAATTCGCACCACACCAGCGGTATGTGAGCTTGATGGCCCGATCATTATCGGCCCAATCATATCAAATACACTACTTCTTTCAGCCATAATGGTCAATTTAAACGTGGAAGGTTACAATTAGATCAATAAAACGTCATAAACTGTCGCATTTTGTGTTAAACAGCAATAGGAGCCTTTATATGGGGATGAGGATTATAATTTTCCAAAGTGAAATCCTCATACTTAAAATCAAAAACACTCTTTACTTCAGCATTAAGTTTCATTATGGGTAAAGGTCGTTCTTCTCTGCTTAATTGTAATTCTGCTTGTTCGAAATGATTACTATATAAATGTGCATCTCCTAAAGTATGTACAAAATCCCCCACTTCTAATCCGCAAACCTGAGCAATCATCATCGTAAATAAGGCATAAGAAGCAATATTAAAAGGCACGCCCAGAAACACATCGGCACTTCGCTGATAAAGCTGGCAAGAGAGCTTGTTGTCAGCAACATAAAATTGAAATAGCGCGTGGCAAGGAGGCAAAGCCATATTTTCGATTTCGCCCACGTTCCAAGCATTAATAATAATTCTTCTTGAATTAGGATTATTCTTTATCGTATCAATAACCTCAGCCAATTGATCTACCGATGATCCATCACGTTTTGCCCAGCTGCGCCATTGAACACCATATATTGGCCCCAAATCCCCATTTTCATCAGCCCATTCATCCCATATCTTTACACCATTATCTTTAAGGTATTTAATATTACTATCACCCTTGATAAACCAAAGCAATTCATGGATAATTGATCTTAGATGAACTTTTTTCGTAGTAACTAGCGGAAACCCATCAGCAAGATTATATCTCATTTGATAGCCAAAAACACTTTTTGTGCCAGTACCCGTTCGGTCACCTTTAAGCACTCCATTGTTCATAATATGTTGCATCAAATCGAGGTATTGTCTCATAATTTTTATCTTTGAACCTCTAAATTAATCCAAGCTGAACAGATTTATCTTCCAATACTTTAAGAATTACCAAAGCAAGAAATTTAAGACCATAGTAATGGGGCTTTGGCTATGCCTATTAATCTTCTTTGGTAGCTTTTTAACAGAACTAAAACCGGACTTTGATTTTGAAAAATTTTTTCCGCTCGATGATCCAGACTTAATTTTTTATCAAAAACATCTTGAGGTATTTGATTATGACAATGATTACATCACCTTCATTGCCGAAACTGATAGCACTGTTTTCGAAATTGCTTTTTTAAGCCGACTGGATAGTCTGTCCGAATTATTAAAAAAAATCACCAACATCGAATCAGTTACATCCCCAACACAATTACGCGAATTGGTTGATACTCCTATTGGAGCAATGACAATAAGCGCTTTAAATTATAAAAATCAAATCAGCCTAGAAAAATCAAGTCAACGTTTTATTAACCATCCTCTTTTCAAATCCTTCGTATCACAAGATCAAAAGTCTATCATACTTCAATCTAAGCATAGTCACCTAGCGCTTATAGAAGATTCAGAAGACCTCCTCGGGGCTATTGACTTAGCTATAGCGCAGAGTTTGCTGAAAGATGTGAGAATTGTCGGTCGTCTACCCGCTCAAAGAGCATTTACGCAACTTATTCAAGATGATTTTATTCTTTTCTTGATCCTTGCATTGTCTCTCTCCTTTGTACTATTAAAATATCTTTTCATTACTTGGCGCGCTGCTTTAATACCGTTTCTAGTAGCGATATCCACGCTAATTTGTACCCTCGGGTTAATGGCTTTAACAGAAACGCCATTATCTATAATTGCAGCACTTATTCCTCCCATAATATTATTTACCTCTACTTCAGATTGTGTTCATTTGATGAATGCCTATCATCAAATAGGCAGTAAAAAAGGAGATCAGTCAATTACAAAGGCAGTCAGAAAGGTGTTTTTACCTACTTTTCTAACTTCTGTAACGACGGCCATCGGTTTTCTTAGTTTAATAACCATGCCAATCTCGCCCATCAGAGAATTTGGGGTTTTCAGTGCGATCGGTGTTGTATTCGCATTTCTATTCACTTTTACTATTACGCCTCTATTCATTAAAGGCATAGGAAATGTCAGGATATTGATCAACGTTCACTGGATCGGTAAGTATATTTTGCCTTTCAAAAAGTCTGTTTTCGCGGTAGTCTTTCTACTACTCACCGCTTCAGTTATTGGAATATTAAACTTAAAAACTGATGCTCGTTTACTTTCTGATTTACCAAAAGAAAACACCATAAGGCAGGACTTTGATTTTCTTGATACCCACTATGGCGGATCAAAACCTTGGGAATTGGCTATCACAATCAAAGGAGGAAAGACCCTCTGGGACTATGAAGTTTCCAAACAGGTCGATTTAATCTCAAGCTTTATAGAAGACAGCTTGGAAGTAAATCGGATTTGGTCTCCAACATCCATGTTGAGATATGGAAATCAAGTAGTCAATAATGGAGATTATGCTCAATTTAAATTTCCAGACTCCCTAGGATTTTCAAGAGCAAAAAGCCTCATTCTCAAAATTTACAGTTCCGTACCTCAACCAAATGTCATTGGAAGGAATAATGAGTACGCTCGGCTAATTGGCTTTATACCACAGGTTGGGTCCGGTAAAACTCAAGAAATGAATATTTCACTTGAAAAATTCATTAAAAATCATATTGACAATGGACTTATTGAAGCAAAAATCACCGGTACAACAGCATTAATTGATAAGAGTCACCACTTAATAAGCGAAGCAATGATGAAAGGGTTATTCTTCGCCGTTTTATTAGTTTCAATTATTTTGGGGGTTTATTTCAAGTCATTTAAACTGGCTCTAATCAGCCTGATCCCAAACCTATTACCACTGATCATTACCGCCGGAATTATGGGATTATTCGGCATAACATTGAACCTTACAACTTCAATAATTTTTGCGATCGCTTTCGGTATTGCCGTAGATGACACCATTCATTTCATCGTTTCTTACCAGACTTCTACAGAAAATAAAGAATTAAAGGTTCTCAAAACGCTCCAAACAACAGGGAATGGTATGGCTTTAACCACTTTAATTGTTTTAGCCGGCTTTAGCGTCTTCCTCTTTTCCTCCTTTGGAGCAACCTATTACTTGGGATTATTTTTAGTTATTGCCTTAAGTTTTGCCCTGATCATTGACCTAACCTTACTCCCAATACTCTTGGATAAAATTAAATTAAAACAACCCGATTAAATTGGTGTTTTGATATAATGACAGAACTTAGACTTGGTGCCTCCATACCACTTATAGACCTAAAGGACCAACATGGAACGGTCGTTGACTTAACAAAAGGAGATTCTCCTAAAGTCATTTATTTCTACCCAAAAGATGATACCCCAGGCTGTACGCTGGAAGCATGTGGTTTTAGAGATCAATTTTCTGAGTTTGAAGATGCAGGTGCGATTGTTTACGGCATAAGTAAAGACTCTGTGGCTTCTCACAAAAATTTCGCAACCAAACACAGGCTGAATTTCCAATTGTTGAGCGATCCAAAGGGCGAAGCAGAGAAAGCTTTTAAAGTAGCACGAAACCTTTTTGGCTTGTTGCCAGGTAGAGTTACATTCATTTTTGACAATGCTGGTAAGCTTATCCATAAGTTTAACTCTGCGGTAATGGCTACCAAACATGTGAGCGAAGCTTTGAACGCCCTAAAAAAATCAAAAAAGTAGTATCACGCAAGGATAGTAATGTCACTTTAACGAGTCTTTATTCTTTTCGTGGGTTTTGTTAAAATCTACCCACTTTGAGTGTTACATAATAAGTGAGCTTTTCAAAAGCATCAGTTTCAGTATTGACTAACTCCATATCTTGGGTGAACCTTTTGCTTACACCAAAGTCCATTCTAAAATGTCGCGCAACATTCAATTCTATATTAACGCCAGGCTCTACATACCAGAAAACATCACCATCTATTAAACCGGACTGACTCGTGTTAAAATCTGGATCAAGGGGATCTGGTATATCGTTCGGATCAAGAAATTCATCTTCCCAATCACGATTGTATCCTACCCAGCCAGCACCGCCTGAGACTGGAAAGGTGAGATGAACGACTTGGTTGGAAAAAACAATGAATTCCATGAACATACCGCCATAACCTCCGAGCAATACCACTCTTCCATCATTGGTGACATCATCAAATTTGGCCGTTGGTATTATACCGTGTCCTTCCACGCCTATTCCCAAAGTTCGATTGATTATCCATCCAGCGCGCATACCCGCCATAACTGTCGCTTCATCCCTAAACTCAGTTGTTCTGAAAGAAACACCCCAAAAACCACCACTATGGCTCATATTCCCTGAAAGAGTTTTGATATCACTATTTCGTTCACGTGAATTGGATTTATAGCGATTCGTGTTTGACGCGTTTTCATTTGGATAATAGATAATTCTTGGCTGAACATCACTCTCTGAATCATCAGTATTTACTTCCGTTTTATCAGAGACCTCTGTCGAGGTTTTAGTTTCAATTATGTTATTCCCTTTTCCTTGATCTACAATAGGGGCAACTTTTTCTTCAACAAAAGTTGAATCACTTTCTTGAGCAAAACCTGCATTCAGGCAAAAAAACGTAAGCGCGAAATAAGTAATATGTTTCATTTTGAATTGAGTTGTGAAATTGGCGTCCAATGAATTAAAAGCGTAGATAATTACGGTTTAAAAGACATTTCATGTTGTTGGTTTCTAAAATATTTTCGAGCTAAAGACAGAGCCCAATACAAAAGGTTTCTCTTAACAGAAAAATATTTCATGGTAACTATACCTTTGCGTTCACTTTTTAGAAAAACAAAGAAATTATGGGTCAATACAACCATTCAGAAATAGAATCTAAGTGGCAAAAACAATGGGAGTCAGATCAAACCTATAAAGTTGAAATAGATCATTCTCGTCCTAAATACTATGTTCTTGACATGTTCCCTTACCCATCAGGCGCTGGACTTCATGTAGGCCATCCATTAGGATATATTGCAACGGATATTATATCTAGGTATAAAAGACTTAAAGGTTTTAATGTGCTACATCCAATGGGTTTCGATTCGTTTGGATTGCCTGCTGAGCAGTATGCTATTCAAACAGGTCAGCATCCCGCGATCACAACGGAACAAAACATAACCCGATATAAGGAACAATTGAGAAATCTAGGTTTTTCGTTTGATTGGTCGAGAGAGGTAAGAACAAGCTCCTCTGACTACTACAAATGGACACAATGGATTTTTAAGCTTTTATTCAGCAGTTGGTATAATCGCGCCACCGACAAAGCTGAAAAGATTGATACCTTAATCAGCACATTTGAGGAAGACGGCAACCAATCCGTCGACGCACATTCTGATGAAAATATAGCTACATTCTCTGCCGAAGATTGGAATTCTTGGTCTGAAGAGCGCCAACAAAAAATCCTCTTAAAGTACCGAATCACTTATATAGCTGATACCACGGTGAATTGGTGTCACGAGTTGGGGACAGTTTTGTCAAATGACGAAGTAAAGGATGGCTTTTCAGAGCGAGGTGGACATCCAGTGGTGAAAAAAACCCTTCCACAATGGAACATGAGAATTACGGCTTATGCTGATCGGTTAATTAACGATTTGGAGACTTTGGATTGGCCGGACTCTATCAAAGAAATGCAGCGAAACTGGATTGGTAAATCTATAGGTGCGGAATTAGATTTTCAAATAGAAAACAGTGAAAAATCCATACGTGTTTTCACCACACGAATGGACACCATATATGGCGTTACTTTTCTAGTCCTTGCGCCTGAAAGTGCGTTAGTTCCAGAATTAACCACAAAAGATCAGCAGACCAAAATCGATGAATATGTCGAAATGGCAAAAAATCGCTCGGAACGTGATAGAATGAGCGATGTAAAGCATATCTCCGGAGAATTTACAGGAAGCTATGTAACACATCCATTCTCGGGAGAAAGAGTACCCATTTGGATTGCTGATTATGTTTTAGCGGGATATGGCACTGGTGCAGTCATGGCCGTCCCTAGCGGAGACCAAAGAGATTTTGACTTTGCCAAACATTTTGATCTTCCAATTGTCAAAATCATTGATAGTCAAAAAGTGACGGATACAGAAGCTGATGCTACCAAAACAGGTAAAATGATCAATTCTGGATTTTTAGATGGACTTTCTCCAGTAGAAGCCATTAATAAAGCAATAGAAGTTGCTGAAGAAAAAGGAATTGGTACAAAAAAAGTGAATTATAAAATTCGCGATGCGGTATATGGCCGTCAAAGATATTGGGGTGAGCCTTTTCCTATTTATTATAAAAACGGATTGCCTTATTTATTGGAAGATGATCAATTGCCATTAAGTCTTCCCGATGTAGATAAGTTTCTTCCTACAGAAGACGGAGAGCCGCCTTTAGCCAGGGCAGAAAATTGGACTCCAGAAAATGGTGATGCCTATGAAACTACAACCATGCCCGGTTGGGCGGGTTCAAGTTGGTATTTCTTCCGATATATGGATCCACACAATGAAAAAGAATTTGCGGGAGCCGAATCCCTTAAATATTGGAAAGAAGTAGATTTTTATATGGGAGGAAGTGAGCATGCCACTGGCCACCTACTCTACTCACGGTTCTGGACTAAGTTCCTTTACGACCTAGGGATAATCGAAGTAAAAGAATATGCTAAAAAGCTGGTGAATCAAGGCATGATTCAAGGTATCTCTTCTTTTATTCAACTACAACAATGCCTATCTACAGATGAAAAAGGGGTGGTTCCAGAAGATTATGAAGAGAGATTGGTTTATATGTCACCAGTAAAAGGAGGCCATTTTGAAATTAATGGTAGAAAATATAAAGCTTCCGCTCTAGTTTATAAAGAATCTCGAATTGACAGTGCTTATGTTGATGACGAAGGAAGATTATTCTATTCAGAATTTCAGAAACTATTAAAAGACCAAAGATTCGACCCTGCATTAAAAGGAATAGAAGACGTCTGGTGGGAAAAAGATTCAAATGGAGAGCAATTTATAAAAGTACGTCGTGAGACGGAAAAAATGTCTAAGTCCAAATACAACGTGGTAAATCCAGATGGTTTGGTCGAAAAGTATGGTGCCGATACGCTTCGTATGTACGAAATGTTTCTTGGTCCCATAGAGCAAAGTAAACCATGGAATACGAATGGTATCGAAGGCGTGTCTAAGTTCCTGAAAAGGTTTTGGGCATTATTCTTTAAAAATGATGCCATAAATATTAGTACTGAAAAGCCATCAAAAGCTGAGTATAAAGTCCTTCATACCTTGATAAAGAAAATCGAAGATGATATTGAGAGACTATCACTGAATACTTCGGTAAGTAATTTCATGATTGCGACCAATGAGTTGTCTTCTTTAAAATGTAACAAGAAATCGGTTTTAGAACCTTTGGTCATACTTCTCGCGCCATATGCACCGCATTTGGCTGAAGAGTTATGGCACGCCCTTGGTAATGAAGCAACCGTATTTGACGAATCATTTCCTATTTTTGAAGCAAAATACTTAGTGGAAGATTCCAAAGAGTATCCTATTATGATTAATGGTAAAATGCGTGCAAAAATATCGTTTGCTGCAGATGTACCCCAAGAGCAGATGAAAAAAATGGTACTCCAAAATGAACTGGTACAAAAATGGCTCGATGGAAAAGACCCTAAAAAAATCATTGTTGTTCCCAATAAAATAATCAACGTCGTAATTTGATTCGCTAAATCAAGGAGCGCTTCCATAAGAAGGTAGCACTCCTTGATTTTTATGCAATTAGATTTTAAGTAAAGGTATTTTCCCGAAAAATTCAAAGGCAATTATTGAGAATGGGTGATTCTCTGACCTAAAGGAAATTGATTTAATTATTTTAAACTTATTCGATACCCAACTTTGAGTGCTCCAAAAGGAATAAATCTCAAACTTAGTCGAAGCTAAATCAATGACTAATCGCAAACTGAAAACGATCGATATAAATGATGATTGTGCATTACTCTCTTCATTGACCTAACCAAAAGAGAAGCAGCATCATAGAGGAAGTTTAAAACCAAATAAGGTTTAAAATTGCTAATTTTCATTTTGAAACATAGAATATGAATAAAATAAGTTATTAATATACCATAAATAGGGTATTGATTTCGGCGAGCTTGGATGATATCTTTACCATATAATAATAATCGCCATGAAGAAGATAGTCACCGCCATTACGTTAATAATTATTTCCTCTTTTCTGGTTTTTTTGGGTTTAAAAAAGACCAAAGTTCAATCAAACATAGAGCCGCCACGTCTATTCGTTTAAGTTTAATCGAAAAAAATCCGTTGATTAAGTTCAACGGATTTTTTTTTCTTTAAAAATTAAGTTTTATTAAGCTGCCTTATCCAGTTTTAAAAAAATCCTCTCTGGAAATAAAATACTTATCATGTTTATAACCCGTGGGACCTTGATAGGCAACTTGACAGTTCCTCAAGAACCAACAATTAGCAAAGTGTTTCTACCTAACAAGCCCTGAATTAATTTCCTTCATTCTCATCAGAACCCTCGTTAATAATTTCTGTAGGATCAGTGCTTTCATCCAATGCTTCAAATATATCTTCGTCATCATCAGACTTTTTCTTCTTATTTTTATTTTTACCAAAATTAAAGCGTAAGCCAAATCCTTTCCTTTCAATCAACTTAGTAGTATCTGACTCGTCCAGCTCCATTAACTCTTCATCGTCTATAGCTGCGGTATCTAGTGGCTCTGGCAATGGTTCTCTTTTATTATCAACTAGGAATTGACCAAAGTATTTATTGTAGTACGCTTGCTCCACGTTATTAGCCTTATCCTTCGGGTCATATCTATACAAGTATTTTGTTTCCTTTTTGGGTGGTGGTGGTGGTGCACGTGCAAGGGTCGGAAGCGCATAACCCGTTGAGTCTGCATTGGACACCTCAACGATTGAAGTCGAATCAGTATTTAGTGTATCCATAAAATCTGATGCCAAGAACTCTCCCACATCTACGTTTGTCGCCGTATCCACTTTTTCTTTTTCTGGAGTCAGTATATTCTCCATTGGCGCAGTTTTCAAACGCTGATTTTTAAGCCAGTATGGCTCATATTTGACAATACCGAACTTTGACTTTTTTACTTCCCTCTCCGGCACAATATATTTTTCCACGTAATCAAAATAATCCACCTTCCCTCCTAAACCAGCAATGGCAGGACCAAGACTATCAATTGGATTACCCAAAGAATCTAATTCTTCATACGATTGATTTGAAGTCTTTTGAGTTGTTAAGTAATTCAAGCGTTCCTCCTTGCTCACTTTCCAGAGATAGGAATAATAAGCCGCGCGAACTGAGTCGTCCAATATGTAAGTACTTTGAAATGCAGGACATATCACTTTGTCACGGCAACTTGAAAAAGCCAAACTAATTGTAAAAATAATGATAGATAATCGCATCAAATGTACATACACCGTTTTCAGCCCCTAAAATAGGTCTATTTTGATTGCAAATAAAATAGATATGGAGCTAAGGGCAAGAGTTTTTAATTGCTCAACGTTTCTTTGGCCCAAGAAAGTATGTCTGCGACCCAAAGTCTATACATTTCGCCAGAAGGATGCAACCCATCAGAAGCAACCAATTCGTTGTTAATTGTCGCCTTTCGAGATGTCAGAGTGATATCAAAATACCTCACCTGATACTGTTGACAGAGCGATAATCCTATTGCATTGTAAGCGTCAATTTCCTCCGCAATTTTATTTCGATCTCTACCTTCCGCGAAAGGCATTACCCCCCAATCAGGAATAGATAGAACAAAAACTTTGGTACTATCACCATCTGCAAAAATTATTGCTTGTTTTAATAATGACTCGAATTCTTTCTTAAAATTAATGATATCAAATCCTCGATATTGGTTATTCACGCCAATTAACAAAGAAACAAGATCAAAATCATTCGATGGCTTGTCATCGTCAATGGCAGACTGTAACTCATCTGTTGTCCGGCCAGTTTTTGCTATTATTTTTGGAGATCCCTCATTAAAAATAAATCCTTGGTCAGCCAATTGCAAAACCAATTGTACTGGCCATCTCAAATCATTTGCTACACTTTCCCCAATGGTGTAAGAATCTCCTAAGGCTAAAAATTTCATGGTATCAAGAATAGTCTCTGATGTATTTTCTTTTTCAATGTCTCCCTCTAATGGCTCTTGCTTTTCTATTTCAACAAAAGATAAGTTGGATGACTCTTTCGAATCTGCACAAGCAAAAGAAAAAAGAAAAGTTAAAAACACTAAAAAATAATTAATCATAATAAGCTAAGCTCCGTTTTGAGGTTCTTGGTCAACCCTTTAACAACTAGAATATAACTGTTATCAATCCACTGCTCAATTAGATTTTCAGCCGCATCTCCGTTTATTTCTACGGTATTCCAATGTTTTTTATTCATATGATAGCCAGGGATTACTGCCGTAAATTGTTCTCGTAATTTAAGTGCTAATTCAGGATCGCATTTTAAGTTAACACTTTGAAAGGGGTCCATATTAGCCAAGGCAAATATTTTACCCATAACTTTAAAAACAAGCGTATTATCATCAAAAGGTAAACCTTCTGTTACCCCCGGTTTAAATAAACAATAATCCCTATACTCCTCAATGTTCACTCCTAAAACGATCGAGCTACAAAACGGGAAATTATCACAATTAGACATATCAAAAACATGATAATTGAAATCTTATTGACTCCATGCATCATTTTTAAACTTGTATTCGTTGGCCTATTTGGATCTTTTTTTCTAAAAAAGTAAGTAAATACTTCCCCTAATCCTAAATAATAACTTGTTCCTTTTTTCTCTTCTTCTTTTTCACTCATGATCCAATAACTTCTTTTGCCTCAATCCAGTTTCCACCTTTTTTAATTAATTCTATCAATTCATCCAATGCATTTTCGGATGGTACTCCTCTTTTTATTACTTCTTTTCCTTTGTATAAGGTGATTTTACCTTTTCCTGAACCAACATAACCATAATCTGCGTCGGCCATTTCACCAGGACCATTTACAATACACCCCATTATGCCAATTTTAATTCCTTTTAAATGATCCGTTCTTTTTCGAATCATTGCCGTTGTTTCTTGTAGATCGAACAAAGTACGACCACAACTCGGGCATGAAATGTATTCTGCTTTAGTAATTCTAGCTCGTGCTGCTTGTAAAATACCGAAGGATGTCTCATTGGCTAACTTCACAACGTCTTCCCCTTCTTCAGGATCATAGGATAACATAATCCCATCACTATATCCATCAACAAGCAGTCCACCAACGTCCGTCGCAGGAAACATCATTTTTGCATCTGCATTTAAATCCGCATAATGCCTGAAAATTGTAACTGGATTCGTAATACCAAATTTGACCAATCGATTGATAGCCAATCTTAGATGTAGAAACGCATTGGCACTACTGGCAACAAGAATGAATACCGCATTTTTAAGCGAAGCTAACTGCGCTACATTCTCTTCATGAATGCTTTGCTCGTCTAGAAGAACGAAAATAGCTTCTTCGCTATTGATTAAAGTAGCATGATCCAATGTCACTATTGGATATTTATTCTTTCTATTCTCAAGCTGATTCCAACAATCAAAATCTAAAATCTCTCGCAAACCATTTGGTAACATAAAACTGGTAGGATTTGAACCTGAGTAGATATAATCTACTCCAAGGTCATTCATTGTCCACTTGTCCATTGCCGACAAATAAAAATGACCCACTGATTTGAGATTCGAAACCCCAATAGTGCCGTAGGATGATAGGTTGGCTATAACACGAGGAACATTATCATTTCCAAAATTGAGCACTTCATGTGTCACTCTTTTTACAAACTCAAATGGATTAAAATTAACTAAGGAAGTCTCTTCTAAGAGCTCTTGGTATTCCTTATCTTCCAAGCGATCGACAAGTACTATAGCGACTGGCGCTTCTACTTCAGGCTCTTCTGTAAGAGATACACGAACGGTATCACCTAATCCTTCTTCTAATAATGTCCCAATTCCTAGTGCCGATTTTATTCTTCCATCCTCTGCTTCTCCTGCTTCCGTAACACCCAAATGCAAAGGGTATGGCTGAAGTCCTTCCTCATCAAGTTTTTGAACCAAAAGCCGGTAGGCTTGAATCATTACCTGTGGATTACTCGATTTCATCGATACCACAATTTCAAAATAGCCTAAATCCTCACATATTCGAATAAACTCTAGCGCAGACTCGACCATGCCGAGTGGCGTATCTCCGTATCTACTCATTATGCGATCAGAGAGAGAACCATGATTGGTTCCTATTCTCATAGCTGTACCGTGCTCTTTGCAAATTTCTACAAGCGGGCTAAACTTTTCTCTTATTCTGACGAGTTCATCAGCATACGCCTGATCTGTGTATTCTATTTCTTCAAATTTCTTTTTATCAGCATAGTTGCCTGGATTCACTCGCACCTTTTCAACAATTTTCGCAGCTAATTCTGCAGCATTAGGTGTAAAATGGATATCAGCCACTAGCGGCACAAAACAACCTCGCTTATGCAGTTCGTTTCTAATTTCCTGTAGATTTCGAGCTTCTTTGATACTTGGAGCGGTAATTCGAACATATTCACAACCTGACTCAACCATCCGAAGTACTTGATCGACACTTCCCTGAGTGTCCATAGTATCTATAGTCGTCATGCTTTGTACTCTAATGGGATTATCTCCTCCCATAGGTACATTACCAATCATTACTTCTCTGGTTTTACGGCGATTATAATTTGTCAGGCTATTAGTATATCTAATTTTACTAACGATTTGCTGATCTGCTACGTTCATGAATCTTTAATTATGTAGTCTTAACTCTTTAGTACAGGAAATGTTGATCTATAAATCTCCTAATTGTGGTCTAATTACTAAATCCTCCACCACAGCTCTATCACTAAGCAAATAAGTAGATAAAACCATGATTGCGACATCCTCAGGTTTTACAAATCTTTCTGGGGGTATATCCGCACCTTCCCAGCTTGCTGTTAATGTGGCCCCTGGCAAAACAGATGTTACCTTAACGCCAAAATTCTTCATCTCCTCACGAAGCACTTTTGACATACCATACATCGCAAATTTACTTATTGAATAAGATCCACCATTGGCGTAAGCCATAATACTTGCTGTAGAGCAGATATTGAATACATATCCCGACTTATCCTTTTTCATTTGTGGAATAAGTCCTCTTGTCAAATGATAAGCGCTATAAAGGTTGGTATTAATCAAATCTTCCAATACACCCTCATCCTCATTATGAATTTCACCAGGAACAAACCTTCCTGCATTATTCACCAGAACCTCCACTTTTAAGCCCGTTGAAATAATGAAATTAACAAAAGTGTCGACATCCGATCTTTTAGACAAATCGGCTTTAACAAACAATAATTTAGTCTTGTACTGACGCTCGATATAATCTCTAAGCTCGCTCAGTTCAACCTCATTTCTTGAACAAGTACAAATCACAAAGCCTTCTTTTGCAAATTGCTCTATGATTGATTTGCCAATTCCTTTTGTGCCACCCGTAACTACTACTAACTTGTCTTTATTACTCATCTACCAATAATTTTATTCTTTTAAATCGAACCTTTCATTTTAAATACTTCACAATACATTTTTTGTTCAACATCTATATTACTGATCAATTGGGATTACCATTTGTATATCTCGATATATAAGTGTGACTTGAAGATAATTCGTATTTCTTTTAATTTAAAATCAAAATTATCAAATACCAGTTTGATCTTTGCTAATTTCGGCAAATCTAAATAGAACTGTGCAGAGCCCCATATATGCGTAGCTTAGGAAAATTTTTAATATTTATATCGAGCCTTTTCGTTAGACGAGAAAGTTTTTCGACTTACTTCAAACTGACCATTGACGAGTGTATAAAAGTAGGTTATAATTCCATCTTAATTGTTGCTATCGTTTCTACATTCATGGGAGCGGTCACTACGATACAGACCGCCTTTAATCTTGTCAGTCCTTTTATACCCGACTATGTCATCGCACTTGTTGTCAGGGACATGACCATTTTAGAGTTATCTCCTACAATTATAGCGATTGTGTATGCAGGTAAGGTTGGTTCTAACATTGCTGGTGAACTTGGTACCATGCGCATTACGGAGCAAGTCGATGCTCTTGAAGTAATGGGAATCAACGCGTCATCTTATTTGGTCCTACCAAAGATTATTGCATCTGTATTGATGTATCCAGCACTTGTCATTTTCTCAGCATTTCTTTCCATATATGGTGGGTATTTAACCAGTGTTATGACTGGCCTTATTTCAGGATACGATTATATCTACGGGATACGCGCCGAATTTATAGAATTCAACATTTTCTTTGCGTTGATCAAGGCTTTTGTATTTGCTTTCTTGGTAGCTGCCATCTCTGCATATAAAGGGTTCTTCACCAAAGGTGGTGCGCTAGAGGTAGGTCAAGCTTCTACAGCTGCTGTTACCAACAGTTGTATTGCGATTCTTTTTGCTGACTATTTACTCGCACAACTTTTATTGGGATGATCGAAATTCAAAACATTGAAAAGTCTTTTAAAGAAAAGCACGTGCTCAACGGTATCGATGCAACTTTTGAGTCTGGGAAAACTAATCTGATCATTGGCTCAAGCGGTACTGGAAAAAGTGTGCTGTTGAAATGTATGGTGGGATTGGTGCAACCTGACGAAGGCGTTGTGTTGTATAATGGGCGTAACTTCACAACAGGTAATAAAGAGCTTCAAACTGAGATAAGAAGAGAGATAGGCATGCTGTTTCAAGGTAGTGCGCTATTTGACAGTAAAAACGTTGAGAAAAACATCATGTTCCCCCTTGACGTCTTAAGCGATATGCCCGAAGATGAAAAGATGGATAGAGTAAACTTTTGTCTTCAAAGAGTAGGCTTAGAAAATGTAAACAAGCTGATGCCCTCAGAAATAAGCGGTGGAATGAAAAAAAGAGTTGGGATTGCACGTGCGATCGTGAATAAGCCCAATTATTTATTCTGTGATGAGCCTAATTCTGGACTAGATCCTCAAACAAGCATAACCATCGATGATCTGATTGCTGAAATAACAGAAGAGTATGGGATCACTACGGTTATCGTTACCCACGATATGAACTCAGTGATAGAAATTGGACAAAAGGTGATCTTCCTTTATAAAGGAGATAAACTTTGGGAAGGTAGCAAAGAGAATATTACAAAGTCCGATATAAAAGAGTTGAATGACTTTGTGTTCGCCAACCGAATGATGAAGTTGATTAAATAATCAGAAAAACGCCGTTAGACTCATGCTTCCAGAATGAATCATTCGCTGGGACTCAGAATTTCTACCATTATACCTTACTGAGAGTTGAAGTCCTGATTTTATATTTTGCTGCCAGTTCACATTCCAACGCTGATTTGATCCAGGACGTAAAGCTTCTAATAGCTCATAGCCTAAAGCGCTTTGCTCCTCCCCTTTAAAATCAATATTTATCCATTCAAACCCAATGTTGATGGTTCCTTTTCCTGATCTTATGATATCCAAATTTGAACCAATTTTCGTGATTCTAGAATAATTAAGTTCTTCAGTATCCACTGAGTTTTTATAATTGTATCGAAAATCGGTCGTCATTCTCAACTTATTTGATGGCTGCCAAACAATCGTTGGCTCTGTGCCTAAGATTGAAATCTTATAATTCCTTGAGACAAGGAAATCAGATGAGTTCTTTAATGATCCGTTGGTCGATCTTACGCGAAAGACAAATTGTGAACTCAATGGCCAACGTATATTTGAGATTAACTCTCGTCTCTCTCTTAGCTCAAAGCCATTACTCAACAGTGACTTGGAGTCCGAATTGTTAATCGTGAGATCTATGGACAAACCCACAGCATTTCTGTTATAAAAAAAAGAAAATCTTCTACTGCTTCTTAAGAAAATAGTTGCTGTATCTGAGGCATTCACAGCAAATGGATTAAGTCGACTCGTCGAATTATCAGTGGATTTTGAATTAATATTTAAATGCATGTTAAAGGTCAACTTCGCTAAAGAACGAAAAAGTATTGATGACGACTCTTTCCAATTTTTAGGAGATTTAATATCTAATGTTTGGAGATAGGTTGTTTGAAAGGCATTAATATATTCATCCGTTGGTGTAAATATCTTGACATATTCCTTTTCATCAATATTTACAGCCAAATAAAATTCATTTACATCTTGAATACCGTCCTCATTTTCATCGCGCCAAGTATGGGTTCCCTGACCGCTAGGTACTTGAATAAAGACAAACGATCGCCTTAATTCACGTGCATTTGATGTACTATATTGAAGTGTATTTGAAATCAATTTATTTAAAAAATGACTATTCCATGACAAGAGACCCAATACATTATTCTCCGTTCGATTCGTCAAATATTCGTTAACTTTTCGATAAGTGAAATTCAACTTTATCTTTTGATTTTCAATGTTTTGCGTGCTTAATCGCCATTTTAGTTCGTCTGACTGTGTGTACTTTCTGAGTTCCCCGGACAGTGGAATACGGTCTTGACGAGAAACGAAATCAATTCTAGTTTTTATTTTTGTCGTGTCGCTTGTTTCAATATAAAAATTATGCGCTTCAAAATTCATCAAAGATGAGCGTATACTATCATCAAGAGATTCCATATGCCTATCTATTACAAATTGATATCCTGGCTGAACTGACCATCGGTTAAAACGAATATCATTGACATTTTGGAACCATTCTGATTGAGACATGATTGTTTCAGAATTCAAGTAATAAGTCTCGGATCTTAAAAGAAGATCACCGAATTGATTGTTGAGTTTAAGGTTATGCTTGTACCCATCAACCACATCTGCTCTATCCCGCTTACTAAACTCATAACTCAAGCTCTGATCTTCCTTTTTCCAGACTCTTAGCTTGCCAACAAAAATATTATCTGACCTTGTAATAGTATCATTCAAGGAATTGTAAGACCAACTTCTATCGTATTCTATGGATCTAAACCGATCTATGGATTGAAAATTTTTAGCATTATGTTCAAAAGATATTTCTGCATCTAATTTATAGTCCGTTAGTAACGGTCTCCCTTCTGAGAGGTAACCGATCTTGTATGCGTGCCCTGTGTTATCGTTATCATCCAATACTGAATATAAATTAAGATCAGTATTTGATATTGCCAATTCTGCGTAGACTTTATCGAATTTGGACAACTTTTGAGATGCCCCAAGAACTGTCAGCTGTTTTTTATTCGGAGTATTGACCCGTAGTTGTGGAATAAAATTTCCTTGTGGCAACCCATCTATTGGCGCAATCCACTGATATATTTGACCATTTGCCGTACTATTAACTGAAACATAATCTCCTTTTCGCTCATCTACTTCTGTAAAACTTGCTTGATATACATTCCCTTCATCAAAGGGCTTGTAGACCAAAATTTCATAATTTCTATCATCCACTATAGTATCAACTTTTGAATAGAGAATAGCCCCTACTTGCACGCCTATAGAATCTATACCCGAAATAAAAGCTTGGTTAGTATTATCGCCTGCTAAGGAAAGTAATAGCGTATTTTCTTGATCATTTTTAAACCCAAATGGGTTATTCGGATTATCCTTTTCTTGGTAAAAGTTCAGATAAAAGGTACTTTTTTCTGATTGAAATGATTGAGATAAATTTACATTGATTCTACCATAAAACTGATCAGCATATTCAAAGTCGACTCTAATACGCGAAAACCTCGTGATTAATATGTTGTTACTGAAGGTAACTTCACTTTGATTATAATCTATGGTGTAGTCTCGATCAAAACCTCTTTCTAGTAGAAGGCCATCCACATAAACCTTTTCGCTATTGGCCAAAACAATAATGAAGCGTTCATTATTTGCTCCTCTAAGTCTATAAGGTCCCTGAACACCCTCGATTGGTGCTAAACTCGTAGAAGTGAATTGTCCCTTCGCTATCGAAATTAACCCAGTACTTGAACCAACCCAATTTTCATTGATTTTATAGTTAATCTTGGTTGATAATCCTTGTACATTTTTTCGATACCGTAAAAAGTATCCGTCATCATTAGCATTTGTTGAAACAATATCCCCAGCCGTTAGCGAGTAGTTCGCGCCATATAATTGTATATAAACATTATCAAAGTCTCGAATTTGTTGCGTATTTCCCTCAGGTTGGAAAGGAATATTTTGATCGGTAATATTGGCTCGAATAGATAACTCATCACTAAGTTTTCCATCAATTTGTAGATTAAGCGCAGAGTTGACAACCAAATCTTGGTTATTACCGACAGTAATTCCTCTGGAGATCGCCCCTACCATATCTACATTATTAAACTCAAAGATGTTAGGCTTAGCTACCTGTTGATTAGTTGAGGGTGGTTTCTTGCCATATTCACGTACTTGCGAATAAGTCGATCTATTTCGCACATAAAATGGCGCTAATAATTCGGTTGGCAAAATCCTATAGCAAATCTCAACAGAGTCTTCTTGTGCGCTAGATGGAATCATAACTAAATTCTTTTCAGCATCATAGTGAAAACCTATGACCCCTCTAACCTCTAAAGACGCCCTATCAAATATTTCATCTTTGAGTATAACACGCTTCGATACTAAGTATTTTTCACATTTAAGATTTGAAGTTTGAGCTACTGTTTTAAACCAAGAGCTTAGAACAAATATCAGGAAAATACTATTCCTTAGGTAGCTTAATAAAAAATGAAGTGCCCTTTCCTTCCGATGATTCAAACCATATATTTCCACCTGCGTTCTCAATACCTTTTTTAGCAACAGCAAGCCCAATTCCACTTCCTGTCCTTTTGGTACTAAAATACGGCTTAAAAACGTTTCTTTGTACCTCTTCAGACATTCCTTCTCCATTATCCTCAATCGTGACAAGCACTGACTTTTCTTTGGAGTCTATTTTCACACTAATCTTTGGTATTTCTTCTTTTACAGATTGAATAGCATTTAATACAATATTCGTCATTACACGGGAAAAGAGTTTAGGATCTGTATTCACATATGACTCATTTCCAGTTACTTCAAACACTATTTTAACATCGTCTGTTTGGTAAACCTCCATTGCAGATTTAATTACTGATACAATTTCAAAGCGCTCATTCTTTGGAGCAGGCATTGTAGCATAGGCCGAAAAGGAATCTGCAATAGAACTAAGACTATCTATTTGATCAATCAATGAATTCAACACTCTTTGATGATTATCATCCATCATTGTCGATCTGAGCAATTGCTGAATTCTAAGCCTCATTGGTGTTAATGGATTTTTAATTTCGTGTGCTACTTGCCGAGCAATTTCCTTCCAAGCTGATTCCTTTTGACTTTCCGCTAATGCTTCCTTACTCTCATCTAGCTTAACAAGCATTGCGTTATACTCATTAACTAACTGTCCTATCTCGTCATCACCATCGTACTCTAATCGTTCATTAGACTCCTCTAGTTTGGTTCTGGAAAGTTTCTCTGCAATTTTCTTTAATGGTAAAATTAGGCGACCAACAAAGGCATTTTCGGCGAAATAGGCGATTATAAAAATCAAAGTAAAAACAATTGTTACATTGTTAAAAACTTCAATCTGCTGTTTCCTTAAGTGGTTTTTACTGTCAAAGTACGGCATAGATAAAAAAGCTAAAAGTCTTCCATCTCGGTATGATCTTATGGCTGTATATGAACTTTTAAATTCTACTTTCCCGATATTTCGGTCTAAGATTATACCTTGTTCGTTACCAAATTTTAACGCATTAATAGCCAAAGGATTTATGAGCCCACTAAGCAAGTTTTTATTGAATATTTGAGGCTGACTAGACACCAGTAGCCTTCCATTCACATCATAAATGTTCAAGTCATTCTGCGATATCTCTGCGTTTGAAACTATGCGGTTTGCATATTCTGCTTGATTTATCTTCCCTGCTAAGTACTTTTCCGTGAGTTCAATAAGGCTTTCAGCCATGTTAAACGAGCGTTTACTAAAGTTTCTATCAATTTCTGACCGATAAGAAGTGCTTAGCGTAGTTAATAACGCTCCTGCCACTACTATCATTGGAATGAAAATAGAAATACTCAAAGAAATTTGTATTTTTGATGACAATGATAACTTTAGCCTATTTGTTACCATATATATCATTAAAATAAAAAGCCAAATAAGTAGAAATAAGGTAAAGTAAAAACTTGCGTTTTGTAATATCTTTTGTAGAGAATACAAGGGCGTAGAGATTATAATTTTGTCGCCACTTGACGTCTCTACTCCATAATATGCAAATCCATCCAATGCTATTCCTTCTTCATATAACTTCTGATTATTAAAAAAGGAAATGTCAATAGCATTCTCAAAAGGATGTTTTCCTCTTTTGTAAATTAAATTGCCATTATTAAAAACGGCATAATCAAAATCAACATCTTTTGTAAACGACTGACTACTAAGCAACTGAGGATATACGCTCTTAGGAATATACTTCTTCAAAGAAAAGACTAGAATTAACCTGCCCAGTTCACCTCCAATAGATCTAAAACCAACCTCTGCCATGTATTTATCCGGAATACCTGACTTCTCACTCGCTATTAAATAAATATCAGGAAACGCTGTAGCGGATATTTTACTACTATCGCCTAACGAAAAATCTAAGTGACTTGGATTATAAATATAATTCGATTCATTATTGACCAAATAGATATCAAGCGCATATTTATTAAAGTAAGGACTCAGGTATTCATTTCGAATTCTATTTTCAATAAGATCACTACTCAATTTTTCACTTAAAAATCGAGACCTAATGTACCCGTCTTTCGAGATTCGTGAAAGTGAACTATTCAACAGAAGCTCTGCTGTGAAGTCATTATGAATCAACAGCGTATTAGCAAATTTTTGTTTACTAATTAATGTATCCTTTTCTGTCTCCTTGTATATGACAGATGAGGTGATTCCAGCAATACCAACAGCAATCAATAATAAAGAGGTGAAAAAATGAAAATCTAGTTTAATAGTTAACGAATTGAATCCAAAAAAAAGCGCCAGTCCGATGGAAACTACCAATGGAAAAGTATTTAAGAACATTCCTTGATTCACATAAAGTATCACTATTTCCATAACAGAAAAGACTAAAAGAAAATAGCGTAAAGATTTTGTCCTTAAAAAACTTAAAGCTGTTCTCAAAAGAACGGTTAATGTAAGCATGGATAAAATGATACTTACGAGCAACCCTAATTTTACATCGTTGAATAATAAAGAACTAGTGATATCAAGATCTATTTGTGAATTTTCAATAATATCACTGATCAATAAGGCATATAAATTCAAAAGACCGATCAAAATCATTGGAATCAAAAATCCGAATATAATTGAGGGTAAACGTCCTAAAGACCTTTGAATATGTTCTTTAAAAATTAGAACCAATGCTAAAACGACGAGTACATTGAGCAATAATTGACCGACAGAATTTCCAAAGTACGGAGAGGTATAATTGATTGGCTCAAAAATCGAAATGCCTCCAATTCGAATGACAATACCTTCAATAATTACCCTTGATATGAGTACCGCTAAAAATGAAACTAAGTTTCTATTCGTTTTAAGTGATAGAAAAATCCACCATATTCCACTGGTCGTGAAAAGAACAAGAATTATAAAAATAACATAGACTGAACCTTCTGGAAATCTATCTAATAACCGGTAGCTCAAGATTGTTTTACTTTCGAAGATTAAAACACTATTGCTTTTCGATAAATCAATTACAGCATCACCAACAAAAACAACATCATTTAATTCGGTTCTTAGAAATTGATTTTTAGATGAAAAATCAATGACAATAGGCAAGTAAGAGACAATAATGATTCCAGTAGAATCACCAATTGATTGTACCATTACAATACCACTCCCAATTTTTGAGTTTATAATGGTCTGAGCAGTCTCCACCATACCTACCTCCGGAAACAAGGCATCATCACTCCAGTAAATCAAGCGATCATTTATAAATACCTGTTTCCTAAACAAGTTATTATGCTCAATATCAAAAGGGTTAGAGTAGACGGATAATTGTTCCTTAAAAAGTTTTAAATCGTTCTTTTGATTAACTAGGGTATCATTGAATCTTTCTTGGACTGATTGTTCATTCTCAGTTAAAAAAAATAATGAGTAGAGAAAACTCGTTATGAGGAGAGCACTACTTAGTAAAAAAATAACTTTTGATAAAGTATTTTTTTTCGCAGTGTTAGTCAAGTGGTTTGTATTCTGCACCTCCAAAGATATTCAGAAACAATACCCGTGAATAGCGAAATGTAAAAGGATACAAAATCATAGAAGTGGAAACAATAGATGCTATGTAAGTCGTTAAGGATGGATCCTGAAATATCCAGTATAAAACAAACACTGTCGATAAGAAAACACCTACAGATAAACCGTAACTCACATACATAGCCCCGTAAAAAAATCCTGGCTCCCTTTCATAATAAAAACCACATACTTCACATTTCTTAGGCATGTCAGCCAATTTATTGATTTTATAAATTGGTTCTAAAAACATCTTACCTTGTCGGCATTGTGGACATTTAGCTTCTAATATCGCGGATAAAGCGCTTTTTCTTTTCATTAACTTTTGCGTTTTTAAACCAAAAAAATGCAACTATCCCTATCGCAATATAGGGTGTCACAAAAAGATAAATAATACCTAAATTCAACCCGGCGGCCAAAGCGGTCTCACCATGACTAACGTTATTCACCACTTGGGTTCTACACATAGAACATTGCGCATCCATTAAGATTGGCAATAGCACTCCCCCACAAAAAAAATATATTCTATTAAATAAAGTCATGCTAATAATATGGACTTATCATTAAATAAACAATTACACCAGTGATAGACACATAAAGCCAAATTGGAAAAGTAAACTTCACAATTTTTTTGTGCTTCACAATTTTTTCAGTCAAAGAATAATAGAACGTAAATAGCACTAAGGGTAAAACAATAACTGATAATACTATATGACTTAACAAAACAACTAGGTAAATAATTCTACTTGTTGAAACTAAATCACTTTCTATGTTTGATAAAAGTCCATCGCCATTAATATCACCGAATTTAACTGAGTCCGTAGACGAATGATAAAGTACATACGACAGTAGAAAGAGACCTCCTAAGACAAAGGCTACCGACATTAATTTCTTATGCCAGGCGATTTTACCTTTAATCACTGACCATACTGCCAATATCAAAATAACGCTTGTTGCTGAGTTTATAATTGCATGAAATACTGGTAATAAACTGATCCAAGAAGCACCAATTCCCGTTGATATTGGTGTAAATAATAACAGCGCCACGAGAACGGGTACAACAATTGAAATAACGATGATAATACGCTTTATCCTATTGTCACTCATTTTTATTCCTTTTTATATTCAACGTGTATATGTCCATTTCCGCAAACAACCGATCTATATCCTCTCTATTCAAATCAAATTCACCTCTTACGCTACCTGTACTATCCACAAAGATCATATCCTTTTCATTAAGACAAACTTGATCGAAACTTAATTGAATATTTAATTCTGTCAACGACAACTTTTTGTTAATCCGCTTAGACAAATTAAAATCTTCCTTGTAGCCATTTTCCCTAATAAATAGAAAAGCCTGTACATTGTCACTTTCAAAGCATCCCTCATCTAAAGTGCGTATCACTGGAAGCTCGAATTGATTTTCCCCAAATACCTGAAGTATAAAATACCAGGAAATTGGAAAACCAAAAACAACGATAAAAAACAAAATTATTGATAACCTTCGCTTCATTAGATATTAGACTGACAATTAACTTTTTTGTTAAAAAAAAATCATGCCTTTTTCAAAGCATGATTCCAAATTAAATTTTATTATACAATTAATTCAGAGCGTCCAATATCCGCGCTCCTTGGTACATCATAATGAATATAAAGAATATGATGAACAAAACAGGAAGCATAATTGACATAATTAATGATTTTTTTTCGTGACCTAAATGCATAAACTCTGACACTATGTAAAATGCTTTCCATATGGTAAGCGCAATAAACACAAACGTTCTTGCTCCTCCAGGTGGTATAGTAAAAGCTATTATAAATTCAATAGCTGTAATAGCTCCTAAAAAACCTGCAACTTTCCAAATCTTTCTAATTTTAGCTGGATCTGCTGGTAGTGCTTGTACTTGATCATTATGTTGTTCCATTAATATCTTAAGTTAGACGAGGTAGAAAAATGTAAAAACGAAAACCCAAACAAGGTCTACAAAATGCCAGTAAAGCCCTACTTTCTCTACCATCTCATAATGACCCACTCTTTCAAGTTTTCCTGTCACCGTTTGGTAGAAGACAATAAAGTTGAACATCACACCACTGAAAACATGGAATCCATGAAACCCTGTTATAAAGAAAAATAATGCTGCAAAGTTTGGCGGACCATACTGGTTAAAACTAAGATTAGCTCCCATGAATGTATTGCTTCCTACATTGTTACTCATATCAGCACCGTGAATAAAGTGACTCCACTCCCATGCTTGACATCCTAGAAATGCAACTCCACCGACTAAGGTCCAGAGCATCCACTTCTCCACTCCTCTTCTATCCATTCTGTGACCAGCCTCTACAGCGAGCACCATTGTCACACTGCTCAATATTAGAACGAAAGTCATTATTCCTACGAAAATAAGCGGTGCATGAATACCATGTAAGAATGGGACCGCTTCGAAGACCATTTCCGGAATCGGCCAGTACTCTTGCGAAAAAGCAAAATCTTCAAATATACCCTCATATGCAGAATGACTGTAACGGATCATTCCATATGCGATCAATAATGCCGAAAAAGTAAATGCATCAGAAAGTAAAAAAAACCACATCATCAATTTGCCATAGCTGGCTTTCATTGGAGTGGTTCCACCACTCCAAACATTTGTGGTCGATTCTTCAGCTGCTATTGCTGTGTTTGCCATAGTTAGGTTACTAGTTATTAAGAACCAAAAATAAATATAAATACAACCAAAGTCCACCAAGATAGTGCCAATAAGTTGTACACATTTCAATACTTACCATACTTTTAGAGTGCACTTCGTATTTAAAAGCTCTCACTAGCACAATAAAGATAAAGATAAGCCCTCCAAGGAGATGTGCAATGTGTAATCCTGTAAAAACGTAAATAAATGAACCTGCCGGATTACCAACAAAAAAAACATTTGCATCTACCAATTCTCCCCAAGATAAATATTGACCTACCGAAAATGCTAAGGCTAAAATAGCCGTAATTGCCAGACCAATCCTAATATTGATGATATTATTATTTTTTGATGACAAGTAAGCAAAGTGCATACTCACACTACTTAAAACTATAATTAGTGAAGTGTAATTAAACATTGCCGGAAACTCAAAAAGCAGCCAATTACCCTCTGCTTTTTTCACAACATATGCACTGGTCAAAGCTGCAAAAATCATTGTTACAGAGATGATGAATAACCACATTGCAAACTTTTTGGGATGCATTGATTTAACTCTTACACTACCTAAAGGAATATCTGCTGAACTGTCCATTATATTTTATCTAACAAGTAAGAAATCTGTACTATTGGCAGGTATATGAAAGAACCAAACATTATCCTTAACGCGGACTTTCTTGAATTATCCTTCATTAATGAAAAAGTCTGTGCTAAAAAAAGAGACCCGCAGACCGTTGCTATAACCCCACTTACAATGCCTGTCAATTCAAAGTAAGTAGGTAGTAAACCCAATGGCAATAAAAACAAAGTGTACACCATGATGTTTATCGCCGTATTTAAATCCTTTTTACCCCCACCAGGCAAAAGTTTGAATCCCGCATTTTTATAATCATCATCCGCCACCCAAGCGATAGCCCAAAAATGAGGGAATTGCCAAATAAACTGAATACCAAAAATAATTAATGCTTCATGAGTAATTGCTCCAGTTGCAGCTGTCCATCCCAATAATGGTGGTAAAGCTCCTGGTATTGCACCTACAAAGACAGCTATAGGCCCTACCCTTTTTAAGGGTGTATAAACAAAAGAATAAAGAACCAAGGACAAAACTGCTAAAAGAACAGTCAAAAGGTTAGTGTAGAAATAGAGCAAACTAAACCCAATCAAACCACAGATAATAGCATACTGAATTGACTCTGCTATCGTCACTCTTGCAGTTGGTAGAGGACGTGTACTTGTCCTCTTCATTAGCTTGTCAAGGTCTACCTCGATTATTTGATTTATAGTTACAGCAGATCCTGAAATTAAAAAACCTCCAAGAAAAACCATAAAAAATTGCAACCAATTAATTGGTCCAGCAATTGCGAGTATATATCCAAATCCTGAGGAAAAAGCTACCAAAAACGATAGACGAGGTTTAAGTAATTCGTAAAACGCTCTACTTTTCTCCAACCAATTATGATTCAACTGAACCGTATTCATTAATATGTATTTCTTTTTAAAAATTTTAACGCTTGCAAATATACTATCACACCAAATGCCAATGAACCGAATAATAAATGGAATGGCTGTGTTAAAAAGGGTAGTTGAAAATAGGCCATTATCGCGCCAATGACTACCTCTATAAGCACTAATATAACCAACAAGAGCACCTTTATGTTTTTGTTGCCATTAAAGTTTGTTTTGTAGTATATGAAACCCAGAAGACCTACAATGATCAATGAAAATGACCTATGGATGTAAAAAACTATATCCAGTTCTTCTATCCATCGCATTTTACTTATTTCGAAAGATTTTAAGACATCAATTTGTTCCCTTACATTAATACCCAAAAATAATTGAATAATGAATAGGCCTAAAAGACTAATCAGTACCCAAGACCCCAACAGTCCATCACTCTGCTCCTGACCTGTCTTTGCCCATTGTATTATTAACAAACTTAGCAGCAATAAAGCCACAGCCATATGGAACGATATGAAGCCAGGCAATAGGTTCGTTGAGACAACAAGAGATCCTATCCATCCTTGAAATAGCACCAAAATAAAACTCGATAAAGCAAGTATTTTCACTCCTATACCATTGATTCTTACAGCAAACACAAGGTTTAAAACAATCAATAAACCTATAACAACACCAATGAGTCTATTAATATACTCTACCCAAGCTGTCTTTACACTAAAAGCGTCTGTTGATAAAATTTGCTTCTCCTCAATAACTTTTTCACTTAACTTATTTAAACCTAAGCTTGAGAGTAAACCTGAAAGTCGTTCATTCTTTTTAATTCGTTTTTCTAGATACAATTCCTGATATCCATCAGGTAGATTAATATCTGACGTTGGTGGTATATAAGCCCCAAAGCATTTTGGCCAATCTGGACATCCCATACCTGACTCCATATTACGAACAATGCCGCCCACTAATATTAAAAAGTAGACGGCAATTATCGTAATAAAATTAATTTTTCTCGCGAAACTCTTATTCAGCATTCTTTGGGTCTACAGGTTTTGAAGTTATACCCTCTAATTTAGCCAACTCCTTTTCAAAATCTAAGTTTGATTCAGGTGTGTGTGAATACGGGACGTTTTGCGGAATGAAATCATCTTCAGCTCCCGGCTTACTGTAGTCATAAGACCACCTATACACTTTTGGTAATGCCCCAGGCCAGTTTCCATGACCAGGCTCAATAGGAGCAGTCCATTCTAGCGTTGTTGAGTTCCAAGGATTTTGAGGTGCTCTTCTACCTTTATACATACTGTAGAAGAAATTAAATAGAAATATGAATTGTGCACCAAATGTTACTATTGCTGCTACTGAAACGAATGAATTCAAATCTGTGAATGAGCTAAACGCGTCAAATGAAGTGAAGGAGTAATATCTCCTTGGGAATCCAGCAATACCGATATAGTGAAGAGGAAAGAAAACTAAGTATACACCTATGAAAGTTGCCCAAAAGTGAAGGTAACCAAGTCTTTCGTCCATCATCCTTCCAAACATTTTAGGAAACCAGTGATAAACTCCTGCCAATAGACCGAAAAAGGATGCACTACCCATTACTAAATGAAAATGAGCAACAACAAAGTATGTATCATGCAAATTTATATCTACCGCTGAATTACCTAAAAACAAACCAGTTAATCCTCCTGAGATAAAGAAAGATACTAATCCAATGGAGAATAACATTGCTGGTGTGAATACTATATTACCACGCCATAATGTCGTTATATAGTTAAATGCTTTCACTGCCGACGGAACCGCTATTATCAAGGTCAGGAACATAAATATTGATCCTAAAAATGGATTCATTCCTGTCACAAACATGTGATGAGCCCAAACAATAAAAGATAAAAATGCTATCGCCAGCATTGAACCAATCATCGCCCTGTATCCAAATATTGGTTTCCTACTGTTTGTAGCAATAACCTCTGAAGTTATTCCTAATGCGGGTAATAGGACTATATAAACCTCAGGATGTCCAAGAAACCAAAATAAATGTTGATATAAAATTGGACTTCCACCAACATTTGGTAATGCTTCACCTGCAATATAAATTTCTGAGAGATAAAAACTTGTACCAAAAGACCTATCAAAAACCAATAAAAGTGCGGCGGCCACTAACACAGGGAATGATAATAACCCAATAATTGCCGTTATAAAAAACGCCCATATTGTTAAAGGTAATCTTGTAAAAGACAGTCCTTCTGTTCTTAAATTAATGACTGTAGTTATATAATTGATACCTCCTAAAAGCGTCGATACTATAAAGAACATCATTGATATTAACCACATCGTCATACCAGCACCAGATCCTTGAATCGCCTGAGGCAGTGCACTCAGTGGAGGATAAACCGTCCAACCTCCTGCTGCTGGACCTGTTTCTAAAAACAATGAAACAAACATCACAACACTTGATACAAAGAAGAACCAATAAGATAGCATATTCATAAAACCAGAAGCCATATCTCTTGCTCCAATTTGTAGTGGAATGAGAAAATTACTAAATGTTCCACTTAAGCCAGCTGTGAGTACGAAAAATACCATAATCGTACCATGCATCGTAACCAAGGCCAAATAAAATTCAGCATCAAGTTTCCCACTCTCAGTAATCCACTTGCCGAGAATCGGTTTTAACCAATCTAATTGCATCTCGGGAAAACCAAGTTGCAGTCTGAAAATCACAGATAATCCACCTCCAATTATGGCCCAAAGAATACCTGTTATTAGAAACTGTTTACCGATTGTCTTATGATCGGTAGTAAAAATATACTTCTCTATGAAACTTAATTCGTGATGATCATCATGTCCATGATGATCAAGTTCCTCTGTAATCTGGATGTCTGCTACTGACATTATTAATTCCGTTTAATTATTGCTAACTATTGATTCACCAACTGACTGTTTTTCTGGATTGTTTTCAATCCCAGCAGCAATTTTTGCCATTTCCTGTAGTTCTTCAGGAACCTCAGAAAGATAATCATCATTTAATTTAAGCCACGATTGCTGATCAGCATACCATTGATCATAATCTTTAGGTTCGTCAACTATTATGATATATTTCATCGCATAATGGCCCTTTCCACAAATTTTATTACAAACTAGTTCATAATTAAACTCCGGCTTACCTGTTTCCAGTCTCATATCAGCCGTGCTTTTGGTTGGAACAAACCAAAATCTTGTTGGCATGCCAGGAACAGCATTCATTTGCAATCTAAAATGTGGTGAGTAAACAGAATGTATTACATCTCTCGCCCTAATATTCAAAAGTACTGGTCTTCCCTTTGGTACATGTAATGCAGTAGGTATAAAATCATCAAATGCCGCTTTATCAGTAAAATCCATTCCTACTGAATTCACTGCATCAATTTTCTTGTAATCGTAATCACCTAGCTTCTTGTCTGTACCTCCATATCTAATGGCCCAAGAATACTGATATCCCATCACCTCAATAATTTCTGAGTTTGCAGGTGCAGGTCCAGTTATGTCAACCCAAGCTTTCCATCCTGATATTACAAGAACTGCTAAAACAACAGCTGGAACAGCTGTCCATATATATTCAAGTTTGTTGTTGTGCGGATAAAAATGTGCTTTATTATTCTTTTTGTGTTGGTATTTGTATGCAAAAACGAACAAAAATATGTGCGTAAGCACGAAAACAAATCCAGTCACCGCCATAGTAATCCAGAACAAATTATCTGTAATTACACCATGTTCTGAAGCGATAGGTTGTACAAAATCATCTTCTAACCCGCCAAATGAGTAGTAAAAGAACCCTGCCAATCCAACTACCAAAAACGCAATCATCAATGATGCATTTAACTTATTATTCGCTGGCACATCTGATTTTGCCTCTCCCTTAATAACCCCTACTAATCGTGTAACTTTAAATACTGAGAATAATATTCCCAATAAAAGTAGTACTCCAATTATGATAATTAAATTCATCATATCTATTTGTTATAAATTATATATGGTGATGTAAACTCTCTCCCAACATTGGATGGTTTTTAGCAAACAGTGGAGCTTTCGATATGTGATTTAAAACCACGTATATAAAAGCACCAGCGAATACGAACATTAACCCTATTTCTATAAAGCCGAATCCTCCATTTACTGTCAAAGTTCCTGGTGTAATCATTAGATAAAAATCTAACCAATGTCCTACCAAGATTACTGGAGCTACTACCTTTAAGAATCTTGAATGTCGTTTAGCATCACGTGTCATTAACACTAAGAATGGAAAACAGAAATTAACAATAATGTTTAAAAAAAATAATCCTTTGTATGACCCTATCTGCATTCTTTCCACAAAATAAGTTGTTTCCTCAGGTATGTTGGCATAATAGATCAGAAGAAACTGTGAGAACCATATATATGTCCAGAATACACTAAAAGCAAATATAAATTTTCCAAGATCGTGTAGATGATTGGAGTTAACTATTGATAAGTAACCTTGGTCCTTCAGGTACACTACTATTAGCGCTGTTAGTGCTAGACCTGATACCCACCAACTAGCAAACATGTACCACCCAAACATCGTACTAAACCAATGTGTATCTATTGACATAACCCAATCCCAAGCAGAAATTGAAGAGGAAACAGCAAAAAATAGGATAAAGATCGCTGATAATTTTCTTAACTGATACCATTTTTCTGTACCTCCATCTTGATCTTCTGCTAAAGCAACTTTTCTAATTTTTATAAATAACCAATACCAGATCGCAAAAAAGAACACCAGTCTTGCTAGATAGAATATAGGAAAACTAGGGTGTTCGTCAAGTGGCCAGAAAAAATAGGCCTTCTTTGCATTAATTATTGAATCAAATTCAGCAGAAGCTGTGTCATAAAGGCTGTGATGCGTCCAATGAAATAGGTCGTGACTTCCTACTAAGAACGTGACAAGCATTAAAACAAAACCTATTGGTAGCCATGCGCCGAATGATAGTGGTATTCTTTTGATACCAGATGACCAGCCAGCCTGAGCTGCATATTGAAGTGCAAAAAAGAATATACCAATTAAAGATAAACCAGCATAAAAAACATTGTTTATCCAAATATTCACTATAACTCTTTTTGTCCAATGAAAGTCATGCCCATCTCCGGCTGCCTCCTCTTGTCCATGACCGCCACTGAAATAAAGTATAACTACTCCTAGAACGGTAAGTAACAAACCAACACCCATGAATATTATGATATTCTTTTTGGTTTTGGCAGTAAATTCAAATCTTTCTTCAATCATAATTGTCTGAATTAGTAGCGCCTATTGGTTTTGTAATATATGAACGTATCTCACTATCTTCCATCGATCTTCCACTTTAATTTGTGAAGCGTGTGCACCCATTCTTCCTTTACCATTCGTAATAACATGAAATACATGTCCGCCGGGCTTGTCTTTCACGGTTGCGCTATTGTAGGCAGTAACTCCTTTATAAACTTTACCAACTAGCCCATCTCCCATTCCTTTAACACCATGGCAATGCTGACAAAATCTTTCGTATAATACTTTACCCTCCTTAACTACCACTTGCGATGAGTCCAAAGGATTTTTCAATAAAGCTGCCGCCATTTCATAATCATCAGCAGGAATCCTGCTTGGAAGGTATTTATTCCTTCTAACAGTGTTCACCACAGGTTCTCTCATGGTCATACCGTGCTTATTATAAGGATTAGAGTTATAAAACTCACCATGTTCATCGTTTGGATTTGAATCCAACCAACTACCAGCTTCTTTATCTCTGACTTGTGTCAATGGCTCGTATGGTGTCGAATGATACATCTGTGGTGCGTACTCTAGACCAGTATTATCAGGCCCTGCCGTACAAGATACTATGAGTAATACTCCACTGAAAATTGAAATATATTTTAAAATATTCATTCTTGATTACAAAGTTTTATCGTTAACCTCTGTTGCTCCATTTGCACTTAGCAACTTGGAGATGGAGGCATAGTCCATATCATTCTTTGATAAGTCTATAGCCATTATGTGCTTGTCATCGGTTATTCTCTTGTCAAATATTTTTGCTTTTCCCCATGGCTTCAAATTACTTATTACAAAGAACGTTCCAACCATTCCAAATGAAGCGAAAAGAACTGTTAATTCAAATGTTACAGGAATAAACGATGGAAAAGGAATGAAGTCCTTACCACCTATAATCATCGGCCAATCAACACCCATCATACCAATTTGCATGGCTAACGCAAGTGTTGTACCCAGTAACCCAAACATGAAAGCTACTATCGAGAGTCTTGATCTTTTATATCCCAGGAAATCATCTATCCCGTGAACTGGGAACGGTGAATATACCTCATGAATTTTTAAACCGTCATTTCTTACACTTTTGATGGCAGATAGTAATATATCCTCATCATCAAAAACCCCTAATATGTAATCAGTTTTTCCAGACATTATTCAGCGACTTTTTTTTCACCTGTTGATTTGATAATACTCTTTACTTCAGCCATATTTATTACTGGGAAGAACTTTGCAAAAAGGAAAAATGTAGTAAAAAACAATCCGAAAGTAAATAAATAAACTCCGACATCATATCTGGTTGGATAGAACATTGCCCAACTAGAAGGTAAGAAGTCACGATGCAATGAAGTCACAATAATTACAAATCTCTCGAACCACATTCCAATATTAACGACAATTGAGAGCACGAATGTTGCGGCTAAATTTGTTCTAATCTTTCTAAACCAAAACAACTGCGGTGAAAGAACATTACAAGTCATCATGGAGGCATATGCCCACCAATAAGGCCCACTTACTCTGTTTAAAAAAGCATATTGCTCTGCTTCAACTCCAGAATACCAAGCAATAAATAGTTCAGTGATGTAAGCAACACCAACAATAGAACCAGTAATTATTATGACGATATTCATCAGCTCTATATGCTGTATGGTTATATAATCTTCTAATTTATAAACTTTTCTTGTAATCAACAATAAGGTTAACACCATTGCAAATCCTGAGAAAATTGCGCCTGCTACGAAGTAAGGAGGAAAAATTGTCGTATGCCAGCCAGGGATGACAGATGTTGCAAAATCGAAAGATACAATAGTGTGAACGGATAGCACCAATGGTGTCGCCAATCCCGCTAGAACCAAGGCTACCGTTTCGTAACGACTCCACGTCCTTGCAGCCCCATCCCATCCAAAACTCAAAATTCCGTATATCGTAGCGGATACTTTGTTTGTAGCTCGATCTCTTATAGTCGCAAAATCAGGAATTAACCCAATAAACCAGAATACTAATGATACTGAAAAATAAGTTGATATCGCAAACACATCCCACAATAAGGGCGAATTAAAGTTTACCCAAAGAGAACCGAATGTATTTGGAAGCGGTAATGCCCAATAAAAACCTAACCACGGACGACCCATGTGAAGTATAGGGAATTGTAACGCACATATAACAGCAAAAATCGTCATCGCTTCAGCTGCCCTATTAATCGACATTCTCCATCTCTGTCTAAATAACAATAAAACAGCGGAGATAAGCGTTCCAGCGTGACCTATACCTACCCACCATACGAAGTTTGTAATATCCCAAGCCCAACCCACGGTTTTGTTCAATCCCCACATTCCAATGCCCTCCCACAACAATGTGGCAACACAATAGACACCAACAGTTAGCATTCCAAGAGATAATGCCATGGCAATCAGCCACAATTTTGCCGGCTTCTCTTCTACTCTGCTTGATATATCCTCAGTAACATCGTGGACTGTCTTTCCACCAGTTACTAAGGGTTCTCTAATTACGGATTCTGAAGTCATATGCTATCAATTATGCATGAGCGTTTGCTGCCTCTGCTTCCTTTGTTGGATTTTCGTCTTTATTTCTAATCTTAGTTAAATACCAAACGTTTGGCATCACTCTTAATTCTTCCAAAACATGATATGCTCTGGCCTCTTCAGCTTCTACCATTTTATCTCCTTGCTTTATTTTAAGCCTTTGCGATATTTGACTGTTTGGATTTTTCATATCTCCAAATACAAGTGCTTCGGACGGACATGAACTAGCACACGCTGAAGTAAATTCACCATCAACCGGTCTTCTATTTTCGCGCTTAGCCTCTAATTTACCTGCTTGGATTCTCTGTACACAGAACGTACATTTTTCCATAACCCCTCTAGCTCTGACTGTTACGTCAGGATTTAGAACCATCTTGCCAAGATCATTATTCATCGAGGAATTCTTATCGAATTGCTTATTGTCATGGTATTTGAACCAATTGAACCTTCTTACTTTATAGGGACAGTTATTCGCACAATATCTAGTACCAATACATCTATTATAAGTCATTTGGTTCAATCCCTCTGAACTATGTGTTGTGGCAGCAACTGGACATACAGTCTCGCAGGGTGCGTTATTACACTGCTGACACATCATCGGCTGAAAAGTAACTTCCGGATTCTCAGAAGCTATTTCCATAGCGTTTCCTTCTGTGGCATCTGTACTATAGTATCTGTCGATACGAATCCAGTGCATCTCTCTTCTATTCAAGACTTCCTGCTTACCCACAACTGGAATATTGTTTTCAGTTTGACAAGCTATTGTGCATGTACCACAACCTGTGCAAGAATTAAGATCAACCATTAATCCCCAATGATGATTCGGGTATTCGTGACCACTCCAAAGTGATACTGCGTTTGGCTTCTTGAAACCTTCTGATGTTGCGATTCTCGGGAAGTTTCTACCCGCCTGTGGATCTTTTTTATATTTACTTAAGATAGACTCTTGAATAATTGTTTCTCGACCCATGTAGGTATGAGTAGTTTGCGTCTGTCCTATTCTATATGGATTTCCTACTTTTTCTACTTTTACACCATCAGTTGTAGCAAGGGAAGAATAACCATTGGCATTTTTTATGAATTGGTAAGCATTGACCCCTACACCGTCAGCTACTTTTCCGGCCGATGTTCTTCCGTATCCAATAGCCAGTCCAATTGTACCGTAAGCCTGACCAGGCTGAGGCATTACAGGAACTTCAACTGATTTCCCATCTATGGTAAGGTTTACTGTCTGTGTGGACATATCCCCAATTTCAATACCCCACTCCTCCACTTGTTTTGGAGAAACAGTTAGGTAATTATCCCAAGTCGCCTTAGTAAGTGGCTCTGGCATCTCTTGTAACCAAGGGTTGTTAGCCATTGTACCGTCAGCAACCGTATTGTTCTGATAAACAACCAACTCTAAGTCTCCTGCTTTTGATTTTGGAAGATTCAAAGAGGCGACATTAATGGAAGGCTTAACACTCGTGCTTTCGGTCGATGGCAGTGTATAAACTCCATCATGAAGGCAATTATCCCAAAACGCATCAAAGTTGTAATACTCAGATTGATTGGCTGTTGGAAAGACTTTAGTTTCCCAATTTATTCTTAAGAAATCATAATAATCAACTTCACTATCGGACCATGCCAAAATAGAAGACCCCAATTGTCTTGTGTCAAATATTTTACTAATCGAAGGTTGTGACATACTCAAAGCTCCTGTTACAGGCTCAAAGTCATTCCAAGATTCTAGATAATGATGCTCTGGTGCCTGCATCTTCGTCAATGAACCTGTTTCGTCAGGAAAAAGACTGGTTGATAGAGAAAAAGACGCTTTTGACAAACCTGAAACAATATCCATTCCTCTAGCATGATCATAAACAGGATTACAGTTCATGAAGATAGCTCCTGTCACCGCTCCGGAGTTGAGTCCATCCACAAAAGCATTGAATTCAGCATCGTTTCCGCTTCTTAGATTAACCGCTTTGCTTGTATCAATTGTCGTGCTATAATTTCCTAATAGGTCGTTGATCGCTATTACTAATAACTGAACATCTTTATCATTAGTGCCACTAACAACTACTGAAGATTTTGATTTTAATAAATCAGTCGCTGCTTTCTTTAATTTCTCTGAGTTCGCAGGTTTTGTTGTTCCTCCAATCGAAGGAGCACCTTTTTTAGATGCCAATTCGTTATATAAACTGCTTAGGTAAGCAATCTCTTCTGAAGGCTTGATCAACACTCTGTAATCAGCATTTGCTCCTGTTAGAGATAAGTTTGATTCGAATGCATATAAACGAGACATTGTTTTTTTGATATCTCCTAATTTCCGACTAGCCGCAAATTGCTTATTTGACAAGGTTCTATTAGGCCAAGCTCCTAAAAAGTCTGCACCAAAAGATACTATTGTTTCAGCCGTGGAAAAATCAATAGATGGTAGCGCTCTTTTACCAAAAGCAACTTCATAAGCATCTAGCGTTCCGCTAAAGGATATTGGATCGTAAGTCACCAAATCAACATTAGAATATTTGGCCATTAGGTCATCAATTGCCGCCTTTGTACTTGGGCTAAAAATCGAATAACTCACCAAAGTAATTTTACTACCTGATGCAAGCGCTTTGGAAACTTCTTTATCCAAATCATCCCAAGTAGTTTTTTTACCGCCTATTTGTGGATATTTCAAACGATTTTCATCGTACAACGAAAGAACAGAAGCCTCTACTTGAGGGGTAGTACCTCCGCCACTCACGGCACTTAATTTATTCCCTTCAATCTTTATCGGTCTCCCCTCGCGTGTTTTTACAACTACGCTACAATAATCGTTACCACTGATATAAGATGATGCGTAGTAATTAGGAATAGTTGGATCAACCGTGTCTGGTTTCTTCACATAAGGAATGGCTTTCTTAATCGGTGTTTCGCAAGCTGCAAGCGATACCGCAGCTACTCCAAACCCCATTAATTTAAGAAAATCTCTTCTCGATGGCTCCTCTCCCTCACCTATAGTAGGAAGGTATTCTGGGAACTCTTTATTGGAATACTTTTGAAAATCTTCAGTATTATTTAACTGCTCAAGACCCTTCCAGTATTTCTTAGTTTCTTTCATTTCTTGCTAACTATAAGATTATAGTAATATGATTAATAATGACATTTCGAACATTCCAACCCACCGATATCTTCTACTTTCAATGGTTCCTTGCTCGTTTCCTTGTGAAGCTCTACAAGATTTGTATAATAATCATTTCCTTTTGTATTTACTTCGGTCTCCCGATGACAATTTATACACCATCCCATAGTTAAAGTTGAATACTGATAAACTACTGGCATCTCTTCAATAGGCCCGTGACACGTTTCACATTCTAGACCACCTACTTTTACATGCTGTGAATGATTGAAATAGGCCAAATCAGGGAGATTATGTACTCTTACCCATTCTATTGGTTTAGTATTCTCCCCATATTCTCCCGTAGAGGGATCGTAATCAATTGCTGCGTAAATTTTCTGTATCTCAGAAGATTTGGTTTTGATAGCAGAATGGCAATTCATACAAATGTTGGCTGAAGGTATGTTGGCTGACTTAGCGTCTCTCACTCCTGTATGACAATACTGACAATCAATTTCATATTGTCCTGCGTGTATTTCATGTGAAAAAGCAATTGGCTGAGTCGGCTGGTATCCTTGTTGAACACCTATGGAGAATGCACCATCAATTAGTGTTTTTAGAAGCAATGCGGTAAATATGAATACGACTGAACCAATGACAAAATCACTCTTGAATATCTTTTGGAAATCGGTTCTTTCCTCAACTATTTCAATATCCGCTTCATCCAATTCTTTTTGATCTTTCAAATACTTGGTCAAAATCGACACAATTAAACCTAGTACGACCAAGATCAATATAAGAACAATAATAAGTACAATCAAAACTGCAACCAGATAGCTAGAAGATACTGTATCTCCAGAAGACCCAGCTACTGCTGTACCACCTCCCACGCCAGCAACAGGCTCTGGAATAACTTCTTTCGCTGATTCTACTTTTAAATAGGCAAGTATCGATGTGATTTCCTCATCTGAAAAAGGATAAGCTGGCATTACTGTAGGTTTATACTCTTCCCACAATTCTAAAGCGGTTTCATCACCACTTTGAATCATTTTTTGAGAGTTTTTAATCCAGCTTATAAGCCAAGTTTTAGATCTTCTCACGTGTACATTTTTCAATGCAGGACCTATAACCACTTCATTAAGCGCATGGCACTGAGTACAATTTTGTTTGTACAAGCTTGCTCCTGCGGATACAATCCCATCATCAGTTGGAATTCCATCATCAGTGTCTTGTGCTGACGAGGTGAAAGAGAAAGTGAGAAAAGAAATAAGAATAAAGCCTCTAATACTTGAAAAGATTGCTCTACGGAAGTATGGGTTGTGTTTCAACATGTAATTCTAGTGCTCGAAATCAAACGATTACAAATGTAGTACGCGGTGTTAGTAATTCAAAGGCTGGTTTAAACCTAAAACCAAAAACAATATTTATAGTTATCAACACTTTTTTTCAAATGTGTTGATAATCAGGTTCAAGCCTAAAAAAAGGTTGCTTTATGCACCTTGTTTAGAATGATTATAAATAGTCAAAAGCGTGATAATAACGCTATTATTTATCATCAACGAATTTATCAATGTAGTTCGAATTTAAAAGGCGGAGAGCTCCCATATACTTTAGTTTAAATTTCAGCCAATCCCCTACTTTATAATTTTTTCTTGTATTCCCTAAATCGATAACAATCATATCAGAACTAGCGCCGATAGTCTCAATATCTTTTTGCACTGGAATGAGATAGTCCGGAGAAATATCTAATAAACCCAAATCTATGATGGCTCGAAAAGACTTTTTACCAATGTCCTCTTCTTTTATTTCAAATTCTTCCCCTGAGGGGTTTGGTGCAAGCTCTCCGGTTGGAATTTTCGGTTTTTCAGTTAATTCAATAATCTGTGCATAAAGGGTGAAAACATCATCTTTTAATCCTTTCTCTAGCTTGTTGGTAAAAAGATTAGTTCCAAAATAGAGCATCTCCCCCACCCTAAAATGGTTTATCCCTGACGGAAGCTGATTGGACAGAAGCAATGGCAAGACGACTGATGTCCCACCTGAAACCCATTGAATTTTTCTGTTGAACTTTAGTTCGATGAGCTGTTTATAAAGGCATAACTGAATAAGCTTATCTTGAGAAGGCATAACACCATGAAGGCAATTTAAATTGGTACCTATTCCTGTGATAAGGATATTGGGCAATTCAAATACTTCCTCATAAAACTTCAGTAACTCATCACCCAAAACACCCTCTCTAAGGTCTCCCATCTCGACCATGATAATAACCTTATGCTTGCGCTCTTGACGTTTGGCTTCTTCTGAAAGGCATTTAATAGTCTCTAATTCTGTGTTAAAGCTGACATCCGCAAACCTGACTATTTTTTGAATAGCGTTCTTTGCTGGCGGTTTAATATAGACCGTTTGTATACTAGGATCGAGTTCTTTTATTATTTGAAGATTGCTTATTCTCGCATCGTGAATTTCTTTGACACCTAAGTTGAGTAGTTCTTGAATATAAAGCTTATTTCCACATAGTATCTTAGAGACCACTCCCCAGGCAATGTTCTTACTCGCCAGTTTTTCTTTCAAATAATCAAAATTATGACTTAATGATTTTCGTTTTAATTTAATGTACGCCATTGGATGTCGGGGTTTGTTCTAAAAAAGGTATTTCAGTATTTTTTCTATTGACTATTCTTCTTGGTGTGTTAGCAGGTAACCTGGTTAACAACTCATAGTTCAATAAATCACTGAGTTCAGCAAATGACGACACGCTTATCGTATTTTGACCTTGCTCACCGATGAGCACTACTTCGTCACCATGTTGAGCCTCCGGACACTCTGTAAGATCAATCATGGCTAAGTTCATGTTAATTGTACCAATTACACCGAGACGTTTTCCCCGTATAATCACTCTTCCCTGATTGCTCAAAGATCTCGCAAAACCATGCGAATAACCGATTGGCACTGTTGCGATTCGCATAGGTTGTGAAGCCATAAAAGTGGTTCCATAGCCTACGAATTCGCCAACGCCTACTTCTTTAATGTCCATTACTTTAGTCTTCCATGAAATCAGCCTCTTTAATGGATCCACATGACATGGGGCAGATTTTACATATTGGATAAAGGTTTCTTTGCTTGGCCAAAAACCATACTGCATGATACCTATGCGTACCATATCCATTCTGGTTTCTGGGTAGGACATGGAGGCTGCTGAGCATGCCGTATGGCGAATAGTATTTTTAAGAAATGAATAATGAGCAAATTTTTCCATAAACTCATTAAAAACGATGATTTGCTTCGTAACACGAAAGTAATTCGCAATACTTTCTGCTCCAGCGTAATGCGTGGTAAAGCCAACTACATCGACGTAATCTTGGTTCGCGTCGATTAACTCCAAAGAATAAATGACTTGCTCTTCTGTCAGTCCTGTTCTGTTTAATCCAGTTTCTAATTCGATATGAATTTTAGCTGGTTTATGAAGTTGTTTAGCTTGAAAAATAGCGGCTTCTAAACGACCAATGTCAAAAACAAAAAACTCAATCTCGTTACTAATAGCCCAGCTTAACTCCTCATTACCAATAAACCCCATGATCATAATAGTAGAGCGGTGCTTACTTGCATTGAATACTCGAAAAGCCTCTTCCGCTTCAAAAACGCTAAAATGCCTAACACCTACCTCTTCAGCCATCGGCACAAATAGCTCAATTCCATGGCCGTAAGCATTGCCTTTCACTACAGACGAAATCTTTACTTTTTGACCGAAGTGAGATTTCAAAAAAGTCATATTCTGATGAAATGCCTGATAATCAACTGATATTTTAGATGTTGCAAACATGATTATTAACCTTCTTTATGTATTTCGAGAAACAATGGAATAGCCACTGCTATTAACTCATCCGGAAAATCATAATCCGGATTATGAAGTGAGGGACAAGCTAAGCCTGCACCAAGACCAAACATGGCTCCTTTGAATGGCTCAGTAAATGCCCCGAAATCTTCGCCCCAAGTAAATGGTGATTGCCGCTCTTCAATAGAGAGATCTAGTTTTTTAGAAGCTGAGACAATACGATCTACTACTCCAACATCATTTTGGTTTGCAGAAAAGCTTTGTGTGAAAACTATGCTTAGTTGAAGCCTTTCCTCTAGTGATACGGCCTTTGCAATGTCAGTCAACTCCTGAATATAGCTCTTCAATACCTGATTGGACCATGCTCTTATCGTAAAATGCATTTCTGCCACATCTGCACTTATACCGTAATCTTTGGTTCCCAAATTGAAAAATATAGGCGTAATTATCCTGTAGTTTGAATCCGACTGCTCTGTAACAGCTGATTTCAGGTATTTATTCGTGATTTCTGACACAGCAGTTGCTGGGTTAACTCCTTTTTCTGGCTGAGCTGCATGGGCAGTTTTACCCTTCAATTTTAATATAATGCTTGTTACCGCTGGTGTGAAATTCCCTTTTTTGACAATGACCTTTTTCAAGTCATAACTTGGGATATTATGTAGCGCTACCACTTGGTCCGGTTTAAAAATAAACTTAGGATCTGTCAATATGCCTTTTGCTCCTTCCCCGTTCTCCTCAGCAGGCTGAAACAGCAATCCTATGGCCCCTTTGGTAGGGGGATGTTGTTTTAAGTGCATAGCAAGACCCAAGAGAATAGCAGTATGTCCATCATGTCCGCACATATGACTCACGCCTTCTTCACTTGATTTATAGGTCAATTGTCCTATTTCTTGTATTGGCAAAGCATCAAAATCACCTCTAATCATGGTTTTAAAACCAGACGCATCTCCGTAAACAGCAAGAAAGCCTAAGTTGTCAAAACAAATCAACTGGTTGGGTGGATATTTTTCCAACCAAGATTTGATATATTTTGACGTATTTACCTCTTTACCAGATACTTCTGGGTTTTGATGTAAATAATGCCGTATTGAAATTGCATCGTTTATAATGTCTTGAGGTGTTTTGCTCATTTTTGTAAGCGCATTTCTAAATATTTATTAGTAAAACCTAGCTTTTCATAGAGCCGTTTAGCTGAATTTTCTGGTTCTACATGAAGCGCAATAGACCCTTCTGTGACATCAATGGCTGTTTGCATAAGACTTTTTCCATACCCCTTACCTCGGCCATCCTTATGCGTCGCAATATATACCAGTATATTCTCTGGAATATATCCCGTCATACCTGTAATATTAACGATCACCACACCCATTATCGCTCCTTCAACCTCACCAACGATGACGTAACCTCCAGGTTTGTCATCAACACCTAATGCGTAATTCAAGGCTTTTCTGATATTTTCTTTAGGATCACCGTATTGCTCTAATTGTTTAAATAGAAAATCTACCACATTGTTTTGCGTTTGATCAGAAAGTAGACTTGTAGGGGTGTATGAGTTAATACTGAGCATTTTTATGAATTTTGTATGTAATTAAATAAGTAACAAATGAAATGGATATGCCCATGATATTTGGGTCTAAGCCAAAGGGTAATCTATGCCCCATGATCATCAATACTAGCGTAAAAGTTCCACCAAAAAGCATACTTAAAAAAGCTGCAAGACTAGAATGCATTTTTGTGAAAAGACCAAAAATGACCGGTACAAAAAGCCCTGAAACCATAAAAGCATAAGAATAAAGCATCAGTTCAAGTACACTCGTCATGACAGTGGCTAATACGAGGGCCAATACTCCTAACACAAAGGTAGCTATTTGCGCACGCCTTAAATCCTTGGACATGAAACCTGTTTCTACTTTAAGAATATCGCTTATTACGTTACCAGAGGCAGCCATCAAACAACTATCGGCGGTAGAAAGAATCGCTGAAAAATAAGCCGACATCATTAATCCCATGATACCCACTGGAAGGATTTGACTTAAAAAAATTGGCAAACCAGTTTCCGGATCAAAAGAATCTAGCTCAGTAAAGCCTTGTTCCGCAAACATCCCTTGTTCTAATGCCACGCGTGCAAAAAGCCCAAGAATAGTACCTAAAAACGCCATAATAGGCCACTCAAACAAACCTGCGACGTACCATGCTTTTTTGGCGTTTTTCACATTCCCACATGCATAAATTCTTTGATACAAAGTCATGCCAACAAACCAAATAGGCACAATAGTAAAAGACCAATTGACTAAATCGACCCAACTCAGATTAGTCAATGACAAGAGTTCAGGTGGTAACGTTGATGCTATCGCTTCATATCCCCCAATAGCCATATACCCTAATGGGATTCCTATAAAAATAAGCCCTGATAACAGAAAAATCCACTGAATGGTATCCGTAAAAATGACCGCTTTAATTCCACCAATTGCGGTGTAAATTACCGCAATAGCGCCCATGATCAACAATGCATGATTCATCTCCAATCCTGTAAATGTTGAAGAGGCTAATTTAGCACCTGCCAATAATTGTGAACTTGTAAATCCAATGTAACCAATTGCCGAGATTATTCCTGCGACCATCGCTGTTCTCGCGTCGAACAGCTCTTTAAACATTTGCGGAAAGGTCGTAAGTGTAGCTATGGATTTAAGTTGGTAAAGTCGAGGTATTAGAAATACCGCAGCTAACCAAGCACCGAATAAACCTGTGAAGAGCATCCACGACCCTGAAATACCCATCGTAAAACCAAGCCCGCCGAGACCTATAGAAAAACCCCCACCGACATCAGTTGCTACAACGGATAAGCCAATGTGTGTAGGGTTCATGGTTCTGCCTCCTACATAGTAATCATCCGCAGAATTATTCTTTTTTGAAAAATAGATGCCAATACCCAGCATCAAAATCATGTAAATGATAAAAATTGATAGATCGACCCAATGTAATTCCAAACCTCACTTTTCTGTTATTTAAAAAACCCTTCTAAATGACCAACTGGCCCAAGTATAAATTGTTCCTAAGCTAATGCTCAAGTTTTAAAACCAAATCATAAATTTTTTGATGTATAACTGGTCTTACATTTAATTCGTAAATTTTCTTGTGGGATCTATCTGGATAGACCCTATTGGTCAAGAATATAAACAATAAATCAGTCTTAGGGTCAGCCCAAACTAGCGTACCCGTATATCCCGTATGTCCGTAGCTTAAAATAGAAGCATCTTTACTTACACTACTTACGCGCTGATTATATTCTAATAATGGCTTATCGAAACCTAATCCTCGCCGGTTATTTAAATGAGGATATTGATAAGAAGTAAATAGCTGTATAGTCGATGGTTTCAAATAACTAACTCCTCCATATTCACCATTATCCAATAGCATTCGCCATATTTTGGATAAATCGGTTACATTGGAAAAAAGTCCTGCATTGCCCGAAACACCTCCCATTAAAATTGCCCCTTCATCATGAACTTTCCCATGAATGGGTGACATTCTAAAAAACGTGTCTATTTCCGTTGGTGTAATTCGATCTAGAGAAAATTGATCTAGCGGGTTAAAGACCAAGGTTTCACATCCCATAGGATCGTAAAACATCTTTCGAAGATATTGATCGAAAGAAAGACCAGTCAAATTCTTCACTAATTCAGGAATAAGATAAAAGAAGAGCCCCGAATATTGATATTTAGGCTTTTTATCAACTTTTGAAGAACTAATCTCTTTTTTTATTTTGCTGTAAATTTTTGAATCAAGGTATTGATGATTGTCAATAATAAAACCTTTGCTTCTTGGGTTGACTGAAATAGTGCCTCTCTTATATTTCCCATTCTTTTTCCTAAAACGCTGATAATATGGAATCCAACTTTGAAGCCCCGCTTGATGTGCTAAAAGCTCCCTAAATGTTAAATTTTTAAGTTTCCCCGCTCCTTTTAGGTGTTCCTTCAATTTATCATCTAGCCTAAATGCATCAGCTTCATATAACTTCATCAAAGCCAATGTAGCAGCGGTGACTTTAGTAATTGATGCAAGATCATATAGATCCTGGAGCATTACAGGTTTTAGACTATCATAGGTATGATACCCAAACGGTCGATTTATTAAAGTAGAATCACCGATTGAAGCAAATACAATACATCCCGGGAAAGCTTGCTGCCTTATTGCATTATTCACAATAGAATCGATGTTATTTTCCAATTCCTTCAATAAAGCAATTTCTTCGTTCTGAGCAAAAACAAAAAATTGACCTATCATTAAAAATAAGATGAAAAAATATGTTCTGATAGCCATTGAGCTTATTATTTTTGGCAAGTTTATTAGAAGCGAACGAATAGCATGGAAAATCCTAAATTTTTTATCATTGATTTTGACAGCACTTTCACCAAAGTTGAAGCTTTGGATATACTAGGTGATATTTCCTTAAGAGATCATCCAGATAAGAACACTGCACTAAAAAGAATTGCTGATGTTACTGACCTTGGAATGGAAGGTAAAATTTCATTTAGAGAAAGTCTTGAAGAAAGAATAAAACTTCTTCAAGCCAGGAAAGAACATTTACCTGAGCTCATTGCAAGACTATCTGAACAAGTCTCACAATCCTTTCAGCGAAACAAGGAGTTTGTAAGACAATACTCCGATCAAATTTACATTCTTTCAAATGGTTTCAAGGACTTCATAATACCTATTGTTGAGCATTACGGAATTAAGCCCGAACGCGTCTTTGCCAACGAATTTGAATACGACAATGAAGGAAAAATAACGGGCTTTAATAAAAGCAATGTTCTTTCCGAAAATAATGGAAAGCCAAAACAGATAGCCTCGCTGAATCTTAATGGCGAAGTGTATGTACTCGGCGATGGATATACTGACTATGAAATCAAAAAGGCAGGTTTGGCACATAAGTTCTACGCATTTACCGAAAATGTAAGGCGCCAAAATGTATTACAAGAAGCCGACCATGAAGCTCCAACATTAGACGAGTTTTTATATATGAATAAAATGAACCGGGCTTTGTCCTATCCTAAAAACAGGATTAATGTCTTACTTCTAGAAAATATTCATGAAAGGGCTATTAAAAAACTGCAAGACGAAGGCTATAATGTAGAAGTATCCTCCGGAAGCATGAGTGAAGAAGAGCTCTGTGAAAAAATTAAATATGTTTCTATTCTCGGTATTCGTTCTAAAACTCAAGTAACAAAAAAAGTTCTTGAAAATGCTAATCGCTTACTCGCTATTGGTGCTTTTTGCATTGGTACGAATCAAATCGATCTTGACACATGTCTAGAAAAAGGTGTTGCAGTATTTAATGCCCCTTATTCAAATACAAGGTCTGTCGTAGAATTAGCCATTGGAGAAATCATCCTTTTAACCAGAAATATTCCTGATAAATCCGTTTCCATGCATGAAGGTAAGTGGAACAAATCAGCCAAAGGAAGCTTTGAAGTGAGAGGTAAGACTTTGGGAATCATAGGATATGGCAACATTGGTTCTCAATTATCTATCATAGCAGAAGCTCTGGGGATGAATGTCCAGTTTTATGATTTTGAAGAAAAACTAGCCTTAAGCAATGTTACGCAATGCGAAAGTTTGAAGGAATTATTGAATACTTCAGATATCATTTCTCTTCATGTAGATGGCCGTCCAGAAAATAAGTTATTTTTCGGTGAAGAAGAATTTGTTCAGATGAAGGATGGGGTAATATTCTTAAATCTAAGCAGAGGGCACGTGGTTGAAATTGACGCCTTAAAAAGACATGTATTATCTGGAAAGATTCGCGGCGTAGGTATCGATGTTTTCCCTGACGAGCCTATGACGAACAATGATGAATTCATTTCGGAATTGCGCGGGTTACCAAACACTATATTAACTCCACACATCGGTGGAAGCACACTAGAAGCACAAGAAAACATCGCTGATTTCGTTCCAGGGAAAATAATGGACTATATCAATACTGGTGCCACCAATAACAGTGTGAATTTTCCAAATATGGTGTTGCCTAAACTAAGAAATGCTCATAGGTTCATTCATATTCATAGAAACGAAGCAGGTATTTTAGCTGAAATAAATAAAGAACTAGCCGTAAATGATGCAAATATTATCGGACAGCATCTTAAAACAAACGAACGCATTGGTTATGTGATCACCGATATCAACAAAGAGTATAATGATCAGATAATAAAAAACTTAAGGCGAATTAAGGGGACAATTAGATTCCGTGTGCTATATTAGAATTAAATTATGATTATTAGTACATTGTGTCAAAAACCTAATTTGGATGTGTTGTCGTAAAAAAATAAAATGAATCAATTTTCACCGCACTGGAAATCAATAAATACCCTCGCCGAGTTGGATCATGTGGTTGATGAATCTAGACACAAGCCAGCGTTAATACTAAAACACAGGCCTACCTCACCGAAGAGTATTTTAATCAAAAATACCCTAGAGAGAGATTGGTCCATTTCTCCAGAGATGGTAAATGTCTTTGTGGTAGATGATCTGAAAAACAATGACGTGTCTGCGGAAGTTTCAGAGCTCGCCGGCGTTGAGCCAGAGTTTCCCCAAATTGTGCTTTTTGCTGATGGCGTGACAATGTACGACGAGGCGGGTGATATGATAAGTGTTAAAAAAATAAAACTCGCACTCAAAATTGTGAATCGCACCTTTAGGTGGATGGAGACAAGAGCATAAAAAAAGCTTTCGAATTCTCGAAAGCTTAAAATCTGAACTCGTAATTAAACCCCTGAAATGTAAGGATTTGGGCTGTAAAACTGCTTCAACTATCCACTGTTATCCTACTCTTACGAATGAGGTCTTAAAATAAATTAAGATGAGGTCCAGTTTGACAATTCACTTGGCTCGGTCTTGTTTTTAAGTGTTAGGTTTAAAAACATTTGTACCAGATTTTCCTTAAAATTAGAACCTTTTACATGAGCAACAAAATATACTTTACGCCAGGACCCTCACAGTTATTCTATACCGTCTCTGATCATATGAAAAATGCCCTAAAAGAAGATGTTGGGTCAATTTCTCATAGAAGTAAAGACTTTAAAAAAATATACCAATTCACCGTTGAGAGATTAAAAGAACTATTAAATATCCCAGATGGATACGAAATTGTATTTGCATCCTCAGCTAATGAAATATGGGAAAGAATTATTCAAAACCTTACAGCCGAAAGTTCTCATCACTTTGTAAATGGCGCCTTCAGTGATAAATTCTTCAGTTTTGCCAAACAATATGAAAGACACTCAACTGCAGCGCTTGTTAGCGATGGAGAGGACTTCATGAATTGGGACATACCAAGTAATGCCGAATTAGTTTCCGTCACACTGAATGAAACAAGCATTGGATATCAGACAACCTCGAAAGAAATAGAAAACCTTAGACTGAAGAATCCTGATAAAATAATTGCTTTAGATGCCGTGAGTGCATTTCCTTCAACCGTGGTAGATTTAAGGTTAATTGATACCACCTATTTTTCCGTTCAAAAATGCTTTGGATTACCTTCAGGATTAGGTGTTTGGATTGTAAACGAAAAGTGTATTGAAACCGCCAAACAATTGAATAACACCCAATCAACTGGAAGTTATCACCAACTGAGCGAAATGGTGCGCATGGGAAAGAATTTCCAAACTGCTGAAACTCCGAATACGCTCTCTATTTACCTACTCGGTAAAATAGCTGAAGATATGATCCTAAGAGGTAAACAAAGTATCGTGAACGATACTATATATAAGTCAAGTATTTTGTATTCTGCTTTAGAGCAAAGCTCATTACAGCCTTTTATTAAAACAAAAGCACATCGTTCAAAAACAGTCATAGTCGCAGAGTCTGAGGAAAAGACAACTCAACTCCTTGAAGATGCAGCAGCAAATGGTTGGATTCTTGGGGCTGGCTATGGAAAGTATAAAGAAAATCAAATAAGGATAGCCAATTTCCCCACTCACTCAAAAGAGCAAATAGAACAGCTCAGTGATTTCATTTCTGGTTACTAAGTAAAGCATATTCTGAAAATGAAATAAATCACCTTAGAAATAAAAATTTTAAGTTTCAATTATAATATTTTATCATATTATTTGAAACTTTCAATTTACCTATAGAGTTTATCATCTGATGATGCATAATTTTGCGTCAAATAATTTTCTCATTCGAGTATGTATAAGTTTAATAAAATTTTGGTAGGTCTAGATCGGACGGAAATAGATTATGATTTGATCAAAGCTGCCTCAGATATTTGCGAACTCTCAGGAGCACAAGAAGTATTCTTCATCAACATCATTAAGGATTTCCATATGCCAGATTCTTTGCTAAAAGAATTTCCTGGTTTATTAGACAAGGCTGTAAAAGAACGACAGGAGTTGCTCGAAGCAGATGTGAAGAATAACTTCAAATACTCAGAAGTAAAAATTACTGTAAATGTAATTGTGGAGCATGGCCAAGTGACCAAAAACCTATTAAAAATAGCGGGTGCAGAAAAGGTTGATTTAATTGTACTCGGAAGAAAAAATGAGAAAAAAGGTGGTGGAATATTGTTAAACCGAATAGCTAGACGTGCAGGTTGCTCACTCTTAATTGTTCCAAAAGGAGCCGAGTTTAAAACTGATACTATTCTCGTTCCCACTGACTTTTCCGATTACTCAAAACAAGCAATGGATAAAGCTATCTCCTTTGCTAGAAAATCAAAAAGTCACGTGAAAATTGTTGTTCAAAACGTTTATATAGTGCCTACAGGCTATCATTATACCGGTAAAAGCTTTGAGGAGTTTGGAGTGATAATGAAAGAGAATGCCAAAAAAGATTATCACGTATTCATTAACCAATTCGACATCAAGGGATTTGATGTTGTTGATGTATATTCCCTTGATAAAGATGATGATATAATCACAGATATTTTCAGGTCAGCGAAGACTAGGAAAACAAATTTAATTATCATTGGAGCAAAAGGAAGAACAGCAACTACGGCCCTATTCATCGGTAGCAAAGCCGAAAAACTAATCCAGTTAGAATCCCATACTCCACTTCTAGTAATAAGACCTAAAGGGAAACGTGCAGGTTTGCTAGAATATATTCAAGAACTATAGGGGAACTCAAGAACCTCGGAGTAAGCTTGCGAGGTATAATGGAGTATAAAACTTTTTCTGCTATTCGAGCATCTGAGAATAAACTAAACGAAGGAAGGAAGGTTCAACTTCGTAATTTGTCGAGAAGAAAATTCAATTGTGAGCTTTCTTCTTCATCTAACTTCTTAATAGAAGATTCCCATTTATTAAAATGAATATGAATTTCATTAAGAAGGACGAGTCCACTTTCTGATATAAATACATCTACCGCCCTTCTGTCTCCGAGACATTGTTTTCTTTCCACAAGTTTTTTCTCTTCTAACTTATCTACAATTCTCGATGCGTTGGAGCTTTTATCAAGCATGCGCTCAATCAACAGATTAATGGTTGAGGGTTTGGGGTGTTGTCCCCTGAGAATCCTTAAAACATTAAATTGAGGAATTGTCAAACCATATGGTTTGAATATTTCAACCTGATGTTGACTAAGCCAGCCATTAGTATATATGACATTAATAACGGCCTTGCTAAACTCACTAGAAAAATTCACTTGTTTTATGTCCTCAGAAATACCCATGTATAGATTAATTTACACCAACATTTAATGTAACGACATTAAAATCTTGTTGTTTTATTTGGCTCTAGTTTAGGTTTGCGTTGATATTACCATTTCGTATCTATCTGACAATGAAGCATACCGTTTGTACGCTTTCACATCTTGCGCTGAGATTTGGGTAAAATCGTTCAAGAACTGTTTACTCCCC
>Ga0208770_1000047_pt1 | contig 86137 bp, 87 predicted proteins | sample AntAceMetag02UK9_FD_184771 | JGI IMG/M metagenome (GOLD analysis project Ga0208770, IMG submission 184771) | Saline lake microbial communities from Ace Lake, Antarctica - Antarctic Ace Lake Metagenome 02UK9 (SPAdes) (version 2) | ecosystem: Environmental > Aquatic > Non-marine Saline and... | reverse complement strand
GATTCCGTTGCTAGTGGACGCAAAGGTAAACCCAGCAATCGGTCGAGTAGTGAGCTGTCGTAAAGCAGCCCCTGACTGAGTGTCTACTAGTGTTTCCAGTGGTATATTTGGAACTGGAGGAGTGATAGTGGTGTCTTGCTGAGATATTTCAAAACCAAGATTGGTAAATACCTCTCCTGGTTTTTCGGGTGTACCAAACAACATAAGGTATACCCATACCCCAAGTACTAGAATGATAATAACTATCCCAACAGTAATAACGAGTGCTCTATTCATGAGCTAAGTATAACGTATGGTTGTAATTAATGAACTGTTACCTATAAACATATATCTATTTTGAGGTAGTGGATACTAATGGGCAGCTGTTGTAATCAACTTCAAAGTCACTAACCCAGTAGTCATTTTTGTGCTTATCAGTACTAACTAACCAGCCAACCTGTAAAAAACCAAAGGATTACAGTCCCCTGGTTTTGTATAGGCTGGTTAGTCACAGACAGATGGAACAATATAACTACATGTTAATTCCCCCTCTGTTCCATCCTCATACATTACCCTCACAAAACCATCTATTGAGCTTTCACCAATGATGATGAGCTCAATCAGTGGGTATCCTCCAGCTTCCTCGTCCTCATTTTGTTTCTTATAGTAGTCAATACTGTCATTTACGGTAATGGGATTTGCTACAGGTGTTTCATTAGCGTTGATAAATACACATAATCCTGTTGATGCATCATAATAGACACCGTTGCGTTCGGTACATTGGTTGGAGCATGACTGTAGTATTCTTAAGTTTGGAGTGTCACACTTGTCTGTGCCACAGGTTTTTCCCTCAGGGCAGTTGTCTTCTGCTATCTGTCCTGGTGTTAGTGGGCAAATGAGCTTCATACACCCCGGGGTGCCAGATGGTATAACTAGAACACCAGTACTGCAGCCTTCACTATATTTAGTAAAATCATCAGCTGTGGAGCAATCTTCACCTGTTGTTGTTCCTGGAGCGATGGATACATCCATCCCCTCCAGCTCCATTGTAATCCCACCCAACCCATCAATCGCGGTTAAGCCTTTTAACTGCGGATTAATTGTGTTTAAGATAAGTACAGCTCCAAGTACAATCAGTAGTCCAATAAGTGCACCACGGATATCTTTCTTAGCTTCTTCCTTGGTATTGACCAAGTCAGATATCATGTACTTCACCCCAGCAAAGATAATCTTTACCACCGCCATAAATGCAGCGATACTGATAGCCGCTGTGTAGAGTGCGTCTACATAACCAGCCAGAGAGAGTTCTGAGGATTGTGTGTTTATACCAGGAATTCCGACGAGGGGGACAAAATCCGCAGCTTGTACATTAGAGGACATTACAGCAAAGCTAAAAACAGTGAGTATGCAGAAGAGTGTGCAGTTGAGTAAATGTTTCATATTAAAAACGTATGGTTATAGTGTCCTTCACCCCTTGTAAAAGTTGTTTGAGGTTGCGAACATGGTACTCGAGCGTGAATGAACCATTGTCACCAGACCGACGCAAGGTAATTTCTTGTGGGCTTGGGTTTGGGTTAGTAATAGCCTGTCCATTAAGTTTCCATTGTTGGTGTGGTGCGGCTGAAAAAAGGGCATTGTCGATAAAGTATGGTTCAGCTCGTACCTGTATCTCCTCACCAATAAATATAAAGTTACTGCCCATAGCAACTTCAGACATTCCCCGCAGTGGGTTTATTTCATAAAAATAGAGTTCAGGATCAGCTAGTGGTACGTAGATAGATTCACTACTAAGGATTGTCCCATCAGTATCAATCACATCGACTGATACCTGGATTTGTTTCTGAAAATCAGCAGTGAAGCTAATTGAATTTTGCCCAAGCCGAGAGCCTCCACCTTGTACAGTGTCCCCTACTCGCCAGGTGTATGCGTATGACTCGGCACTTCTGTTGGCGCCAGTAAATGGAAGTGCAGTGAGTTGTACTGAGCCACCAATTGCAGGTATGGCTCGACCCTTATAAAAAGCTGGTACACGGGTATCTGCCTCAATTAAGATGTCGACCCGAATGGGTGTAATGGTATCTTGTGCCCGCAATACAGAGCCATTAGGAAGGGTGGTAATAGCAAGTACTTGTAGTGAGCTCCCGAGCTGCCCAGTGGTAAAGCTGACAGATCGCTGATTTTTTGAATTAGGTACTTCAGTACCATCGATAAACCACGCAATAGATGCTCCACTGGTATTCACACTGTAGTCATTAAGCGTTGCTGTGACTGACTCGTTTGGTTCTGGGAAACGAGGAGATACTACCAGTGAGGAAGCGTTTGTTTGCCTAGACATACCGGGTAGTTGCGCGTGTAGCTGGTGGCTGGGTAACAAAAAAAACAGGAGTGAGCACACAATGAGTGAAGGAAAAAAAATGTTCTGCATACAGCCTAAGCATAGCATGAGCTATTGATTGCTAGTATGGAGTATAAACACTATTCTTCACTCCAAAATGTTACACAAATTAAAACAACTGACCAAGGAATTATTTGAAGCACGGGTACAAAATTTGCACAAAAGCAAAATCCACCAACAATTATCATTTTCCAATGAAGGAGATACTTTGACATCATAAAGCTTGTTATAAACATTGAGTAAAGTCCTAGGAGTACTGTAATTACCCAAAAGATTGTCGCCATACCAATAGATACACCAAAAAAATCAATCCACCCCCACCAAGTATCCTCAACAGATAAAGCAAGGAGTACCAGTAGTGCAAAGACAGGCTGAAGTCCTGATGCATATGCTGTGCTTCCTAGGGTCATAATGGCTCTATTAAACACCTTTGCTTTTTTAATGACTTTTGTACTAGATCCTTTTCCTACTCTCTGTAGTGCTTTTTTATACGGTAAAACATCTCGTACTCTTCGTACATTCTCTTCCCTTTTTTCAGAAGCTAGTCGACCCCCTCTTTTTTTTGGACGATTATGAAGTGCTTCTTTGGTGTACATCCGCTCCTTCCGGCGTTGTAAAATTGAGCTGTCTGCACCTGCTCCTCTTCGGGCTTTCTGTAAGGACTTTTTAATTCGTACTACTTTAGAAGCACCAGCAACCAGAGGCTTAATCAGAGGCGCAACCATAGGCTAAGCTTGTGCGTCACGAAGTTCTTCGCGCGCTTTTTTAATCTGTAAAATCTGTGACGGGTCAGAGGTAATGATTTGGTCTTCAGTATAGGAGGCAATTACCCTAATTGCGACGTGCTTGAGTCCGGCAAAGAAGATGCCCTCCCCCACGTTTGACTCTAGGAGTAGGAATTTTTCTTCATCAGTGAGGTTGAAGGTGTTCTGGATGTTGTCTATGGCAGTTGGTGACTGTTTCATCAGTAGCTGAAGCGATGAGTTGGTGATCATTGGGACACCGTATGGTGAACGAAGGAAGTCGTCCACGTCTTGGGTGATGGTTGAAAGACCGAGGTAGTATTTACGGCCTCGTTTTGCAAGCATAAAGAGGAACGATGCAGTATCTTCACTTTTCATCATCCACCAGGCCTCATCAATTACCAGTAGTCGCTTCACCATCCGACGTCGGATAGCCCCCCAGATGTGGTGTGTGATGATGTACATTGCTACGGTCTTAAGCTCGTCTTCCATATCACGCAGTGCAAACACAACAAACTTCTGGTTGATGTCCACATTTGTCGGTTGGTTCATGAAACCTGCCCAGGTTCCTGAGGTGTACTTTTGTAGACGTGAGATAAGCGATGCACTTCCCTCCATTCCCGCCAGAACCATTTCAAAGTCTGAAAGTAGTGGTGCTTGAAGATCACCAAAGTCCGAGTTCCCGGTGATGTCTTTCAGCGCATATGCCTCCACGATAGCTTGATCAATAATCGTCTCTTCTTCTGGTGAGATACCACCAAGCATCAGTCGAAAGAGTCCAATGAGCTCAATGATTTGCGACCGCAAGATGTCTTCTGGGTTTTCATCTGCCTGTGGTTTCGGTAGGTCAAAGGGATTGATGTGGTGCGAAGAAGAAAGAGAAATGTTGAAGAATCGACCACCGGTTGCTTCCGCTAGGTACTCATACTCACGTTCAGGGTCAATTACAATCACTTCTGTTCCAAACATAAGTGAACGGAGTATCTCAAGCTTTGTAGTGTAGGACTTCCCTGCTCCAGAGGTAGCAAAGGTAACTGAGTTGTAGTTTGTTAGTTGGTATCGATCAAACAAAACCAGAGACGAGTTGTGCCGGTTGATACCGTACAGAATTCCTGAGTCAGAGGTCAAGTCAAAAGATGTAAACGGGAAGAAGCTTGAAAGTGGTGATGAATTAAACTTACTGTGCACCATTAGCTCGTCATTCATAAATGGCAACACACTCTTAAGACCCTGTTCTTGTTGGTAGAGTGCGGGCTTTAGGTAAATTAGTCGTGAATCAAGAATGTTCTTGATTTCATCTTGGGTTTTATTTAAGGTAACTTCATCATCACTATAAATAGTAAGATAGAGACCAACATCAAATAATTTTTCTTCAGCTTGTTGTAGTTTGTCTCGCAGGTCTTCAAGGTTACGGTAGGCAGCTTCCAGCTGGGGGTCACGTACCATCCCCTTTTCTGCCCGTACGTTTATCTGACTTTGCACCTCAGCAACTTTTTTCTGAAATTTCTTCAGTGTGTCTGCGGTATTAATTGGGTGGATAAATATTGAAACATCAAGCTCCTTTTCCATATTAAGAATTGGTTCGAGCCAGCCGTCATTTAGGTACCGTGGGTATGAAACAGTGAAGAATGTGCGTGCGTGCGTACCACTGACGTTAATGCTCCTAGAATTAATTTCTACACCAGATGGTGCTATAACATCCTCAAGGGTCATTAGTGACTCTGAAAAATCAGAGATGTTTTCACCACCCTCTATTGACGTTGATTTTTTTGGTTGTAATAAATCGAAAATGCTCATATCTTTTAGTATTGTACAGGAACGTGTTAGCTAGGGTCTGGGGCTGATCCACTAATGTCTCCAGGGTTAAAGATGTGGTAGTACAGCTCCACTAAGGCCTCATCTTCAAGTGCAATAGTACGTACACCAATCCGGTTGAGCCCCTGCTCTACTAGCGAGGCTCGTTGCTCAAGCTGCAACCGCTGTTCTTCAAATTTTTCTTCAGTAGAGTCTGATGATGTACCGCGTCCAAAGATTGAACTAATGCCTGACCCGATATCAATAGACTGTGAAGAATACGGTACAATGATAAAAAAGTTTTTACTCATCACGTCTACCTCGGTGACAAATGTTTTAATAAAACTCATATATTCACGGAGCTGAATTTTCATGAGATCGTTATCTTGAAGCGGTTCTCTCTCACGTAACTGCTCTAGGTAGGGCTCTATATCTAATCGACGTGACTGGATGTAGAACTGGATTGAGAAATCAAGCGTGTTTAAAAAATTCTGAAACTGCCCAAGAATAGCTCGTTGCTCGTCGAGTGACTTTAGTGCAAAGTTGATAGATGATGCCAGTAAGATGCTGCACATTCGGCCATCTTTAAGAATCACCACATTTTGCTTGATGTCTTTTATGGGTACGAATTCTTGGGTTGTGGTTTTTTTAGTTGCCATGACGTTATTCCTTTTTCTGTAGGGCGTTTAATTCTAGTTGGCGAGCCAGAGAGTTAATGCCCCCAGCTTTTCTTGCTTGCACCACTACCTGTTGGGGGTCAGGTTCTACTGAAGTATGGTTCTCAGCACTGTACATGTTTTGTTTCCTTTTTCTCCAGTGATAAATCCTGTTTGACTTATAGAAAGAAAAGAAAGACTCTAGGAAAATAGAAAATGGCCGATTGTTTACTGGGTAAAAAGCCAGTAAAAATGCTACCGCCGAAGCTGGTATACCAATAAGTATAAAGATAAAAATTGGGAACGCTAGAAATGTAACGGCTGCTACACCAATACCCCCACAGAGATATACAAACTGTTTCCAGGTGAATGGGCCAAAGATTTTATCTTCGATTTCAATAAACTGAGGAACTTCAAATCGCATGACTGTAGTATAGCCTGCATCGGGCAGTGCGTATGTGGGAGTTGTGTACATAACAAGCGAAATAAAATTTCTGACCTGTATGCCCTAGTCTTTCTCTTCGTACGTGGGCATTCCAGCTAGTTTTGGTTTCTCTTGCAAGAGGTCTTGTTGGGAAGCACTTCTAATGACTTTTTCAGTGTGTTCTGCCACTTGTGGTTCTTCTGGAAACTCCGCTCGATACGCACCATACCCGTGAATACGACTCATGTCCCCTTCCATAGTACGCATTGCCTGGACTGGAGTGTGGAGTTCTGGTGGCGAAGGTGAAGGAGTGGGTTCTTCGACAACATTTCCTATCTGTGTAGGAGGTACTACTGCCCCAGCGGGAGGAGGTGTCAGACTTTCTTGCAGTTCTTGAAGCTCAGCTCTGTTTGGATTTACTTCTCCTTTTTCCCGTGCGATTACTGGTGTCAGGAACTCTTCAAGTTCACCCATGATACGCATTGCAGCATCAGCACTTACTCCTACTTCTTTTTGGAGGAGGGTAGGTAGTTCAGAAGTTGTATGGAAGCCAAGGATGGTGTCTCCAATTATATTTCCAAATATATGATATTTGTACTCAGGGGAGATATTATTGACATATACTGAATACCATAATGCTCCACTTTCTGGCGAAGCATACAAGGGTATGAGTGGTGCAGGCAGGCTGCGATATTCCTCCATTCTTTCATCTGATGTGATCATATTTTATGTTATCTAAACTGGAGTCCTAGTCCTGTGTGGAACCAGTCTCCTATAGGGTTTCCAGGGCCAGTATTAACACCTGGGTTTGATCGCATATTACTCCCTATCATTGCTTTATTAATCCCGTCACCCTCCCGAGCTATCGTGTCTAATAATGAGACACTTAATATACCTTCCTGTATTGCAGCATCCACAAAGTTAGTATGTTCGAGGAACTCTTGTGGTAATTTAGCAATTTCTTTACTACTTTTTCGGGTCTTAAGTATTTGACGAGCCCCAGCAAGTGTATCTTTTGATTTAATTAAATCTGTCTTCCTCTTTTCCTTCAGCACCGCAAATTGTGTTTTTGTTAGTGCACCATCTTTAATATGATCTTCCAGGTCTTTTACCTGGCTATCTTGTAGGTATTTTGCTCCTTCCATTAAGTTATCAAGGCCAACATCCTTGAGTTGCCCTTTGTCGGCCTTGTTGATATTTTGAATCGCCTTAGCCCTTGGTACTGCTGAAACCGCTGGTGAGGTTGCTGTTGCAGCTACTGCATCAGTTGCATTAATTCCTAATGAAGAGGCTGTTCCTGTCTGACGGGCATCGTTTAGTTCCTTCTTGAAGCCTACTGAGACGTTCTCATCTTCATTAATTGCTTTCATGTTTTGTTCTGAAAGATCCCCAGCAGCACTAAGGAGTGATGCTCGTCCATTTTTACTGCCCGCCATACTGATAGCATCTTTAGCTTTGAGCCCTTGGATAGCTTTTTCATACGCAACTCTCTGTTGAGGGCTAGCATTTATGTTGCTTGGAGAGCCAGATGTAATAGCACTTTGTGCAGAACGTGCAGCTGTATCAGATGCAGCCTGGATTTGGCCTTTTGTTCTAGCTTCTGTAGCTTCATTCATTGACATTGCACCACCAATTTTAGCTCCTCGCAATTTATCTCTACTCCCTCGTAAGCTTCTAGACATCATTGTAGAGCCCAGCCCTCTTTCGGATACAGCGGCAACACCACCAAGAATCCCTCCGACTCCCCCCGCTGCAAGGCTTGCTCCAGATCCTGCGGCCCGATTAGCTATGTCAGTGGTAAACCTCTTACTTAATTTATCCATCGCACCCATTCCAATAGCTGCTCCACCCTGACTCATCATACCTGCGACCTTGGTTGCACCAATTAAGAACCCTGTACCAATTGCAAAGAATAGAAAAATAGCAAATGTGTCTACAGTCTGTACATCACCCCCAAAGGCTGCTCCAAATGTAGCATCTTCACCGAAACCAGATTTTATCTGCTGGAGTGAATAGAGTCCAATGTACAACATAAAAATATAGACTGGTGCAAAGAAACTATAGCCAAGAAATCCTTTCCACCACTTTGTAGCATAGGGTTGAAATTGTGGCAGTATCCAGCCTAAGAACATAAAAGGGGAAAACATGAGGTAGAAAATAATTGCAATGAAGCGTGCTGCAATCATGAGTGCCCCATACGCGAGGACAAAACCTAGAAACATGAGAAAGAGCATTGCCATAATTGAATATACAAACACATTACCAACACTTGCAGCCTCGGTGCTAAACCAGCTTGACACATTAAGTACTTGCATATATGCACCAGAAATACTTGCTTCAGCCGTTTTGAATTGTCCTTTTATCAGGTACTCCCCAGATAAGCCACCGGTTTTGTATATTTGTACTGCAGTGAAGTTTGAAACATCAACCACCACTTTAGCGATGTAGAGGCTGAAGTTGATTAGCAGTGCTGCAGCAATAAGCATGCCGAGCATTTTTTTTGTCCGAGAGTCATCGGAGTCAAGGATGGTACGAAGCCCGATGTATACCAAGCTAAAAATAAAGAGAATATTGAACAGGTCACGAATCATTGTCCAGATGTCACCTATAACACCCCCTAATCCTTTATTAACAAATAGGTCTCCCATTCCGAGAACTAAAATGTTTATAGCGTTATCAAAAAGTGTCCCACCAAAACCAGCAAAGAAACCACCGACTCCAATACCGATGCTATGAATCCAGTCTTCAGCACGGTCGGCATACGCAAACGAGGTGCTGAGGAAAAAGAATACAATAGTAGTGCACAGTAAAATCACTGATCTAACAAAAAACTTTTTCTGTAGTATGTGTTGTATACCTGCCATATAGTTTGTACATCTTCCCTCGATTTCCCTCCCCCTTAGTTTACCTCCTAATCGTCATCATTACACCTATTGATAGCACTTCTGATTTGACTGTCCAATGCGGAGGTGTCATCTTGTAGCTCATAATCAATGTAGAATTGTGTCTCACTAAGGGTGACTTCATTTGTAATCAAGCCTACACTAGACATTTCTTGGTACGTCTGGATAACTTCAATCTGCTCCTGTGTATCAGCCGGATTAACATATATTTCATTGAGTAGTAGTAATGTTTCTACTGTTGAAGACGATGTCAGTATATTAGTGAGTGCAATACTACGGTCACTCAAGAGCTTAGGCGGCATCACAACACCGATACAGTTTCCGTAGGTCTGAATTGCATTTTGTAGCCTGCTTTCTGAAGCGTTAATGGTAGTAACGATTTCGTTTTGGAATGCCACACTCTCACCCTCAAGATTAATTGCATCAACAAACGGGTTCCGTACTCCTCCTGCGAGAGCATCTTCTTCAGCCAGCGCATCGAGGAATGAATTATTGCCATTGTTACCAAAAGAATTATCAGAGTACTGAGAACCTCCTCCTAGACCTAGGAGGCCACTTACTCCGGTAATCGCCTGTTGTGCTAGTTGTGCAAATAAGGCACCAATAATCTCGTTAATTTCATCTGCCTCGATAAGTGCTTGTGTCCCTGACTGGAGGTTTACAGTGAGAGCATCCTCAATCACAGCGCCTGGCGTGGTGATGCTGCAATTTTCCTGGGAACCACTCGCCACTTGCGTGTCACCACATACCTTAAAGGATAAGAATCCAGACCCCCAGTCGAGCTCTCGTACGACCCTGCCTTCCTCATCCACAATACGTGCATACATCTCACTTTCTGCAGCCAGGTAGGCACCAGTAGGAGTGTTGATTGGGTTTTGGGTGACCTCAAACCAACTGGCCCAGCCTCCTTCATTAAACGAACCACCTAAGAACCCCTCTACATTATCAGTAACGTCACTGAGGGTACATTGAGAATCGAATCCTCCATGCTGCTGCTCCTGATAGGTTGTAGCGAGAGCTATTTTGACATCTAGTGCAAATGGACTACATAAAAAACCCAGTTCCGAGCCATAGATAAAGTCCCCAGCCACCTGGTCAGCTCGATCAATCAGAAATTGTTTGAGGTCAGTGACAAAGGCTGGGCTCCCTTGGAAACCTGAGTTAATCCATGTCAAAATACTCTGAGTAATACTTTTTAGAACGAGCTTTGCTAAGCCAGATGCAATACCATCCAGGGACATTTCTTTGATGAAGAGCGTATTGGCTGCAATCGCTGATATGTTATTGAGCACTGCGTTCTGTGGGTCAAATACAACATCCCCAATTCCAAACAAAGCCTCAGCCTTGAGAACTTCCCCGTGTCTGTCTAGAGGAGCCAGTGCCATTGTCCCCGCCAGCAAAGCGATACACAAAAATGCACTGACTGATGATTGTATTTTACTAAGGTATGTATTCCACATATATATATTTATATTGCCAAAAATGGCGTTACCACAGAGCCAGTATCCCAGGTCGCACCACCGTCCACCAGTTTCTGATAGAGGTTCTGTAATGAAATAGCCATCCCAATATTGTCATCTTCATAACGTTTCATTCGTAAAAGTGCGAGCATCGGATCAGTGAAGGCAGTTCGCATGGCCTGTATATCAGTGAGTACCGCTTGGTAGCTATTGAGTACATTAAGGTGTTCTCGTTGTAGGTTGTTTGGTACAGCGAGTTCTTTGGTGTCTTGTAAGATATTTGTATATACTTCAATCTTTATATCCAGCGCGGCAAGCTCGGTAGAGCTTTGTGTACGTAATGACCGAGCAAGAATGACAGTAGCATTTTCCTCAGAGGTGTCTGGATACAGCGTCGTAATTCGCGCTACCGCTTCCCCATACGCTGAGAGTGCCTCAGCAGAATTGTCTGGTGATACGCGGATATCTTGAGTGGTAAACAGCACGTCTACCGCCTGGGCGGCTAGTGTATTGCTAGCCTCGAGTACCAATTCTTCTTGAGTGTCTCCAAAAGCGCCATAATTTTCTGCCCGAACCATGTCTTGAAAGAAGCTCAGTGCAAATTTTTCAGTCAATGTATCAGGCTCCTTGAAGCCGTCTGTAGTACTGGCCATGTCTAACGCACTGGTAACTAATAATGACTCCTGCCAGTCAGGTACACCGTCATCATTGTTGTCAGTAATTTTAATGGCGGTTCGTAGTGGCGCAGCGGTAACTACTACGGCGTCTTGGGTGGTAGTAGTGTTTGAGTCTGCGTATGAGTTCACTAGTAAAGCCCCAGCAATCAGTGCAGCCCCAGCTAGTAATGCTCCAGAGATTCTCTTTTGTGAACTAGACATATATATGTCTAGTTAGTATACCAGTGGGGTCTGTTTTTCTAGGTCAGTAATGTATAAAGGTGTGGTTAACCTCAGTATGCTATGGGTACATCATGTGGATAGCTTGGGTACTAGCTGTGGACAGAGAGTGCCTGTACGAGTTTGAGCCATTTTTCAAGGGGAATATCCTCAGCCCGGGCTGAAACCGGTATGTCTACTGTGGAAAAGGTGTTGGTAAGTATCTCACGAGAGTACTGTTTTGACAGGTTTCCAAGCAGCTGTTTCCGTTTTTGGCCAAATCCTAGGTGTAATATGTTGAAAAATAAGGATTCTTCTATATCTATAAAGTTTTCTCGAGTGATGTTTCGTATAGCAATGACGCCAGAGTCTACCTTAGGGGGTGGCGTAAAGTGTCCGCGTGTAACTGTTTTTATATACTTTGGGGTACCGTATGCCTTCACGGAGAGGGAAAGTAAGGACTCCTTCTCCCCTCTTTGTAGGTCAGAAGTGATACGCTTCGCAACTTCCTTTTGGACTAAGTACACTAGGTCCGTTGGTTGTACGGCTGATTCTAGAAATGTGCGAAACAAAAAGCCAGACAGATAGTACGGAATGTTCGCCACTACCTTAAATGCCTGGTCAGAAATCAGGGGCAATGTTGCTAGGTCGAGCTTGCGTACGTCTATATGGTGGAGTATCAGGGTTCCGTCGGTAATCTCCGTATCAAAAGTCTCTCTAAGTACTTCAATAGCCCGTAGGTCAGCTTCGAGTGCCACCACAGTTGCTCCGCGACTGAGTATCTCTTTAGTGAGTACTCCAGTACCGGGTCCAATCTCTAATACTGTGTCAGCACTAGTTATTTCCGCAGCATCACACATCCACGCAGGAACAACCGCACTGGTGAGAAAGTGCTGTCCCAGAGACTTTTTGGCGGTGATTTTCTGGATGTGGGCCATATAGGTACTAGAGTACGCAACGCCGGTGTGTAATGCAAGGTATGTACAAAGAGAACCGCCAGCAGCGGTTCTCTTTTCTGCTGGTTAGTGGGGTCTAGTCCAGAAATACCGTTGTTTCGTAGCCCGAACCATCTCCTGAACTGCCGGCTGACCCATCAGCCTCGACGTGTTCCCCTTTGATATCGCTAAGGAATGATGAGGGAACGTTGACTCGTTGCTGTCCAAAAATCATTCGTACATGGGCATAGGTTAAGTACACTTTTTTTTCAGCCCGGGTAAGTGCAACGTAGAAGAGTCGTCGTTCTTCCTCGGTATCTTTGTTGGTATCTCCAGGTCGTTCGCTTGGGAACAAGCCTTCCTCGAGTCCCGTGATAAATACGTACGGGAACTCCAGTCCCTTTGAGGAGTGGACAGTCATCAGTCGGACGGCATCACTTTCCTCTTTGGCTTGTAGTTCATCTTGGTCACTTTGCAATGCCGCATTCTCGATGAGTGCCTCAACCCCCTCTTCAGGCCCAAGGTCGTCATAGCGAACTGCCAGGGTGACAAGCTCTTGGAGGTTTCCTAATCGTTCCATGTCGTCTTCAGTCCCATGTTTTCTCAGGTCAGCCTCGATACCACTTCGCTTGATGATGAACTTTAAGGTTTCAGAAATCTTTTCCGTTCGCGCGTGATCGCCAATGTCCCGCATCATCTCTTCGAAGCGTTCAACTTTTACCAGCGTTGCTCCCGTTATCTCCTCGCGTCTATTTTCAGTCATCTTAAGCATAGTGACCTTCCCAATGCCTCGGGTCGGTACATTTACAATCCGTCCGATGTCAGCAGTAGAGCCTGGGTTCAGTGCAAGGCGGAGGTACGACAGTACATCCTTTACTTCTTTTCGTTCAAAGAATTTTGTACCCAGTAGTTGGTACGGTACCCCGAAGTTCAAGAAAGCTTCTTCGAGTCCTCGTGACTGGAAGTTTGTCCGGTACAGAATGGCAAATTCTGAAGGTGATGCACCCTCGGCAATCAGCTTCTTGATAGTCATCACGATGTACTCTGCCTCGTCGGGTCCGGTATGTGCGGCGTAGAGGGTAATCTTTTCACCGTGCTCGTTTGAGGTGAAGACTGTCTTAGGGATTCGGTTATTATTTTTTTCAATAATATCGTTTGAGGCGGCGATGATGGTACCGGAAGAACGGTAGTTCTCCTCAAGGAACACGGTTTTTGCACCCGGAAAATTCTTTTCAAACTGCAATACATTCTTAATGTCGGCACCACGCCAAGAATAAATATTCTGATCTACATCCCCTACTACACAGATGTTTGCCGCTTTCCCGGTAAGGAGTTTTATGATGGCGAACTGTACCTTGTTGGTGTCTTGATACTCATCAACGTGAATGTACTGGTACCGCCTCTGGAGTACCTCAAGTACCACCGGGTAGGATTCAAGTAAGTGCAGGGTTTTAAATAGCAGGTCGTCAAAGTCCAGTGCATGTTCTTCACGCATAGTCTTGTCATAATACTTCCACACCTCAGCACATACCTTTTCAGGGTAACTCGCAGCATCTTCCAAGTAGGCTGCGCGAGAAATTGCGTCACCCTTGGCGCGCGAAATCATTGAAAGCATCACCTTGGGTTCAAACTCCTTAGTGGTATGCCCAGCACTTTCGATGGCTTTCTTGATGGCACGAACACTGTCTGCCCGGTCATAGATAATAAAGTGTCGACGTAGGTTGAGTGTCTCGTGATGCTCTCGCAAGATGCGGACACCCAGTGAGTGAAATGTTGTGACCGTTGGTAGTGAAGTGTAGCCAGTAGGTGTTCCTGGTGCATGCTTCTGAATTAAGGCGTGTACTCGTTCGCGCATTTCTTTAGCTGACTTGTTGGTAAACGTTACGGCGAGGATATTGTGTGGCGCGACACCGCCAAGTATGAGGTGTACTACTCGGTGCGTGATGACGCGAGTTTTGCCAGACCCTGCTCCTGCGAGCACCAATAATGGTCCTTCTGTGGTTGTAACAGCCTCTTTTTGGGGTTCATTTAAACCCTCTAAATGTGCATTATGTTCCATAATTGGAGGTAACTATACCATGTTCAGAAATAGTGCAACATTACACCGTAATGAAGGTTCTTCAGAAAGATGATTTTACGTAAAAGGAAACGTACCTGTAAGGCTCAAATAAAATAAACAACATATTTTGTGTATGTCAACACCTCTAAAACACCTAGTATTAGGGGTGTAAGGCCCTCTTTTGTAGTACAGTGCAAAAGTGCGGTACGTCAATTGACCCACCAGGTCAGTTTAGTATGATTACCGGCATACCAAAGGGTATTGACCTTAGAGAAGGCGTTTAGCGCCCTTTTTATTTGACTGATATTTCTGTTCACGGATGCAATACGGCGGAGAGTCCATAAACAAAAACATATAAAACAGACTACACCAGATTCTGATCCTTCAAGTGAGCGTCGTCATGTAGGACGAACAGATCAGAATACATATATAGGTACACGTGTTGTTGCACGGGCTACTATTCTCGTAACAGAATTTCTTCCGTTACTAGCTATTTTACTTATACCGGCTTCAGTCCATGCTGGATTCTTCTCCTCACTTACACAAATGTGGTCAGATGAGGTAGCTATAGTAGAGGTGGTAGAAGCGGTAAATCATTCAGCCCAGTTCACACCGCTACTAAGTGCAACCCTGAACCCAGACCCTCTTAACGCCGTTGGTGGTGGTGATGTCACTGTCGCAGATGGCGTATTAATCTCTACTGGCCCGGTGGGAGCCGATGAGATTGCCGCCTCAGGCAATGGCGCTGGAGAGATTAGTGTGTACGTCGTTCGTGAAGGAGATGCCCTGTCGCAGATTGCTGAGATGTATGGTGTTACTACCAACACCATTCTTTGGGCAAATGACATTTCTTCAGCTTCAAGTATTCAGCCCGGAGATACGTTAGTGATTCTGCCGTTTGTAGGGGTGCGGCACGAAGTTGATGCTGGAGAGACACTGAGCTCAATTCTAGAAAAGTACGAAGCAGACCTAGACGAGGTGCTTGAGTACAATAACCGAACTGCAGCCGATAGTTTGGCAGTAGGTGATATATTGATGATTCCTGGTGGGCAGATGCATACGGCACCCGCTAGAATTACCTACGCATCACCCACTAAGTCTTCTGGCTCAACTGGAGGTGGTGGATTATCGCACCCAGCACCGGGGGCAGTACGCACCCAAGGTATTCATGGGTTCAACGGTGTCGACTGGGGGGCAGGATATGGTTCCCCTATTCGGGCAGCTGCAGCCGGTGAAGTTATCATCTCTAAGTCCAGCGGATGGAATGGTGGGTATGGTCAGTACATTGTGATTCGTCACAATAATGGAACCCAGACCCTGTATGCCCACTTGAGTACCAACGACGTAGGTGCCGGCGCGTTTGTTTCTTCCGGCCAGCGGATTGGAGGGATGGGGAGTACGGGGAGGTCGACTGGAACCCACCTACACTTCGAAGTTCGAGGCGGCAGAAATCCTTTTTAATAAAAAATATTAAAACGAGCGAATCTCTTCGTTGGTCTGCGTGAAATAATTCTCACCGTACCCCAAGTACGCCTCAAATTATTTCACTTGCCCGCCTCGACCTTCATCTCGTTTAAAAATTTTAGACAAATACAGGTGACCGATACATCCCTACATTGCAGATTTATATACATACATATAGGAACAGACGACACCTTCGGTGTCGTCTGTTCCTATTTGTCCCCCACCGTCACCTCATGAGGTCCCTCATGAACCTCCTCATGAGGTGAGTTAAGTCGTACGTTTCACTTACTCACCATGTCTGATTTAGATATAGGGTAGCCTGAATCCCCTACCCTCAACATCTTAGAGATGTTCCTAAAACATCTCTGTAACATATTTTTCGTTTTGCGTAGAGATACGATATAATATTAAATATGAAGATGCAGTTTCAATTTTTATGGTACGACTTTTGGGTGGGTGCTTTTTATGACCGTAGACAGAAAGCTTTGTATATTTGTCCGTTACCAATGTGTGTATTTAAATTCTGGAGAGAATAAGAATAATATCTTTAAACATTTAGGGTGAGAGTGCGAGCAATGAAAGAAACTTCCTTGCTCGTATCTGTTTCTATCTGTCCCCCACCAACTCCTCATGAGGTTCCTCATGAACCTCCTCATGAGGTGAGTTAAGTCGTGTTACTTCACTTGCTTACCTCAACTTTCATTCTGTTTAGATACAGGATGGTTTGAGTGCCCTACTTTTTCAAAATGGTATAATATGTGTAATAAGCGGAGTACTCTCCGTACTCTTGAGTTAGATCAAGTAAGATTATGGAATTTATGACAAATTTTGAGACATGGCAGATTAGTATCGGTGTTGCTGGAGTGCTGGTAGTTTTATTTACTGGAATCATGGCTGTATGGGTAGGTCAGAAGCAAATCGAAATCAACAACCGACTTGTAGGATTGACAGAAATTGAAAAAGAGCCAATCCTTTACTTAACTGTAGATAATTTCAGAGGTTTTGATAAGGATGTCCTGACAGGTCAGGTAGAAATAAAGGCAAAAAATTATAGTTCTGTACCAATAAGTATTACGGAATATACATCTATAAACATGCATGATAGTTCTGAAGCTGTTGAGAAAACTAGTCTAACTGTTTTTCCAGGTACTAGTGTACTAATGGATGCGTTTGTTAGTGGAGACAGGCCAGAAGGAGGCCGGGCCGTTGAGTTCAAATTTCGAGTTACATATAGTAGATATTTAAGTGATATTAATAAATGTATCGAGGTTGTTTATGCTCTCCCTATAGGAAGAAGCCCAGCGTTACGGATTCCTTCAAATGATTGTAAGGAGGAGTTAGCTGACACTTGAGACACTATTCTTCGTGTTAGATTTATCGATAATATAAATATGAGTGAGACTGGTAAAAAATTGGCGCAACGAGCAATACTAAGGGCAAGTTCAGGTCTTTATTTTATACAAGATGTTTTACGACATAGAGGAGATTCTACTGATGGAGCGTTCTCGAGATCGTGGTACATTCTCTTGTCTTTTAATTTTGAATTAATTCTTAATGCTTTGATTGCTCTAGAAAGCAAAGGAACTACTAACGAAGAGGTGGTTAGAGATATTACTTCTGTAAAGCCATCCCATGACTTTGAAAAACTATCTAAAAATATTAGTCCAGAGTTACTTAAGAAAGTTGGTTTTGTTTCCGTTGTAAAACAAAGTAAAGGAGGTTTTATAGAGTATGAGGTCACGATTGATGATGGGAGTAAAGTTTATGTCCAGGATTTAATTGATGTTAGGTATGACTTCAAGAAAGATGACTTGAGGGAATCTGACCCCTTGGAAGTTCCTAGAATTAAAGCAGAACTGAAGTCATTGAGGTTAGTAGTAGATGCGGTGAAAAAGTTGGCATGGTTAGTTGATTCTAAGTAGTAAAAAGTGTCACTTCTATTAAATATCTGGTTTCTTAATAGGTGTTATAATTTCAAAATGAATTACCCAAGCTGTTTTTATGGAGGAGACCATTGTGCAGATTTTCCATACTGGCTTATATTTCTAATTTCAGGCTTATTGGTCACTTTTGTATCATGGAATTTTTTTCGCTACAGAAATAAAGAAAAGAGACTGTTAATTCCTGCAAAAATTAGGAAAGAAATCTTTTACATTGTTGCTATTTTAATGGGTGGTGGTATTTTTATCCCCTGGGTAATAGACTTATTATTTTAGAACTAATGCGAGATACTATATTTTGCACTAGTTTTCTTGAAAAGTTGGGATGTAAAAAGTCACTCGCTGTGACGTGGGAGAGTGACTTTATTTTGGGTGATGTAGGTGTTACTGATTGTAAGGAGTGCAAGCAGGCTGAGACCAGTTAGTAATCTGAATTAAAAATGCTGTATTTTCCTCTGGTCGGGGTAGCACTGTCTTCTGTGTCAACATTGCTTTCCATATCTTCAGCCGTTTCTTCCTTTCCTGCTATATAGACACCGGTAACTAAGACAAGTGCTAGAGCAATACTAATGACGTAACTATCCATGACGATGCCAATCAGTATTCCCCCTACTGCACCAATAGCTGCGTGCGTTTTATTTTTTATTAATTGAATTCCCTAGTGACTCTGCTGGTGGAGGATTTAGTTTGGCTTACTAGTATAAAAATAAGTTTCCTATTTTTGAGATGATGTCTTGGAGTTGGGGGTCGGTAATTTTTCCTACTTTCTTTGTGAGACGTTTTTGGGATATGGTTCGTACTTGGAAGGTGATGACTTCGGAGTCAGTTACTAGTTTATTTACTTTTGTCTTGGGTAGCAGGGTGCAGGTTGAGAAGTTTTTTACTTTGCTCGATAATGGACATACGATACATACCGGTAAATGTTCGTTCATCGTGTTACCAGAGATGACAACTACCGGACGTTTTCCTGACTGTTCAGATCCTTGTACTGGATTCAAGTTCACCCAGTAGATTTCTTTTTGTTGGATGTGTTTCATACACTTACAATGTCAGAGTAATCATCCATTCCCCACTCAGCCAGACTGAGGGTGTCGGTATCTTTTGAGGCACGGGCAAAATCTGTACGCATTTGTTCACGTATTTCATCTGCCCGATATTTAACTAACGCAGTCTCTAAAATTGCTCGCCGCGTCTTTTTTGTTTCAGCGGCATATTTCGTCATCCACGTAAGTAGCTGCGGTGAGATAGTGCTCGTAAATGTTGCTGTTTTCATATACGTATATACTATACGTATAAAATACACGTGTCAATAGGGCACTTTTTAATACCTCAGTGAGTGCAGTTCGAAGCAGGCGATTAGAATAAGACGAGCCGTACTTTTTGGTACGGTGAGTTTTATTATATGAGACATGATGAAGAAATGTGCCGCTGAGGTATTAAAAACTACACTTTTACTCGGTACTGCAAGGCTTCATACACATGGCTTGGTTCTAGGTTTTCTTTGTTGTCTAAATCTGCAATGGTTCTCGCTACCTTAATTACTCGGTGGTAGCTGCGTGGTGAGAGGTTTAGTTTTTCGCTCGACGTACGGAGGATTTGTTTTACTTCGTCGCTTATGGGGATGGTGGCTTCGAGGTCTCGGGCGGACATTTCTGCGTTGGTGGTGACGCCTCGCTTGTGTAGTCGAGTGAGCATCTTTGCTCGGGCCGCTTGAATCTGTTCTCTGGCTGTCTGGGTCTCCCCTTCTTTTGACGTAGTGCTCGTGAGCGTATCGTAGTCGACGTGTGGTACTTCAAGCCAGAGGTCGATACGGTCGAGGATTGGTCCAGAGATTTTTCCTTTGTAGGTATCGAGCATTGCGCCGGCAAGGTCAGTGGTACCGTCTTCACTTCCTCGGTAGGGATTCATCGCTGCGATGAGAATAAAGTCAGCGGGAAAAAGTGCGGTACCTTGTACGCGTGAGATGGAAACAATTCTGTCTTCAAGTGGTTGTCGTAGCGCGTCAATACTTCTACGTTCAAACTCAGGGAACTCATCGACAAACAATACTCCCTTGTGTGCAAGGGTCACTTCTCCTGGCTTTGGATGGGTTCCCCCTCCGACTAATGAGGCGTGACTTGCTGTGTGATGTGGTGCACGAAATGGTGGTTGCGAAGTAACTTCCCCTCTAAGCTCGCCAGCGATAGATTGAATAGCGGTGACCTCCAGCGCTTCTGCTCGAGAAAGTGGTGGAAGGATTCCTTGAAACGCCCGAGCCAGCATCGTCTTGCCGGTGCCGGGTGGTCCGACCATGATGACGTTATGTCGTCCGGCAGCTGCAATGAGTAATCCGCGCTTGGCACTCTCTTGGCCTTTGATGTCTTCCATTCGGGTTAGTCCATCAGTCCACTCTACAGGGATTTCTGTAATGGGTTGTGGGGGGAGAAACTTTTTGTGGTCTTCGCTGGTAGTGATGTGTGCAACAACTTCAAACAGGGTCTGCGCACCAAACACCGTAATGCCATCGACCAAGGCTGCTTCCTCAGCATTTCCAGCGGGTACAATGATTTCGGTAAAACCATTTTCTTTGGCAGTTTGTACTATTGGCAACACTCCTTTTACGGGGCGAAGTTCTCCGTTGAGAGAAAGTTCTCCGACATACATTCTTCTTGTTGTATCAGCAATAACATCTTCGTTTGCAACTAAGTACGCCAGTGCAATTGGCAAGTCAAAAAGTGGTCCTTCCTTTTTTACATCAGCGGGTGCAAGGGAAATAATTATTTTATGGTTCTTACTTTTAGGAGAATCAAAACCAGAATTTTTAATCGCCGCACTCACCCGATCCTTGGCTTCTTCAATTGCTTTGCCTGGCAGTCCAACGATAGAAAAAGAATGCAGACCTCGTGCGAGGTCTGCTTCAATAGTTACCGGGATTCCACCAGTGACTGTTCCTTGTGCGGTATGTGTTGTTGCTACTGCCATGCAATTATTTTTTATGCAGGAAGCTGAGCTTCGTCATTAATGTGGGCTTTGCAGGTTCGGGCAGATGGATGAAATGCCAGTCGATCTTCTTCAATTTCTGCACCACTAATTTCGCAGATGCCAAATACTCCGTCTTCAATTTTTTCAAGCGCTCGGTTGATGTTATTGAATCGGGTTTCTAGTGCTGCGGTAGTAGCTCGACGTTCTGCCCAGTCTTCTGCCCTGTCGGCCGCAATGTTTGCATCTGGTTCAGTGTCGATATCTCCACCAGGAGTAGCAATCCAGTCTTCACCTACTTGTGGGTTATGGATACCTAGCCCCTTAAGGTCTGCAACAATCTGTGCCAGATCTAATTCTAGCGCCGCTTTGTATTTTGTAGTATCAGTCATCTTTCTAGTATACAACATCTACTGCGACACTAATGGAAGTATTGCATTGAAAGTGTCAGCATTGGTAGTGATGAGAATCAGGTTTGGATTGATAAACGAGTAAAGTAGACGTTCATCATCTTGGGCATCCACCAGGAGTCGAGCACTCTTGTTGGCAATGATGGTGTCACGGAAGAAGGCTGGGCGTATCTGCGTGTCAGTTCGGGCGTAGGGATCATATGACTCGGTTACTGGGATTCCAAACAGAGGAGCAAGATCTTCACTTAGGTCAGCCTCCCACTCTAGAATGCCCCCAAACGCTGTATCAAAGTTGGTTACCTTCATCAGGATAAAGGGGTCTGTTCCGTTGTAGCTTCCAAAGGTGATGTCGGTTACTGCTCGGGCAAATGATCCTGGTGCCCGAAGCTCAAGGGCGGAAAATATTGTCTGTACATCAGCTGGTATCTGGGCACCGGTAGCATCGGTAATCACTGGGTATATCTGGGTTGTTTCACGCGTAGCGATAGACAGATCAAGGATTGTGGATAAGGTGGCAGGGCCAGTACTGCCTAGTGTCACTGACACTTCGACATCTGATGCAAATAATGACGGAATCCGTATAACGGTAGCCTCCTGCGTGGGTGTGGAACTCATGAACCAATAGACGCTTACTCCAATACCGAGTAAAGAAGCTCCGGCAATCACTAGGGCATATACATATACCGATACCTTAGATACTCCCGACGCTGCAGTTGGTGTCGCTCGATAGGTTCTCTTTTTACGTGGCACTCCTTCCTGAGGAGTTTCTACGCTTTGCTCAACTTCAGGTTCAGACTCAGGCTCATCTATCTCTGGTACTACTTCGAGCTCAGGAACAGCTTCTAGAGGCTCGGGCACTATAGCTGGTGGCGTTGTATTTTCCTGAACAGAGATTGATTCTTCTGGAGAGGCAGTAGGTACTACCTTAGCAACTGGAGCATCCTCTACGTCTTCGGTAGAGCCCCACTGAGGTGCAGCTACCTCGTCTTTCTTGATTATTTTCACTGCCTGAGCAGACGCTTTTTTCTTTTTCTTAGTTAGACGTTTTATCATTACTCCATGATCACTCTGTGGGGCATGTTTGCCTGCGCGGGCAGCGGCAGTAATCGTTTCAATGCGCGACTGAGCACTGTTGACTGTATGTTCAGGTTTCTTGACTGCAGTAATTTCGGTTTTTGTAGTACTAAACCAAGATGTGAGAGCTGAAGCTATCGAGCTAAACAATCCATGTTTTACTAACTTTTTGTTTGAAATAAGTGTCCCCCCGTCGAGTTCATTATTGGACACATCGTACACAACCCCTTCAGTAGTTTGAACAGATTTTGTATGCTCCTTGCCAACTGATCTAACTTCATCCTCAAGCTCCTCTATAACAAGATTATTTACTTGAGGAAGTGGAGTGCTTGCAGGTACAGAAGTATTTGTCTGGGCTGCCGCAATTTCAGCTGCAGGAATATCGATGTCTACTTCTATATCGGGGGTAAGTAAATATTTTGCTCCTGTGTTGTCAGCACCAATTACAGCAGCTTTAGTTTTCTGCGTATCTAAGATGCTGTCTGTATCACCTTGGGCTGTTTTGTGTTCTGGTTGTACTGGAGTCTTTTTGGCAACCTCAGTTCCTTGAGCATACGCAAAATCTTCGTCAAATGTACGAATAGCTTTAATGGAGTGATCTGTCGCCTTCTTCATTCCTATAGTATCGCACGATTTATATATGTTGCTAAGAGTTCTTGTATACAAAAAAGTAAACACAAAGGGTTTACTTTTTGTATGTGCGTATCCCCAGGTATTTGGGTGTCTAATTTACTCTGGAGCTGTATTCGTTGCGCTCTAAAATTCTAGCGTCCCCTGTTTGCTAGAGAGTCCAATCTTCCCGTAAGCTATTTGTACCACAATGACATCCACAGACTACAGATTTCTTCATTCTGAAAATAACAACACAAACACTTCTTGCAGTTGTACAAGAAGTGTTTGTCCTGATGGTCACACTACCGCATGTCGTCAGTGTCAGTACCGGTAGTGGTAACGTTGTTAGTTTGTTTCTTCTGCTTTGTCTTAGTTTGCTTCTTTGGCGTCTTGGTGTTTTGAGTCGGTGCTTCTTTCTTGGCTGAAGTTTTCTTGGTGTTTCGTCCTCGGGGAGCTCGATAGCCCATAAGGAAGTTTGCTGGGTCGTCATCAAGATCGATGAAGTCATCCACTGCAGCCCGGAAGGCTGAAGATGCTGAACGACCAAAAGTAATTCCTTCTACTTGGCACCCCTGACTTTTGATGTACTCTACCCCAGGGATAAAGTCACCATCACCGGTTGCAAACACAATTGCGTCTACCTTCTTTGCCAGCTTAATAGCATCAACCACCATACCTACATCCCAGTCAGCTTTTTTAGCTCCTCCATAAAAGATTTGTAGATCTTTGGTTTTGATTTCAATTCCAATTTTTTCCATAGCTTCAAAGAATGGTAGTTCTTCACCACTCTCAGTGTTTACGACGTATGAAACTGCACGAATAAGTTTTCTTTCTCCTAAAGCAGCTTTTACCACGTTGGCAAAGTTTACTTTAGCTTTGTATAAATTTTTAGCACTATGATACAAGTTTTGTGTATCAATGATAATTGCTACCCGTTGATCCGGGTGTCGGATTACTCCCATATATTATTTAAAATTAGTTTGTTACTAAGCGAGCTTAGTATTTGTATAAAAATGAACATACATATATATGTATGAAACTCCAGAACGGAGTTGCCCATGTCACACTTCGCAGTATACCATTATTTAAAATGCAACACCCCACGACTAGATAGTCGCAGGGTGGTACGAGATAAGCAGATTAACGCTCGAGTCTCTAAATTATCGTTTCAGTCCTAGTGTCTTTAGAATACCCTGATACGCCTTTTCATTCTTTCGTTGTAGGTACTTTAGGTGCTTACGGCGATCCGCAACCATCTGTAGTAGTCCACGACGTGAGTGAAAATCTTTTTTGTGCTTCTTAAGGTGGGTTGCTAATTCATCAATCTGACGAGTTAGAAGTGCTACTTGAGATTCTGGTGATCCAGTATCTGTATCGTGACGCTTTGTATCCTTAATGGCATTTGCCTTTTTTACTTTGCTTAACATATTGATGCAAGTTTTTATAAATAGCGTATTCCTGTATTAGATTTGTACAGAAGACGCCCTGTTAACCTGCGAAGGTGTAGCCACACTATAGCATAGTTAACAAAAAATGCAAGCTACAGCCTAGAATCAAGCCTTTGTCAAAGCGGTTTGTTCGTTATTCAACAATCAGGTTCCCTACCATTCCTTGTGCTCGGTGACTTCCCACTGAGCAGTAATATTCATACGTTCCAGCTGCACTGGCGACAAACGTAACTGACGTTGGAGTTCCTGGTCGGACTTTTTCTGTAGCCGCATTGAATTCGTCTACTACCCAGTCATGGAATCCGGCCTCACTTTCAAAATTGATTGTGACGGTATCACCTTCTTGTACCCTAATCTCTGACGGAGTATATTCAAAATTCTTTCCGGTAACGGTAAACACTACAGCTGCAGCGTCTGCAGCCTCTTCAGTAGTGACAGTCAGCTCTTCCTCCGTAGTAATTGATTCTGCTTCAGGCGCACTTTCTCTCTCATCTGTGACAGCCTCTGGTATTTGGTCATCGACGGTTTCCTCTACTGACGTGTCGGTTGTAGGGCTGGTGAGGAAGAACCAGGCACCTCCGGCCACTGCTATTAGTATTGTTATAAGTAAAAAATTCTTCATATTTTATTGTCTAACTATGTATTATAATTCGCCAATTATACACTAGTGAGATTTGCAGCGACAATAACACCAATCCACGAAATCACAGACACTCCCCCACTGACTAAGAAAAGTAATTGTGTTCTTCTGGGTAGGGTTGTAAACGTCTGCGTAGTAGCAATGGAGAGTAACTTTCCAATGAGTAATGAATTAAGCAGTAGTGCAAGCAGAAACCCCATCTTCGCTTGGAACGCAGGCTCATACAAGAGGTATGCACGCAACGGCAGAAACAGGTAGATACCACTGAGAATCATGATACCTAAACCAATGTACATACCACGATGGACACGGTGCATTATTTCTTTCGGAAGCGTATCCTTTTTTCCCAGAACCCACAGTAGGGCTTTGTGGTCTGCAAACAGGACTGTAGCAATCAGAAGTACTGCAGTGATAATATGGGTGAGTAGCATTACAAAGTAGAGTGACATAGGTAGTAGGTGTTGGTATATCACCAGTACTAAGTGATATGCGAGGTTGAATCATACCACTGTTCTGGCAGTACAGCCTGCTTAGGTGTGTTGCGAGCGGGCAGGTATCGAGCTATTGTGTAGGCAACTATGACTGAAAGTATTGATCATCACGTACGAGGCTTTGCTGCAGAATTTACCAAAGAGCCAATTACAGAGATTGTGAGAATTACCGATGGTTCAATTAATGAAACCTTTGAAGTCCTTACTCAGGAAGGAGGCCGTTTTATTTTACAAAAGATGAGTAAGATATTTCCTCCAGCGGTTATGAACAACCTGGCCGCGGTTCAGCTTTTCTTAAAAAAAGAAGGGGTCGCCGTCCCTGAGGGTATTCAAAGTAATGGTGGTGGTGAATACGTCCTGAATGACGCCGGAGATTGGTATCGGGCACTGACCTATCTACCGGGAAAAACTATCCACAAAAATATCACCGTCTACGGCGCGGAGTCCAGTGGGTTATTGGTGGGACGTTTCCATAATGCTCTGGTGGGTTGTGACGCACACTTAACCGAAGCCATCAGTCACTTCCATGACACTTCATTTTATATGGATCGTATGCTTCGGATTGCAGATACCAATGAGAGTACTAAAAAGTCTGAAACACTACAGCCACTGGTCAATGAGATTATTCGGCGCCATAAAAATATTGCACTTGATATCTCGACGTTACCAAAAAGAATCATTCACGCAGATTTAAAGGTGAGCAATATTCGGTTTTCTCAAGAGGGTGAGGCGATTGCTCTGATTGATATGGATACATTGATGTACGGGAGTATTGTTACGGAGATGGGTGATGCACTACGCAGTTGGGCTGGTACGGCAGGAGAAGACAACAAGGAGCAAGTGTTTGATGAAAAAATTGCACTCGCTGGTATAGCTGGATATAGAAAAACTGCCAAGCATATAACTGAAGCAGAGATTAGTGCTATCCCCGATGGTATTAGTATCCTGACGCTGGAGTTAGCCTCTCGCTTTGTGGCTGATGCGTACGAAGAAATCTATTTTGCTAAAAGTAGTCAGTACGATTCACTCTATGCACAAAATAAGACTCGAGCCGAAAATCAACTTCATTTTTTAGATGCCTGCGATGCGAAACGACATTTGATTGATGGATAGCTACCAACAATAACAATGACCCGAATAGAATGATACCCTTCGGGTCATTGTTTATTCGGGCCTGGTCGTAAGGATACATAGTTACCCTTCTGATGGTCAACTACTCCAAGCAGCTCATCAAGAACTCTTTCAAGGTAGTCTCCGATAAAAAGTGTTCTGACTGCTGGATGTACCTCTTGTCTGAGCGGGCCAGCCACGCTGCTGCTGGGTAATTGAGCAATTATGTCATCAAAGATTTGCAGCTCTGCCAGACTCATGTGCACATCGCCACTATTGGCGATTCTCTGCGCGACTATCAGCGTGACATTGATAAGGCGTTCTGCCATTTCTGAAGTACCGTAGAGTGCTTTGAGATCTCCCCTGCCCCAGTTATTGCAGACGGTAAGTTCTGCTTCAACCATGCGGATGCTCACGTCGGCAAACGCATGCCACCTAAAGGCATGGTAGAAGTTGAGTAGCATACTCGGTTTCTCATCTTCTGTGATCAGCTCCCGCAGCTGATCAACATTTCCCAGAGTATTTTTAGGAAACTGTCCTGGGTTGGCAACATGCAGATGGTTACTGCCTGGCAAGTTCATTTTGAAGAACTCTATTTGATCCGTGCTACCAAGCAGTCTAAATGTAAAACCTTTGGTTGCAAGATGTTGCGCAGCTATAAGGCGTTCCCCGGCAAACAGTTTTTTGCCACTGACATCCTCGTCCGCTAGGCACTGGTTTCCCTGAGTATCTGTTGTTAGCAATGCACCAGAAAGAGCAATAGGTTGTTGTGTCATCGATGAATCCTCCTGATTCTGAACTAAAAGGACAACTTTTCATAAGACTATAGCACAATGCTGAGCTACGTCACGCTGTAGATGACTAAGTTTTAGGACTCGCTTCTGGTATACCGATACATATATATGTATACTGCAGTTATGAAAATCTACTCGTGGAACGTTAATGGCATCAGGGCGGTGCAAAAGAAGGGTTTATTGGAGCCATTTATTGCGAAACATGCACCTGATGTGCTGTGTATTCAGGAAACAAAGGCACAACCAGACCAAGTTGAGGACATTTTTGCCGAATTACTCCCAGAATATGAGCAATATTGGCACTCTGCAGAGAAAAAAGGGTACTCAAGTACCGCTATCTTCACCAAAATAGAGCCAATTGAAGCCTTATATGGACTCCCAGAAGACCTGGTAGAGAAGTATAAGCTTGAAGATTCCTATGGAAATACGGCTAAAGAAGGACGTGTATTGACCCTTGAGTTTGAAGAGTACTTCATTTCTACCGTGTATACACCCAACTCAAAAGAAGATCTATCACGCATTCCTATGCGTCAGCAGTGGGACCCAGCGTATCTGGAGTACATGAGACGACTAGAGGAGCAGAAACCGGTTATATTCTGCGGAGACTTTAATGTGGCACATACAGCACTAGACCTCGCACGACCTAAGCCCAATGTAGGGAAGAAGGGATTTACTAATGAAGAACGGTCTGGTATTGAGTCAATGCTCGCTGCTGGCTTTGTCGACACTCTGCGATTGTTTCATAAAGATGATGGACACTACACCTGGTGGAGTCACTGGGGAGGAGCCCGAGAGCGAAACGTTGGTTGGAGAATTGACTACGTAATGGTTTCCAGCGTACTGGCTCAACTGGTCACAAAAGCAAAAATTCATCCAGAAGTAATGGGGTCAGACCACTGCCCGGTGTCCATAGATATAGTATTGGAATAGGAAAAGGGCCTGTAATACAGGCCCTTTTTCGTATCTGCAGAGTATTATGAACGGAACTGAAGGGTATCGGTAACGATACAGCGTAGATCAGTAAGCTGACGTCGCCTCAATCTAGGTATCTTTCTTGGTAGTACATAGCCAATCTTCCATACTGAGACAATGATTGACTGTGCCCCGTTGAGAACTCCAATATAGTGCCTATCCTCCCTTGGGAGGTACAACAATACATAGGTATAGGGTTTGCCTCTATAGGAAGCATGGCCAAGCACAAGATACAGCTTTTTCGAACAGAGCATGACAAACTCGTGCACGGGAGAGTTCGTCCTTTTAAGAATGGTTCTTGTTGCATGTTTTGTAGTAGTAATACCAGTACGCATCTCTACCCCCAATGTCGCTGTAAAGTACAGAGTCTATTTTTACAGTATAAGGTTAGAAAGACATCTGTCAACGTGAAGTGATATCAAGAATACAAAAGCTATCTAGGGAATAGAGATAATCCACCATCGAGTTTCAAGACTAGTACCAGTAGAAATAAACACAGTGTCTTCTTGATCACAAGGAAAGTCTAGGTGGATGAGTCAGATATGAATTGCCGAAACTCTATCAAATAGAGAGTAAAATAAATACAATACTACAAACTACAACAACACAATGTTCATTTTTGTCAAACTCTACATATCGAGCTTCTCTGAAACCTCTCAACAGAGCCATAAAACCTCTTTTAAGACAGACGTGTCCTTTATAAAGGACAGACAAATACTATTTAGCATAGTTATACACAAGTCTGTCCTTTACACATATATGTAAAGGACATATTATATTGATAGGCCCAGAAAGGGCGAGCAGGAAACCTCAGAGTTCTGACAAGAAACAATTCAAGTTAGAACTCTGGAGTCTCCCCTTAAAGAGCACATTCCACAATAAATTGAAGACGAAAGTCTTCAGAGTTAATACCTCCAACTCTAAGTACATTACATCCCACCACTACGCAAACACTTTTATGTGAGTTGCAGTGAGGAAACAAATCAAGCACCAGAACAGACGTGATTAGTTCCTCGCTGCAGCTCATAAGAAAGAAGTATTAGTTAACTAATAACGTACGAGTTTGTAAATCAAAAGAGCCACTATCAGGGAGTCCTAAAAGAAGTAGAAGCAATCAAAAGGACAACCTCCAGAAGCACAGCTTCAATCGGCTCGAAAAGAACAATAGTAGAAGAGAAGAGAAGAGAAGGAGTAGAAGAGACCAATATAACGGCTAAGCACAGAAGAGACCATTTTGTAGAGAAGTAGAAGATAAGGCCTTAGGCAACCGGTAGCTAATGATCCAATCATAAGCTTTCGATTCCCTAAGGCCTTTTTTATTGAAATTCTGGCACATGACTTCAGTATTGGTCACATATAGATACTCACCGTACCAATCACTATAGCTCAATATATACATGAACAGCATTTTACCTGCAGTCAAAATTTTCATGAAAAATGAATATACATATAAATTTGTACCGTTTGAAAGGTACACTCAAGAGACTGCCAGCACTACACCTACTAATTAGTCCTGTCGCAGATATCCCTATTGATTACCTGGTCCTAGAACCGGAGAACTACTAAGACTGAGGTTGAGTGATGTACGTAATTGGAGATATTTTCCTGTACTTGTATATGGATATATGGCTGTAGGTATAGCTATAACGGGGATGTCTGAGTTATCCCCGCTAACAGACAAAAACCGCCAATTTGGCGGTTTTTGTGTACTTTAGAGCTTATATGAGGGTACATGGTGCGGGCATAGAGCCTGTGATAGATAGTTATAAGTCACACTACGTCCTTGTAATACGTTGAAAACAATAGGTTATTTTAGGCATCTAAGACACTATAAGAATCATTTCCTTAATTCTGTAGAGTCAGAGCCTGTGCAAGATGAGTTCAGTGTACGTATACTACGCTGAAGTTACTTATACCAAAGTAGAATTCCGTTATGTCTATATATAGAGCCGTTTAGCCCACTTTATGCTCTTTTGCTATCGCTTGTAGGGCATTTGCCTCTTCTTCTTCCTGCTTTTCTTTGCCGGCTTTAGCCAGCACTGCTAGTTCTGATTCTGACAGCTTATACAGCTCAAAGACCCTATTCTCTAGGTATTCTTCCGTATTCTTGCTTGGATCTTCCAACACCTCCTCCATCAGGCTATTCAGGACATATCCCATGGTTTTCCCCGGCTTTTCCCCAGTGATATCCATAATCTTATCCCCATTTATCTTAAGAAGCTTTACTGAGATAGGGTCACGTAAGGCCTCGTCTACCATGGCTTTGTATTTCCTAAACCGAAACGGTTGTTCTTTGGGTCTGCCAGTACCAATGCGGTCACAAATGCGCAGGTTTAGTAGGTCGTCGATGTGGTCCTCCCCTATCCGGACAATAGTCCGTCGTACAGCCGCTAGGGTGATTTCCTCTGGGTCAGAGAAAAACATGTGCCACCGTACTAGATTTTCAACATTTTGACTCAGTTCACGAGGCATTTTCAAGCGTTTCATGATTTTTCGCGTCATTCGAGCCCCGACTACCTCGTGGCCAAAGAATGAGTACTCCTTATTCTTGCCTCCCGTAGTACGAGTAGCAGGCTTTCCGATGTCGTGAAACAAGGCCGCTAGGCGTAGTTCGGTGGAGAAACCCTTATCAGCAGCTCCTTGGAGCGTGCGGAGGATATGCTCATAGACATCATACGCATGAATACCTCCCTGTTCACACCCAATAGAGTCCCTGATTTCAGGTAAGATGTAGTCAATCATCTCTAGTCGCTCTAGAAATACGATACCCTGCATCGGAGTATCAGTGTTGATGATCTTTATAAACTCATCCGCAATCCGTTCAATGGCTATTAAGCTCAGCTGTTTGTGGTTTTGCGTGATTGACGTCATGGTTTTTGCTTCGATGGCAAAATTTAGCTGGGCTGCTAGTCGTACCGCTCGCATCATCCGCAGTGCATCTTCTGTGAAGCGTTCATCGGGGTTTCCAACCGTTTTAAGCCGCTTTTTCTTGATATCCTCCTGACCCTCAAATAAATCTACAATACTTTCATCGTGCAGTCGGTAGGCGATGGCGTTGATGGTAAAGTCACGTCGCTTTAGGTCTTCCTCGAGCGACACACCAAATTCCACCTTGTCCGGTCGTCGTGCATCTGAGTACGTGCCGTCAGTTCGGTATGGAGTCACTTCAATGACTTTCAGGGTTTCATCTTCAGTTTCTTCATTTTTTACGCCCACCGTTCCAAAGTCATTATTACAAAATGTTTCATCTTCCTTAAAGAGTCCCTGAATCTCATCAGGATGGGCATCAGTAGTCAGGTCCCAGTCTTTAGGGGTGGTACCAATAAGTAGGTCTCGTACACACCCGCCCACCAAGTACGCTTGAAACCCACCTTTCTCTAAAGTGTCAGCAACGTTCTGTACTTCCGGTGGGATATTTTCACGCGTAATCATAGTCCAAGCATTGTACCAAATTAGTATTGATTTTTCTCTGTAATACACGTATAGTATGGGCCACTTCGATTATGCAGTGAACCAAAATGCACCCATAGTGAAATGGATATCATAACTGACTTCGGATCAGTCGTTCCAGGTTCGAGTCCTGGTGGGTGCACAGATATAACAAAGACCGCCTCATGGCGGTCTTTGTTATATCTGTGCACCCAAGCAAGTGCCCTGCGGCACTTGCGTCCAGGACTCGAAAGACGGAGTTATGTCGCTTGCGACAAACGAGTCGGGGCAGCAGGTTCTTATGAGCGTATGCGAATTAGAAACCTGCGCCGAGTCCTGGTGGGTGCAAACAAGCCCTCATTGCAACGTCCATACTATACGCGTATAGTACTAACATGACTTGGTTAAAGAAAATCATCAGTACTAATGATGTAAGAAAAGCAGCAAAGAAACAACTCGATGAAAATCGTGAGGTTTTTGAGTCTTTACGCGCGTATGACGAAGGAAAAAAAGAAATTTCTACCACTGACGTCGAGCGACATTTGCGAGATCTACAGCCTACTACATAGTGAGGGTGTTATTACATTCCCGCTATCAATCGATGCTTCACATAAAATAGATTCCCTGGTGGCTAGTGTCACTGGTACTAATTTTACTATTGAAAACTATGATACTAGCCATAAAAAAGCTGTAGTATACCTATACCTATACTTCATGATTAAAGACCATCCTTTTACAGATGGTAATAAAAGAACTGCTGTCTTGGTGTTCCTGGTTCTTTGTGACAGAAATAACCTTATTAAAAAATTAGAGAATTACGACCTTGATAGCCTGGCTGTGTATCTTGAGCGTCGAGAGGGTGACCATCAAGATATTAGTAATGAAGTTGCAAACGTAATCTTTAGCCATACATAACCATGGAACTCTCAGAACGCTACATACAAAAATTAGAACGTGAATTCCCTTCTGTCTTTGAGTGGTACAAAACGTAAATAAAAACAGTGTTTACACACTGTTTTTTAGTTTTGTAAGACGGAGACATGTTTTTACCCCTTTCCTTAGGGGCAAAACAGTCGAGTCCGGGTAGGAAGTTCTTATGAGCATAGCGAATTAGAAACTTGACGCGGATGCTGCTGGAACAGTCTATGCAGAACATGCACATGTCGGAAAGGTATCTCTCTACGTGACAGACGGCTCTATTACGTTTGATTTTGAAGGTGAACTAAAGGAAGTAAAACAAAACGAACGTTTTGACGTCCCTGTTGGTAAGCTCCATTCAGCAGTGGTCGGTCCCAAAGGCTGGATTGTGATTGTCGGTGAGGAGATTGATGGAGATTCGTAAAGAATAAAGAATAGGCGCATGCACACGGATGCAACTGTTCTTGTGTATATCTTCATTCTGAACACTCCACATCGTATATACTATACATAGTCTATGATACGCAATGAGGAAAAATATAATCAGGCAGTGGAATTCCGTAAGCGGGGCTTCACCTACACGGAAATAGCCAAAATTGTGGGTATTTCTAAAAGTACGGCGTCTGCCTGGCTTTCTAAAAAAGCCTTCTCTAAGCGGGTAGCAAAAGACAGCGCAAAGCGCGCAGCGCGGGATAATGTAAAACGGATTGGACTTTTGAACAAGTCTCGTGCTACTGAGCGAAAGGCTCGGTACGCTCAGGCGGTACGCTCAGCTGACACGGAGTATAAACACTACAAGACCAATCCCCTCTTTACCGCCGGCGTGATGTTGTACTTAGCTGATGGGGATCAAAAAGATACGTCACGTATTCGTATTAGTAGTACCAACGCACAGGTGCATAGGATATGTATTTTATTTCTCCAGGAGTTCCTAGGGGTGGAAGCCTGTGACATCTCCTTCTATGTAGCCCTCTATGACGGTATGAATGAAGCCAAAGAAATGAAATGGTGGTCACGCAACATCGCCCTATCGGTGAGCCATTTTAGTAAAACCCAGTTTATAAACCGAAAAGGCACAAGCGCAATATTGCATCATGGCTCAGGAAATACCCTTCTTGGGAATAAGGTTCTTAAGGCTAAACTGCTACACTGGATTGAACTACTCACAAAAGAACTATAATTGAACTCCTGTGCTATACTAGAGTAGTATATATGAGAACAGATAAACAGCTTGCTTTTGAGCTTAGGAAGCAAGGTAAAAGCTATAAGGAAATACATGCAGAGCTGGGGATGTCAGTAAGCACCTTGTCAAATTGGTTTCATGGACATGATTTCTCTGAAGCAATAAAACGATATCTAAATGAGCAAAATATCATTAAAGGTACTGAACGTCTCAGGACTTTGCATAAAATACGTGGTGCGTCACTTGACGCACACTATGAACAAGCACGAATCGAGGCCGCGAATGATTTACAGAAATATATTCATAACCCCCTGTTTGTAGCTGCTATTGCATCATATTGGGGTGAGGGTGACAAAGCTAAAAATGGACAAGTACGTCTGGCAAACACTGATCCTAAAATGATTAAGCTTTTTTCAGACTTCTTAACAACATTTTGTGCAGTCCCTAAACATAAGTTACGAGGCGCATTGTATATCTATCCTAATCTTGATGAGGAAGCATGTAAAAAATTTTGGATAAAAGAAACTGGACTACAACATTTTCATAAAACTATGGTGCTACCAAGTAGGCATAAAACTAGACGATTGCCCTACGGTACATGTACTATTCTTGTGTCAAACACATACCTTAAAAAGAAAATGCTGTTCTGGATTGACCAATTGCCCGAAATGGTATTAAATATGGTACCTTCAGAAAAGAAGTAATTATCTGCGGCCATGGTTCAATGGTAGAACATCTGGTTGCCAATCAGAGGACGGGAGTCCGATTCTCCCTGGCCGCACAAACGAGAAGAATAAAAAACACCATCTGCAAGGAGGGTGTTTTTTATTCTAGTACGTGACCTACATCACGTACGGCTCGTTTGTGAGACGGAGACATGTTTTGGCTATTCCTAATGCCAAAACAGTCGAGTCCGGGGAGGAAGTTCTTGCTAGAATTAGAGCAAAGCGAATTATTATAGCTAGAAACTTGACCCCTAGGAGGTTTAGAATTCTAGATATGGGGAGTTTTTCTATATGTGCGGCCAGAGGCGTAGCTTTGTGCATACAAAGCGTTACGCGAATCGAAAAGCTTTTGAGCTAGATTTGACCGAAGGAAAAATATAGCCAAAAGGTGTACTGCTCCTGTAAGGAGAGATTCTCTCAGACCCATATACAAACAAATTAAAAGCTTGACCACTAGCAAGGCTCACTCCCTACAGCTCCCCTACTTCTTTAATCTGGGCAATCTTAGCCAGAGTGCTGAGTGAACTGGTGTGGTCCACATCTGTGGCAGCCGCACAGGCGTCTGAAACGACTGTCACGGCGTAATCTCTATCATGGGCGTCACGTACTACTGCTTGCACTGCGAGATCTGTAGAACAGCCACATATAAAGATATTGCTAATTGCATGCTCCTGTAAGATTGTCTCTAAATCTGTATTAAAAAAGGCACTTACACGGGATTTCGCAATAACCGGTTCATTTGCTAATGGTTTGGCGTAGTCTATAAACTCATACCCCCACTCAGCTTTGTTTAGCGCATTGTACTGCTTTGCAGCTCCAAATAGGGGTGAATTTTCAGGATAGTCACTATAATCAGGCTCAAATCCAATTCGCACATGACAAATCAGCCAATGGTTAGACCGAGCTGTTAGAAGGAGCTCGCCGACCCGTTTGTCTGTGCCATGACGAGTAATAAAATCACTGTATCCTTTACCCGATAGTTTGCCGTCTGGATGCACAATATCATGGATAAAATCAATAATTATCAGTGTGGTATTAGTTTTCATCTCCCTAGTATATCATTCTCAATAACTCCAGGTCCCTACCCCATATAGCATCCATGCTATATTCATAACCTTTTTCTCACTAATCTGGTACTATAAGGGAGACAAGTACACTAATTTCAATCGATTGGAAAAAAACTATGAAACTTCTTACAAAATGTATCCTGCCTGAAGGCAATGACCTCCGTATTCTCGCAGCCGCCCGTAGCTTGGTTGATGCTGGGTTGTGTCACCCGATACTCGTAGGCGACGTGGATGAAATCAGTAACAGCCTTGGGAGTAATCAGGGGTACACAGTCTTCCCCGTTGATACTGCGTTTGAAAACGTTGTGCAGCAAGGGGCTTCCCTTTTGACTTCTGGTGCCGGTGATTGCATGGTCGCAGGAGCCGCTCACAACACCGCTGTGGTCATAAAAGCTACTATCAAGCAAGTTGGTCTACAAGCTGGTGTAAAACGCCTCAGCAGCTGTTTCTTGTTTACCAAAGGTGATGAGAAACTCTTCTTTACTGACTGTGCAGTTAGTATTGCCCCCAGTCAGGAGGAGTTGGTTGCATCTGCAGTGTTCACTTCGGCCTTAGCTCAGCAACTTGGTGTTTCACCAAAGGTTGCGTTTATCTCGTACGCAACCCATAACAGCGCTACAGGTGAGAGCGTTGAGCTGGTTGCCGCTGCCGCTAAGTCATTTGCAGGGATACATCCTGGGATACCAAGTGACGGACCGTTGCAGTATGACGTGGCACGTTCCCCTAAGAAGGCTCAGGATAAAGGTGTTTCAGGAGATATTGTGGGAGATGCTAACGTATTGGTCTTCAAGGATCTTGATGTGGCAAATCCTGTCTACAAAGCACTTGAAATCGACGGAGGCTTTCAGGCTATTGGTCCCCTGCTACTAGGAGCTGCAAAGCCAGTAAATGACCTTTCCCGAGGCTGTTCAGCAGAGGATGTCGTAGAGGTGGTAAAGATAGCTTTGCTTCAGGCTGCGTAATCCCCCCCCTTCGCAGTAAATAAAGTCAAAACGCCCAGTACATATGCATGTACTGGGCGTTTCACATGAAACAGTAGTAGTTTCAGAGTGATGTTCCATGTGGAACATAGTATTATCCAGCTCTATAGTGTTCAATGTAGTATTCCTTACCCATAAAGGTTTTAGGGTCTGAAATATCAGTAAACTCAATACCGTTTATATGGTCCATCTCATGCTGGATGATTCGTGCAACTAGACTGGTGAATGTTTCAGTACATGCTTCACCTGTTTGATTTGTGTATGCAACCGTGACTTCTTGGGCTCGTTCCACTTCTCCGAAAAGACTGCCTGAAGCCACAGAGCCACATCCTTCGTATCCAGACTGGGTTTCCATAGAGCTTTTGGTGATAACAGGGTTTACAAACACCAATAACGGTTCCAGGGCATTTTTTCGGTACTCTGTTTCTCGCACCTCAACTACAAAAATCCTCACAGACTCACCAATTTGTGGTGCTGCCATGCCCACAAGACCAACATCGCGCATGGTGTCCACCAAGTCAGTAATTACTTGCGTAACGAAGGAATCATCATATTTCTCAACAGATTTAGTTGTTTCACGTAGAACAGGTTCTCCTATTTGAATAGTTTTGCGTATAGCCATAGTATAAGTATAACAGGTTACGTTCCACATGAAACAAGCAAAGGCTATGTCATATTAGTTTTACATGGACAATGGGGATAAGTAGGTGGATAGGTGGATAAAGGACAGTAGTATAGATATAGGTAGTCCTATACAATATGTTTCTAAATATAGATATTTGACTCAAACTGATGTACTATAGAAGAAAAAGTACCACGTGAAACACATTTATACCTGTTTCACCCGCAGTAGTTATGTAATAACTCAGGGGCAAGTATGAAACACAGATAAGACCTATGGATAAAGATAGTAAAAATACCAAGAAAACAGGGGATTTAGGTGAGAAACTAGCTCAGCAGTACCTAACTGATCATGGTTTTTCGCTTATAGAAGCTAATTACTGGCGTAAGTGGGGTGAAATTGATGTAATTGTTAAGGATAAGGAAGGGATGGTTCACTTTATTGAAGTAAAAACTGTTTCATATGAAACAAAAGGGAAGCTTGAGAGGGCACTGATTTCTGGGGACTGGCGTCCTGAGGAACAAGTGACTGCTAGGAAGCTTCACCAAATCCATAAAGCTATACAGACATGGGTTTCAGAACATGACTATGAAGAGGAGTTTGTAATAGATGTGTTGGCAATACGAATAGTTCCACATGAAACATACGCAACGGTCAATTTTATTGAGAATGTAGCCTAGTAAATCCTGTGGCTATTACATAAAGGACACTATGTCCTTTATGGTAGTATCATAGTACTATGAAATTTTATGTAACAGGGAGGTCTAGTAACTATAGTTTGGTTGAGGATACTTTTTCCCGTATTAAGCAATTGGGTCACGAAGTAACGTTTGAGTGGACTGCGTTACCTATGGTAAAGCCGTATAGTGATAATCCTGAAAAAGCTGCGGAGTTTGCTATTGCTGGTATTCAAGGAGTTGTTGATGCTGATGTGTATATTATCTTTGTGCACGCTGATGGTAATGGAGTGTATACAGAGTTTGGTGCTGCACTAGCTGCTCATACAATCAACGCTAGACCGGTCATATACGCAATTGGTGATAATAAAAGTTCAGCCATGTTTAACTATCATCCAGCCATGCAGTGGAGGAACACTGTTGATGAAGTGTTTGACGAAGTGTTGAAACAGCTCGCTTTTTCAGGTGAGTAGTGGTATTATTTGCGTCGAAATCATATATCGTAGTAAGAAATATGAATTTCGTTGACCGCCTGTTTTGGCTAAGGCCTCATATCGGCGGTCAAGCGAAAATTTGAAGCCTTTCAAATTTTCGGGGTATAGCATAATGGTAGTGTACGCGCTTTGGGAGTGTGTGGCCCCAGTTCGATTCTGGGTATCCCGACATATATAAAAACAACACCGAAAGGTGTTGTTTTTATATATGTCGGGATAAAGACGTGCCTAATGGCACGTCTGTCCAGAATCGAAAGGCACAGTGATGTGAGTTTGCGAACAAGCGAGCCGGGGTCGAAAGTACTTAATAGATTATGAACGAAGTGAAGTAATATATTTAGTAACTTGTGACCGATTCTGGGTATCCCGACAACATAAGAAATACCTCTGGTTATAAACCAGAGGTATTTTTTGGTATACTTAACTCATGGCAAAAATCTACTATACTCTTGGTCCTGCGTCGTTAGAAAGGTCTGTAGAGATGTATACGGCAGGTGCAGACGGCGTACGACTGACTTTTTCTTTTGGGACGCCGGAGATTCAGCTGGAGAGAGCGAGGATGGTCCACTTAGCTGCAAAAGAGGCAGGTTCAGAGGCAATAATAGTTGCTGACCTTACTGGGGGTGGTGCAAGAATAGGGGAAGTGCAGAATGAGAAAGGTGAAGAAAGTTTTTTAATTGAAAAAGATGAGGAAGTGGTAATTGAGTGTAGGGCTACAGTTGTTATTGGTGCTACTAAAATCCTCCCTGTGCCAGACTCTCATATATACAATAATCTTTCTGTGGGGACGGTGCTGGTTCTAGGAGACGGGGGAGTCGAATTTGAAGTTGTGTCTGATGGAGAGGTAATACGTGCCAAGAGCTTGTTCACCGGACTCGTTGAAGGCAGGAGGGGTCTAACAGTACAAACTAGCTCCTTTGATCCAGGGTGCCTCACAGAAAAAGACAAAGCAGATTTAGTACACATAGCTGAGCATGCTGAATACACCAAGATAGCACTTTCATTTGTATCGTCTAAAAGTGATGTAGAGGAAGCACGGGAGATTCTTGATGCTGCAGGGAGTACCCAAAAAGTGATTGCAAAAATTGAGACCAAGAACGGAGTATATAATATTGAAGAAATTTGTGAGGTAGCAGACGAAGTAATGGTAGCTCGAGGGGACTTGGCTCTGGCTCTCCCTTGGGAAGAGATGCCTGCTGCAGTAGATACCATTGTGGCTGCTTGTAAGGCCTCAGGCACTCCTTTTATCATGGCTACACAAGTTGCAGAAGGGATGTTGCACGGTAATTCTATGACTCGGGCTGAGATGACTGACCTGTGGCATTGGAAGAAGGAAGGGATGAGTGGTGTGCTGCTTTCAAGAGAGACTGCGTGGGGAGATAGACCAGTTGAGACCATAGAAAACGTACACAAATTACTTTCTATAAAATAGAGGTATTTCTTTGCTATACTGTACCCATGAGCAATGAACCAGAGGTGCATTTCGAGGGTAAAATTGCCCAGAAAGTTATTGTGGTCAAAGGAGATACAGTATTACTGGTGCAAGACCCCCGAGGTGGGGCTGACGTGTGGGAGCTTCCTGGAGGTAGGATGAATGTTGATGAAGATCCAAAAGTTGCAATACAGCGTGAATTTTTTGAGGAAATGGGAAGTGGTATAGAAATTGGCTCCGTTATCCACATGGAGCAATTTATTCAAGGTAATGAAAAAGCCCAAGCATTTGTTATTGTATACGAAGCAACTCTGGTACACCCAGAACAAGACTTTATCCTAAGTGATGAAGAAGTGTCTAAAGTACACTGGTTCACCAAGGAAGAGATTACGGAATTGAAGCTCTATCCAGAATATAAGAACGCACTCGAGGTTTATTTTGCAACACAACTATGATCACACATTATTTTAAAACATTACAAGATTCTGAGCTGAAAGAACTGAAAACGACTCGTACTGGTGTGTGGACACACATGGTCGCGCCGACTGAACAAGAGCTCGAGACGATAGTGGGGGAGTATGGTCTTGATAAGGCTATCGTGACTGACATTAAGGACTTTTTTGAGGTTCCTCGGATGGAAAAGTCAGGTAGTGCAACGTACTTTTTTACTCGGTATCCGTTTGATGAAAAAGATGAAGATATAGATACTGCTCCATTACTTATTGTGATGGGGGAGGCATTCGTGCTGACTATTTCTATGCGGGAAGTGCCACAGTTTAAAGCGTTTATTACGGGGAAGGCGGAAATACAGACTACCCAGAAAGCGAAGTTCTTTATTCAGATTATGGATGTGCTTACTAAGTCGTATGAGTATGAACTAGTACACTTGCGTAAGGCAGTGCACGGTGATCGTTCACGACTACGGAAGATAGGTAACCGGGAGATTGAAAAATTGGTGAACTACGAGCATGAGCTCAACGATATGATTGCCTCAGTAGTACCAACTAACGCTTGGCTGCAGCAAGTAACTGGGGGAAACTACATGCAGCTTTTTCATGAAGACGTAGAGCTTATGGAGGACCTGATGATTGCAAATAGCCAGCTGATTGATTCTGCCCGGTCTATCTTAAAGACTATTCAGAACATTCGTACTGCAACTGAAGCGATTTTAACGAATAAGCTAAACGCTACAATTCAGCGTCTTACCATCCTGACCATTATCCTGACTATTCCAACCATCATTGCGTCCTTATACGGCATGAATGTGCCATTACCGCTGGCCGGTAACCCGATGGCGTTCTGGATGGTTCTGACAGTTATTATGCTCACCATTGTAGTTGCGGTGGCTCTATTTAAGAAGAGCGAGTGGTTGTAAATCTATATGAAAAAACAAGTTGTATTTATAGGTGGAGGGGACTCGTATAGTAATTATGATGATTATGTTCGAGCTTTACAGAGTGCACCAGTGCGAAATCCTCTAGGTGAAGCTACGCCACGCTGGACTGATTCCCTCCGTGAGAATCTAGGAGAAGGCTATGAGCTGTACATGATACCAATGCCAAATACAGACAATGCCAAGTATGAGGAATGGAAAATCTGGTTTGAGAAATATTTTGAATATTTTAGAGATGACGTCGTATTAGTAGGGTGGTCGCTTGGAGGTATGTTTCTAGCGAAGTATCTTTCTGAAAACCCGCCAACGTTCCGTCTAGGAGGACTTTTCTTACTTGCAGCACCGTGTGGTTCGTATGACGATGGTAATGGGAATGATTGTGGAAGTTTTCAGTTTGACCCACAGATACTTATAGCTACTTTCGGTAGTGGTATCGGAATCACGATTATGCACTCTACAGATGATTTTGTAGTGCCATATGAGCATGCGCTACAGTATGCAGAGGTATTGCCCGAAGCTGAACTTATTACCTTCGAGGATAAAACTCACTTTTTAGTAGCTGAGTTACCGGAACTAATTGAGAGGATTAAGGAGATGGGGTAGATAGGGGGTTTAGTAAGAGAAGTGTGACAAAAAGAAGCTTTTTTATGTGTTGTGGTGAGTCTGAGCCGAACGAACTGTGTTTCGTACATACGTACTCAATCCAGCTCGTGCCACCTTCGCTTGCTCGGAAATATAAGCAAGCTTCTATTTCTCTCGTTCTATGGACTATTGTAATAAGTCTGAGCCGTAAAACTCTTTATTTCGAACAAGTGTTCTCAATAAAAGTTTTTCTGACTGCGCTCCGCTCGGAGATGAAAGTAAACTTTCGTCTCACTCACTCCGCTTGTCAGTAAGAAATACCCTTTTCGTACGTCTTCACGTATAATGGTTCCAATATGGTTGGTCAACGAAAGAAAGACGACATAACAGGGAGCCACGAGGAGCGTTTTTTGAAAGCCTTCGAGGAATATAGTGATGCCTTATTCAGGCACGCCTTTCTACGTATTAGCGATCGAGAACGTGCGATTGATGTAGTTCATGACACTTTTACTAAAGTGTGGACGTATGTCCGTAACGGACATGAAATCGATCAGTTCCGACCATTTTTGTACAAGGTGCTCAACAACTTAATTATTGATGAGTATCGCAAAGCCAAAGAAGCATCCCTGGATGCCTTGATGGCAATAGAGGGTATTGATGAAGGTACGTTTGACGAACTTTCTGAAAGTACCGTTGAGTCACTGGCCGCAACGCTTGATGGAAAAAAAGCGTTTGAGCTCTTGGAAGAGATGCCTGACACATATAAAGAGGTGATCATTCTCAAGTTTGTCGATGGTCTGGGTCCTAAAGAAATAGCGGCACTCTTAGAAGAGTCAGAGAATGTGGTATCAGTCCGAATTCATAGAGGGCTCAAAGTATTGCGGCAAATGATAGGGCAGAAAGAAAAAGAAGCAGCAGCGAAGGTCGGCAAAAAATAATTTATATAATGAAACGATTCAGTCAACAATTTAAAAAGAAGTCTGAAACTATCCGTCTACGCGCAAGCGAACGGAGTGATTTGCGTGATCGACTTACTTCATACATGGAGTATCATCCATTGCCGGCTGAACGCAAGGCTTCAAAGAGTATCTCTACGGCAGGGATTATGTCTGAATCATCTAAGAGGATTGCTATCAGTATGACGTACGTGCGAGGCTTCGCAGGAGCCTTTGCTGTGTTCATGATTGTTGCAGTGCCAGTTGTAGCTGAGAGATCTGTTCCCGGTGACATGCTCTATGCAGTGAAAACAAACATCACAGAAGAAGTGCGCGCTTCGCTTACTCTTTCACCGTATGCGAAGGTGGAATGGGAGACTAAGCGTCTAGAGCGACGAGTGGCAGAGGCACGACTCTTGGCAACTGAAGGTAAGTTGACTCCTGAAGTTGAAGCTGAAGTAGCTCAAGCAGTACAAGAGCATACTGATGCAGCCCAAGAGGGTATTGCTTCAATGCGTGAAATTGATGAAGATGAAGCAGCGTTAGCTGAGATAACTTTTGCATCTGCTATGGAGGTACAGTCTGATGTACTGGCAGGAACTATGGCAAAAGAACCTGATTCGGTGGATTCTGTAGAGAGAGGGCAGTCAATTGCTGTGCTTGCAGAGATTGTAAACGTGGTGCGTGACCATGCATCTGTTGCACAGGCAGATTCAAAACCGTCGTATCCAAAATTGCTTGCTAATGTAGAGTCACAGACAACCCGAGTATACGAACTTTTTGAGTCTGTGAAACAACAAGCAGGAGCTGAAGAAATTTTAAACATAGAACGACGTCTTGAAGATATTGGACGAAAGGTGGCTACCGCAATGGACCTACACGCTAATGCACCTGAAGCTATGGTAGAAGTGGAGCCTGTTATAGAAAAGGTGCTCATCGAAGCGATACCAGCTGAAGAGGAGGTGTTGGCAGAAGTTGTACCAGAGGCTGACACAGAAGAGGGTAGTGAAGCTACTGCTACAACCACTATTGAAAATGAGTCTGAAGCGCTGGTGGAAGAAGATGTAGATGCGGTGGTAGTAGAGGAGGTGATTGTACTCACAGATGAAGAGCGTGCCGCCTATACTATTGCACTATTACGAGAAGCCCTGACAGGAGTACAGAAGTTGATTATTTTCATGACCGATATTGATGTGCGTGAAAATGTAACCATTGATGAATTACTTCCGGTTACATTTACCGAGCAGGAGCGTACGGAGGTAATTCTTACCCAGCTTGATGTAGTGCTATTAATACAAGCAGACATAGAGCGTGTGGTTATGACCGATGCAGTACGTGAGCAGGTTGTCCTAGGAAGTGACGTACTTACAGCAGAGTTAGAAACACTGACACAAATGCTTGCAGATGGAAACTTGGCTCAAGCAGAGGAGAGTGTCGCAACAGCAACAGTGGTTGCACACGACCTCCGCAAGCTGACAGCAGACCTTCCACGTATGGTAGACACAGAAGAAGAGTCTGAAGAGTTAGAGGAGGTACCTGATATAGAAGAATCTGAAGAAGCTGTTGGAGATGTAGAGTAATAGCAATACAAATAAAAACAGAGAGCATTCCCTGGAATGCTCTCTGTTTTTATATACATAGAAAATTAGGTAGAGTAAAAGCCACAAAGTGTATGGCTGTACCCATGGTTCCTTTGTAGCTTGTTGGGCTATATGTGAGCGACAAAACTTTTGTCAGGACGACGCGAACGTCGCCCTGACAAGTTAGTGTCTTTACGTAGTTCAGGCAAGTGTTTGCCTGCCTGCTGGGTCTTCATGTGCATTAGGGGTGCGAGGGCCCTTGGTAAAGTCCGTGTAACCCTGGAGTGTCCCTGTTGCAGCAGCTTCATGCAGTCCCCTGATGGTTCCATAACAAGAGCCAGGAGCTGTGGAGATGCCTTGAAGTACTGTCGAGCTCAATAATTCAAACCATCCTTCTCCGACCTGAATCGAGGCGTCGGCGACATTGAGGAATTGCAAATCCTCGAGCAGGCCGGACAAAGCAAGTGAGTGCTCAAATAGCACCGCTTCGCCGACGAACATCATCTTTCCGTTCACGACTTCAATACGCCTGATTTTTTGACCATCCTGATCACGGAAAGCAAGGGTACCAATTTTCCCTCCACTCTTCAGTCTGGCAAAGAGCACGCCCTCATGCATAGGGATGGCAAGGATCCGATGAGTATCCGCATGGATCATTATCATCAGGCCGGAGCCGGTTTTGATACCCAATTTCTTTTCGTCTTTTACGAAAATGTGGCCGGTACAGGCGCCGAATATAGTCTCCGTGTGAACCAAATCGAGTGCCTTCAAAAGCTTCTTCATTCCCATAGGAATTCTCCTGTTTTCTCACCTAAGATAGGTTAGAGTGATTGTAAAGCATGCGAATACACACACGGGCAAAATTATAGAGGATATATAGGGTAAGTCAATGGTTTTGGCATGAGGTGGTATAGTATATACATAAAAAATAGCACCTAACATGGTGCTAGCCTTTGGTGCTGTGCATGACGTAGTAGTCACGTAGTGTATTTGGAGTGAGGTGTTGGGGGCGACTTTTGCCTGCGCCCACCAACTGCTCTACCTTAGGATATTTCTCGACCTCTGTTACGGGCCTTTTCTATACGGATTCGTGTTGCATCTACAAGCGCAGCAGGATGTTTTCCTATGTGTTCCCCTAGTTTTGTCATTGTGGCAGGGCCATATCTCAGATTTGGCCCATAGATCTGTTGGAGGGCTGCACGACACTCTCTATGAGAGACATGCGCAATCAGCTTCAGATTTTCTCCATCTGCAAATATATACCTTCCCGCCCCCAATGTGTGAGTGGGTAAGTATAAATTAGAAAGAGCAGCAACTGCGTGTGCACCTTGTACGGTGAACACGGTATCCTCTGGAGTCACCTTTAGTTTGAGTCCAGATACTCCTTGGTACTTTTTTGTCAGTGCAAACCTGTCAAAAAAAGCAGCAAGTATTGACGGGCGCAGGTAGGTTGCATCTTGGTTGAACTGCGCAGTCTGGTGCAACATACCCTTGGGTATTGTTCTGAATAACGCCCGTAAATGGTCTAGTGCAAACGGTGTTGCTACTTCTGTTCTTGTCATATTTTTTGCCTCAACTATATCTCCTCTTCCATTCCAGATTGATTCTGATGGCGGAGATTGGCATATACTACCGCTATTTGCGGAATAATCAAAATTATAGTTAAGTATGTATTGACAGATTTTAGAGGGGGCTGTATATTCAGATTGAGATTCCACGTTGGAATCTACAATATGTCATGAGGAGCAAAAATGGCAGATAACAATTTGAACAAGACGGCAGAAGCAATAGGTGCGTCTGGCGATCAACAAACATTTCAAGCGCATAGAGAGCCGTCAACTGGCTTTCGTCCAGATAGCGGCGACCGGGTGCTCGCAGTAGGGACATGTTTCCCACAGACACGCCCAGGTATGTGGTACGATTGAAATAAAATACATAGCTACAATTGACTATGTAAAAGGCGCGGAATCCGTGCCTTTTTCATTGGAATATATCCGACATGCCCCCCATAGAGTGCATTTTGTGCTAAATACTGGTAGCATCAGGGCATTACTGAATTAAAAAATTACTATACTATATATGGAATCACTATCAGCGAACGCTATTGCAGCACTACTACCCGCTATGCAGGCAAATTTGCCGTTTATAGGGGTGTTAGACGTACGTAACTATGTGGCAGCTGCCTTATTGTTTTTTGGCCTTGTGCTCGTCTTTAAGTTTATACAAGTTATTGTGGTGGGAAGACTGCATGTAATCTCAAAAAAGACCGAGACAGATGTAGATGACGTCATTATTGAAGCCATTACGGGTATCCGAGTGTGGGTGTACACACTGGTTGCGTTCTACATAGCAATGCAGCTATTTACACTCCCTGCAATGCTGACCTATGCTTTTTCAGCACTGGTGTATTTTGCAGTAGCATTTCAAGTCATTGATATCGCGTTGCGATTTGTTGCCTATGGAGCGAAACGTTTTCTTGAAAAAGATGAGGACGGTGATGGAGTTGTTGACCCTAACACTGCGAATGCATCCCACCTTGTTACACTAATTTCACGCATTGTACTGTGGTCGTTTGGTGGTATCTTCGTACTTTCAAATTTAGGTATTGAAGTAACCTCTCTTATTGCCGGTCTTGGTATTGGAGGTGTCGCTATCGCGTTTGCACTACAAGGAGTACTCTCTGACCTGTTTGCCTCATTTTCAATTTACCTCGACAAACCATTTCGGATTGGTGATTACATTGTCCTTGGTGCCGACTCGGGTGTAGTGGAACAGATTGGTGTGAAGACAACTCGTATACGAACCCTCCAAGGAGAAGAATTGGTGGTGAGTAATGGTGAGCTGACTACTACTCGTGTGCAGAACTTTAAAAAAATGAAAGAACGGCGGACCGCGATGCAGTTCGGTATCACGTACGAAACGTCACACGACAAGGTGAAAGCAATTAACGGTATTGTGGAACGTATCTTTGAAGCTATAGAGGGGGCACGGCTTGATCGAGTGCACTTTACTACCTTTGCTGACTCTGCGTTATTGTTTGATGTGGTGTTCTATGTAGACTCACCAGACTATGCAGAATTTCTTGACTGCCAGCAGCAGTTTAACTTTGAGCTGATGGATAAGTTTGCTGAGTTAGGGATAGACTTCGCCTACCCAACACAAACGATATATACAAAAACTGTCGTGTAAGTAGATTGGTGTAGACCATAATAAAAGCGACAGCCGTCTGGTTGTCGCTTTTATTATTGCTCAAGTTCTTGTTCAAGCATGCCCCGTAAGAAGGGGACTAACACATCTTGAAATATCTCAGCTCTAAAAGGGATATTACCTCCCAAATTTTGTCGTAGTGTGAATCCAGTTTCTTCTTGAATGGTGCGGTTGATGTATGAGATGGTCAGAGCACGGAGGCTTCCTGCACCGAAGACACTATCATCACCACGAGTTGAGATAAGGCCAATCGCATCACCCGCTAAGTTTACTACGGGTCCTCCTGATGAGCCTTGTTCACCAATATCAGAACCACCAACGGTGAAAATGTCAGCATAGTTTGAGCCAAATGTCATAAGTTCTCGTATGGATGTGGTTGCTTGTCTGGGTACGAGTTCTGCTGCATCACTGTCAGCAGCAAAAAGTGTCTCAGCCGGGTATCCCGCAGCAAACACATTGGTGTCTATGACACTGGTACGCATGAGCTCATCATCAAAAGAAAGTGCCGGGAAGTGCTGAGGTAGTGGTTGGTCGGTAAGGCTTGCGGTGACGTAGAGAAGGGCATAGTCACGTTCACCAGTACCTTTGGGTTGTTCTTGAGTAATTAACTTTGCATTCCTTTGTACCCAGGAAGGAGAAATATAGAGAAGTTCAGCTGTATAGGCAGGTTCTGCTGGGTTGCCAGCGCGGATGACACACTCTGTAGAACCCTCGATTCCTTCTAGCAGTAGAAACTGGGCAACGTGGGCGTTGGTGAGGATGATGCCATCACTATCTATGAAGTACCCAGTCCCGGTTGTGGTTTTAGTGGACTCATCAAATGTGTAGGTACAGAAAATATTTACCAATGCATCAACAGGTGAGCTAGTTGTTGCTTGTAACTGGGTACTAATAACGCTGGCGTTTTGATACGCCGCGTTATTAATTAAGATTTGCGGTATTGCCAAGTAGGTAGAGGCTATTTTGGCTAGTCCACTTGGAGTGTGGGCGTCAACGACACTCACTTCTTCAAAGGCTGCGTCTGAAGGAAACAGGCTAGTGAGTTGGTCAGCTACTGAGTTGGTAAGTGCCAGGTAGGTAGTTAGTATTCCGATGGTTATGTCGATGAGGATTTGCATGGTTTGGTAAGTATAGCATCAGGGAGTTTTATGGTTGAGGAGGGTGCGGGATAGGGGAGGAGGCTAGAACGGAACTGAAAGAGTAAGCAGAGTTGTAATGTATACTCTGAGTATATGGAACCAGTAAATATTGAAGTACAAACAGAAGGAAAAATGCAGCAGTTACATCAGGTAACACCGTTATCAAAATACCTAGCGATGGCACTATTTGTCATCATGCCGTTTCTTGGTGGGTATGTTGGATATGTGTGGGCACCGGATAAGGTGGTGGAGGTTGAGAGGGTTGTAGTGATAGAAAATGAAATAGAGAAAGTTAAAGAAGTTCCATATGTTGAGTGTTTTAACAGTAAAAATTATTTTGTAATAGCTCCACTTTGGTTTGTGGAAAAATATCCAACCGATCATAGTTCATTTATTGTAAAAGACAAGCAGAATTACACTGACACTATTCCTTGTGTATACGAGGTGAGAGAAAATGATTTGGAAATAGAAAAATATACCTCAGTCAGTGTTCTTTATCTTGCTAACGACAAACTATATTTTGATTCTGGAGTGAGTAAATCAAGGGGGTTTAGTGTTTATGATATAGCAACAGAAGAATTTATTCTCAGAGATAGAGCTACTGGAGGTGAAAGGGAGACCTCAGCAGATTTCGTACGTTACTGGTCAGTAGCAGACGACGAGATGGGTCCAGAGGATTGTGTTGATATTGATATGGAGGAATGGGGGAATTGGGGTGTGGGCTTAAATGAATATGTTGAGTTTAATTATCTTACCCAAGAAGAAACTTTAATTGAAAAAAAGTGCGCCCGGAGAGAGTAAAGAATGTTTGTAGAATAGTGGAATCTCCCTCTACGAGGGCAGTAGACCTTTTGGCTATATTATTTCGCAGGCTCATAATCTAGCTCAAAAGCTTTTCAATTCGCGCAACGCTTTCTGTACACAAAGCTGCGTTCCTGTACCACATGTCATGTTTGTAAAACAGATTTGTGTGATAATTCTAAACTTCCTTGGGGGTCAAGTTTCTAATTATAATTGTTCGCTTTGCTCCAATTCTAATAAGAACTTCCTCCCCGGACTCGCGGTTCGTCGCCCAGGAAAAGGCTCCTCACAACGCTCCGTCTCACAAACGAGCCATACGTGACGCAGGTCACGTACTAGAATAGAAAAACACCATCATTGTGGATGGTGTTTTTCTATTCTTCTCGTTTGTGCGGGATAGGGGAATCGAACTCCTGACCTCTGCTTGGAAGGCAGATGTTATACCATTTAACTAATCCCGCGTGTCAAAGATTTTAGCATATTGAGGACAGAACACAATGCTTGGGCAGTGCGAAAGGTAGTAAAAAAGCCCCGGCTAAGGACTCCCTTACATTGTGTGATGGGAAATAATAGAGATTGCTCTCCGTACATTCCACATAGCGTTATACCTCCGCTATATAAAAAGTATACCATGTGCATATTGGTGTGATATCTATAGCAGTGGATATAAGAAAAGACCACAGGCGTACTGTGGTCTTTTCTAAACAGTTGTGGCAATTAGCCTCGTACTGCGTCCTTCAGAGCTTTAGCAGCTCGGAATTTAGGTACCCGCATTGCTGGTACTTCAATAGGTTCACCAGTTCGTGGGTTTCGCGCTGTTCGTGCATCTCGCATCTTAGCTGAGAAGATACCAAGTCCTGCGATTGATACTTCTTGTCCAGCTGCTAGTGTTTCCACGATGCTCGACATTACTGTGTCAACTGCTTTTTCGGCATCTACTTTTGTGATACCAAGTTCTTCGTGTACTTTGTTGATGATGTCTGCCTTATTCATATTGTTTCTGAATATTAACTTATGGCGAGTAAACTTTTGTGTCGGCTTATAAACCCAGACACGGTGCCCTACTGGCTTGTAAAACATTATATAGCAAGGTTATTTACCTGCAACGTCTAGTATTGATTGTTTTCTGTGGTGTAATATTTTCGTCTCATAATAGTGCTTGAATATAAAAAATTGAAATTATTCAAAATAAAAATTTTTATTAAAACTAAGTAAGATATTCTTTTGTTTTCTTCTATAAAAAAACAACGTATACCTCATGGTATACGTTGTTTTGTATCAAGATGGAGAGCTAACGAGCGTAGCTGACAACGCGTGTTTCCCGTATGACGTGTACCTTAATCTCACCCGGGTAGCGAAGCTGAGCTTCGATGGTGGTAGCGATTGTTCGGGCTAGGGTATTGCTTTCAAAATCAGACAAGGCATCTGGATTTACAATCACGCGTATCTCGCGTCCGGCAGAAATAGCAAAGGCTTTGTCTACGCCATCAAGTTCAGTAGCAATCGCTTCAAGTTCCGTCAGTCGCTTGATGTAGTTTTCAATCGAGTCACGACGGGCTCCAGGACGTGCTCCTGAAAGGGAGTCAGTGACCTGTACGATGATTGATTCTGGAGTTTCGTATGGATACTCCTCATGGTGGGCTCGAATCGCTAGGATGACTTGCTCATCCACATCAAACTTCTGCAGAATACGGATACCAATCTCTACGTGCGTACCTTGGACTTCATGACTGACTGTTTTACCAATATCATGCAGTAGGGCACCAGCGCGAGCGACCGCAACATCTGCACCAATTTCTTCAGCGATGATGCCTGCCATCTGGGCCATTTCTACCGAGTGCCATAGTACATTTTGACCATAACTGGTTCGGAAGTGGAGTCGCCCAAGAATCGTAAGTAGGTCAGGATGCAGGTTGGGAACGCCAGCCTCAAAGGCTGCTTTGTCTCCTACCTTGCGCACCATAGCGGCAGTTTCTTTGCGAGCGATTTCAACAATCTCTTCAATTTTTGCTGGTTGAATACGTCCATCTTTCATGAGCATCTCAAGGGCAACTCGGGCAATCTCTCGCCTGATTGGGTCAAATGAAGACAGGGTGATGTACCCAGGGGTGTCGTCGATAAGTACGTCGACACCGGTTAGTCGCTCAAATGTACGCACGTTTCGTCCTTCACGACCGATAACCTTACCTTTCATGTCGTCATTAGGGATTTCTACGTTTGAGGTCATGACACTAATGTTCATGTTATTTCCCATCCGATGAATTGCTGAAAGTAGTAGGTTCTGAGCTTTTTCTTCGTAGGCTTCGTCACCAGCTCGATCAAGCTTCGCAAGGCGGCCAGCTAAGTCTTCAGACCGTTCTGTCTCCATCTTTGCTACCACCTGTTCTACTGCCTGGTCTTGGGTAAGGCTGGCTACTTCTTCAAGCTTTGTGTCGAGCTCACCTTTACGGTCGTCTAAACGAACCTTGATCTCTTTTACTTGTTCAATTTTCTCTCGCACGGCTTCTTTTTCAGAGTCGAGGGTAATTTGGCGGTCATCAAGAAGCTCTTCCTTTTTCTCAAGGCGAGTTTCTTTACGTGCAATGGCTTCTTCCTTCTCCTTTATGGCAGCTTTCGCTTCTGTGGTGTTTTTCTCAGCTTTTTCCTCGGCGCGTTCAATAACGTTCAATGCCTTCGCTTCAGCAGCTAGTTCTCGTTGTTTAAGCGTGAGTTCAAGTGATGTTTTCTTTGACATCGTGTGGAGATGTCGAAGGTAGTATCCAGAAGCTATGCCGACCGCAAGTGCTGCAATAATTGCAGACAGTGGTGGTACTGGGGGCATAGTATATGTGTGAATTAATAAAAGTCAGTTTTCAGTATCCGTTCTATCGTGTTTGTACACCAAACATAACAGAATTAGGGGGTATTGTCGATTAAAAAGAACGGCACCCATTCGGGTGCCGTTCTTTTTACTCAGCGTACCTTTACTTGTAGATTACATCAACAAGCGTCAAGTTACTAAGTATAATTTCAGCTTTGCTAAAATTCTACTAAGTACTTCCTACCCGGTCTCGCTGTTTCGTCGCCCTAGGAAGGGGCTCCTCATATCGCTCCGACTCTTAGTAGATTAAATTTATTATTTATAAATTTGATCTACTAAGCCGTACTTCTTAGCTTCCTGTGCATCCATGAAGAAGTCTCGGTCAACGTCTTTTTCAATCTGTGTCAGTGCTTTACCAGTGGCTTTAGCCAGCATCTTGTTGAGTCGGTCTCGAGTCTTGAGGATGTGCTTGGCGGTAATGTCGATGTCTGATGCTTGCCCATGGGCTCCGCCACTTGGCTGATGAATCATGACTTCTGCATTAGGTAAGATTGCTCGTTTACCTTTTTCCCCTTGGGAAAGAATGAGTGAGCCCATTGATGCAGCCATCCCAACGCACACAGTGGCAATGTCAGGCTTGATGTGGTTCATGGTGTCAATGATAGACAGTCCTGCAGTCACACTTCCTCCTGGTGAATTTATATAGATAAAAATATCTTTCTTGGGGTCTTCTGCTTCTAAGAAAAGAAGCTGGGCAACTACCAAGTTCGCCATGTGATCCTCAATCCCTCCGGTAATAAAGATGATTCGCTCCTTTAGCAGGCGTGAGTAGATGTCGAACGCTCGCTCGCCACCAGGTGTCTTTTCAATCACCATCGGCACTAAATTTCCCGTTTCTTGCATGTGTGTTTCCATATTCAATTTCGTATATCAATTAATGTCTATCGTGTCTGTGTGACGCAACTGTACCAGAAAGTGGGGGAGTTGGGAATAAAAAGTGACGCCCCAGATTCGGGGCGCCGTAGTTCGACACATCATCTGAACTTGAGGTTCTTATCTGATTGTGCCGATTGTGCAAGCAGGACCCTCTTCGGGCCATTTTTCCGGAACATATTTGATCCTCTCAATTTCAATGGTTTCGGATATTCTCATTATATGTATATATCGATTTTCTGTCAAACAGTAAAACAAAAAACGAACCATGTTTAGGATTCGTTTTTTGTGCACCAGCTCCGATTGAAGAGGGATGCTCACGAATAAGAGAACGCTTATAAAGTGCTTGAGATGCGACAGTAGACAAGAAAAAATACCCAAGCGGTACGTAGTTGTACCGTGAGGGTATTTTTTCGCAGGCTACTGTCGCAGATTGAGTGCTTTTAAGCGTTCTCTAGCATCTTCATGATTGATTCATTGGTCATTACTGACTCTACATACACCCGTACTCGGGCTTCATCAGCATCTTTGTACTGTTCCATAAGCTGAGCTACTTGGGCGTCAGCTTGTGTCTGGTCTGGCTTGGTTTCTTCTTTCTTGGCAATTTCATTGAGGATGAGTTGCAGCTTAGCTCGTTTCTCGGCGGCTGGTTCCCATTCCTTGATGAGGTCTTCTTTTGTCTTCTTGATGTGCACAAGGTAGTCATCCATCTTGAGGTTCGCTCGCTTGAGGTCTTCGTTCATTTGACCGAACATCTGCTCGATTTCTGAATCGATAAGTACGCGCGGGAGATTCATGGCTGAAGCTTCGACAATCTTGTCAGTAATCTTCGCTCGGTGTGCCGCGTGCACCTCCTTTTCTTTTTCGAGGGTAAGGTGTTCTTTGATTTTATCTTTGAAGTCAGTAACTGTCTGAAACTGTCCTGGCTCACCAAGTGTCTGTACATAGTCGTCAGTAAGTTCTGGCAGTTCGTCATCAGTAACTGCTTTTACTTCTGGTTCTGCAACGTGGGCTGGTCCTTCATGAACAGTGCCGTCATCATGAGTATGTGTCTGGGCTTCATCAGTCTCCGTTTCTGAGTTTTCTGGAGTAGGGAGTTCAGTTACACCGTCAGTCTCTTCCTCAGTTTCAGCTTTGGTGGCTGCAGCTGCCTGCATTCGTTCATAGGCAGTTTTCTGTCGCAGGATATCTTTTATTTGGGTTTGGATGTCTTCGTCAGTTACTTCAGAAGAAGCCTTGTCTTTGTTTTCTTCAGCAGCAATAGCCTTGTAGTCGCCAAGGGTGATGTCTGGCATGACTGCCACTAGTGCCGTAAATCCAAGCGGATTATCTTGCGCAATTTTTGTAATACTAATTTGTGGGTATCCAATAGCGTCAATTTCGTGATGCTTGCACGCTTCTGGGTATGCTTCTGAGATTGCTCGTTCAGCCATTTCTGAAAGAATACCCATTTCCCCCACTCGTTTTACTACTTCTGCATCAGGCACATGCCCTTTTCGGAAGCCATCAATTTCCATGTCTTTACCATATTTTTTAATAGCTTTCGTTCGGTGCTTCTCGAGCATGTCAAAAGGAATTTCTCCCTCAATTTTTACCTGAGAATCTTCTTCTTTAGTTACTTTAAAGTCTTTTACAAAATCCATATGTATATATTCAAATTAATAATCAGTGGAGAAATTCTGGAAGAACGTCTTCACATCAAAGTTCGCGCATTAAACCATATTGAGGGAGTATTTTCCACCTTATCTCTATATACAAAACAACGGTGACTAAGAGCCACCGTTGTTTTGTATAGTGGGACGCTAGTTTGACTGTGGCGGTTCCTGGAATTCTGCGTCTATAGCGTCGAGTTCTGCATCAAGTTCGTCTAAGTTTGTGTTTTCTATGTCAGCTTCAATGGCTGAAATTTCGTCTGAAGTACTGACTGTATCAAGGGCTTGTACCTGTGCGTCATCAGAGGTATTTGCTGGTTCATTGTTTTCAGCTGGAGCCGGCTGTTCCACTTCAGGAGCAGTTTCTAGTACTCCTGTGCTCATGGTTGAGCCCCAAAGGTAGAGTCCGCCGAGAATGAGGACCAGTAGTACAATGAGCACTCCTAAGATAATTCCTAGTTGCTTTGTGTTGTCATCTGAATCAGATTCTATCAGGTGGTCTTCAGGCATCTTCATTTCTACATCTGACACTACAGGTTCTGGTGTATTTTTATTTCCTTGTTTCATACTGATATGTTATCTAAATAATTATTCTACTAGAGTTGCATCGCTTGCTCCTTCTTCAGTATCAGAGTCCTCTTGGTTGCTTGTCCTTGGTTCAAGTTCTGCTTCAGCTACTGCTATCTTGAGAAGAGACAGTGCCAGTCGGAGTGACTCGTGGGATTCTTTAATGTCAGCTTTGATGCCTGCGTAGGTTTCACGAGCTTCGGTCCAAGCTTCTCTTGGTGATTCTGACGTAACTACTGCCGCAACCATGGTGTCAATATTTGCAATCGTTGTTTCTGCATCGTTTAAGTGGCCTGTCGAAGCATTAAGTGCTCGTTGTGCTTCAGACACATCAACCCCTCGTTCTGCTAGTGTGTCCATACGTACCTGGAATCGGTCGATAATCTGCCGGATTCTGTCGATAGCTGCTGCCATCCGGTCGGAAATGTTGGTTGCAAGGTCTGTGATACGTTCTTGCGTTCGTTCCTGTAGCGCTGCCGAGCGTTCCTCTCTTTTTTCTAGCATCTCCGCCTGTTGTTCTTCTGAAGCCGCTTCAAAGTCCTGCCTTTTTTCTTCCATTTGTTCTTGTCGGGCCTCTCTTATCTCTTCGCTCTCCACTTGCCGTTCTTGTTGGACTGTTTCAAACTCCGCTTTTTTTACCTGAGCATTTTCTTGCATCTCTAAGTATCGTTCACGAGGTGTGATTTCCTCTTCAGCGTTTGCGATGTATGCAAAACCAGAAAGAGCAAGTAGGATTGCGAGGCTAATAATCGTAGTAGATATTCGTGTAATAGTCATATGTGTAATTAAGATTGTTTGTGCTGTAGAGGCAATGCCTTCATGACTACAGTATAGCCTCTTTTTGGAACCAGAAGCCAAACTATACACAACAGAGGCTTAGAAATTATGGTAATTTCTAAGCCTCTGTGTAGGACTGTTTATGTTCTTGTACGTTTACAGCGTTAAACTCGGAAGAATTTGTTTCTTTCGCGAGATGATTCCGGGCAGTACCTCAGTATCACTTTCTACCGTTACACCAAAAGATTTTGCAATTACTTCTTTTGTGCTGTTGTTGTGGGTAAATACGGTAGCTTCTTCTTTGAATATGTCGATGACAAACAATAGTATCTCATCAACGTCTGACTCTTCAGTAGTCAGTGCGTCCATGGCTGCAATGAGACCATCTTTTCGGGCAAGTATAGTGTCTGGGGTTGTCGTTTCAAGTACAGACACCCGAAAGTTTGTACCACCAACGTCGTACTTCTTGCTGTCGAGTGTAAGGAGGCCTTTGTCTGAGAAGGCAGACAGGTCAGATTTTGCGGCAAACATTTCGTTTGCGTAACTTTCGATGTCGATTGCCAGGTGCTCAGCCAGTGACTCCGCTACGTCTTTATCATGAGGGGTAGTCGTTGGAGATCGAAACCCAAGTGTGTCAGACAGGATACATGAAAGCATCAGACCCGCGATGTCTTTGGGAAGGTCTTCAATTGGTTCCCCAATGAGGTCATGCAATACGGTTGCGGTACAGGCCACCGGGCGCATGGTGATGTCGATTGGTCCGGTAGTTTCAATACCCCCCACCAGTTTATGGTGATCAATAATCTGTAGAATGGTTGCTTCATTGATTCCATCAGGGAGCTCTTGGGGATTGTTTGTATCTACAATCACCACCTCTTCTCCAGCTACAATTTCTTCAAGGAGTGCAGGAGCTTTTGTGTCCCACTTTGCCAGTACAAATTGTGTTTCGGTGTTGAGTTCACCAAGTACTCGTGGTGTCGCATCCATACTAGTGTGTTCATTTAAATACCACGCCCAGATAATAGCTGAGCAGGTTGCGTCGGTGTCAGGTGACTTGTGTCCAAAAACGTTAATCATATATATGTAAACTAAAGTGCTAGTGCCAGTATCGTACCTTATTTAATGATGTGGGTGAAGTGATTGCTGGATGTTTATTTCTAAGTATACTCCCTGAGGAGGAGTGATGATGATGCAAGAAAAGGAAGCACATGGAATCTCTAGACATCGTTTGATAGTTCTACTGGCACTTGCGTGCACGATAGGTGTAGTGATAGTCACTATGTTACTGTGCCGTGTTGTGCTGTGTCCAATACACATCACCTCTGACGATTCAGTAATAAACAGCTGTACAGGCAGGAGTCATGACTGGTGAGTCCAAAGGACGAAAGGGTATACAAAAAGACCAGTGCAAATACGCACTGGTCTTTTGCATACTAAATATGCTATTTAGTAGTTTCTTCCTCTTCAGTCTCTACTGCTACTTCTGCTTTCTGAGCTGCTGCTTCAGCTTCTGCTACCAACTCCTCAGCTTCTTCTGGGGTGTCAACTTCGTCAATTTCTTGGGTCTGGTCTTTGTCGGTTACATCACGATCGCCAGTTGCTGTATCTTCTTTAGGAAGTTCTGGTTTTGTGGTTGTGGCATCTTCACTTTCCAGAGCATCGATGTCGGCACCAACTTCAGTAGTCAGTGGCGCTTTGATGTCGACCGAACCTTCACCGGCTGCTGCCAGTTCCTCACCTTGGTTTGAGATGATGTCCAGCTTCCAGCCGGTAAGTTTTGCTGCCAGACGTACGTTTTGCCCACCTCGGCCAATAGCAAGTGACTGCTGGTCGGCAGCTACTTCCACAATAGCGTGTCCACGGTTGTCATCTGAATTTTCATCATTGGTTGGTTCTTTGTCGATAGTTACCGATAGTACCTGTGCAGGTGATAGTGCATCTTCGATAAAGGTAATGATGTCATCTGACCATTCAATAATATCGATTTTTTCTCCACCCAGCTCGCTCATGACTGTAGATACTCGTACACCACGCTGTCCTACTAGTGATCCAACTGGGTCAATGTGGTCGTCGTGAGCGTATACCGCAACTTTAGAACGGGCGCCTGCTTCTCGAGCAATGGCTTTGATTTCAACTACACCAGTCTGAAGCTCAGGTGTTTCTATAGTGAAGAGTGCTTCCAGGAAATCACTGTGCGCTCGTGACAGTTTTAGGAAGATACCCCGTGATGTTTCATCTACCTTCAGTAGGGTGGCACGGATTCTTTCTCCTGGTCGGAATCGCTCGCCTGGGATTTGTTCATCGTATGGCATCACTCCCGTTACGCGTCCTAGGTCTACATACAGATTACCTCGTTCAAATCGCTGAGCCTGGCCCACGATAATCTCTCCTTCCTTTTGACCGTATTCAGCCATGGCTGAATCTTTTTCAGCTTCACGAATTTTCTGAATGATTACCTGCTTTGCCGTTTGGGCCGCAATTCGACCAAAGTCATCTTTTCCTTCTAGAGGGAAGATAAGTTCTTCTCCTAGGGCAACGTCTTTCTTAATCATTCGGGCATTATCAATCATGATGTGCTTTTCAGCATCAAATCGAACTTTACGTAACTCACCATCTTTCAGTATTGGAGTTGCTTCCTCTTCTTCTGGTTCAGCTTCTTCTCCTTCCTCTAGATCAGCCTTGAGCATTGTTTCATCAACCACTGTCTTTAATTGTTCAAAATTTGTCGTTCCTGTGTCTAAGTCAAAAGCAGCCCGGATTACTTGTCCCCGCTTTCCGTATTCTTTTTTATAGGCAGTAGCAAGCGCTTGCTCGATAGCGTCCATCATTTTCGCTCGGCTTACCCCACGCTCTTCTTCCATCTCTCCGAGTACGGAGTGAATTACTTTAAGGTCAAACATATGTATGTAGTGTATTTATATGAGGAGTATTCTCCTTTAGTTGTAAATCTGACAGCGAACGCGCGCTCTCCAAAAGAGGCGCGCGAGTCAGTCATATATAGTATACGGATACTATGTAAAGTGTCAATAGATAAAGAATAACTCTTTATAAGAGCCATATAGTATTGTGAAGGTATTGACAATATATTATATTTATGCTATTATATAGCAAGTTACCCATAGAGGTACAGATCAATCGAGTAGCAAAGGAGATACTGATGTCCATTCAGTCAATAAGAGTTAATCTGGCAGTAAAGTACAGCGTAGCTTCCGTCTGTGTAAAAAGATGGGTACGCCGCATCACGTGTACGTCCCTCTTGTGCTCAGCAGTCGCTCTTGGTGCTGTTGGCTACGCAGGTTGTATGGCGATTCCTCACGTACACAACATCTACTCAGCAGCAAAGCTGCTTGATGGGGAAGCACGTGGTGAATCTGTACAAGGGCAAAAAGCAGTGTTCGCAAGCATTCTTACACGGATGACTGACTCGCGCTTTCCTAGCACCATGCACGCTGTTGTGTATCAGCCGTATAGCAATACTGACAAAATTCTTCAGTACAATGCAATGGGTGATACACACCATGAGGATCTCTCAACCGAAGCTGGTCAGGTGATTATCATACGCACAACATTGTGGTATACACTGAATCAATTTGGATTGTTTTACGGGCCACGGGAAGCTCGTGGAGCACATTCATACTGTACTCCTGAAGCATGTGAGCGCCAAGGTGCGTACTTTGGTACTCTTGCACGCATCGGTCAAATTGGAAATCATGTGTTCTACGGTGACCGTACAGATGAAGAGGTGGTTACGGTGACTGCAGAAGCATCTGCAGCACCAATAACATCTGCTCATCCGAGAATGCGTCCGTCTAACCTGGTGGAGCTGTATCAACAGCGTTCACATGCGCCGATGGAATCTGTTCGTCCAAGGAGTCGACCAACATTCGAGGGTCAAAGACCAACAGCTGTGCTGCTTGCACAGGCCGAATAACCAACTTGGTGATACGCTCCAAGCGTTCCATATCACTAGCACCCTACATAGTATGTAGGGTGTTTTTTTATATGTGTGTATTGATAGCGCTGTCTGGAGTGGTGGTGGGTTATACTTAGCAGTAAGAACGGGATGTGTTGAAGGTTCTTTTTATAATGGTGCATATATATGCGTATACAAGATGATCAATTGAAACGTTTTGTCATTGATGCTGGCTTAGTTCCAAAGAAGGATATTGTGTCTGCACAAAAGGTGGCAACGGAGGAGAAGCGTACTCTAGCAGAGGCGCTTATTGCTGGTGGATATATGACTGAAGACGATATGCGTCGAGTGGAGTCGTATGTACTTGGTATTCCGTTTGTTTCACTCAAGGATTTAAAGATTGATTTTTCAGTTCTTTCAATGATTCCTGAGCCAGTTGCTCGTAACCACAACATCATTGCGTTTAAGAAATCCGATGAATCTCTAGAGGTGGCAATGCTTGATACAGCGGATCTTCCGGCTATTGATTTTATAAAGAAAAAAGTAGGCTTAAAGATTCTTCCTCGTCTGACTGATACTGAATCAATGCGGTATGCACTGCAGCAGTATCAAAAAACGCTAAAAGATGAATTTGGTGACATTATTGCAAAAGAGTCTGCAGCCTTGAAGATAATCGCGCAAGAGGGTGGTGATGATGTGAGCGAAGATGATCTGGCAAAGATGGCTGAAGATCTTCCGGTAGTTCGCATCGTTGATACGCTGCTGCGCCACGCTATTATCCAAAATGCATCTGACATCCATATTGAGCCGATGGAAGAGCAAGTGCTGGTACGGTACCGTATTGATGGTATTTTGCATGATGCAATGACACTCCCAAAACATGCTGCTCCGACTATTGCTGCCCGTATTAAGGTGCTTTCAAGTTTGAAGCTTGATGAGAAGCGACTGCCACAAGATGGTCGTTTCAAGATGGAGATGGATGGTCAGAAGGTTTCGTTTCGTGTGTCGGTATTACCGATTTTTTTTGGAGAAAAGATTGTGATGCGTCTACTGCGAGAAAATCGTTCTGGCTTCTCACTAGAGGGTGCTGGTTTCCATGGAACGACTCTTGAGCGTTTGCAGGGAGCTATGCGTGCCACAACGGGAATTATTTTAGTGACTGGACCAACGGGTTCTGGTAAGACAACCACCCTGTATACCGTGCTCGACCTTTTAAATACTCCCGATGTAAACATTTCAACCATTGAAGACCCGATTGAATACCAGATGCCCCGGATTAACCAGACCCAAGTAAAGTCAGATATTGGTTTCACTTTTTCTACTGGATTGCGTTCTCTTATGCGACAAGACCCGGACATTATTATGGTGGGGGAGATTCGTGATAAAGAGACTGCGAGCTTGGCTATTAATGCAGCCCTTACTGGTCACTTGGTACTGGCTACCGTGCACACCAACTCTGCAGCCGGTACGGTGGCACGACTGGTTGATATGGGAATTGAATCATTTTTAATGGTTTCTACTTTACAGGTTGCCATTGGGCAGCGACTGGTTCGAAAGATAACTGAAGAGTTTAGGGTGCCATATACTCTGTCTTCAAATGAAAAATCAAAACTCTCAAAGCACGTAGATCTTGATAAGGTACTTGATACTCTCAAAGAGGAAAAGATTGTTAAGTCCAATGCGAGCTGGAACAGTATTCCTTTCTATCACCCTGGTGAGAGTCCTGATGGTGAATCGGGGTATAAAGGCAGAGTAGGTATTCATGAAATACTGCCATTCTCACCCGCCATTAAAGAGATGGTTATGGCGAGCAGTACTGCGGACCAGATTGAGGAGCAGGGACGCAAAGAGGGAATGCTTACGATGCTAGAAGACGGTATTTATCAATCAGCCCGGGGTGTTACTACTATCGAGGAAGTGCTTCGGGTAGTCAATGAGTAATTGTATTTGTATAGTATGCCAAAATTTACCTACACAGGTCAGGACAAAGATGGTGCAACTGTGCGTGAAACCGTTGAGGCTGCTGATAGATTTGTGGTGTATGAAATTGCGCGAGTTTCAGGTCATACCGTAACATCCATAGATAAACAAAAGATGATACACCTCAAGACGCTCTTTAGTATTGAGAAACTTGAGTACGCAATCAGTCGGGTAAAGGACGATGAGTTGGTTATGATTACTCGTAACTTAGGTTCCATGCTTACAGCTGGATTGTCTTTGATGCGGGCATTGAGTGTAATCCAACGACAGAGTAAAAACCCTCGTTTGAAAGGAATCATCAAAGATGTGCTTGAGCGTATTAATAAAGGAGAACAATTTTACCAAGCTCTTGGTCAACACCCAAAGGTATTTAATGATTTGTATGTGGCGATGATGCAGGCTGGTGAAGAGAGTGGAGGCATGGCAGAAGCGTTTCAGACGCTAAGTATTCAGATGGAAAAATCTTCCTCGCTTAAAAAGAAGATTAAAGGAGCCATGATGTACCCCTCAATCGTGATTGTTATTTTGCTTATCATTGGGATACTGATGATGATTTATGTAATGCCGGCAATTACAGCAACTTTCGAAGGTCTCGATGCCGAGTTGCCTGCAACAACAGAGGCGTTGATGGCAATTAGTAATTTTATGAGCAACAACATCATTCTCACGTTTGCCTTATTCCTGGGCACTATTGGAGGTCTGATTACTTTTTTTAGAACTGCTATTGGGAAGAAAATAGCTTCGTGGGTTGTACCAAAACTACCAGTGATTGGAACTATGGCTAAGGAAACAAACGCAGCACGAACTGCACGTACACTATCTTCATTGTTGGCAGCTGGAGTAGATGTTATTCGTGCATTAGAGATTACTGAACAGGTGGTTCAGAATTATTATTATAAAGAAGTGATTAGAGAAGCGGCCGTGCGAGTTGAGAAAGGGACGGCACTCTCTGAAGTATTTATTGAACGTGAGGATTTATATCCAATACTGGTGGGTGAGATGATTTTGGTAGGTGAAGAAACAGGGGGGATATCAAACATGCTTAAAGAGCTAGCAATCTTTTATGAAACTGAAGTTGAGCAAAAAACAAAGGACCTCTCGACTATCATCGAACCTGTTCTGATGGTGTTTATTGGGGTAATCGTTGGGTTCTTTGCTTTGGCCGTGATTGCTCCTATCTATTCAATTGGCGACAGTATTTAATATATGTTTTTTACCCAGAGATACACTGCGCAACAGCCTGCAAAAAGTGGCGCATCTTTACATACTTCACAGCGAGGATTTTCACTGGTTGAAATGATTGTGACGGCGGCAATTATGTCGTTGGTTTTTGGAGGTCTGTTTCAGGCGCTGCAGGTAATGACAAATGTTATGGCCACCTCTAAAGCGAAGGCAGGAGCCTTGTCCCTTATTTCTGAACGGATGGAATACATTAGGTCATTGCCGTATAACAGTGTTGGTACTCAAGGCGGTGTTCCTTCAGGTGTTCTCCTGCAAAATAGCACCACCACGTTTAACGGCATCTTGTATGAGGAGCGGATACTCATACAGTACGTGGATGACTCTGCTGATGGGTCTGGTAGTGCTGACAGTAATGGGATACTTTCAGACTATATACAAATGAAGGTCGAATATACCTGGACACATCGTGGTGTGACCGACTCGATGTTTCTGGTTTCAAATATTGTCCCAGCAAGTATGGAGTCTACTCTTGGTGGTGGAACGATTCGGGTAAATGTATTTGACGCCACTGCGACCCCACTGTCTGGTGCAGAGGTACAATTTATAAATAATGATACAAGCCCAGCAATTGATACCATTCGATATACAGATAGTAGTGGGGTCACATATCTGTCGGGAGCACCGGTAGCATCGAATTATCAGATTATTGCTACTGATACTGGATACTCTACTGATCGTACATACATGGCAACTACTTCAAACCCTAATCCTGCAACCTTACCGGTTGCTGTGCTAGAAAGCCAGGTCTCAACTATGAACTTTCAGATTGATCAGCTCAGTGACGTACATCTGAAAATTGTGAGCGCAGCAACGTATGATACATTCTCAGATACCTTTGTAGATTATGCTCTGACTACCGCGTATTCAAATACCGTTATTACTGCGGGGGCTTTCCAACTGACTGATACTGCGGGGGTATATGACACATCAGGAAGTGTACAGAGCACTAGTACCGTACCGAGCTCGTTGGATTCTTGGTACTCTGTTGCATTTAACGCGTCTACTTCTGCCCAAGCCTGGGTACAGGTTTCTGTCATGTATGACAATGCCGGGGTGCTGATACTGGTGCCTGATGAAGATTTACCCGGTAACAGTAGTGGTTTCCAAAGTACGCCCATAGATATTACCGGTCTTGATGTGACGTCGTATCCAGAGCTCGCACTCTACGGATTGTTCCGAACTACCAATACAACGCAGACACCAGTACTGCATGACTGGAGCCTTACCCATATTACTTCTCAACCCCCAATTTCGGGAGTGGCAGTATCAATCAAGGGGAATAAATCAATTGGTACTGATAATAATGCGCAGCCAATCCTGAAGTATGAAGATGATGGCGTAAGCGATAGTAATGGTGAGATTGATTTTGATGCTATTGAGTGGGACCTCTATACGATTGCGGTGACGTCATCAGGTTATGGTGTACATGAGGTGTGTCCTGCTTCACCATATTCGCTAAATCCTGGAGTTACCCAGGAGATGAAACTGACTCTTGGGACTGCCTCACCACAGCTATTGCGTGTAATAGTGAATCAAGTAGATGGGACTCCTGTCCCTGATGCGACGGTCCAGCTTGAAAATACGGGGGTTGATCAGGTGCGTACTACATCGTTGTGTGGTCAGTCGTATTTTGATACTGGCCTTTATAATGATGATGAGTATGTGCTGACGGTCACTGCAGCTGGATTCACTACTGAAGTTATTTCCAATACTACAATAGAGGACGCTAGTGTCGTTACTGTAATACTAAATTAGTATGAGACACACTCATTTTACAAATAAAGGAATGACCTTAGTTGAGATGATAATTGTGACTGCTCTTTTCTCAATGCTGATGATTGCGTTGGGTACTACCACCGCAAATTTATACAAAGCAAATGCATATAATATTGCTCAGTCATATGAGGTGTCACATGCCCGAAGGGGTGTGCAGGCACTTTCTCGTGATATGCGAGAAATGACATTTGCTGATGACGGGACATTTCCACTGGCTCGTATGGAGGATCACCTTATAGGTTTTTATAGTGATATAGATGGAGACAACAGTGTAGAGTACGTTGAGTATGAGCTTTCCACTTCAACCGTTCTTGTGAAGCGGGTTTATAATGCTTCAGGGACACCGGTTACGTATGACAAAAGTGCACCACAGGAGACATACACATTATCTGAATATGTACAAAATATTGTAGATGGAAATCCAACATTTTTCTACTACGATACATACGGCAATCTCGCTACGGCGACTACGACTGTAGCTGATATTCGATATATATCTGCCGAGCTGGTGGTAAATATTGATCCTGTTCGGAGCCCCGGGCAGTTCCAGTTGCGGGCGAGTGCGGCATTACGAAATATAATTGATAATATATGATTCAAAAAAAGACTCAACACGTGGGAGCATTGCTCATCCTAGTACTCATTTTTGGTTCTATATTTTTTATCATGATATCTAGTTTTATGGGTTTTGTGATTACGCAATCGCAAGTGCAGGTTAAAAAGTATAACTATGAACAGGCACGAGAAATAGCAGAAGCAGGACTAAATTACTATAAGTGGTATCTCGCCCATTACCCCGACGATGTCACACACGGTACTGGCGCATCCGGCCCATACGTACTGCCGTACCATGATCCAGAATTAGGAGCTATTGGTGAATTTTCACTTGAAATCACCAGTAGTGCTTTTTGTGGCGATGTTACATCAATAGAAATTAATTCAACTGGACATACGTATGCAGAACCTTCCTTAACTCGCGAAGTGTTTGGTCGCTATGCTCGACCAACTGTTGCTGAGTATTCATATATTATTAACTCAAGCGTGTGGGCAGGTGGTGACCGTACAATTGTTGGACCGTACCACTCTAATGGTGTTATTCGAATGGATGGTACAAATAATTCCACAGTGACCAGTGGGCAGGAGAGCTGGACGTGTGATGGATCTATGTCGTGCTCTCCTGGAGGGAATGGCGCAACGGTTGATGGGGTGTATGGAGATGGTCCAGATAATCATCTGTGGACGTTTCCATCCACACCGATTAACTTCACTGGTCTGACGGTAGACCTGGTGACTATGCGGGATAAAGCCGAAAATGAGGGTGGTATTTATATACCACCCTCAGGTGAGTATGGCTACCGCATTATATTTAATAATAATGATACAGTTTCTGTGCGTACGGTGGAGTCTACGTATAGTTACTGGGGGTATTCAACTAAAGATAGCTGGCAGATAGAGCGACATGTGATTTATGAGGATACTCCCTATGCGACATACAACATTGACTCACAATGCCCATTAATTTTTGTTGAGGATAAAGTCTGGCTTGAGGGGGATATATCAACTAAGGTGACACTGGCTGCAGCTGATACTGATACACCGGGAGTTGATCCTTCCATTATTTTAAATAACAACATTACCTATACCAATGACTCCTCTGGCTTGCTGGCAGTAGCTGAGAATGATGTGCTAATTGGCTTAGTGGTTCCCGATGACATGACCCTGAACGGTATTTTTATAGCCCAAAATGGTCGTTTTGGAAGAAATCATTATGACGCCTGGTATGTAGCTGGCTGGATGAGTCAATATGTGCAACAGGATTCACTTAGCGTGAATGGGACCATTGTTTCCAATGGCAGGGGTGGAACGAAATGGTCCTCAGGAAGTACATTTAGTTCAGGATTCCAGACAAGATATAATACCTACGATAGGGACCTGGTAGAAAACCCTCCACCTTTGGCCCCAAGAACATCAGACGACTTCAGATTCATCGAGTGGAGGGAAGTGGACTAATGTCCACTTCCCTCCGTCCCGAGCGAGAGTCGAGGGTACTCGTTGTGAGGAAGTATGACGAACAGAGTAAGGTGGGTCGCACTCAGCTTTCCTACACCCTGTGCCACATACACCAAATATCTTACATATTCGACTAATGTCCACTTCCCTCCGTCCCGAGCGAGAGTCGAGGGTACTCGTTGTGAGGAAGTATGACGAACAGAGTAAGGTGGGTCGCACTCAGCTTTCCTACACCCTGTGCCACATACACCAAATATCTTACATATTCGACTAATGTCCACCATCCTGATGTTCCTAGCTTGAAAATAGTACCAGCTTCAGTAATTCCTAGGTACTTTTTCGTATGCTACAATTCTTATATCATGGCTACGAAAAAACATATACCGTTGGTGGTTGGTAATTGGAAAATGAATCCAGCAACACTTGGACAAGCCCGAAAATTATTTTTAGATACCCGAAAAGAGATTGGACGAAAGAAGTTAGTGACTCTGATTGCCGTTGCTCCACCATTTCCATTTCTTTCAGAAATGCAACGATTGTCACCATCACAACGAATTGGCCTGTCAGCTCAGGATGTCTTCTTTGAGAGTATTGGTGCACATACAGGCGAAGTTTCTATTCCAATGCTTAAGAGTGTTGGAGTTACTTCTGTCATTATTGGTCACTCTGAACGCCGCGCATCTGGTGAGAGTGATGCAGAGATTTATAAAGATATTCAGTCGGTATTTAAGACAGGGGTTACTGCTATTATCTGTGTTGGTGAAAAAGCCCGTGATGAGCATGGTAACTATTTTGGAATCGTTGAGGCTCAACTACGTTCAGCATTGCGGGATGTACCTAAGTCAAAGTTAGCACAGCTGGTTGTGGCATATGAGCCAGTATGGGCAATTGGAACGGGTACACACGCAACAGCTGAAGATGTTCACGAGATGAAACTCTTTATTCAAAAAATTATTGCTGATCAGTTTGGTCGCAACGCTATCAAGAAGGTGCGAGTACTATACGGAGGATCGGTCAAGAAGGAGAATGCATTAGAGTTATTACAAGTTGGACAGGTGGATGGATTCTTGGTGGGTGGAGCAAGCTTGAAGCCAAAAGAATTTGCTGGAATAATTCATATTGCTGATACTTATGCAAAAGAAACCGTTTAAATCGCTCCTAGAGTGCACAGAACTTACAGGTAAGTACGTATTCTTACGAGCTTCTTTGAATGTACCTATTGTTGCTGGTGAAGTACATAATCAATTTCGTATTACCCGAGGAATGGCAACTGTTCAGCACCTTGTAAATCAGGGGGCTCGAGTAATTATTGCTGGGCACGTTGGTAGTGACGGAAGTACTTCGGTCCAGCCGGTGGCTGATATTTTCGCCCAGCAGGTACCAGTAGTATTCTCAGGTGAAGTACTGGGGACAAAAACAATCAAACTCAGGGATGAACTTGCAGATGGTGAGGTGCTAGTTTTAGAAAATCTACGAAGTAATCCTGGTGAAAAGAAAAATGATTCTGACTTTGCTCAAGCCCTTGCGAGCCTGGCGGATGTATATGTAAATGATGCATTCGCTGCTTCACACAGAGAGCATGCTTCATTATCTGCAATTACACAATTTCTCCCATCGTATGTTGGTTTTAATTTTGCCCACGAGTATGAAGAGCTCACAAAAGCGCGTACTCCTCTGCATCCCGCATTATTTTTACTTGGAGGCGCAAAGTTTGATACCAAAATACCACTAGTAGAGAAATTCCTGGATATCTACGATACAATATTTATTGGGGGAGCATTGGCAAACGACTTTTTTAAAGCAAAAGGATTTGAGGTGGGTACTTCTCTGGTGTCAGACGTCAGCCTGGCAGGCAGTTCACTGCTGAATAATAAAAAAATAGTACTCCCAATTGATTTGGTGGTAGAAAAAGATGGTGTATCACGGATAACTTCGCCTGAAGAGGTACGTGTAGATGAAAAGATACTAGATGCTGGCCCTGACACAGTGACTATGCTTGATGGATACATCACACAAGCAAAAATGGTGTTATGGAATGGGCCTTTTGGAGATTATGAACAAGGATTTGAAGAGCAGACTTTGGCCACTGCAAAACTAATCGCAGCAGCTGATGGCTATTCAGTCATTGGTGGCGGAGACACAGTAGCGGCCATTGAAAGCCTTTGCTGCCAAGAAAAGTACAATTTCCTATCTACTGCTGGCGGTGCGATGCTGACGTTTCTTGAGCTAGGAACTCTTCCCGCTATGGAAGCTCTGAAGAATGCACCAAATGCATAAGGATATATAAAAACTACTCTATGCCTTGGTCAATCGCTGCAATCAATTGCGTCGCAACGATGGAGAGTTCTTCGTCGGTAGCTTCTACTCCGGTAGGCATGATAGAGCCGAGCGCTTTTTTTGTGTCCTGCATTGGGTACATTTTAATATGAACGTGGGGTACATCGAATCCTTCCACTACCAGGCAAGTACGCTCGGTGTTAAGGGCTTTGTCTGATGCCTGGGCTATCATCTTGGCTGTTTTAAAAAGGTGGGTGTAGGTATCGTCATCAAGGTCAAAGGCATAATCAACTTCTTTCTTTGGAATAACAATAGTCTGACCTTTGACAGCTGGAAATCTGTCAAGAATTACCACACAGAAATCATCTTCATAAATGAAGTGTGCTGGGAGCTCGCGCTTAATGATTTTTGTGAAAATTGAAACAGACATACAGTAAATATTATTAATGTAGTCATAATGGTATCATGAATGAATTATGACTACCTACAGGATGGCAGAGAGTGCTCCTACAGCAGTACAAAAAGAATTAGCAGCGTACTCATCTTTTCTGCAGCAGCTTTTGTTTACCCGCGGCATAGAAACAGCAGCTGCAGCACAGACGTTTCTAAAGCCTTTGTACACAGAAGGTTTGCATGACCCATTTTTGCTACATGACATGGAAGTAGCTGTCGAGCGTATTCTACGAGCAATGGCAGCTGAAGAAAAAATTGTTGTGTATAGTGATTACGACTGCGATGGAATTCCTGGAGGAGTTGTCCTGCATGACTTTTTGCGGGCAGTTGGCTACACAAATTTTATAAATCATGTTCCACATCGTCACTATGAAGGGTTTGGCCTGAGTAGTGCTGCTGTGAAAAAGCTAGCAGAAGAGGGGGCAGAACTTATTATTACTATTGACTGCGGTGTGACGGATGTAGAAGCGGTTGCAAAAGCTAATGAGCTTGGTGTAGATGTGATAGTGACTGACCATCATCAAGCAAAAGCAGTGTTGCCAAACGCGATTGCAGTGGTAAATCCACAAATCGGTGACACGTATCCCTTTACAGGGTTGTGTGGAACGGGGGTTATTTTTAAAGTGATTCAGGCCCTGATTGCAAAGGGAGATTTTGATTTAAAAGAAGGCTGGGAGAAGTGGTGGCTGGATATGGTTGCGGTGGCAACTATTGCAGACATGGTTCCATTACGTGATGAGAACCGGGTGCTTGCCACGTATGGTTTGCAGGTCTTGCGAAAGTCGCGGCGTCCTGGATTGCAACAGCTACTGCGTAAGCAGAAAGCTGACCAACGCTACCTCACCGAAGACGATATTGGATTTACCATTGGTCCTCGGATTAATGCATCTTCACGCATGGGTACTCCCGAAGATGCCTTTGGTATGCTATCTACCACAGATGAGGCTGAGGCTGGAATGTTTGTTGACCGACTAGAAAAGCTTAACAATGAGCGGAAAGGTATGGTTGCCGCTATGACTAAAGAGGTACATAAAAAAATGAAGCTGCTGGAGGAGGTCCCCAAAGTAATTGTGCTTGGTAATCCTGAATGGCGACCGTCACTGGTTGGGCTTACTGCAAACAAGCTGGCTGAAGAGTACAGTCGTCCCGCCTTTGTCTGGGGTAGGGATGGTAACGGAAAAATAAAAGGTTCATGTCGTTCCAATGGGGTCAGCAGTGTTATTACTATCATGGAAGGAGTTGCCGATCACTTACATGGCTTTGGTGGGCACCACATGGCGGGAGGGTTTGAAGTGGATGAAGAGCAAATTCATACCCTCCCGCAGGCGATGAATGATGCGTTTGCTGCATTGGGTGATGCTGCAGATATTGATGCAGTACTCACTGTAGATATGGAGCTGTCCCTTAACGACATCACGAGCGTTGTTATAGACGAACAAAAGATGCTGGCACCATTTGGAGTTGATAATGCAAAACCATTATATAAACTTACTGGAGTAGTTGCTACGGACGTGGTAATTTTTGGTAAGACCAAAGAACATACAAAACTACAGTTTGCTACTACCGGATATGCCCGAGAAGCAATTGCCTTTTTTAAAAAACCAGAAGATTTCACCGTGACCCCTGAAGTGGGAGTGGAGCATACAATCTTGGCACACCTGGAGCAGTCTTACTTCATGGGACGTCTGCAAACACGGTTACGGATTGTAGATGTTCTCTAATAATAGAGATGTGCTATAGTAGCCGAAATTATAAGAATCAGAAAAGTATATGATTAAAGTAACTGTATTTACAGATGGAGGGGCACGGGGAAATCCAGGGCCGTCTGCTATTGGTGTACAAATCCTTAATGATAAAAATGAGGTCCTAAGCGAACTCTCTGAGTATATTGGACAAGCAACCAATAATGCGGCTGAGTACACTGCTGTGCAACGTGCCCTTGAGCACATGCAAGGTTTTTTTGATGACTCCAAAGCAATGCAGGTTTCCTTGAATCTTGATAGCCAGTTGGTAGAACGACAGCTTAACGGTGTATACAAGGTAAAGGAACCTGAGTTGCAGACTTACTTTGATACTATCAAAACCCTGATGAATGAATTCGCATCAGTCACCTTCACACACGTCATGCGTGAAGACAATAAAGAAGCAGACCGGTTAGTGAACCAAGCGCTTGATTCTCAGTAATCTTCAGTAGTGCGGCATTATTAATTACGTCTGCTACACTACAAAAGTGAGCAGGTTTTATTTTTATATAGTGGTAGTAGGGTTTGCGTGTGGGGTGGCAGTGGCATCCTTGTTTGAGATTAGTTTTATGTATATTCTCTGGCTGGTACTGATAGCAGGGGTGGTTGGATTACTTGCGCGCCGAAGTAGTGAGTCTAGTTCGTCGAGCAATCTGGTATTGGTTGCGTTGTTCTTGCTTACCAGTAGCCTAGGTATCATTCGTTTTGAACTGGCTGCATTTGGTGAGGTGCATGAAACGTATGAGTCGCTCATTGATAGTGAAGTTGTGCTACAAGGAGTGGTAGCACGCGAGCCAGATGTGCGTGAGAAAGTAACCCATCTGTATGTCCAGGTGGACGATGAGTTGTTGCTGGTAAAGACTGATCGGTATGCTGCTGTTTCCTATGGTGACTTGGTAGCCATTACAGGGGAGCTCTCTAAGCCTGAATCATTTGCTACCGACTTAGGACGGACGTTCAAGTATCCTCAGTACCTCCATGCACGGGGTGTGTCATACACGGTTTCATTTGCAGACGTGTCTGTGCTTGCGTCTGGTCAGAGAAATATTTTTATAACAAAAATCCTAGAGACTAAGCAATTATTTATGCGCAGCATAGAAGCGGTGATTCCCGAGCCACAAGTAGGTCTGGCGGAAGGGCTATTACTGGGTGTGAAGCAAGCTCTGGGAGATGAGCTAGAAGCGGTGTTTCGTAAAACTGGCATTATTCATATCGTGGTCCTGTCTGGATACAATGTAATGCTGGTAGTTATTTTTATAACCTATGTGCTTTCCTATGTGTTGCCATATCGTGCCCGGGTACCGTTTGGAATCCTGGCAATTATTTGTTTCGCGGTATTAGTAGGTCTGTCTGCTACCGTAGTGCGTGCGAGTATAATGGCGTCGCTAATTTTATTTGCCCGAGCTACAGGGCGCACCTATGCAGTCATGCGAGCGCTATGTTTCGCAGGAGTAATAATGATACTCATTAATCCTTATCTGTTGGTATACGATGTTGGGTTTCAACTTTCGTTCTTAGCTACATTGGGACTTATTTTCTTGGCTCCGTATATTGAACATACATTGCAGCAAGTGCCAAACTTTCTGCAGGCACGTGAATTTCTGACTGCCACCGTTGCTACCCAAATTTTTGTAATGCCAATTCTACTCTACAGCATTGGAGAATTTTCAGTAGTGTCAGTGGTGGTAAATGTGCTGGTATTACCAATGGTTCCCATTGCGATGCTACTTACTTTTATTACTGGGATGGTGGGATTGGTTTCACTCAATCTTGCACTCCTACTTGGGTTTGTTACTACTGTGTCGCTCTCCTATATTTTGACTGTAGCAGAGTTTTTTGCACAGGTTCCATTCGCTTCGTTTACCGTACAAGCGTTTCCATTTTGGATTGTGATAGTCAGCTATGGAGTGATGGGGTACGGACTATACTGGCTGCAACGTACCAACGTAGCGGTTCAGACGATGTCTACAGGATGGACTATTGAGGATGAGTCGGTTCTCTTGGCAAGACTACAAGAAAACTCCGTCACACGCGCGGATGGTGTGACGGAGGAAATTCCTAAGTTCTTTCGGTAGCTTAAATTCGGTTGGCAACTACCTCCCAGTTTAGATTCGCAAACACTGCATCTATGTACTGTTTCTTTTCTGAGGGTGCATGGTCGAGCATGTATGCATGTTCCCACATGTCGATTGCTAGAACCAAGTCGAGGTCTGCAAGTTGTCCTAAGTGCTGTTCATCTACCCACGTACATACCAGCTGGTTTGTCTGACGGTCGATGTAGACCATTGCCCACCCAACTCCTCGCGTCATGGTGATGTTTCGCACGTGTGCAATAAAGTCATCGGTGGTACCGAATTGTGCCTGAATCAATGTCAGGAAGTCTCCCTCAGGTATGTCTGTTGCTCCCCCTTGGAACTGGGTAAAGTAGTATTCATGGTTTCGCATACCACCAAACTCAAACCCGAGCCGTCGTTGCATCTCAGCCATAGCATAGCCATTTGCTTCATGTTCTTGTTTATACGAAGCTATTTTTTCATGAATGAGATTTACATGCTTTACATACCCAGCATACAGTCCAAGGTGTTCGGTAATAGTTCGTTCTGATATTCCTTCCATTGCAGGAATCGTAAATGTTTTTGCGTGGTACATAGGTAAAGGTTACTACGGTGTAATATGCCTCTAGTGTATCATGGTGCTAATGTCTGACACCCCCTTTAGGATTCGTTTGATGACACTGTGCCTGCTTATATGTGGAGCAATCATTGTGTGGTCACTATCAGGCTTGCGCAGTACTCAAGCTGAGCAGTATCTGGAAGTGAGCTTCCTGGATGTAGGGCAAGGTGATGCAATTTTGATCCAAACTCCAGGGGGAGTGGAGGTTCTGATAGACGGTGGTCCAAACAATAGTGTCTTGCGAGAGCTGTCTACGCAGATGTCATTTTTTGATAGAGAAATCGATATGGTTATCGGGACACATCCTGACAGTGACCATATTGGTGGATTGATAGATGTGCTCCAGCGGTACAAGGTAGCCACGATTCTGACAACTGAAAATCAAAGTGACACCAGTACTGCCTCTGCCTATAGGCACGCAGTAGCGCAGGAAGGAGCAGAGGTTATCTACGCCCGAATTGGACAAGAGTTTCAGCTAGATACAGCAGTTGTATTGCGAGTCTTATTCCCAGTATATCAAACAGCGCAAATGGAGAGTAACGCCTCATCTATTATCATCCAGCTAGTATACGGTGAAACAGAATTCTTGCTCACCGGTGATTCACCTAAGCGTATTGAAGAATACTTGGTGCAAGAAGGTGTTGATATAGAAAGCGATGTTCTGAAGGTGGGGCACCATGGCTCACGGACCTCGACGTCAGAAATGTTCCTAGACGCGGTAAGTCCACAGTTTGCCGTCATCTCTGCTGAGAAAGATAGTCGCTATGGTCATCCGCACGTAGAGGTTACTGACCTACTTTTCAATCATCGCGTGCAGACGTACACAACAGCAGAAGAAGGAACAATTACATTTGCCAGTGATGGGCTGAAAGTGTGGTTGAAATAGGTACACATTTGATTGGAGTATAGTGCTTAAGACACGAAGTACACAATAAAAAATACCCACAACCTACTGATTTGTATTGCAGGACTACTAATGTAAGGACACTGCTTTAATGACGAGGTGAGCAAGAAAAAAGAGCCGACAGGTACGTATTTGTACCTAGAGGCTCTTTTTTTGCAGCTCAACGAAGTAAGTGAAGTAGTGTACTTAGATTAGTCGGGCTTTCTTCAATGTTTGGTAGGCCCCATTCTTCGCGATAATACGTAGCGCCTTTGCCGATACCTTTACTACTACGTAGGTACCAAGCTCTGCTACAAATACTCGCTTCTTCTGGAGGTTAGGCGAACGTTTCACCTTTCCACACGGGTTAAACTGCGTCGCACGAGTGCGGTTACTATATCGTCCCCCGATTTGGGTTTTCTTTCCTGTGATTGCGCATACTTTTGCCATATATATCGTTGTTTAGTGGGGCTATCGTACCACAATGGTTTAAATACGCAACCACTGTACATAACACACAAATGATAGCCGGAGATATATTGGGTATAGAGTAACAGCCTAGTACGGCAATACTTTTATTTTGAGACTATCTATCGTACTATAAGATAAATTAATACGTATATATGGAACAAATTGCAATCATAGCGGTACTCATAATTTCAATCGTGCTGCACGAAATGGCCCACGGCTACGCGGCCAATGCACTTGGCGACCCAACTGCACGTTTTGCAGGCAGGCTTTCTCCTAACCCATTGGTACATCTTGATCCGCTTGGTTCAGTCATTATCCCAGCCCTACTATTGTTTGGTAACATGGGCATTTTATTTGGGTGGGCAAAACCAGTTCCGTACAATCCTTATAACCTTACTAATAAAAAGTATGGGGAGGCACTGGTAGCTGCAGCCGGGCCCGCAGTAAACGTACTTCTGGCGTTTATTTTTGCCATGATTATTCGAGCAGGCGATCTATTGAGTCTCACAAGTTCTTTTATAGAAATTGCTTCATATGTTGTATACATCAACATTCTATTGGCCTGTTTTAACATGATTCCATTCCCACCATTAGATGGTTCTAAGATTCTGATGGCATTCTTGCCATTTGCTGCCCAACAGAAGTATCGAGCCATGATTGCCTCAATTGAGCGGTATGGTTTCCTTGCTACCTTCTTGGTTATCTTCATCTTCATTAATATCTTCTGGGGACCATTTTCTGTCATAATTAGAAGCATCTTTGAATTGATGACCGGCTTGCGCTGGTTTTAAGGGCACTGCATGGATACTGACAGGTGCGGTGAGTATATTGCAATATATCCTATATGTAGTATTGTATCGGGGCTATTATGGCAACAATAAATCAATTAACGCGAAAGCGACGACGTGATAAAGTAACCAAGTCAAATACTGGTGCTCTTCAAAGTGGTTTCAACTCAATTGAGAACAAACCAACTAAGTACGACTCGCCATTTAAGCGAGGGGTATGTACACGTGTAACTACCAAGACTCCGCGTAAGCCGAACTCTGCGATTCGAAAGATTGCTCGAGTACGACTTTCAAACGGTCAGGAAATTACTGCATATATCCCAGGTATCGGCCACACACTACAAGAACACTCGGTTGTGCTTGTACGAGGTGGACGTGTGAAGGACATTGGTGTGAACTACACAGTTGTACGTGGAAAGTACGATGCAACCGGTGTGGACGCGCGACGACGGGGGCGATCACGGTATGGAGCCAAAAAACCTAAAAGCGAATAATTTTCCTAAACTGAGCAATCTGCTTCGTTGAACTTCAAAAATTAAATCTCACCGTACTGAAAAGTACGATTCGATTAAATTTCTTCGTTCGCCTTGCATCTTATCTCAGTTAAGAAAAATTCCTTTTATTTGGTAACCAGAAGACAGGGATTAATCAATCTCTCAAATTAACAATAGTTTATATTCGCTACAGATAGTAGACGCGGTTCAACCTTTGAAAAGTATGTACATACTTTCTCAAGGGTTCGGAGCCAAACTATGCGAAGAATGAAAATAGGTTTATGCCAATTTCTCATTCGCATTAATTAATAACAATATGCGACGACCAATCAAAAAACGTCCAGTCATCAATCCAGACATGAAGTTTGGAAGCGTAGAAGTTGAACGACTCATCAACTACGTGATGCTCAACGGTCAAAAAGAAACGGCACGAAAAATCGTGTACGGAGCATTTGCGGTAATCAAAGATGCTAAAGAAGGGGGAGGAGATCCAATCGAGATCTTTAACTCAGCAGTGCGAAACGCAGGACCTCAGATGGAAGTTCGTTCTCGACGGGTTGGTGGTGCAAACTACCAGGTACCTCGTGAAGTTCGTCCAGAACGACGTCTGGCACTTGCACTACGTGCGCTTATTAAAGCATCACGTGGGCAGAAAGGACTAGCAATGCACAAGGCATTAGCATCAGAACTTATGCTTGCAGCTCGAGAAGAAGGAGCAGCCGTGAAGAAGAAGGAGGATACGCATAAGATGGCAGAGGCCAACAGAGCATTCGCCCACTTCGCTTGGTAGATTCCATTTTGAACGAACTACTTCGGTAGCTTCACAAAAAAACCGCTTTCGGTACTCAGGTACCGTTCGCGGTTTTTTTGTTTACTACCTCGTATTTCATTTCAAAATGAAATCTACCAGTGGTAACAGACATTTTCTGCACCAGACGGCGTTAAAAGACCTAGAAATTTGTTCACCTTACCCCAAGTAAGGCTCACAAATTTCTAGGTCTTTTATCTTGTCTGCTTTTGAAAATCTCAGTTCCTAGGGTTGCGGTATATTTTATTTGTATGGTAAGAGAGTGGTACACTTTTAATATGGGTTTTAATGATGTTTGGTTGAACAAGAGAAAAGGAATTTTTGTGACATTCCTTTGGTCAATGTATGGGTTTTTTCTGTTATACAAAAATGGGAACCTCGAATTGTATGGACTCTCATCAATGGAAGTAAATTTGTCCTATCTGGAACCTTATCTTTTTTAACTTTTACGTTCTTTAGACAGTTTTTCTCGAAAGAAGTCTCTGATATACAGAAATATAAAGAACCGCCATTTACTAATGTTGAATCAATTATTGATAATGAAGCTATACATGGGGCAGCAAGCTGCCTTTATAGGCAGTCAAGTAATGCTCCTTAAGACTCCTGAGTTTGCTGAGATATTTGTTGATTATAAAAATATCAAAAAAAATTCTTTATATTACGACAAAAAAATTGATTATAACCAAAGATTAACTAAATGGAATCCAGGTTCAAAACTACTGGCTGTTAAATATCAAGATAACAAGTTCCAATTTTCTGAACTAAGAACTGTGTCCAATGAGCGCTATCTGGCAGTACAGTTCCTTAAAAAACTTGAGGAGCAAGGCGTACGGATGGAAGGAGAGTATAAAAGTTTAAAAAATATCCCCCAGCAATTTACTAAAAAGAGCTGGATTACTATGTCCATATTAATTGGTGTGGTTACCTTTATTTTTATTATAGTAAGTATTATTGTTGTGGGAATATTTGGTATTTAGCTCTGCTATAATGTATATATGAACAAGAAATACAAGATAATAGTCTCAATATTATTCATTATTTTTATTAGTTACGTTACATTCGTGCATCTAGGTTCCTATTACATGGCTCAGATAATTTTGAATCGAGTGGACTTTAATCAAATAACTGCAACGTCACAAGAATGGAAACTAAATACACGATACATTCCTGATCATGCCACTACATATTCTTTTGGTTCAATTAATTTATATCTCCCACTGAGTACTAAAGAAATAAATAACTTATCTAAATCTTGGGCTGGGGGTGTTCGCTTGTACGATGAAAACGTATCAATCACTCTTGCTGAGAAACCAAAAAATATGACTGCTGCTGAATATTACTTAGCTGACTCTGAATACAAGACGTTGTGTGAAAAATATTTTAAAGAAAATAAAGCATGGTGTCAGGATGATTACATTTTTTATAGGGACGTCTATGAACCAGACCTTCAGTCAATTTCCTTATTACAAAGTAGTAGCGAGAACCTTACTAAGGCAAAAAAAATTGCTCTTGCATACGACGAAACAAAAAATGCTGAGTTTGTATACCACTTTAGAACTGGCGAGATAGATGGGTATAGGATAATTTCTTCTAAGGAAAGAGGGCAAAAAACCTACCGCCATGAAGTACTTCACAATCAGGGTAGCTTTACTCTCTTACTGCAGGGATTTTCTGAAGATGAGGCTGACTACATTATCAATTCCGTAGTGATTGAAAATTAAAATTATAGTCTCATAAATTTAAATGCACAAATAGTATGTGTTCACCTGTCTTCTGTTTGCATTCATCAGCTGGGAAAGAGTTTTACTGGGGTCTTCGGGCTAATTTTTGGGCTATTTTGAAGAGGGTGAAGAGGATTCCTAGTAGTAGTGATAGTTGCATTAGTATTGGGTATCCTAAGATGAATGAAAGGGTGGCCAGTATGCCGGTGTAGATGCCGCTGACGATTATTCCGATGAAGGTGATGGCGTCGCCGAGAAAGCCTTCTGGTTTTTGAACCGACGGCTTTGGTGTTTCTAGACTCAGTTCTTCTTGGTATGTGCTTCGACTGATTTCACCAAAGCCGTCGGCATTTACGGTAATATCTTCAAATGATGCTACCTCGGCTGTCCCATTTTCTTCCGACCGGGACTGCCGGTAGGTATCGAGTTTTTCTTTTGAGTCAGCTACCAGCGTAGTGATATTACTCAGCAACGCTTCAGCCCGAGAAGGGGTGAGGTATTGTTCGATACCTTCAGCTGACCCATCAGTTGTGTTTGCATTTACAAACTCAGCAGAGTCATCAGTATTTTGTAGGTCTGCTTGTTCGGATGTTGATATATCATATAGCAGTGGATCGGTACCATTTTTTTCTTCAGTTTCATCACTCATACCATCGCCGTCATCATCGATGTCGGTTGCATTTCCAACCCCATCTCCATCAGTATCGTAGTCTACAAAAAAGGTATCTTCCGCAAGGGTGGCAGTAACGGTAACTGTTTCAGAATCTCCTCCAGCTGTATGGAGTTGCGTCCGGGTAAGTAACGCAGTGATGGTGTGCTCGCCATAGCTGGGTGTCCAGTCTGCCCATCGCTCAATGATACGACCGTCAAGGGCTGAGATACTAACCTTGTCAATTCTTTTTTCATTAGCAAAGAATTCTACCGTTCCGGTTAAGTCACTTCCGGTGTTATTCCTCACTGCTACATAGATGCGTACAGTTTGTTTTGCAAACATGGTTTCTTGTGAATACCATAAGCCTTGTACTACTCCGGCGTTAAATCCTTCTACGAACACAGGTGTGGTGAGTATAGAAAGTATTGCAAATGAAAGAAGCCATCTCATGTTTCTAGTATATACCGTAGAAGCATACTTTGTCTGTGTGTTATGCAAAGTGGTATACAGTACCAGGTATATTTGCTTGCCAGACAGGTACACTCAATGGCTTAGGTATACCTAGCTCTAGATGAAGATGTATACCCATTAGCACAGGTCGCCTTTCTTTTTATACAGAATAAGGTACGATACGCAACACTATGTCACGACAAGCAGGACTTATATCTTTTAATGATGTGTCGTATGAGCACGACGTTACTAAACCGATTCTTATCGAGTCGAATTTTTCTATTCGGCGTGGGGCGAAATTCACGCTTATGGGTCAAAACGGTGCAGGGAAGAGTACACTCTTTGGTCTGATTACGGGAAAGTACCAGCCAGATTCAGGAGATATTAACATCATGCCTCGAACCAGTATTGCTGTATCTCGCCAAGTGATTCCTCGTGATGAACTTGAACTGACACTCCGAGCATTTTTTGAAAAGTGTTTTTCAGAAAAAATCTATGATATTGACCCACGGATTGATGAAATCCTCGAGGTGGTAAACCTGGCTCCAAATAATCCAGAAATGGTAGCCTCATTCAAGGAGCGTATCATTGGAAGTTTTTCTGGTGGGCAGCAGGCACGACTGCTTCTTGCCTCAGCGCTGATTCAAAGTCCTGAAGTACTTCTGCTTGATGAACCGACAAACAACCTTGATACTGAAGGCATTGCCCATCTCACTGAGTTTCTAAGAGAGTACAAGAAGACAGTCATCGTGATTTCTCATGATTCTGACTTCCTGAACGCCTTTACCCAAGGTGTGTTGTATCTCAATAGTCAGAATCGACAAGTAGAACTTTTCAATGGAGACTATAATGATGTGGTAAAAGACATTAAGCTACAGGTTGAGAAAGAGCAACGACTCAATGCACGCCTTGGTAAAGAGATACAGGCAAATAAAGACAAGGTGAACTACTTTGCTGCCAAGGGAGGAAAGATGCGTTTGATTGCTAAGAAGATGCGTACTGAGATTGAAGAAGCTGAGGAGAATAAGGCTGACGTACGTAAGGAAGATAAAACTATTCGACCATTTACTATTCCCGTACAGGCAGATATCCCAACTACCGTGATGTCACTGACGTCATACAAAGTAATTCGAAATCATAATCCTAAAGATGTGGAGTGCGACGTTGTACTTAAGCGAGGACGGCACATGCAGATTGTCGGCCCTAATGGAATCGGAAAAACTACGCTACTAGAATCATTTGCATCAGGGCACGCAGACGGAGAAACCGTTGCCGAGGGAGTTACTATTGGATATTACCGACAGGACTTCTCAAACCTCGATTTTGACCAAACAGTTTTTGATTGTTTACTCGACGTGATGGATAAGAAGATTGAGGAGGACATGCGCGGTGTAGCTGCCGGTTTCTTGATTAATCAAGACATTATAAAAACTAAGATTGGATTACTGTCTGAAGGGCAGAAGGGGCTAGTGGCTTTTGCACGGTTAGTGCTGCTTAAGCCAGGACTTTTGATTCTCGATGAGCCAACTAACCACATCAACTTCCGCCACATTCCGGTGATTGCAAAAGCACTACATGACTATGAAGGTGCAATGTTACTTGTGTCTCACGTACCGGACTTTGTAGAGCAAATCCGTATTGATGAGACTTTGGACTTGGACAAAAAATAAAAACTTGGCCTACAGAAAAAAGCGAGCTATCTAGCTCGCTTTTTTCTTAGCCTAGACAAAGGCTTTCGGCAGTGTATAGTAGCAGGCAGAAAGTTCTTACGCACAGAAATTATTCTGTGTACTTTCTATATCATCAATTATACAAGGAATATAAATGACAGTAAGAATTAATTTAGTCACAAACACAAGGTACTACATCGACAGCCGTAATGGGGTGCACACGAGTATCGCCAGCTGCCTTGAGGCAGAAAACGGTTATCGTAACTAATGATGCAATTTCAGCATCATACTGCGCATATTTTATAAAATTTAAAATTTAGAAAATCATACGTGGTCAGGGTCAAGGCATGAGCCTTGGCCTTTTTGCTTGCTTAGGTACTCACCAGTATATGGACTGATACACAGTACAGTGTGCACCATGCTTCTATAGCCACGCATTCCTGATTGTTCTAAAATAGAGATTCTGTAGTAGAATAGAGATACTACTTAATAAACAAAGATAGTACAACAGTATGGCTAAAGGAAACGATCGCAAAAAAGAAGTCAAGAAACCAAAGAAAGATAAAAAGGTAAAGGAATAATACAAAAGGTCAGAAATTATATTTCTGACCTTTTGTATAGTGTAGGTATTACGCTTCTGCTTTCCAGCGCTTAAGGAATTTTGACAGTAGGAGTGAAGCTATAAATATACCTCCTGAGAGTGCCAGGAATTTTGGCTCAAACAGATTAAGGCTAAATCCGTTCGTGGCGAACTCTTCGACATCGAGTGATGCACCAATAGACACAAAGGTTGCAGTTCCAAGAATGATTCCTAAGAACGTGGCACCAATAAATGGTGTAAATTTTGTTCGTAGGACTCCTGCTGCATAGCTCACAAGGTCAAACGGAGCAAAAATGAGTCGCATGGTTAGGACTGCAGAAAAAGTATGTTCACGCACTGTGCTGATGGAGTTCCCAAGTACAGAATCTTCCAGCCGTAGATTGGCTCCAAAAAATCTTCCAACCCAGTACGCCACTCCCGCTGCGAGGGTTGCTGCAAACACTGTGAGGACTGTACCCCAAAGAAAGCCAAAGAATATTCCCGACAAGATTGTGAGCGCTGTCGCTGGGAAGAAGGTGACTGGGCGAATCGCGTACAGTAGTACATATAGTAGCGGTCCCCAGAGAGTCATTGTGATGACGTTAAACAGGCTGATGGCACTTTGTGTGGTCGTCAGGTCTTGGGTTGTTTGGTATGAGTTGAGCGCGATGATTGCAGTAATCCAGACACCAGCTGCAACAATCTTTAGTCCGTGCCGTCTAATACTTTTTTTACTATCAGAAACAAACTCATTAAGCTGACGACCGACAAATTGATCAGCCGCTTTTTTAACAATCAACGAATACGTTGGGTAGGCAAAAATTAGTTTCTGGAGTTTCCACATAGAAATATTTTGATCGATTGCCAGCGTGAAGATGGTCAAAATTTCTCCAGCTGCTGGTCCAATGATGTGTGCACCAAGAATATTTCCATTCATCCGTCTAGCAATTACTACGAGTACACCTGCTGTAGCATCATCAGTATTTGCTCGGTCATTATCTGCGAAGGGAACCTCAATCCTTATGATTCTGTCAGCTGAGTACGTTGCGACAGCTTCTGACCACAGCATTCCTACTTGGGCCATTTCTGGTTGGGTGTAGGTGACCTTTGGTACTGCCTTGCTTGTATTAAGACGGATAAGTCCTTTACTTGCTATGTGTGTCACAACTTGGCGAGCACTATCATCAGCGGTATGAGTAAACTTACGTTTCTCAGCGATGTCACCTACTGCATACACATATTTATTACTGGTTCGATGTTTCTTGTCGGTGATAATTCCGTTGGTATCATGTTTGATTCCAGCAATCTCCAGACCTTGTGGAAGGTTTGGTACACGGCCAATAGCAATGAGTACTTTGTCAAAAGGTATTTCCGTCTTATCTGTAACTCTGTCTCCTGGCTGTATATTGAAAATAGCTGTGCCACGTTCGACCTTTTGTATATATGCGTTCAGGCGGATGGTGATACCCAGGTCTTCAAATTTCTTCTGCATAATTGCTGAGATTGATGCATCCTCAAACCGAGCAAACTGACTATCGATACTGGCAATAGTTACTTGGCTTCCAAGCATTGTAAAAGCTTGCGCCATCTCCATGCCAATTGGTCCAGACCCGATGATGAGAAGTTTTTTGGGTACATCCTGGAGATTAAATATGTTTTGGTTGGTCAGAGTGTCGGTTTCAGTAAGTCCGGGAATTTCCATCAGGCGTGGGGAAGACCCGGAAGCAATCACCGCTTTCTTATATTTATAGATAATTCCCCCAACAGCGATTGTGCACTTTGTTGAGAATACTGCTTCTCCTAAGACGACATCAATACCCATGTTTTTAAATGATTGAGGGGTTTCTTTTGCAAGAATGGCATCAACCTTACTTCGTACGTATGAAAATGCTTCTCTTCGGTACTCTTCACTTTGGGGAGTTACTCCGGCAATTTGTTTCGCAGCATAATAACTCTTGGCATGATGCAGTAGTGCCTTACTGGGGATACATCCTGAGTTGGTGCACTCACCACCCATATGCTCACGTTCTACCAACAGTACTTTCTTGCCGATTTTAGAAAATCCAACTGCGGTAGTGAGTCCTCCTGACCCAGCACCAATTACTACAATGTCGTATTTTTCCATATAACTAAGTTAGCGAGTAAGTATGCATTACTACGTATCAGTGTACCTCATTATTTCGCAACCAAGATACTTCTCTAAGGTACGTATGTAATATAAAGAATGTTGCTGTCAATGAGTGTGCATTTAGACCAGGAGCTAATTACTTTGTGAGTAGTGCATATACAATTGGCAAAAAGAAAACGCGTACAGGTTCTCTTGTAAGAAACGCAGTGCGCGTTGTGGTAGGGCGACTAAGCAGCCGCCCTACTTTTGTTTAGTTGCTTAGGTCGTCGTTTTCAGCGCTGCAGACATCGATGTAGTCCGCTTCATGTGCATGCTCATAGTCGTGACCATGACAAACTGCCAGGGTAAGTGCTGTGAGTGAAGCTTCTAGTTCTGCCAGACGGTCTGCCGTATCTCCTTCCTCAAGGGCATCGATACGATTGAGGACTGGTTCCATATCGACAACATCATCTGAGAAGCTGTCGATAGCAGCTTCATATGCAACCAGAGTTACCGTGTAGGCCTCTGTTGTCAAATCGAATTGCTCTTGAGCAGTGACTTCTGCTGCGTAGGTGGCCGAAGCCAAGTTAGCAGCTTCTGCCAAGTTAGCAGCCCCAGTCTGCACTGCAGTCTGCAATGCATCTTGAGCTGCTTGGTTGGCAATGATTGCCTCAGCCAAGAGGGCATAGTCAGCCACAGCATCAGCATATGCAGCATTAGCCTGTGCCCCAGTTTCCATCACCAGAAATGTGGTGTGGGGGACTGGTGCATTATCAGCAAGCGCTGGTGTTACTGCCAGGACGGCAAGGAGGGTAAAGATCAAACGCATGGGGATTTCCTTTCTGCGTGTTGTAGAGCCTGTAAGGCAAGCTCTGTACCTATTTCTATAATACCACATAAATATATAAAAGTCAATGTAAAGGCCCCACTCAGATGAGGGGGCCTTGAGGGTGCTTAAGCAACCTTAGTGCTTCTTCTTGGCATAACGCCTTTCCAGGTTGTTTTAAGTGCGTACCAGACTGAAACAATGAGGATGATCACTATCAGAGTGATCATGAGGCGTTCGAGGTTGATGTTCTCGATCCAGACTGCGATGCGGTCTGGCGTGCTATCCGTGAGGATGTTTTCCAGAGTATCTGACCAGCGTTGGAATATGCGGACTGTGCCACTGTACTGGACTTTCATCCAGGCTTCGACAGTAAAGCTGAGCCAGTTTACAACGTTGCCAATGAGAGTCCAGATAGATAGGCGAGCTACTTGAGCAAAGAGCATGTTCAATTCCTTGTATGGGTGCTTCCCAACCTTTAAATACAGTCATACAATAAGGTATGAAAAATAAACGAGAACATCTATTAAAAGAAGAACGTTTCTGCATTGAAAAGATGAAGAAAGCTGGCTTTAGCTCAGAAGAAATAGCT